>Ga0074046_10000524_pt1 | contig 35028 bp, 38 predicted proteins | sample BogForMeECP23OM3_FD_94441 | JGI IMG/M metagenome (GOLD analysis project Ga0074046, IMG submission 94441) | Bog forest soil microbial communities from Calvert Island, British Columbia, Canada - Bog Forest MetaG ECP23OM3 | ecosystem: Environmental > Terrestrial > Soil > Wetlands ... | reverse complement strand
TCTTCAAAACCGGCGGGCGGCATCTTCGATGTTGCCGGTGTGTTCGACTCACACACGCTTCCGCCATTTTTCAACAACGTGCAGATCCCGCTGGCCTGGCGATGACCGTTTAGGCTGCAACTTGCCGGCTTTGCTTGACGAACGCTAGCAGGTCGGCATTGATCTGGTCCGCATTGGTTGTGGGCATCCCGTGCGGAAAGCCTGGATAGACCTTCAGCGTGGCGCCCTTCACAATCTTGGCCGACTGCAGGGCCGCCGCGCCTATGGGCACGATCTGGTCATCGTCGCCATGAAGAATGAGAGTGGGCATGTCGAACTTTTTGAGATCTTCCGTAAAGTCCGTCTCGGAGAAAGCCTTGATGCAGTCGTAGCCCGCCTTCATCCCGCCCATCATCCCTTGGAGCCACCACTTCTCCCGGATGCCTTCGGAAATCTTCGCGCCCGGCCGGTTGTAGCCGTAGAACGGAAGGGTAATGTCCTTGTAAAACTGCGGCCGATTTTTCACATACTGGGCCCGCAGGTCGTCGAACACCTCGATTGGCGAACCCGCGGGATTCTTGTCCGTCTTCACCATCAGTGGTGGCACCGAGCTGATGAGCACGGCCATGGCGACACGTTTTGAGCCGTGACGCCCAATGTAACGGGCAACTTCTCCGCCGCCGGTGGAGTGGCCCACATGGATTGCGTTCTTCAGGTCAAGCTTTTCCGTGAGGACTGCGAGATCGTCGGCATAAGTGTCCATATCGTTGCCGTCCCATGTCTGGCCGGAACGGCCGTGTCCTCGCCGGTCAGCCGCGATGACTCGATAGCCACGCTGTCCGAAGAACAACATCTGTCCGTCCCAGTCGTCCGCGGTGAGCGGCCAGCCGTGACTGAACACTATGGGCTGGCCCTTTCCCCAGTCCTTGTAGTAAATGGTTGTGCCATCTTTGGTTGTGATCGTAGGCATAAGACATCCTCCTTTAAGTATTGTTATTGGTAGTACGTGGCCCGGAATCCAGGGAAGGCGCACAGCCGGCAATGCGCCTCCTTTCAAGACCAAGATGCTGCTTCCGTCTTCTGCGATACATTATGATTTCGTTACCTGGCTTGAACCGAAGGATGCCCCGCTGAAATCCGTTCGTATAGGAAAATAGATCATGGCCTCGGTGCGAATGGACAAGTGGCTTTGGGCCGCCAGATTCTTCAAGACGCGAGCTCTGGCCGCACGAGCCTGTGAACTCGGGAGGATTCAATCCAACGGGCAGGCCGCTAAGGCTGCGCGCGAGGTCCGGATTGGGGACATGTTGCGAGTGACCAACGACGGCGGCGACTTTCAGGTGGAAGTCCTGCTACTCAGTGATGTGCGCGGCCCGGCTCCGGTTGCGCAAACGCTTTACCGCGAGACGGAGGCTAGCCGGGAACTGCGCCTCAAGGTGGCAGCGGAGCGCCGGGCGATGAAGCAGTTCGAAGAGTTACCCGCAGGCAGACCGTCAAAACGCGATCGCCGGAGAATTATCCAGTTCCGGGGACGTGCCTGATCCCAGTCAACGTTGCCGACTGCCGACAACGGCATGGTTGCTATCGATATCTATAGCGATCGCACGCGCGTCGCTGGATTGCGGAGATTATTTCGCTACGGGTTCCTCGCGCAGCGCCTGTCCCAGCGGCGATTCGGCGCTCAACTTTCAGGGTGCGGCGCCAGGATTGGTAGGCCCGAATGGACTCGAACCATCGACCTCTTCCGTGTCAAGGAAGCGCTCTAACCAGACTGAGCTACGGGCCTACTGCAAACCGATGGTGGTTTCAATTCTACGGGCGGCGGGGCAATTCCGGCAACGTTGGACAAAATTAAACCTTAAGGACCGAGAAAGACCGAAGTCGGACACGGATGGGCCTCTCGGATCCGACTGCAACTAACGCCCCGAGTTAGCCATCATCAGCGCGAACAGCGCCGGCAGATAGAGAATCGTAGCTTGCAGCAATCGGCGAGCCGGCGGTTTGGACGCCGGCGCCGTGGCCGGCATTTGCGGAGAAGCCATTCCCCAGGAGACGCGGAGCAACGCCGCGCCCATCAGGATGGCCCCAACCAGATACACCCGTCCCGCCATTCCCATCGCAACCGGTAAAACGCTCACCGGAATCAACGCGCCCGAATAGGCCAGAATCCGCCACACCGTAGACTTCCCATCGGATTCCACTACGGGCAACATGCGAATGTCGCCTTGCGCATAGTCTTCGCGGTAGAGCCATGCGATCGAAAGAAAATGAGGGAACTGCCAGACGAACATGATGGCAAAAAGGATCAGAGTCTCAATTTCCAGTTTGCCGCGCACCGCCGTCCAGCCCAGTACTACCGGCATCGCTCCCGGAAACGCGCCCACAAAGGTGCACACCGGAGACACTTTCTTCAGGGGAGTGTATGCCGCCAGGTACACCAGTGCGGTCAGGAACACCAACAGCCCAGTCAGCAGGTTGGCATAGATCGCGAGATAAGCGGAACCGCCCAGAGTCAGCGCCAGTCCCACTGTAGCCGCGTGTGCCGTGGTCATACGTCCCGACGGCAAAGGGCGCAGCGCAGTGCGCCGCATGCGCGCATCCACGCTCGCTTCGAGCACTTCGTTCAGCGCCGCCGTTCCGCTCGAAACCAGCGCCACCCCCAACAACGCATGGAATAAACCGAGCGACCACGACGAGACGCCCAACCGGTGCGCGCCAAAAAAATAGCCGCACCACGCCGTAAGCACGATCAAAGTGGTTATGCGCGCCTTAGTCAGTTCAGCGTAATCGCGCAGCCTGGAAACTAATTGTTGCAACATGGACCCCACACTCGCTGGTTTGCTCCCTTCCGCCTCCATCCGGCGGTTTAGCTCAAACCGGCAGTCACTAAACAAGTCCCCAACGGAACCACACCGACCCCAAGAGACAGCATTGGTATCGCGCAATCGGTTCAATGTCAAGCCAAAATTTAAAACGACGGCGCGTATCGCTCTCACGATGTTCGCACCGGAGCGAGGTTTTTCGCAACTAACGACTGCACTGGGAGGCGGCGGAAAAAGTCGGCCCCGATCAGACAATGCCCCCTCAGGGGCTAAAGCCGGCCTCAGAACAAAGCAGTTACCGCGGCGCTGAAGCGCTGCGCCACCCAAAATCAAACCCGAGATTGAGTTTTTCCGCAGCCTGCTAGTGACCGCCTCCGGGACTGGAAACATTGAATGTCTCGGGCGGATCAAAATAACACTGATGCCAAAGCGCCGCGTCGGACAACGTGCCCGCCTTCCAGTGCTGAACTGTGGGGAGGGTGGCCGCGATCATGCCGCCATCGACCGAATCGAAGATCAACACTACTCCGGCCAGCTCCTTCGATTTTTCTTCCAGTTCGGGGTAGTTCTTGTCGAGCAACGACTTGGCGAACTCCAGCTTCGCTTGCGCGCCGCTATCTTTCTCGTTTTCCTGGACCTTTTGCACGGAGATGATTTTTACGTTTCTGCCCCGCAGCGGTTCCCAATCTCCGGGGAAGGGTGCAGTTTCTTCGCGCGTCACCTGAAACAGATCGGCCGCAACCGGCGCGGCACTCGGACTGCTGGGCGGAACGTCTGAGATGCCCTCCGGCATCTCCAGGCTGGTGCGCCAGATCCAGCCCCGCGACAGGCCGGAAATCCGCACGTGAACCCAGTCCGCGTTGTAATCCAGCATCTCAAACTCGTCGTGCGCGCTGGCCAGAAACAAAGTCTTGGCATTCAAACTGGGAGTCGCTTCCACGGGAGTTCCCGTTTTCTTGATCGCCACCAGGTTCTTTGGATGCGCCTGGTTCTTGAGCACTTCCTCCAAACTCGCGGCCTCGCCCTGCAAGGCGGTTTGAGGTCGATCTGAAGGGGTAGAATTTTTCGAATCCTCCGGTTGCCGTCCCGACAGACCTTGCGCCACCGAAGATGAGAACGGATGCCCGGCTCCTGGCGACTGGGGCATGGGCGCTGAGATGATTGGTTCCGCAGTGCCATGGTCCGCCATGTCTGGCCGCTTAGACGCCGACGGCGCACGAGTCACCGGAAAACTCTCGCTCGAATTCCCCTCCGCATTCATGGCCCTGGGAGTGCTCGCCAAGTCCTCGGTTAACTGGTCGAGAAGATCAGATTCGAGACGGCCATTCGAAGTCAGCAGCTGGTATCCCGAGCGTGATGGAGTTGAATCCGTGTACCACGCTGTCACCTTCGCGGTCACCCGCACCACGGTCCCGCCCGACGCAGTCGGACTCACCTGCACGGCAGATTGGTAATAAGCCCGCTGGTAGTGGCTCAAGGGATGCTCGCCGGGCAGCGCGAATCCTTCCAGCACCGGCAGCCGTCCACTCATCGACGGTTGCAACTCCTTCAGCGCTTTTTCCACCGCACTTTTCGATTGACGGTAGGTGCGCTCATAGGCGCCGGCTTGCGGGCTGGTTTGCGGACTGCCGCTTTGCGCAGCAGCCATCGGAACCACGACCAGCAGAACTGCAGCCACCAAAAGAGCGCGGGGCGAGCGGGGCGGAACCGACGAAGTAGCGACTGGCAAAGCGCGCCCGGTCATGGCACCTGCTCCAACTGATCCCGCCGGATCCACCCGTGCTGGCCGTCGTGCGTCTCCACCCCGTACCAGTAAGGCGTCGCAATCAGAATCAGAACTTCGACCCCAGGCTCCAGCGATTTCAGCGTGCTTGCGGTGTGGAATGGAGCGGACTTGAGCGGAGCTCCGGGCTTCTTGACCAGTCGCTCCACCTGCTGACGCAACTCCGCAACGTGCTGCTCCAGCGATTCAGCAGGTTGGTCAGACGCCGACGGCGGTTGCGGCATCGCGGAGGTGGCTGACGCGGGTGATGGCTGAGGTGAAGAGATTGGCGTCGCGTGGCCATTCGGGTTCTCGACATTCGTCCCTTCGGTCTCCGCGCTCTCGCCGACAGCGCTCCTGCCCGGCTTCGCCGTTGATGGTGGAGTACTCAGCACAACGGTGTCACTGCCCAAGCCGAAGTTTTGTTTTGCCTGCCGTTCTTGCTTCGCTTCCAGAGCCTCGGCGGTTTCCTTCTTCATCAGTTCGACCTCGGCGAGGCGGTCCTGGATATCTTTGTATTCGCTGCTCTCCACCGAGCCGCTCGAGGGGTGGACGCTGCGCCGAAAATCCTCCACAAACAGAGCGTCAATTCGCAGAACGGTATTCTTGTCGCCCTGCGGTTGCACCACGTAGCGCACGGCCAGCGTTCCAACATCGCCGCTGTCTTTGAAGTTTCGCGGATCGAGCGCCTGCTTCCGCACCTTGTAGAACACCTTGCCGCCCTCCGTCCACGCCGCAAATACCGGCGTAGACGTGGCGGCGACCGCGCCCTCGATGTACTCGTCTTTGTTGTATTCCTTGGTGCCGCGGATAATCCCGTTCTGCGCCACGTCTTCCACTACCTGCGCGACTTCGGGCTCCGGCAGCGGAATATTGACGATCAGGCCTGCGCCATACTGAAGAACGTCCTTTTCACGGCCCAGCGAAGGTACCGCGGCCGCGGCGAGCAGGAGAAAAACTGCGGCTATCCCACGATAAAGCTGGACGTCAAGCGTAACTCGATGCCACCCCACTGAACTATTTGGCCCCTTGCCGCAAAGACTCTTGTCCCTGATCACAGCTGGCTCCAGCATCCCTGGTGCAAGAGTCTTATACGCAAGGCTGATCCCTGTCAACTCACCGGCAGCAGGCACCCTGGGTGCCATCCCCCCGGTCCCTCCCGGGAGACGATGTAAACAATTTGTAAAAAAAAAATGGTAAACCCTCTTGCACTTCACGAAACACGGTAGTACTATCCCCCCCCTAGTGGGGATGGTCGTCCCTTCGTCGCGAAAACTTTTGTGGTTCCGGCTGGAACCGGTGAGCCGTGCAGTGGTCATTAGTTGACCGCAGCATGGTTGCAGTCGTTCGTGCACGGTGGGGGGTTTCGTTTTTGCAAAATCTATGAACCTGTCTGAGGAGTGCAGCATGCGTATGTGGGCGCAGTCTCATCTCTGTCAGAAGCCGCGGCCGGCAACTTCCGTCCTCGCCGCAGCTTTCGCGTTAGTTTTTCTGATTTTGGGCGCCAGCCAGTCGGCGAGCGCATTGCCAGCCTTTGCCAGGAAATACGGCCTGCGTTGTTCCGCTTGTCATGAAAGTTGGCCCATGCTGAATTACTTCGGCCAGAAATTCAAAGACAACGGCTACCAGCTCATGAACGATCGTGATGCTCCGATCTGGCAGAACCCGGGGTATTGGCCAGTCACCTTCCGCATCACTCCCATCTGGCACCGGGTCAGCCAAGGCAAGGTTGCGGTCGACAGCACTACCAGCGAAAGTGGCCAAGTCGAGCAACGGATCACTTCTTCGGGTTTCGACCTCAGCGGTCTCGACTTCCATACTGGCGGCACTCTGGAGAAGAATTTCTCGTTCTACGTGCTCCCCTCGTCCGACCCGACCGCGTCATTCCACTTCGAAACCGTTATGGGGCGGTTGGATAACATAGCCGGCAGCCCGTGGCTGAACGTGAAGTTCGGCAAATTTGAACTCGACAACCTGCTCTCCGAGAAGCGCATCCTCACGCTTACGGGAAACGGCGGCATCTATCAGCTCTATCACTTCATGCCGGTGGGTGACGGCAATCCCTTTGCGCAAATGGGAGACAACCAGCTCGGCGTCGAGGTCATGGGCCACTCCTACAACGACCGCACGCGCTACTCCGTGGCGCTGCTCAGCTCGAACGATGGCCAGGTAGGCCTACCCTATGGCGCTGAGTCCTATTCCACGTTCATTACCGCCAGTCAGGCGTTCGATGCGGGGAAGCTCGGCGTGCAACGCCTTGGCTTCTACGTCTTTGCGGGCCAAGCGCCAACGACTTGGCTGACTAACCTCGGGGCTCCAATTGGCGGTTCCGGGACCGGCAACCAGGGCTTCAGTCGCGAAGGGTTCGTGGGGCAGTTCTACTTCGGGCAGCACTTTGATGTTCAGGTTGTGACGCAGCACGGATCGGACAGTGCGTGGTTCGGGCAGGGGTATGGCGACCTGATCGACAATCCGACCGGCCTCTGCAATGCCTACGTCGATGGCACCGTGGTGCAGCAGCCCTGTAACAACACGCCAGGAACGCAGCTCGTTCCTGGTTCGCGCAATCCGACCTGGAATGGCGTTCTGATCGAGCCTCACTACGTCTACAGTCCACAGCTCATCTTCCTTGCGCGATACGAAACCATCAAGATGTCGCAGCAGTCGACTCCGGGTACGCGCTCGGACCTCGGCAACATCACCACCTACACCATTGGCTATCGCTACAACCCGTTTATGACGAGCCGGGCTGGTTTTGCCTGGCATAACGAGTTCAACCTGTTCCATCAGGTCGGGACATCACCGCTAAGCGGCACGAACATCAACACCAGCGAACTGTTGACGGGATTTGACTTTGACTTCTAACCACCAGGATGGCCCGCCGGCGAACTTGATTCGCCGGCGTTGACTTCGATTAAGGGTGCTGACTATGAACAGTTTGAAGCCAATGCGTTTTATCGGAGCGATCCTTTTCACTGCGATTCTGGGGCTGATTATCACCACCGGGCTCACCGTACGAGCCTTCGCCCAGGATGCGCCCGACGTGGGCCCGAAGCCGCCAGTTGTGATCAAGCCCATGGAGAGCCACATCGGCAATGTCACCGGGCATGCCGAAGCCGCGAAGTCCGATTTCCGCCGCTATTGTGCCGGCTGTCACGGTGATTTCGGCGATGGCAACGGCGAAAACGCGGTCTGGCTCGATCCCAAGCCGCGTGATTTCACTCTCGCAGCTTTCAAGTGCCGCTCCACTCTGACCGGCACACTGCCCACCGATGAAGATCTCTTCAACACCATCGCGCGCGGCCTGACTAACTCCAACATGCCGGTCTGGAATACCTTCACCAAGCAACAACGCGCCGACCTGGTGGCCTATATCAAGATCTTCTCGCCGCGTTGGGAGCACGAAAAAGCCGGCACGCCGATCACGATTCCCGCCGAGCCCCCGGTCACCATGGACAGCATCGCCCACGGCAAGGCGCTGTTCACCAAACTCGAATGCTGGAAGTGCCATGGCACGCACGGCGAGGGCGACGGTCCTTCCGCCTCGACCCTGACTGACAGTAAAGACAATCCCATTCGCCCCTACAACTTCGCCTTGGGCAAGAACGATTCGCGCTTCAAGTGTGGCAATACCAACCAGGATATCTATAAGATTTTCATGACCGGCGTGGACGGTACCCCTATGCCTTCTTTCGCTGACGTCATTCAGCCGAACGACGCCTGGGATCTCGTCCACTTCCTGCGCACGCTGCAGGTCAACCGGCACGGCAAGGAAAACGAAGTTCTATCGGCGGCGCACGGAGTTATCCCCCCGTACGTGGATAAAAATCCGTCGCCAGCAGCCGCTCCGGCCGACAACAAGGCGCCCGGTGGCGGCCAATAAACGAGCACCAAGACCCCAGAAGGGAGTAACTTAAATGCGCACCAAGCAAATCCTGCTAGCTCTTTTGACGTTGTTTGTCTGTTCTTCCCTGATGTTCGCTGGAACCGTTAGCGGCAAGGTGACCTACACGGGCACGCCCGCCCACCAAAAACCCATCGACATGTCCAAAGAACCGAGCTGCGCCAAGCAGCACGCCACACCCATAACAACTGAGACGGTTGTGACCGGGCCCAACAACGCTTTGGATAACGTGGTGGTGTACGTTTCCTCCGGAGCTCCTGATGACGGCCAGGTACCGTCGCAGGCGGTCACCTTCGAGCAGAAAGGCTGCCAATATGTTCCGCACGTTCTGGTCATGCACACCGACCAGGAACTCAAGATCGTCAACGACGATCAAACTTCGCACAACATTCATCCGATGCCCAAGGTCAACACCGAGTGGAATAAATCGCAGCCACCGGGCACGGCGCCCATCTCGGCAAAATACGACAAGCCGGAATTCATTTCGGTGAAGTGCAACGTGCATCCCTGGATGCACGGCGAGTTCGCGGTGCTCAAGACGAATCACTACGACGTAAGCAAAGGCGGAGGCGACTTCAAGCTGCCGAACCTGCCTCCCGGCAAGTACACCATCACGGCCTGGCATGAGGACTACGGCACGCAGACCGCCGACGTTACCATCACCGGCAACGAAACCAAGGACGTGAACTTTACTTTCAAGGCGAAGGCATACTGACGCAACGACGGCGGCGGAGTCTCGTGCTTCGCCGCCGCATTCTACGAAAGTTAAAACATAGAGAGAAACGGCGCGGGGAAAAGCGGCAACCGCTGACTTGGAAACAAGGAGCTCATATGGAAACTGCAATCGGAGTATTCACTTCGCGTGATCACGCGGAGGAAGCGGTCAGGGAGTTGCGGGAGTCCGGTGTACCGCAGGATTCCATCGTTTTTCTGACTCGCTCCGAGAGCGACGCCAAGAACCTCGCAAAAGAGTTCGGCGCCTATGTGGGGGGCTTTACTGGAGGAGCCGCCGGGATGACCGCCGGAGTTGTGGCTGCCACGCTGCTTCTTCCTGGCATTGGGACGGTATTTGCGCTGGGGTTCGGCGCCGCCGCTTTGCTCGGGGTTGCGGGCGCGGGCGCGGGTGCCACCGTCGGCTCGGCGGCAGTACACGACGCGGACGCGCCGCAGCCGACAACGGCTGATAAGGCGTCTGAGGACATCGCATTCTTCCGGGAAGTTCTCAAAGAAGGACGTTCGCTGATTGTGGTTCGGACCGACTCGAAGGCACTTGCGAGTTCGGCGTGCGCCGTCCTGGACCGGCGGGGAATCGGCATGGAAGGACGGAGCCCCGTCAAGATGCAAACCGCCATCCGGCAGGCGGGCGGAGTCACCGTGGTTGACATCAGCGGAAGAATTACGGTCGGCGAAGGAAATGTCGTTCTCCGCGAAATTGTTCGAGACTTGGCGGACAAAGGCAAGAAAGCGATCGTGCTGAACCTGGGCGAAGTTCAGTACATAGACAGCTCTGGAATCGGAGAACTGGTCAAGGCTCACACCACGATTCGGAACCAGGGCGGGCAATTGAAACTCACCAATCTGAACAAGCGGGTGCATGACTTACTCGAGATGACCCGCCTGTCCGCCGTTTTCGATATTCAAAAGGACGAGACGAGCGCAATCAAGTCCTTTGGCGGCTCGTCACAAGTGGTGGCGTAGCGTATCAGTTTGGCGAGGCGCTTATCGTTATGCCCTCCGTGGGGGAGGGCGATTCATTACAACAGACGACGGGCTGATCCCGGTTAAGGCGAGGACACCATGGCAAAATTCTTTGCGATCACCATCATCGTAATCGCGATTCTTTCCGCGATTCCCATCCTGCGACACACTTGGGTGGCGCCAGAGGACATCTCGACTCATGGAGCGCTGATCGATGAGCAGATGTCGGAAACCATGGCGGAGGCTGGCATCTCCTTTCTCGCCGCGCAGTTCGTTTTGGCTTTTTTTATCTGGAAATTCTCCAACCCTCGGCCCGATGCAAAGATCAAGAATTTTCCTGGCGGCGCTAAGGGTTTGGTGATTGCTGCCCTACTGGTCGTAGGCATAGAAGTCATGGCCCTCGGAATCTTTGGAGTCAAGGCATGGGCCAATGTCTATCTCACCCCGCCGTCTGCGGATGCCATGCCGATCCAGGTCCAAGCTGGCCAGTTCGCTTTCTATTTCCGCTATCCCGGTCCGGATGGAAAGTTCGGCCCACTTCACCCCGAGCTCATTAATGAGGGATCGCAAAATTTCTACGGCCTCGATCCCGAGCATGATGTGGATTCCCGGGACGACATCGTAACCGCCGAAATGGCGATCCCCGTCAATAAGGAAATCCATCTCCTCATGCATTCGAAGGATGTCGGACATTCTTTCTTTGTCCGCGAGTTACGAGTGCAACAGGATTTTGTTCCCGGGTTAGATGTTTCATTGCACTTCACAGCAACTAAGGTCGGCAGGTACGAAATTGTCTGCACCCAGCTTTGTGGCTTGGGACATTACAACATGAAGGCCTACTTGAGCGTGCTGTCTCAGCAGGACTTCGACGATTGGATCAAGAAGGAACAGGCAATGCAGTAATCTCGCCTCCATCCGCGCACACGCGGGTGAGTCGAGACATCTCTTTTGAGGTGAGGGCACATGCACGACATGTCAGCGCACGCGGCGCAGCACCATGCTCCTCCGACGAGTTTCATTCGGAAGCACGTCTTCAGCCTGGACCATAAGGTGATCGGCAAGCAGTATTACGCGTTGGCCTTGGTCGCGGCTCTTTGCGGAATGATCCTCTCCTGGTTCATGCGCATCCACCTGGCTTGGACCAACGCCGCGATCCCTGGCCTGCAACTGCTTTCGAAAAATGGTGCGCCCGGCGGCGTGATGACGCCGGAGTATTACCTGCAATTGATGACCATGCATGGCACGATCATGGTCTTCTTTGTGCTCACGACTGCGCCTTTCGCGGCCTTCGGCAATTTCTTCCTGCCCATCCAGGTCGGCGCCGAGGATATGCCCTTCCCGCGCTTCAATATGATGTCGTTTTGGGTCACGTGCACGGGCTTCGTGGTCCTGATGGCGTCATTCTTCACCGCTGAGGGACCGACTCTGGGCGGCTGGACCCAATACGCGCCACTGAATGCGGTCGGTCCGGTCGGAGGGCCTGGCCAAGGTGTGGGTGTGGTCCTTTGGGCGGCTTCCATTGCACTGTTTTGCGTTGGCCAGTTGTTGGGTTCGCTGAACTTCATCCCCACCACGCTTGACCTCCGGACCAAAGGGATGAGCCTCATGCGCCTGCCACTCAGCGCCTGGGCATGGTTCATTACCTCGTGCATGGGGCTGACGGCTTTTGCCGTGTTGATGCCGGCATGCATCCTCGTCATTCTGGATCACGTGGCCGGTACCAGCTTCTTTGTCGCATCGAACCTGGTGATGAATGACCAACTGCTGCCGCACTCTGGAGGATCGACTCTTCTCTGGCAGCACCTGTTCTGGTTCTTCGGGCATCCCGAGGTCTACATCGCGATCGTGCCCGGTATCGGCATTGTTTCCCATATCCTGATCGCCAACATGCGCAAACCGATGCTGAGCCACAGAGTGCTCATCTATTCCATGGGAGCGCTGGCTGTCCTCAGTTACATGGTCTATGGGCATCACATGTTTGTCAGCGGGATGAATCCGTTTTCCTCGCTGGCATTCTCTTTCCCGACACTGGTCATCACCATCCCGTCCACCATCGTGGTGCTGATCTGGACTTTCAGCCTGTATGGTTCCAAGCTGCGCATCAACTCGGCTTCCCTGTTTGCACTGGGCTTTATTTCGATGTTCGTCAGCGGCGGCGTGAGTGGCTTCTTCCTGGCTCAACCCTCCATCGACATCATGCTCCATGCGACTTACTTCGTGGTTGGCCATTTTCACCTGGTCATGGGTGTCGCGGCCATGTTCGGCATCTTCGGTGGGACTTACTTCTGGTTTCCCAAGATGACCGGACGAATGATGAACGAGACTTTGGGGAAGATTCACTTCTGGTTCAGCTTTGTGGGCGCCTATTGCATCTTTATGCCGTTCCATTACCTGGGAATGGCCGGGAATGTGCGCCGCTATTCGTCGTTCCCGGATGACTTCCTGCAGCCCCTTATCCCGCTGCATCGCTTCATCACCGTCGCGGCTCTGATTACCGGCGCGGCCCAGCTTGTTTTTCTCTATAACCTGATCCACAGCCGCTTCTGGGGCAAGCCCGCGCCCGATAACCCGTGGGAGGCCACGTCGCTGGAGTGGAGCACGCCTACGCCGCCGCCTTGGGATAATTTTGGCGGGAAGCTGCCGGTGGTTTACCACGACCCCTACCAGTATGGCGTGCAGAGTTCGGCTGGTGACTACGTTATGCAAGCTTCGGCGGAGCAAGTTAAGACGGAGCATGAAGAGAAGTAACTCACGAGGAAACGCCGCCAGCTGCGGGAGGGGAGTCTAGTAAGTTATGGCAACGACAATACATGAACCGCCGCAAATCGATCCGGACCGTTTGCTGAAGCCAAGGCACTCGGGGAACGGCGGTTGGCGTGACTTGGTTCCGGCGAATGGTGACCTGCATTTGGCTCTGGACCACTCGCCGCCGGCGTCTTCGTCCGCCATCTATGTAGTGCTTTTCGCCATTACGATGATGTTCGCCGCGTTCAGCAGCGCCCTGATCGTTCGCAAAGGCTCGTCATTGGACTGGCAGACCTTCACGCTGCCGTCGATCCTCTACTTGAACACCCTGATTCTCCTCGCCAGCAGCGTTACTCTTGAAGTTTCACGTCGCCGCGTCGCTACTTTCATGGGCGGCCTGAGAAGTCACGCTGAGAGCCCGGCACGCTGGCTCTACATAACGTTCGTCCTCGGCCTGCTTTTTGTGGCTGGCCAGTACGTCGCGTGGTTGCAGTTGCGCGCCCAGGGGCTCTATCTGGCCACGAACCCCAGTAGTTCCTTTTTCTATGTGCTTACGGCCACCCATGCGCTGCATGTACTGGGTGGGCTGGGCGGGCTGATCTATGTCATTCGCAAGCTGAGTAAGTCGACCCTGCGACGGAACGCGCTGGATGCGACCGCGCGCTATTGGCATTTTATGGACGTTCTTTGGCTGTACCTGCTTTGCCTGCTGTGGATGAAACTTTAACCGACTCGATAGGAGGCACCGTGAGCCAAGCGGATTTGACCATGGAAGGACACTCGGCAGGCTTGACCGTAGGACCGGCATTTTCGATTCCTACAAAGAAACTGGCGATGTGGCTGTTAATTATCGCGGACACCATGACGTTTGCTGCGTGCCTGGTGGCCTATGGATTCCTGCGCAATGGGACTCCCAATTGGCCCAGGCCGTTCCACAGCATCACCAATGTCGCGCTGATGACCTTCATCCTGTTGACCAGCAGCTTGACCATGCTCATCGGACTGCGCTCCGCTCAAAAGGGAGACAAAACCGGGGCCTTCCGCTGGATCATGATTACCGCGGCTCTGGGTATTGTTTTCGCCCTGCTGCACGTTCGTGAATGGTTGGCGCTCATTGGCGAAGGCATGACCCTGTTTAAGAACCCCTGGGGAACGGGGCTGTTCGGGGCGTCATTCTTCAGCGTCACGGGCTTGCACCTTACCCACGTCACCTGCGGCGTAATTGCATTAGTCACGGTGGGAGTGCGCTACAAGGGCGGCCGCTACAAGGCGGATGACATCGAGGTTTTGGGCCTTTATTGGCACTTCGTAGATCTGGTTTGGATGTTCGTCGTACCGTTGGTCTATCTTTTGAACCTCAGCCACTAGATCAAGAACACTTGGGGGCAGAATGCTATGACAGCGACAACCGCGGAAGGGCACAAGAGCAACGGAATCGGGAAAGACTTGATCGTCTATATTTGCCTGCTTGCTCTCGCAGGCGTGCAATTCGTCATTGCCTATCAAAACCTTGACGCTTCGCAAATGTTCACCCGCATGTTGGTGGTCGCCATCGTCGAGGCAGGGCTGGCGATGCTGTTCTTCATGCATCTTTGGTCAGAAAAGCGGGCTTTTCTTTGGTTTGTCGTGATCTTTACGGTTGCGGTTCTGCTGGGGATGCAATATGGGTGGACCGACAGTACCCGGATGGTCACCGGCGCGCCATATTCAAAATTCCAGTGAAGGGCGCGGGTAAGAGGAGTGCGATGTCAAACGGAAAGTTGACGTGTGAGAGACCGTTCCTGTGGGTTGCTATTGCAGTGATTGTACTGGCTGTGCTCGGCGCCCCTCTGCCGGCCTTCTCCCAGAGTTGCGCGCTCTGCTATACCCAGGCTGCTTCCGCGGGTGCTCGCATGATTCAGGCCTTGCGCAGCGGGATTCTGATTCTTATCGTCCCCCCCACGTTCATGTCGCTCAGCATGATTTTCATTGTGTATCGCAAGCGCAATCAAGTCAGGCGATCCGATGACGAGCCTGATTCTGACCATAGGTGGTAATTCCACCCGTAGAGACGGGGCTTGCCCCGTCTCCCGATCTGCAATCGCTCACCGACAGTTGCCCGGCGCAGCATAGCCGGCAAACCGCGCCTTGATCCAACTGAGCTGGTCTGCGACCGACGCTCCCATCACCCCGCTGGCATCCACATCCGGATACTTCAGAAAAAGGATACGGTCCCCCTGCTTGCACATGCGGGCCACGGTTTGTCCCGTCATTTCCGCCCGTATGGCAGAATCTGCTTCACCACTGATCACCAGGAGCGGGCTATGGGCATGCTTTTGACCGGGAGTATTCCTGCTGAAAAAGTCCTTTACGAACTGATTGTTCTCCCAACCCGGCTTGAGCATGGCGCTTGTGAACTCCGGCTCCGTTTCCCCTCCACAAGTCTGGCCGAGACGCTGGTATGCGGGAAGCGCCTTGTCTTGTAGCATGTCGCCCAGCTGAAACTCCGGATGAAGCGCCTTGACTGTGGCAGCCAGGACTAACAGCATTCGATTAGAAGAAGAGTCCTGCGCGAAGCGCTCATAGGCCTGCTGAGCATCCGCCAGACCCGAAGTGACGACGACGCCCAGATAGTTGGGATCGTGCACGTCGCTCTCCGCCACGGCAACGGCGGCCAGTGCACCCTGGAAAGGTCCCAGCGCGATCCATTTAGTCCCGATCTGTGGCGCAGCGGCACGTGCCGCCGGAACCAAATAGATGACGTCCAACGCGTTCGACTGCATGTCCAGCACCGGCTTACCGGAATCGGCTCCCAACCCGGAATAGTCGGTCGCAACCACCGCATAGCCGAGATTGGCGTACATGGCGAGCAGTGGCCCCACACCAAGATTCTTGAGCAGTGAAGGAGCGCACTGTCGCGCCGCTCCCCTGAACTCATGCGCATAGGCAATGACCGGCCATCCGTTTGCCGGAGGCTTGCCATCCGGAATCAGCACCACCGCCGAGACGGCCACGTCTTCTCCATTCGCGGTCCGGGAGTGATAAAGAATCCGCACTGCGGACAATTCATAAGGAAGGTTGTACTGGTCGATGGGTTCCGAGCGTATCAACTCTCCCGCCTTGCCCGGGGGCAGCGGACGGGGCGTGTCATAAAAGCTCGTCAGCGGAAGGATAGTGGGTGGCCGCAACCGCTTGGCTGGTGTTGCGGTCTGGGCCTGTGCAAATGCTGAATACCCAGGCGGTCCCGCCAAAATCAGGGAAACGACTGCGATCACCATCAGGAACATTCTGGCATTGCGACTTGATGACCGGAACAGGCGAGCCTTTGTCATGTCGTCAGCAGGGGATGGTATCACCTTATTTATCTGATGTGCGGGGGACGAAGAGGACACGCTGAAGATCTTGGAATCTACGCGGAACCAGCGATAATTCGGCACACCGGCAACCAGGAGGTTGCCGCGGACTCAGGCTTTATTCTCCGGCTTATTTTCAGGCTTGGTTTCCGCCTTGATTTCATGCTTGGCCTCATCTTTCATGCCATCTTTCAGCGCCCGAATACCCTCCCCCAGACCCTTGCCCAACTCCGGCAATTTCTTGGGACCAAACACCAGCAGTGCGATGAAGAAGATCACCAGCAGGTGCATGGGTTGAAACAGACCTTCAAACATAAAACCTCCGAACCGACATGCCGACCGGCAACAGCGGACAGCACAACCACTATGTAGTGTACCGCAACTGAACCCGGCAGTCTCGCCGATTGCCTGCGGTGCATGTCCGAAAGAATTACTTCGGTGACCTATCGGCGTTACCGCAACCGGACTATCTTTTCGGCAGGGTTATTTTCGCGCATCAAGACCGCCAAAAACGCCGGAGGGCTTCGTGAAACGCTCTGTCCTGAGATGGCTTTTGCTTCTGCTAGCGGCAGCCTTGTTGCATGCTGAACAAGTCCCTCCCTCCCCCGTTCCCGACGCCGTTTTCCTGTGGCTGGCGGGAGGCATTTCGAACACTCGGATCGAGCGCCTGATCCAAACACAGAACGCCCAAGCGCCGAGTCAAACCCGCGCCCTCTCGTGCCAGTCCACGTCGCAATGTACCCGCGCCCTGCAAAAGGCTGGGGCGGACTCAGAATTGATTCAGAGCCTGGTGGGCAAGCGTTCGGACCGAAAGCCAGCCGCCGACAGCGCCTGTGTCTGCTCCAGTCCGGCCGCGCAAGTCGCCGCCATGGTTCACGACAAGAACTTCGACACCGCCGAAAACAAGGTCCTCGCCCTGCTTCACGATGACGCGGGCAATGATGCGGGCAATGCCCTGCTGAATTTTGTCCTGGGAAGCATTCTGCGCCGGGAAGACCGGTTCGATGAGGCGCTCGACGCATTTACGGAATCTTCGCGCCTGCTGCCTGGTTCCCCCGAAACGCACGGCCAGCTTTCTTACCTGTTTTACCGGATGGACGATTCCGAGGCCGCGCTCGCCGAAGCGCGCACCGCGCTCAGCATGGATCCTGCTAACGCCGAGGGTTACCGCTACCTCGGACTCGCGCTCTACGCCCAAGGCCATTACGAGGCCGCCCTGAATGCCTTCGACAAAGCGATCGAGCGCGAACCCGCCGGCTCGCTCGCGAACGCGGATGTCTACTTCGATATGGGTATCACGCAACGCGATAAGGGAGATCTGCGCCGCGCCGCCATCGCCTACCGCCACGCCCTCAGCCTGCGCCCCGACTTCTGGGAGGCGCACAGCAATCTGGGAGTCGTGCTGCACGATCAAGGCAAGCTGGATGAATCGATCACCGAATACCGCATGGCCAAGCGCCTCAACCCGGAGGAAGCCAGCGTCCGCAACAACCTGGGAAATACGCTTTGCGACAAGGAAGACTTCGATAGCGCTATCGCGGAGTTCAAGGATCTCTATCGTCAAAATCCGGAGTGGGAAGGCGGTCACAACTGCCTGGCTCGCGCCTACATGTCGAAGCGCGACTACCCCTCCGCCATTCGCGAGTTGCAAGCCGCTATCGCCACCAATCCCGCGGGAGCGGCGGAGCACCGCGTCCTGGGGCAGGCTCTCCTGCTTGCGGGAAGGGACCAGGAAGCTGTAGACGTCCTGCACCAAGCAGTTTCGCTCAACCCGGAATCCAGCCTGGTGCACCGCTATCTCGGCACCGCGCTCGTAAATACTCAACAACTGGCCGAGGCTGAGAAGGAATTTCGCGAAGCTCTCCGGCTCGAGCCCAGCGCCCAGAATCACTATTCGCTCGCCGCCTGCCTGATGGCTCTCAACCAATATCAGGAGGCTCTGGGAGAACTCGAAATCGCCTCGCGGATGGATCCCAGCCAGAATCTTTACCGGGCCCGAATGCAGGAGGTCGTCCGCCTGATCACAACGTCGAAGTAACCTGCCAGGTAACACGCTACGAGCTCTCCTATTGGACATTACCTTTTCCTATGCACTGACGTGTATCGCCTCTGGCTACCAACAAACTTAAAATGTGTGAAGAAAAGCGCGGCGCTCGTGGCGCCGCCCGGGGCGATTCCATGGAAAACACAGGGGCGAGGCAAGCGCAAGAGAAGTCCGCGAACCCGGCTGCGCTATCGACCGCAGAGCGGCGAATGCCGCGGGGATCCGCTCCCGAGGCGGCCCCGGCGCCAGAGAAGAAAGCCATTGGCTACGGCCTGCCTTGTTCGCGATGCCACGCCTACTACCCTGCCGACGTGCACGTCTGTCCGATCTGCAAGTCGCCGGAGCGTGTGTCGCCGAGCGAACCGGTAGCACATTCCACGGCTTCGGCGGCGGCGCAACCGGCATCGCAGCTCACGACGGGCGCGCCTATCGACAACGACCGCGAACGCTTCCTGAAAGAACTTAAGTCGCAGGCCTTCGCCTTGCACGCTCAGGTCAACGCCGCCGCCACGTTCCGCTGCGTTCTTCAGCACCAGCACAGCGGGGCCACCGAACCGGCCGCGGTTTGCCATACCTGCTACGGTGAGGTGCGCCAGCAGGCCGATCGGCTGGAAGCCGCTCTGCACATGGACGCGAAAGAAGCGGCCAAGATTGTCTATGAGGCAGTCTGGGCCGACACCTCCGATCCCAATCGCACTTACTTGAATGCCGCCAGCGCCCTGCTGTCGGAGTTGCGCAAACGCGCCGGCATCGGCCTGCTGCTTGGTGCTAATCAGCCCCTGTCGCACTAGCCCCCTGTGATCGAACTCCGCACCTTCGCCCGCAGCGCCTGAAGGCGCACTCCCAACGCCGCACCTTCGGCATGCCTGAAGGCATGCCCTGATACGAATCAGTCCGGCGCAAACGGCACCTACACCACGGGCGCCAGCTTGCAACTTTCGCGTCCGTTTCGCATCTTATTCCTGGAGAATTGACATGACCGAAAAGACCAGCGACAAGATCTCGAGGACCGAGGCTGAGTGGCGGCAGCAACTGACTCCCGAGCAGTATCAGGTGGCCCGCGCCTGCGGCACCGAGCGGGCTTTCACCGGGCAGTACTGGAACAAGCACGACGACGGGACCTACCACTGCGTGTGCTGTGGCGCGCTGCTGTTTGGCTCGGAAACAAAGTTCGATTCGGGAACGGGGTGGCCGAGCTTTTATGCCGCCGCCGACCGCCAGAACATCAAAGAACTGACCGACACCAGTTATGGCATGGCTCGCACCGAGGCGCGCTGTGCCCGCTGCGATGCGCATTTGGGGCATGTGTTCCCGGATGGCCCCGGACCGACCGGGCTGCGCTATTGCATGAACTCGGCATCCCTCGACTTCAAGCCGAAGAAATAATCAGCACCAAGAAAAGAACCCCAAAAAAGAACCGATGGAGCGCCGGGCATCTTCTCCCGGCTGGACGGGCAAGACGCCCGTCCCTCCATCGTCATTCTTTGAATTCCGACTTCGAATTCAGACTTCGTTAAATTATGCGTTGCCCGCGGTGGCAGCCATCGCCTTGGGTGGCTCCGGCTTGTTCTGAGCCTGGTTCTGCACCTGCGGCTTCTGATCTTTCTTTTCGGGGTTGCGCACTTCCACGCCGCCCTTGAGGATGGCGCCTTCTTCGACGCTGATGCGATGCGTGATCACGTCACCCGAGAGCAGACCTTCGCTGCGGATGTCCAGTCGGTCCGAGGCGTCGACGTTGCCCTGCACCTTGCCCATGATGACGACTTCTTTGGCGGTGATGTTTGCCGCGACGTTTCCATTGCGGCCAATGGTGACGCGATTATCGGGAAAGTTAATGGTGCCTTCGACGCGTCCGTCAATGAAAAGCGATTCCGCACCCGTTATTTCACCCTTGATGACGAGCGTGCGTCCGATGTTGGCCTGATCCATGGGTGAGGTGGCCGGCTTAACCGGAGTGTAAGAGTTTGGCGGCGGGACTGCGTTTGGAGAGTACTTCGGTTCCGGAGACTGCAACATGAATGAAACCTCACTTGAGTTCCGCAACCACAGTGGGAGTTGGCCCTGCGGTCGCGGTCGATGGGCCTTTTGACGGCAAGAAGAGGATGGCACGAAGGGACAGTGTTACGACAGGTAACCGAAGTGTGTTGTCCGCTTGGCGTTGAGCTTTCGGTTAGTGTTTCAGGAAGTACAAGTCAGCCACGCTGTCGGCCAAGGCGGGCGCGTCAACCTCGGCGCGATTCGACAGGACGATCACGGTGAGGCGGTCATCGGGAAAGCGCTGAATGGCGGTCCGAAATCCTATGGTCTCGCCATAATGCGCGTAGCGGCGATGCCCGTGGTAGGGATTCAGAAACCATCCAAAGCCGTAGAGGGGCGCAAGGCTGCCGTCCAACTGCTGCGGAGGAGCGCCGTTAGCGGCGGCCGGTGGGGTCAAGGCCGGCTCCATTTCCTTCGCAGTGAGCAAGGTGTGAGCGGTTAGTGCGCGGTCCCACTTTTCCAGGTCCTCGAGTGACGTATAAACGCCCCCGTCGCCCAGGGTAGCCGAAGTCGAACTCTGATCCGTCTCGCTCCATTTCCCCGCCGTTTGGGTGTGCCCGTAGGCGCGATGCTCAACTTCGTTCCGCCCTTTCTCGTATGCGATCGTCCCCGTCATGCCAAGGGGCGTGAAAATTCGCTGGCGCAGAAAGTCCCCAAACCTCATCCCCGATCGTTTCTCCACCACCATCCCAAGCAGCACATAACCCGAATTGCTGTATTCCCAGTGCGTGCCAGGCGTGAACTTCGTGGTCGTCTGCTGCTTAAGCAGATCGAGAACGCCGGCGTCGCTAATCTGCGGGATCTTGTCATCGGAAATACCCGCATACTGCTTCTCCATGATGTCTTCGTAGGCGACCAGACCGGAGGTGTGGTTCAGCACTTGGCGGATAGTAATCGCTTTCCCATAGGCCGGAAAATCTGGAAAGACGTCGGTGAGACGGTCGTCATAATGCAGTTTGCCATCGTGAACCAGCAGCATCACTGCCATGGCGGTGAACTGCTTGGTGAGTGATGCCAGCCGGAAGTTTGTTTCCGGGCCGATCTTCTGCAAGGTTCGCAGATCGGCCACGCCATAGCCTTTGCGGAACACAGGCTGGCCGTTTTTGATCACCAGCACTGCGCAACCGGGATCGTGCGTGCTGGCGAATTTCGAGAACAAGCTGTCAATCCGAGCGGCCGAAACCTGGGCTGGCGCTGCATTGGACCATGAGAGAAGAGCTATGAAGACTACGAATCCGCAAATTCGGATAATAAGACGCATCATGCCTTGGCCAGTTGCTCCGCAACTTCTGGGAGTTTGGCGGCATGCCACGCGTCGAAACCGCCCGCCACGTTGATCACGTTGCGATAGCCGGCGCGCTCGAGCAGACCGCAAGCAATCATACTGCGATATCCGCTCTTGCAGTGAACCGCAACCGGGCGCGCCCTGTCTATTGCCGGTAATCCATGCGGGAAGGTATCCAGCGCCCGCCATTGCACTTCGGCGATGTGACCGGCTTGCCACTCGCCTTCGCGGCGCACATCGAGGACGTCGAGCCAGCGCAAGTTCCCCTCGCTCAGTTTCTGGTTCAGTTCCTGGACGGAGATCTGCGGCGTCTTCAGCATCGGCAGGCCCGCCTTCTGCCACGCCGTCACCCCGCCCACCAGATAACCTCGCAAGTCTTCAATACCCACCCTGGCCAACCGCATTCGAGCCTCGTCAATCTGCGCTTCGTTGCCGCCGATCAGAACTGGTTTGGAGTGAATCCCCAGAATGCCGCCGGCCCAGGACGCGAATTGTCCCGCGAGCGCGATGTTGATCGACCCCGGCACGTGTCCTGCTGCGAACTCGTCGCCTGGACGCACATCCAGCACATTCGCATTCTGCTGTAGCAAAGCCTGCACTTCGGCGGGAGAAAGCCCCGGAAGCGGCGGCAATTCGGTCAACGCAGCCGCACCCGAGCGATTGATCTCGGCATCCTCAAGAAAATAGTCGGGACGAGCCGGAAGGTTAGCGGTCAATTGCGCGATGAATTCTTCCCGAGTCGCGATCTGCAGCGCATAGTTGGTAAGCCGCTCCGTCCCAATCGTCGACGAGCGCTCCGCCCGCATGGCGCGTCCGCACAGCGAACCCGCACCGTGCGCCGGGTACACCGTCACCGCATCCGGCAGCGCCAGAAGCTTTTGGTGCAGACTGTCATAGAGCAATCCCGCCAGTTCCCGCGGCGTATGGGTGGGCGAAAGGTCGGGGCGGCCCACATCGCCAATGAACAAGGTGTCGCCGGTCAGAACGGCGCAGGGGTACGGTGATTCCTTTTCATCCGTAATGACCAGGCAAGCGCTTTCGGGCGTGTGGCCCGGCGTCTCCAGGGCGCGAATCCGCACCGCTCCCATCTTCACTTCCAATCCGTCGGTCAGCGGCACATGCGGGAATTCGGCGTGGGCCTGCGCTCCGATGTAGATTCTTGCGCCTGTGCGCGCCGCCAGTTCTTTGTGTCCGGAAACAAAGTCAGCGTGCAGATGCGTTTCGAAAATGTGCCGGATCTTAAGATTCTGTTCGGCGGCAGCCCTCAGATAGATGTCCACATCGCGTTGCGGATCCACCACCGCCGCCTCGCCCTCCGATCCGATCAGATACGAAGCATGCGCCAGACAGGTCAGGTAGAACTGTTCAAAGTACATAAGCGACTCCTGGGTGGATACTGCGTCCGGCGTTTCTCGGATGACCACTGGCCCCGATCGACTACTGATGCCGCAACTACGTGCCAGAGTATAAGTCTGGACGCGAGACTGAATTGCAGCAATTTTTGCACGGAACGCGCTCAATCATGAAAAAAATCTCCTCAGAACTTTTCCAACTCGTTGCCCGGCCTATGGTTAAGGGACACACCCTCTGCGTACTCCTTTTGTAACTTGGACTTGCACCCGGTTACGTCCTACAGTAAGCGAACTGGGTTTTGCAGTTTTCGGCCCCCGGCGTGCATCGAATGGTTAGACGCTCCGATATTCGCGGGCGTCCAGACGACGATTCACAGACAAGGCGAAAGAATGGCGAAGGGTAGCAAATTCGGGTGGGCGCCGGGCGGGTTCGCACTGATCTTCATCCTTATCTTCGGGGTCGCCGTTGTTCTTGGTCTGTCGGATGGCGGATGCGCCCAAACCAGTCCCTATGTCTTCACCGCTTCCGCGGTTGCGGTCTCTGGTACCGACACGGTCAACGAGGCAGACGAACCGATTCTCACCATCAAGAAGCGCGTCGATGAAGTTAACGTGCTGTTCATCGCCACCGATCGTCACGGAAAATTCGTCCGCAATTTGAATCAGAGCGATTTTTCCATTTTCGATGATCACAAACCGGTGCAGTCCATTCTCAACTTCCGCCGCGAGACTGACCTGCCCATCGAACTCGGCTTGCTCGTGGACGTGAGCGGCTCCGTACAAGGCCGCTTCGGATTCGAAAAAGAGGCAGCCACCGGATTTCTGCAGCACATCATCCGTCCGGGCTATGACCACGCCTTCGTCGTGGGCTTCAACAAAGATAGCCATCTGACGCAGGATTTCACCGACCAGGTACCTTTACTCGCCGCCGGTGTGCAGCGCCTCCACGATGGGGGCGGTACCGCGCTCTACGATGCAATTTACAAGGCGTGCAAGGAAAAGCTGCTGCGCGAGCATTCCGACCATCCCATGCGCAAAGCCATCGTCATCCTCAGCGACGGGGAGGACAATCAGAGTGAATACACGCGCGCCCAGGCTATCGAAATGGCGGAGCGCGCCGAAGTTCTCATCTATGCCATTTCGACTGACGACAGTGGCCTGATCTTGCGTGGCGACAAGGTGCTCGAAGATCTCGCTTCCGCCACCGGCGGCCGCGCCTTTTTTCCCTACAGATGAAAGACATCACGCACTCGTTCGCCGCCATTGAAGAGGAACTGCGCAGCCAGTACGACGTTTCCTACAAGCCTACGGACTTCGACGCCGACGGGCGCTACCGCTCCATCCAGATCACTGCACTGAAGAAAGACCTGCAAGTCCGCGCCCGGCGCGGATACTACGCTCCCCGGCAGTAAGCGAGTTTCAATTTCATTTACCTTTTCAAGTCCTTGAAATTTTGCAACCTTGAAACTTTGAAACTTTGCTGCTAACGTCCCCTTAAATACGCACTGAAGGAGTTCTGCATGGCATGGATTGTTCTGGCCGTCATAGTTCTGCTGGGCGTCTTCCTGATCGGGATGTACAACAGCCTGGTGCAGTTGCGGGTGCGCTCCGAGTCGGCCTGGTCGGATATCGATGTTCAGCTTAAACGCCGCCACGACCTGATTCCGAATCTGGTCGAAACCGTGAAGGGTTACGCCGCCCACGAAAAGGGCACGTTCGAGAACATCGCGAAATTCCGCTCCATGGCCATGCAGGCCACCGGTCCGGCCGACAAGGCTGCGGCCGAGAATCAGCTGACGGGCGCGCTCAAGAGCCTGTTTGCGGTGGCGGAAAACTATCCGCAGCTCCAGGCCTCGACGGAATTCACCCAGCTGCAGAATTCTCTCAACGAAATCGAGGACGCAATTCAAAACGCCCGCCGCTACTACAACGCTGTGGTACGCGACCTGAACACGAAAATTCAATCGTTCCCGACCAACATTCTGGCCGGCACGTTCGGCTTCCAGCAGAAGCAGTTTTTCGAAGCGGCCACCACCGATCGCGAACCAGTAGCCGTGAAGTTCTAGGTCGCGTAGGGACAGCTGCCTACAAGCTTGAAGTTCTAACTAATGTTCCGCGGAGCTCTTACGAATCGCCGACTGCTCATCCTATTCTCACTGCTCGCGCTCGCATCCACCACTTCTGCCCAGTCCCGCAGCTGGCGCGTCACGGACTTCAAAGACACCATCTCCATCGGCGCCGATAGCACCGCCCTGGTCAGCGAAAGGATTACCGTGGCTTTCACCGGCGCGTGGCACGGTATTCACCGCACCATTCCGGTCGAATATCCCGGACCGCACGGGACCAACTACACGCTGTTTCTCGACATCCTGAACGTCACCGACGAAAACGGAAACAAGCTGAAGTACGATTCGCGCAAGTCGGGAGCCGATCGCGATCTCAAGATCTACATTCCCGATGCGGTCGACACCACGCGCATCGTCAACATCGACTACCGGGTTCGCAACGGTATCCGCTTCTTCGATAACAACAACGATAGTTATGCCGAGTTCTATTGGAATGTGACCGGCAACGATTGGCCGGTTCCCATCGACCATGCCTCGGCCTTCGTGACCCTGCCTGAAAATGCCGCTGGAGGACTGCGCGCTCAGGCCTTCACCGGCGCCTACCGCTCGAAGGAAAGTGAAGCGACCGCCGAAGTTAAAGGCGCTGACGTCACTTTCGAAACCACCCGTCCCCTTTCCATGCGCAGCGGCGTCACCATTGACATCTATATCCCCCAGGGAGTGCTGCAAGTTCCAAGTTCACTGACCAAGTTCGACTGGTTCCTCTACAGCAACCCCATTGTGTTTCTGCCGCTGCTGACTTTGGTCGTGATGTTTACTCTCTGGTTTTTCGTGGGACGCGACCCCGACCCAGGAATTTCCGTCGCCCCGCAGTACGAACCGCCCAAAGGCTTGTCTCCCGCCGAAGCCGGGACTCTGATCGACGACACCATTCACCCCCGCGACATCACCTGCACCGTCGTCGATCTGGCCGTGCGCGGCTACATCAAGATCGAAGAGAAAGTCGACACCTTCCTGGTTTTCCACCACAAAGATTACATGTTCCACTTGGTGAAGCCACGCGAACAGTGGGGCCCCGACCTTACGCCCCATGAACGCGTGATGCTGGAAAACATTTTTCTAGGTGGTCCCGAAACGCGCCTTTCCAGCCTGAAGAATCGCTTCTACACCGTGATTCCCATAGTGCGCCAGGACATCATGTCGGCGCTGAAGAGCAAAGGCATCTACACGCTCGATCCGGAATCGGCCAATGCCTACAGCATCGTCGCCGCGGTCGTCATCGCCCTTCTCGTGGTGGGCATACAGGTTATGGGTTGGATGAACCTGTTCTACTCCGTTCCGCTGGTGATTGGGAGCGTTCTGGTTTCCGCGCTGATCTGGTGGCTCTTTGCGCGCCAGATGACGGCGAAGACCATGTCCGGTGCGCGCACCAGGATCGAGGTGCTCGGATTCCAGGAGTTCATGAACCGCGTGGACGCTGACCGCATCAAGACCCTGTCGGCCGACACGTTCGAAAAATTTCTTCCCTTCGCCATGGCGCTGGGCGTCGAACACCACTGGGCACAAACATTCGACGGCATCGTGAAAGATCCGCCGAGCTGGTACGTTTCGCCCAACGGCTACACCGGCTTCAGCCCGCTTTTCTTTTCCAGTTCGATGCACAGCATGGCGTCGGACATGCAGCAGGTCTTTACCTCCGCCCCCAGATCCAGTTCCAGCGGGTCGGGCTTCGGCGGAGGAGGCTTCTCCGGCGGTGGATTCTCTGGAGGCGGCTTCGGCGGCGGTGGCGGCGGCGCGTTCTAGGAACCTGTGGGGAATATCATGCACGCAACACCACCCATGAATTGTCATCCTGAGCGAAGCGAAGGACCTGCTGCTCGCTGCAAAATGCAGATCCTTGCTAAGCTTGGTGGGCTATGAAATGCGAGAGATTGCTTCGCAGGATAAGACTTTTCTTTGCATTGGTCGCGATAGTAACCATCGCACCACAGTTCGTCTCAGCCCAAAACAAAGAAATTGTGTGGAGCGCAGAAGAAAAGCCGCTCGCAGACCAGATCCACGGGTTACGCAGCCTGGCGGATGACGTTCGGGCGGGGACGACGAAAGATCTGGCGCTGAACATCCGGAAGTTACCCTCCAGCGGGAACAAGCTGCGTCTGGCAGTGGGTCTCGCGGGACTTTCCACCGAAGGCGATTTCGGACACAGCACGCTGCAGGAAGTGGCAACGACGCTGGCGGAAACGTTACTCGAGCGGCCCGTGCCTTGGGCGAAACCGGAGGGCTCCGATGCAGGCGCCCGAGCTACACGCGAGCCGGCGTATCCATATGTTGAGCTCGCCATGCTGGTGCGTTATGAGCATGTTGAGGCGCCAGTGGATCTCAATAATAATGATGATGGGCAATATCGCGCGGCCATGGCACGACTGGAGGCAGATGACCGCAAGCGGGAACATCCAGACTTTGCGCTGAAAGATCTTTCCGGCAGGACCTGGACGTTTGCGGAATTGCGCAGCAAAGTAGTGCTGGTGAATTTCTGGGCGACATGGTGTCCTCCCTGCCGCAAGGAGATGCCGGATCTGGAGGCGCTTTACGGGCGCTTCGGTTCGCAAGGGCTGGTGGTGCTGGGCATTTCCGATGAAGAGGCGGCGAAGGTCGAGCCGTTTATCCGGGAGCGGAAGGTTTCATTCCCCGTGTTACTCGATCATGGGCGGAAGGTCAATGAAATGTTCGTCGTCCAGGGGATTCCGAAAACCTTCGTGTACGACCGCGAAGGGAAGCTGGTAGCTCAGTCGATTGACATGCGCACGCAGAAACAGTTTCTTGAGATGTTGGGGAAGGCCGGGCTGGAGTAGAGACGGAGCTTGCCCCGTCTCTCCGCTGATACCATACCCTTGGTGAGCCCGCTGCTCGACGTCCGCGACCTGACCATCGAGTTCCCGCAATCGCTCGGAGGGCGAGGGCGGGCGCCTCTGCCCGCACAGCAGAACGGGGGCCCGGTGGCCGCCGTGCGCGGCTTGTCATTTTCCATTGCTCCCGGCGAAGTTCTTGGCCTGGTCGGCGAGTCCGGCTCCGGAAAATCCATCACTTCACTCGCTATCATGGGCTTGCTCCCGCCCGCCGCCATCGTCAAAGGCGAAATCACTTTCCAGAATGGCTCTCCGGAAAACGCAGGCGTGCCCATGCATCTTGCCACGATGCCTGCAGATCAACTGCGCCAGCTTCGCGGCTCGCACATGGCCATGATTTTTCAGGAGCCGATGACCGCTCTCAATCCGGTGATGCGCGTCGGCGACCAGATTGCCGAAGCGGTGCTCGCTCACCACCGTGTCTCGAAATTCGAGGCGTGGCGTCAAGCAGTCGAAGGCATGCGCGATGTTGCTATCGCCGACCCCGAAGCCCGCGCCCGCAGTTATCCGCACCAGCTCTCCGGAGGCATGCGCCAGCGCGTTATGATCGCCATGGCCATCGTCAATCGTCCGCAACTGCTCATCGCCGACGAACCCACCACCGCGCTCGATGTCACCATCCAACAGCAGATTCTCGACCTGCTCAACGACCTGCGCCACAAATTCGGATTGGCGATGCTCTTCATCTCGCACGATCTCGCCGTGGTCTCGCACGTCGCCGATCGCGTGGCCGTGATGTACGCCGGAAGCCTGGTCGAGCTCGGTGCCAAAAACGACATTTTCCGCGCGCCCGCACATCCCTATACGCAAGGACTGCTGCGCGCCATTCCTACTCTTGCAACCGACCGCACCCTTCCGCTCTCAACCATCGAAGGCACCGTCCCGCCCATTGCCCAACTTCCTCCCGGATGCCCCTTCGAACCCCGCTGCCCACACCGCGTCACCGCCTGCGCCGACGGACTCCCTCCCCTGGTCGAGGTCGCCCCAAAACACTGGGTTCGCTGCCCGGTCGTGAATCCGCACCGCATCTGATGCTGCCCAGACGCGGTAAGCCGCGTCTCTACGGGAAATCAGATATCTCCGCCTCGCCGTTTCTTCCCCAGAGAAGCTATAATCCTCCCTCTGTGCGTATCCTTCTTCTCAGCGACATTCACAGCAACCTCGAAGCGCTCGACGCCTGTCTGGCCGCCGCTCCTGCCCACGACCTCGTCGTGAATCTTGGCGACACCGTCGGCTACGGCGGCAATCCCAACGAAGTCATTGCGCGCTCACAAGCCATCGGACGCATTTTCGTGCGCGGCAATCATGACAAAGCCGTCAGCGGCCTGATGAACCTCGAGGATTTCAATCCCGTCGCCGGCCTGGCCACTCTCTGGACTCGCGACCAACTCACCCCCGAAAATCTCGATTGGCTGCGCTCGCTTCCGCAGGGTCCCCTCAAACACGACGAACTCCCCGGCGTCCAGTTCGTCCACGGTTCCGCTCTCGACGAAGATGAGTACATGGTCAGCGCCCGCGATGCGATCGCGCCCCTCATCACCGATCCTGTTCCGATTACGTTTTTCGGGCACACTCACCTCCAGGGCGGATTCGTGCTCTCGGGTGAAATCAGCGAAGCCTATCGTCCGGGGTATCGGACTGTAGGGCAGACCGAGTCGTCCGACTGGCCGCTCCGCAAAGATCGCCGCTACCTCATCAACCCCGGTTCTGTAGGCCAGCCCCGCGATGGCGACTGGCGCGCCGCGTTTGCGGTATTCGACTCCGATGCCTGGATCGTGAGTTTTTATCGCGTGCCTTACAACCTGCGCGTGGCCCAGGAGAAGATTCTGGCTGCTAATCTGCCACAGCGTTTGGCCACACGACTGGCCGCGGGAAGATAGCGACCTTCGAGCCGCCTTATCCTTATCCTTGCGGTCTCTCGGGGGACTCGAGCTTGGATTCGTATCACGGCATCGCTTTAGCGATGCCGTAACCGCCGATTATAAAAGCGCCTTCAGGCGCCGAAACTTTTCTGGTCTTCCGGGGTTTATTTTTGCTTAGGGTTTTTTCCCGCACACTGTCGATTCTATTTTCAGTATCCACCACGAAGGATCGACATTGAAGGAGGACCGATACCTAAATGAACAGCCGATATGGTTCTGTCCGTTCGCTTTTGCTGGGCGCTGCCTTAGCGTCTTGTGCGTTGGGCACGGCTTGCGCGCATCATTACTACCGGGTCTATGACCCCTACTACAGCGACTACCACGTCTGGAACAGTGACGAAGTGGTCTATTACCAGCAGTGGTCCCGCGAAAACCACCGTGATTTCCATCGTGATTTTCGCAAGCTGCGCCCTGAAGAGCAGAAGGAATACTGGACTTGGCGGCATAGCCACGGGGACCACGACCACCACTAGAACGGGCCGTTCGCTCCGGATCTTGATGCGGGCCGTGGAGACACCCTACAACCAACGAAGGCCCCCGTTGTAAACTCGCTCCATGCCTCCACGCTCTTCCGGTTCCCGCAATCTGTTCTCTGCGCCAAAATCCGCGCCCGCCGCCCACACTGCCCACGTCGACGGCGGAGCACGGGGCAATCCCGGACCCGCCGGATACGGTGTCGCCATTCACGATGCCTCGGGGCATCCGGTCGCCGAGCTCAGCGAATATCTTGGCCATCGCACCAACAACTACGCTGAGTATCAGGGACTGCTCGCCGCGCTCCGCTATGCCATTGAACACCAGATCCAGGCACTCAAAGTGATCAGCGATTCCGAACTGATGGTCCGCCAGATGAAGGGTATCTACAAAGTACGGCATCCCGACCTGCGCAAACTGTACGACGAGGCGCAACAACTGGTGCGGCTGCTGGAGCACTTCGAAATCAGGCATGCGCTCCGCGAACACAACCAGATTGCCGACCGGCTGGCGAATGAGGCCATGGATAGAGGGCGATAAAGCCAGGTTGCAAAGTTGCAAAGTACAGCGTATACCCATGCTGTTCCGGCATGATCCTGAAACCTTGAAACTCTGAAACTTTGAAACCTGCTTCCCACAGGAGGACGATACCATGATCGGAGCTCACTCATTTGCTGGAATCAATCCCTGGGCCGTGCTGGTATCCGCCCTCGCGGCCATGGTGATCGGATTCCTCTGGTATTCTCCCATTCTGTTCGCGAATCCCTGGATGCGCTTGATGGGATTCGATCCCAATGACAAGGCCAAGATCGCCGAAATGCAAAAAGGCGCAGGCAAGATATACGGCCTGGCGTTCGTGGCCAGCCTGGTGTCGGCGGTAGTGCTCGCCAAGATCATTGCCGTCACCAGCGTCGTCAGCATTCCCTACGGAATGAAGGTAGGATTTGCGGTCTGGCTGGGATTCGTAACCACCGTACAACTGACCGGCGCCCTGTTTGGCAAGCAACCCACCAAGCTCTACCTGATCAACACCGGATACCAATTGGTCTGCTACCTGGTGATGGGAGGGGTTTTGGCGCAGTGGCCACACTGAGGAAAATGCAGAAGTCAGAAGTAAGATTGCAGAAGTGGCTGTGTGTCGCTCGCGCGGTAGACTTTTCACTTCTGCAATCTTACTTCTGACCTCTGCCTTCCCTTCACTCCTTTGCCGAGTGATCGTGCACAATCTTCCATCCCTCGGGAAACTTGCGGAAGATTAGCGTAAACAGGCCATGCGGCGTCTTTCCATCCGACATGGTCAGATGAAACTCGCCGCGCACAAACGCCGAGTCCGGCCCCAACATCTCGATTCGCAGGTTTGCGAATTCCAGCCTTCCCATTTCGTGTCCCGCGCCCTTATAGGTTTTCTTATAGCGATCGAGCGCCGCCTGCCAGCCCTTCGATTCATGCGCTCCCGAAAAGAACGTGAGCTCGGGCGAGTTCCAGTAGCCGGCCATGAAGCTTTCCAGATCCTGGCGATTCCAGGCTGCCTGTTGCTCCTCCAGCACTTTTCGAATCGCGACGCGTCCGGCATCGCCCGCATCCTGCCCAACAGCAAGAATCGCCAACGTAGCCATTACCCCGACCAGCAAAACAAGAGCGCGCATGAGGCCTCCCTAAGCATCAGCTCGCATCATAAATGTTCTGGATATTGTGACGCGGAGAGAAAAGAGGAAAGCGGAGCGGAATCGATTCGCGATAGGCAACCCCTAAAGGGGCACCGGATTCCGGAACAATAACGGCATCGCTGAAGCGATGCCCTGATACGACGCCGAACAAGCCGAGAACTAAGAGCTGACAGCTGAAAGCTAACCGCCCTAGGCTCGAACCTTTTTCCCCGCCGCCGCGGCGGCTTTCACTTTCACCGTCTCCCAGGGCCGCTTCGGACGCGCTACCTCGGGCTGGTCGCGGTCTTTGATGCGATCGTACTGGTACGACTCGCTCACCGTTCCGAGCGACTCGTTATAGAGGCTGGGCAGCGCCAGCGCTTCCTTCATTTCTTCGGAGAACTGCTGCAGCGCCTTCAGGTGGTCGGCCGTCGCCGGCACTTCGGTCTTGGTCGTCTTCAGGAACTGCTGATAGCCGCGATTGACCAGCTTCGAAATTTCGCTGCCAATCATGTATCCCGGATAGGCGAAAATTTTCACGCCGCCGTCGTCCGTCTTCTGGATCGCCGCCGAGCAGTTGTACTTCTTCAGAAACACGCGGTTTTGCGTGCCCGGAGCTTCGATCAGGTCAAAGCCATGATCGCGCAGCCAGCTGACTGCATCTTCGTAAGTTCGTTGTTCGACTTTCGCTGCCATTGATGAACTCAATTCTCTTTCAACTGCATCTGGTGAGATGCGGCTTTCACCGATTCGGTGGAACCAAAAGCGTCCACCTCGAATCTAATCACGGTAGAATTTAACAACGCTAGTATAGATATACCTTTTTAGGTTTGCGGGCACATTACTCTAGTCATGAGCGCATCCCGTTCCATGTCACCAGCCGATTCGGGCTCCGGATCCCCGGAGTCGCCTTCCCGGGCGAAAGCCGCGCCTGGCTTGCCGGGAGAGGCCGTGCTCGCTCAAATCGGCAACACGCCCCTGTTGCCGCTTGACGCGCTCACCAGCGATTTTCCGAGCGTAAAACTGTTGGGCAAGGCCGAATGGCATAACCCCGGCGGATCGGTCAAAGATCGCGCCGCCGCCCGCATCGTAGCCGAAGCGCGCCGCGCCGGCAAACTCGCTCCCGGGAAGATTCTGCTCGATTCCACCAGCGGCAACACCGGCATCGCCTACGCCATGCTCGGCGCTGCTCTCCGATTCTCCGTCACCCTCTGCGTGCCCGAGAATGTTTCTCCCGAGCGAAAACGCATTCTACAGGCATACGGGGCAAATATCATCTATACCGATCCCGCCGAAGGCTCCGACGGCGCCATCAAGATTGCTCGCCAGCTCGCCGAGCGCCATCCCGATCTTTATTTCTACGCCGACCAGTATTCGAACGACGCCAACTGGCGCGCTCACTACGAAACCACCGCCAACGAAATCTGGCAACAAACCGAAGGACGTATTACGCATTTCGTCGCCATGCTCGGAACCACGGGAACCTTTGTCGGAGCCACACGCCGCTTGAAAGAGCTGAATCCGAAGATTCGCTGCATCCCGCTGCAACCCGACTCCGCCTTCCACGGCATCGAAGGCGCGAAACACCTGCCCTCAGCGATCGTGCCGCGCATTTACGATCCATCGCTCGCCGACCAGAATCTGGAGATCACGACCGAAGACGCGCACGCCATGTGCCGCCGCCTGGCGCGCGAACAAGGGCTGCTGGTCGGAGTCTCCTCCGCCGCGGCCCTGGTGGGCAGCTTGCAGGTCGCCCAGCGCCTGAAAATCAACCAGCGCGCCACCATCGTGACCATCCTCTGCGACTCGGGCGAAAAATATCTGAGCGAGAGATTCTGGAGTGAACCAGATTGAGTCATTGAGCGATTGAATCATTGATGTATTGACTTTCAATCATCCAATGATTCAATCGCTCAATACCTCAATGATTCGGCTCTCTCAATCCGCCTACGCCGCCCTTCGTCAGCACGGAGAGGAAACTTATCCCCACGAGTGCTGCGGCGTGCTGCTCGGGCACTTCGATGACAACGGCGCGAAGACTGTCTCGCGCATCGCCCGCTGCAGCAACACACGCGAGGACTCGCCACACAACCGCTACAACATCGACCCGAAGGAGCTGATCCGCATTCAGCGCGGGGGCCGCGAGCGTGGCGAAGACATCGTCGGCTTCTATCACTCTCATCCCGACCATCCCGCGCAGTGGTCCGCCACCGACCTCGCCGAAGCGCACTGGTTCGGCTGTTCGTACGTGATTACCAGCGTGGGAGAAGGCAAGGCGACGGTCACCAATTCATTTGAACTGCTGGGCACCGATGAGGCCGAAAAGAAGTTCAAGGACGAGGAGATCAGGCTCGTGTAGAGCGGACACTCTTGTCCGCTCAGTCAGCGTATCTGCTGCTGGCAAGCGGACAAGAGTGTCCGCTCTACACAAGCCCATTTTCGTACTTGCATCTTTCGCCTCCACCCATGCATCTTCTTTGTATGCCACAAATCCAGATTCCGTCTCCACTTCGCCAATATTCGGGAAAACAAGCCTCGGTCGATGTCCCGGCAAAAACCGTGGGCGAGGCCTTGACTGGCCTCGTCACGCAGCATCCCGACCTGAAGCGCCACCTCTATACCGAGGAAGGCAAGCTGCGCGCCTTCGTCAACGTCTACGTCAATGACGAGGACATGCGCTACCTGCAAAAAGAAGCCACCGCGCTGAACGACGGTGATACCATTTCCATCGTGCCGTCAATTGCGGGAGGTTGCTTCTAGCTGATTTCCATGGCCACCCTGACCGAACTCAAACCCGAAGCCGTCTTAAGCAACGACGAAATCCTGCGCTACTCGCGCCATCTGATCATGCCCGAGGTGGGCATGGAGGGCCAGCAGAAGCTGAAGGCCGCGAAAGTTCTATGCATCGGAGCGGGCGGACTCGGCTCCCCGCTCGCGCTCTACCTGACCGCCGCGGGTGTCGGAACGCTGGGCATCGTGGACTTTGACGTCGTCGATTACACCAACCTGCAGCGCCAGATCATTCACTCGACCGACGACGTTGGCCGCAAGAAG
>Ga0074046_10000523_pt1 | contig 35029 bp, 34 predicted proteins | sample BogForMeECP23OM3_FD_94441 | JGI IMG/M metagenome (GOLD analysis project Ga0074046, IMG submission 94441) | Bog forest soil microbial communities from Calvert Island, British Columbia, Canada - Bog Forest MetaG ECP23OM3 | ecosystem: Environmental > Terrestrial > Soil > Wetlands ... | reverse complement strand
CCGTGTTCACACCGACGCGCGCTTCGATCGGCAGGCTCCCGGCCGCGCGCAATCTTGTCGAGTAGCGTTTCAGTTCCTCTTGCATGCGCAGCGCGGCGTACAGTGCGCGTTGCGGATGGTCCTCGTGCGCGACCGGCGCGCCGAACAACGCGAAGATCCCGTCGCCGGTCGATTGCACGATGTAGCCGTCGTAGCGATGGACCGCGTCTATCATCAGCTTGAGTGCGGGATCGACGATGGCGCGGGCTTCCTCTGGGTCGAGGTCCTGCTCAAGCTCCGTTGATCCCTTAATGTCGGCAAACAGCGCCGTGACCGTCTTGCGTTCGCCGTCCATCGCCGCTGCGTCTTCGGATTCTTGCAACGTGAGAGATGGTCCCGACGGCTCCGGTTTGGCGGTCGCGGGCGCAAGCGCGGCGGTGCATTGGCCGCAGAACTTGAATACCGGCGGATTTTGGAAGTGGCATTTTGGACAGATCAGCACGAGCGCCGCGGTGCACTGGCCGCAGAATTTCATTCCATCAGGATTTTCGAAGCCGCATTTTGCGCAACGCATGGCGTACACGTTTCGTGGGCGAACGCCCAAGTATCGCGACTGAACGGGCCAATTCATAGACGCGAACCTGGACAGGGGTTCAAAACGCGCCAACTGCCGCACGATCAAATCGATCGGACCATTGCAGTGTGGCGAACAACCCCGAACGCAGCTTCATCTGTCTCGAGATTCGAGACCGCGCCTCATACCGCGCCCGCGCAGACACCGGCGAGAACACCGCAATTCCCAAGAAGACACAGTTGAGCTGCTGACTGCCCGCCCGGGAGGCGGAGATTCGAACTCCAAGCCTTGTCCGATGTTCCACGTCACCGAGTTCCGCGCGTCAGCCTAGCGAGCGAAAGGGAACCGAAGAGATCCAAGGAAGAGCCGAATTCAAGGCGAACAAATTCTCTCCAGCACGGATGCTTTTATTCGGGCCGAATAGTGCGCCAAACTTGGATTGAATTCCGCCCCTCGAATCCTGAAGGGTCTCGAGGGTTCTAATCCGCCCCTCTCCGCCACACAGTCTGTAGTATTTCACTACAATCTGGAGATGGCAGCAAATCCGCGTGGGACGCGGCGCTTTTGCGCTCAATGCGACCCGGAGAAAGCTATCTCGCTGCGGATTGGACGAATTCCACGGGTATTTTCTCCACGCGAAGAAAAAACGGGTCGCTTCAGCGGTTCGAACGCTTTCTGCTCGGCCTTCGCGCATCCATCGCCCTCTCCGAAACCGGCGGCCCAAAGACTTTAGTCGATCCCCAGCGCGTGGAGCTGGGCCGACCATTCGAGAGGCAGATCGATCCGGTTAAGCAGCGTCTCGGCATTCAGTTCAGCAGGCTGACGTCCCTGGCAGATCGCTTCGATGATTCGGGGTGCTACAAACGCCAAGCGCGAGAGACGCTCAACGTAGCGCTGGGCGATACCCTCCCGCCGCGCGATGTCGGCTAGCGAGCGCACCCGGCCGGAGGCAAGCTCTTCAAACCATACCCTCGAGCGTGCCACGGCCTTGAGCAGTGCCGGGTCTACCTTGCGCGGCAGATCGTCACCCGCCGCTATGATAATTCGCGTTTCCACGCCGCGCCGTTTCATTATCAGAGGCACGAAGCGGGAAAGGTCAAGGATGCTAGTGGTCCGGACGCCCGCGCGCGAGCAGGGAACCTGGATTCTGAGTGTTACCGATATTCCGTCATCGCGTAGCTGGATCCTGTCGATGACCTCGGCAAGGCTTGCCATTTTGTCGGTTTCGGTCTGCAAGCGCCGCAGGAGATTCGATGTCGATTCGAGGGTCGCCCTTATATCGGGCGAATCGATCTCTGACTTCTCAAGCGTTTCCAGCAAGCTCGCGCGATCGATCAGGATATGCCGCGCGGCAATCGCCACCGCTCGTTCGATCTCCGGAGCCGCCAGACGCCATCCTTTTCCGTTGTCACGCGCGCATCCGTTAACTAGGCATTTGGATACGTAGTAGCGGTAGCGCCGTCTGCCCTTGGTCGCTCCCTGCACGTAGAGCGGCTGACCATCGGCATCGAAGAGCTTTCCCGCCAGAGGACTCGCAATGGACCTGGTTGAGGTTCCGCGGCCGCGCGCAGCATTCTCGTTGAGCCGCTGCTGGACTCTCTCCCAAAGCTTGCGCGGCAGAATCGCTTCGTGCAGCCCCGGATGGCGCTCCTGCTTGTGGCGGATCTCGCCGATATAAATCGGGTTGGCCAGCAGTTCGTATAATGCTCCCCGCGAGAACCGGCACCCTCCGGACTTGATGCCCTTTTGCGAAACCCGGACTTTTGACACGACTCCTCGGTTGTCGAGCTCCCTCCTGAGTTGCCTGACGCAGCCCAGTTTCAGGTAGCGCTCATAGATGTGCCTGACAGTGCCGGCTTCGGAAGGATTAATCACCAGCCGGCGCTCGCGAATGTCATAGCCCAGCGGCGGCACGCCTCCCATCCACATGCCCTTGCGCTTGGAGGCCGCTATTTTGTCCCGAATGCGCTCGCCGGTGACCTCGCGCTCGAACTGGGCAAAGGAGAGCAGGACATTCAGCGTCAGCCGGCCCATCGAGGTGGTGGTATTGAACTGCTGCGTGACGGCTACGAACGAAACCTCGTGCGCATCGAATTGTTCGACCATTTTGGCAAAGTCGGCCAGCGAACGCGTCAGCCGATCGACCTTGTATACGACGACGACGTCGATGAGACCGTCACCGATATCTGCGAGCAGCCGCTGCAGCGCGGGCCGCTCCATGGTACCGCCCGATAGCCCGCCGTCGTCGTATGCGGTCTTGATGAGTTTCCAGCCCTCGCTCGCCTGGCTCTTGATGAACGCCTCGCAGGCCTCGCGCTGGGCGTGCAGCGAGTTGAAGTCCTGCTCGAGGCCCTCCTCCGAGCTCTTGCGCGTGTAGATCGCGCAGCGCCGGGTTCGCGGCTTAGACTGTTCCATCGATGTGCTCCTGACGAGTGGTCCTCAGCCCGAAGAAAAGCGGCCCCGACCACTTAGTGCCGGTGATTCGGTAGGCGACTTGCGACAATGATTTGTACTGCTTGCCGTTGAACACGATGCCGTCCTCGCGAACGATCACCTGATGCTCAGTGCCGTGCCACTCGCGCAGCAGCACCGTTCCCGGCTTGAGACTGGGCTCAGGCGCTACTTGGATCGGACGGCGCGCTGAGGCATCGGCCGCGACCTTCATCAGCAATCGGCGCGTGGACGGCTTCAGCCCACCCAGCGTCCGTTCCTGAATCCGGTACGCGAGCGCGCGGATCAGCAGGTCGCGACTGATGCGCCGTGGCGCTTCGCTGCCGTAGAGCCCCCGCCAGCGGTCCTTGAGGTTGGCAGATGTGGCCTCTTGCAGTTCTTCGATTTCACGGACGAGAGCCGAAGGAGTTGCAGAGATTTTGCGCTTCATGTGCTACCCACCCTCCAGCGCGGGCAGTCACACACATTGCTCTGGTTCGCTTGCGAAGCCAGTCAAAGTGTTCATGCTCCATTCGCCTTCCCATCGCCTTCGATTGCCAGGCTGGTCACTCGAAAAATAAGCGTTAATCGCTCGCTTCGTGGGCGCAACAGAGCAAGCATCCGTGACCAGCCGATACGGCTGAAGGAGACCAAGAGAATGGAACGCGCCAAATCGACCAATGCTAAGAAGACTGAGCCGGTAAACACCAGGTCGGCACGAGCGCCAATGAAGAAGACCGAGCGTAAGCCCAAAGCGAAGAAGCTCGTGTGCCGCTACTGTGGAAGCGATGATCTGGCTCCGAGCTTCATCAAGCGACGCGATCGGCGGTGTCGCAAGTGTTTCAGCAAACGCTATGGATCGGCGGCGCGCGGGAAGAAAGCAACCGCAAAAAAGTAGCTGCACTACCATAAGATCAGAGACCGCGCCCAAAGGGGCGTGGTCTCTTTTATCGTTGTTACGCTGTGCCCCGACGCCGTCCGTTCCAGGGCTGCTACAGAAGTCACCTGGCAGTTCGAAATGACTGCGCTCCACCATCCAGTCTCCAGACTTTGGGACATCTCAGAGAATCGATCGAATTCGGCGCGTCTGCGCGCGATTTGCGCTCATGCGCGGATCCAGAGAATCTTTGCGTCGGGCAAGATTGCCCAAATGTGGCGAAACCTATCCGGGCGCGATTTACCTAGGTCCGCGGATCATCGCCAAATATTCGCCGGACAGTGAATCCCTCCAAGCGTCTTCAGGCGTCGGACGAATGGAAGGCTTCCCGCAGCAGAAGCTTTGTTTAACTAGAACTCCCAAAAGGCCCTCTGGACCTTCGCGCTTTTCTTCAGCGCCATCTCCAAGACCTCCCGGGCCTGGGAGAGCAACTTCGCATCTCGCGCGGGGTCGGGTATCACGCCGCCGTTTGGCTCCGGATACTTCCCGCCGTGAAACAGGTTATTGCGGACCCGACGGACCGCATCAAAGAGTGTCTCCACGTCCTTCACGGGGATAGATTTCCAGCCCAGCGACCCGCCACGCCCCACGATCTGCTTCTTCGGTGGGTTCTCCCAGAATAGGTTCGCCTTTCCTGACTCCTGCACTTCACCGTAAAAGCGTTCGCCCAAACTCTTGGCGAATTTATCCCACCCGGCTTCGGCGCGCGCTCCTTTTTCAGCTGACTTGAGACAACCAACCTTTTTCAGCGCGCACTCGAAACGCCCAAAGAATGCAAAGAACTTTGCGGCTTCTGGGGGCAGCTCTTGCAGGAGTTTCTCTATCTCCATCTAGTCCCTTTCTGGCTGGACCGATAACACATTTGTGCGCAAGTCGCCGCCCGCGTCAAACGGTACGCCATAGAGGGCGGTGCTCGTTGGCGTTACACGTCGCGGGGCGGCGAATGTGGTTTGCGAGAACACGCATCGCTCGACACTAATCTTCATTATATTCGAGGATACGCCCACTTGGACGCGAGACGCTTTGCGGTTATAAAGCCTTGGGGTGGGCAAATCAGATGGCGAATTCGGAACTATCGGTGAATGACCAGATCGCGGCTGCCTTCAGGGAGATAAATACCGACTGGCGGGTATTTGATCGTGTTTCGAGTGAGAACACCGACGCTATCATTAGGAAGAAGGCACTCCGACCCGACATCCTGATTCTGGAGCCGGGCATCCCGCCCATTTGCCTCGAAACTGAATTCGAACCGGCGAACACTGTCGAGACCGATGCAGCTGGTCGGCTGGGCGAGGTCGCCGCGAAGACCGGTGGGATGATCCAGGTCGTTCTGGCGATAAAGATACCAGTGCGGTTTAAGACGACTTCCGCAGGAAAGCTTCTCGCCGAACTGCAACAGGCAAACGATTTCGAATATTGCGTGATGACCGGATCATCGGCGACGCACTACGACCGATGGCCCGCAAAGGGTTATGTGCGCGGAAGTCTACGCAGCCTCTTTACTGTAATCCAGGGAGCTGCGACGCCGCAGAACTTGATCCAGAAGGGAGCTGACGCGCTGGAGCTCGGAGCGGCAGAAATCGCCGCGAACCTAAATTCAATGGCGACGACACACGCCGGCGTCATAACGAAGATATCGGCCGCTCTCAAGCAAGAGGCAAACTTGCAGACCTTTCGGATGGCAGCCACCATTCTCATCAATGCGTTCGTCTTTCAGGAGAATTTAGCCGGTCGGTCTGATGGCCTGGAGGATGTGCAAAGCCTCGACGAGATGAATAGCGGGCCTGGAATGACCAAGACGATGGTCATTGCCGAGTGGTCGAAGATCCTTAAGATCAATTACTGGCCTATATTCGGTATCGCGCGCAGTCTTTTGCAGGCCGTCCCAGCGAACACGGCGGCAGACATCCTCAAAACAATGCACGCCACCGCGAGCGTGCTATTGACGCTCAATCTCGGAAAGAGCTCGGACCTCTCTGGCGTCATCTTCCAGCGCCTCATCAGCGATCGGCGGTTCCTCGCTACATTCTATACGACTCCGGCCTCCGCTGCTCTCCTGAATGGACTTGTATTTCGGGACGGCGTCATGCCGAACGGTATGCCGTGGACGGAGGAAGAAGCGCCGAAGCTACGGATCGCGGACTTCGCATGTGGGACTGGCGCGCTCCTCTGTGGAGCATACAGCGAAGTGCGGCGACATCTAGAGACGAATGGCGTCTCGGCGCGCAAACTGCATGCGTCATTTATCGAACATAGCCTCATTGGGTGCGACGTAATGCCTTCAGCAACTCACATCACCGCATCCATGCTCTCGTCCGCCTTTCCCGAGCAACGGTATAAGTACACGAAAGTACTCACGCTGCCCTTCGGCAGGCAGGCAGACGGCTCGGTGAATTTGGGTGCGATCGAATTTCTTGCAACGCAGGGTGCGCTTTCGATCATCGAAACCGGCGCAAAAGGCGTTGCTGCGGTTGGAGAGACTGAGGTGGATCCGTGGGCGGTCTTGGGGGGCAGCGGAGTTAAAGATGAGAGCTTCGATCTCGTTGTGATGAATCCGCCTTTCACGCGACTGACCGGCGGAGGCGGAAAGACGAGCGACGTTCCGCTTCCGATGTTTGCGGCTTTCGGCACAGAAGCCGAAGAGCAAGAACTTATGTCGGACCGCACGAGGAAGCTCACGACGGGAACTGCAGCTCACGGGAATGCAGGCGAAGCGAGCATCTTCGTTCAGATAAGTCATAACAAGACGAAGATTGGAGGCTACATCGCGCTCGTCCTTCCGATAACCTTCCTATCCGGTGCCGCGTGGGCGCCTTGTCGTGAGCTAATACGTAAGAACTACGATGAAGTGGTGGTCGTCACTATAGCAAGTTCAAACTCGGGCAGCATTGCGTTTTCAGCTGATACAGGTATCGCTGAGTGTCTTGTCGTCGCCAAGAAAGGATGTGGGCCTGCAAAATGCGTGAGCAGTATTAGCCTGACGGCGAAGCCATCGGCACCTTTTGAAGGGACTGAGATAGCGCGCCTCATTCGCGAAGCCATTGCGAACGGTGCTCTGGCGACCCTCGAAGATGGACCGCTAGGCGGTACGCGTTTGGAGCTTGGTGATATCTGTATAGGTGAAATGATATCGGGCGCCATCGAACCGAACGAGCAGTGGCCGTTATTTCGGATTGCGGATCACTGCGTCGCTCAAGTTGCTTATCAGCTAGTGTCTAAAAGCACGCTTTGGCTTCCGGGGATGTCGAAGGCTGAGGCGCAGGCTATTGCGATGTGCCCCTTTGAAGACCTTGGCGATGTGGGGCCGTATCACCTCGATATCGACGGTTCGGCTGTCTCGGGCGGAGCGGCTCGCGGACCATTCAAAATTCACAGGGTGAAGACCGGACACGCTGCCACGTTTCCCGTCCTGAGTAGTCATGACGCGGAACATGAGCGAACACTCGAGATTGCATACGATTCCGAAGGGGTTGCGAGGGTTGGAAAGTCGGCGAATGAAAAAGCGCTCCTAGAGGAGCGACGCAACCGCATCTGGGCGACGCGCTCTCGGCTGCATTTAAATACAGATTTCCGCTTTAATTCGCAGAGCCTCGCGTTTGCGATCACCAAGGACGAGAGTATCGGAGGGCGTGCATGGCCGACGTTCAAGATGAAGAACGCAGATCGTGACATAATTGCATCTCTCTGGTGCAATAGTACGCTCGGCATCCTGAGTTATTGGTGGAGAGCGAACAAGTCGCAGGATGGGAGAGGTTCGATCACGACAACGCAAATGCCAAGGCTTGCATTGCTTGACCCTCGAAAGCTGAAGTTGACTCAGATCAAAGCGGCGGAGAAGTTTTTCGATAGCAACAAAGGCAACGCGTTTTTGCCTGCACATCAAATCAACGTCGATACTATGCGCGCCGAGCTTGACGAGTTCGTACTTCGAGAACTGCTCAACGTTTTGGACCCGACTGGCTCGATCAAAAAGATGGCAGTGCTTCGTAGCAAGCTTGGCGAGGAACCTTCGTTCAACGGCGGCAAAGTTTAGGCCGCGAAGAGCCCATGATCGCGTTTGGAAGACACTCCAGATCCCGGTGGTCATGAATTCACCTCCGCGTATTAGGTGCCCACGGCCAAGAACGACTTGCCCTAACTCGGGACAAGTGGTACTCGGAGCGAAGATGGCGAAGTCGCGTTCCACCGCGTGCTGAGTCGAGCAATTGCTAGAGAGAGTTGGATGCAAGGCGCGTCCCGACAGGCCGTTGAGCACGCTAAGAACGATTTGAGACCCAGCTATCCCGGGGGAGAACAATGGCGAGCTTCATTCGTCGGCGGGATTTCATAAAAGGAAGTGTGGCCGGCGCGGTACTTTCCGCATCGACTACATTAGGTCAGGAGGCATTCGCTCAAGCCGTCGGGGTTGACGGACCCATCGCTAGAGCGGAAACGCCGAACTGCGCAGGGCCGGTGATCTTGCCGAACGGCCGGCAATACGTGGCCGCGTTGGATCCAATGGCCAAACAAAAGCCGCTCCTAGGCAAGAAAATCGCAGTCCTTGTCGAGACGGAATACATCTACGATGAAGTCGAGTACTACCGCCGCCGCATTCCAGCACTAGGCGGGGAAGTCACGCTACTCACGTATCTCTGGGGAAAACCGTCGATGGACTTTGTGAACGACATCGACAGTCCCGATCGACCTATAACGGATGTGCATCGCCTGACCGTAAGCGAGTGCGTGACGCGACATGATCCTAGCGAGTTCGATGTCGTGATCTGCGCTGCTAACTATGTGGCAGTCCGACTGCGTGAAGTCCCCCCGACCGGTAGCTTGGCTTCGCCAGAGCAGACGAGTTCAGCACCGGCCGTTAAATTTTTTTCGCAGGCGATGGAGAATCCGAAAATCCTGAAAGCGGCAATGTGCCACGCGTTGTGGATTCTGACTCCCCGCCCCGACCTCTTACGAAATCGCCGCGTAATCTGTCACACCGTCGTTCTGGCAGATATTCATAATGCTGGAGCCATCTACGTTCCGGCAGAGAATCATGTCGTCATCGATAACGACCTTGTTACCGCTCGGTCTTTTGCAGATGTCGAAGCTTTCTTCGACGCGATCGTCGCTCACACTTCAAAGTCCTCTTCTCAAAAAAGTGGGCCTTCAGATTCTGCACAGGACATCCTAAGTCGCACTGCAGCTAAGATTAGCGACGCTCTCGAAGCGCGCTTCGCCGCGGTTCACATTAACTATTATGGAACCGAGCGGCCGGTAGCAAAGCCCGCCGGAAAAATACTCAGCGGAACCCTGGATGTGGGAGCGGAGGTGAGACGAATAACGGGAGTCGACTTTGAAAAGAAAGGGCCTGCGGAGCGCAAGCCCATCCTTCTAGTGGCGTCCAAATTTGGAGTATGGGCCTCCGAACTGACACTGGTCGCGGGAACCCTGCTCGCAGCCGGTTATCAAGTAAAGATCGCTTCGGAAGACGGTTCGCCGCCGCATTTCTTAGCGCCGAGCCTGGACCCAAATTTCGTCGACGGCGCTTGGCGATGCTCGGTGGTATCGCCAGAAGAGCGCGATTTGGCGTTCGATTTCCTGAATCCAGTTTCTCGTCGGAATGGTCTTCTGAGAAGAGAGAACGTCTCGGACCTAAGCCGGCTGGCGAAACCGCCTCAGATCGGAGACTATCTTAAGGACAGTTCCCTTCTGGTCAAATACAGACGGGCTCTGGAACAGACGCTGCGTATAGCTGATGACTACGACGCAATCATCATCGCCGGCGGCTCGGGCGCGATACCAGGGTTCATGGACGACCGCGGCCTTCACAACCTGATTCTGGCTTTCAACGCTCTTGGCAAACCCATTATGGCCCAATGTAATGGAGGGCTCGCGGTCGCGCAGACTATCAACCCGAGTACAGGAAAGTCGATTCTCTATGGACGAGCGGTCACAACGCACTGCCTGCTAGACGAGTATCAGAGTGGCTGGGGGTGGACTGAAACGTTCTCGGAAAGCACCGATAAATTCTGGACCAGCGGCCGCTTTGACCTCAAAGCGTATTCCGCAGCAGAAAAATGGAGTTCGCCAGGCACGACCGGCAACCCACTTATCGATTCGGAAGCTCTCTTCGGCAACGCAGCTGGCCCTAGCGGCGAATTTTTCTCTCCTGCTGGAACTCCATACTGTGTGGTCGTCGACGATCACATTATAACGTGCCGCACGACCCCCGATGGCTATCCTGGAGTGTTGGCGCTCATCGCCATATTAAACGGGCGTCCGCGGTTGCAAGGACGTTTTTTTATAGATGCGGACGCGCGAGGTAGACGTCAGCAGCGAGGAACGCCGCGCGCGTGAGCCAAGATCGCTATTTCCTCGGGATACCGGGAACCGGTGCCACAAGTACCAGTCCGTAGTGGCCCAGTAAGGTACTAGCTGGCACCGCTATCATCCCGTGTTCCGGTCTGTACACATTACCCGTTAGCGCGTCTTTCATTGGGGTCCCATCCGGAATGCTCAACTGGTATGCCGGCACTACTGCCGGATGGCCAACGACGTCGTTATTTAGTAGAATGATCGCCGAACTTTGGGCGTCCCATCGCCCGTAGCTGTAAAGCTTATTCGCATCGTCAACCAACAGAGTCTTGAAGGATCCGAGTCTGAGAGCGCTGACTTCCCCACGGATCCGAATCAATTTTTGATACAGGCCAAGAATCGCTCGGTTCCAATCGGCCTCTTCCCAATTAAACGTCCGTCGATTATCGGGATCTTTTCCTCCAGTCATACCGGTTTCATCGCCATAGTAGATCGCGGGCGCTCCAACATATGTCATCTGGACGATAATAGCCAATTTCATCTTCCACTCGTCCCCGCCGGCACGCCACAAGAACCGCGGCGTGTCGTGGGTACTGAGCGAATTCATCTGTGCAAGCTGCGTGGGACGCGGGTAGTCAGCGAGAGTCCCTCGGAGCCATCGGTCAAACGCGCTCACTGTCAAACACTGCCCCGCTTCGTCACCCATAGCATTCTGGCAGTTGATCCACTTTGAGATTGGTTGATCGAAGCCGTTGTAGTTCATGACTGCGTCCCACTGTTTGCCGTTTGTCCACGCGTTTGCATTACCCCAATATTCCCCGAGCATCAGTGCCTCAGGGTTGACCTTCTTTACGTAAGAGCGCACGTCTTGCCAGATCTCGTGGTTATCGGAGCCAACACAATGGTTTTCACTTGGAGTACTCGTGATGCTCACTACGTCCTGGCCCACGTCGTACCGCCACCCGTCGGCATCGTACGGATCCTTCAGATAAATCTGCATTACGGAATCGGTGCTACGATATATGGCATCGCGCAGGCGAGAGGAACCATAGTTCAGCTTGGGCATGCTCCGAACTCCTTCCCAATCGCAGTATATGTTGGGCCAGTTCAGAAAGACGTAGTAATCGAACCATGGGCTCTCGCGACTCTCAGCCGCGCCGTCACCTGAATAGAGATGCTGTTGATCGAACCACCGATCGAAAGTGCTCGTGTGGTTGAATACGCCGTCCAGGAGGACTGAAATGCCTGCCTTATGGGCAGTACGTATCAGGTCTTGCAACGATCCATTTGTTCCAAAGTGTGGATCGACACGCGAGTAGTCCTGAGTATCATATTTGTGATTGCTTGGAGATTGAAAAACCGGGTTCAAATACAAAGCGGTAACACCAAGCGTGTGCTTCAGATAGGGATCAATCTTCGCGGTGATCCCGGCAAGGTCTCCACCAAAGAAATCAGCTTGGTTCTCTGGGAGTTCGGACCACGCGGTGTGCTGATAGGCGCAGCGTGAAAGGTATAGGTAACTACCGGTAGGACATTGGCCGTTACGATCAGGTAAAACTGACTTACTCGACCTGAAGGGTAGATCATTGCTAGGATCGCCGTCGTAAAAACGGTCCGGAAAGATCTGATAATAGATCGCGTTCTTAGCCCAGGTCGGAGTATGAAAACCCGGTACCAACCAGAAGTCTCCGCTGCTCGGTTCAGATGCAGAAATGCCCACCGCGTTGAGCCATGCCGTGGCGGAACCATCATTTATCTGAAACCGATAGTACTTCACGGAGGGCGATGCAGCAACGGTGCCTTGCCAGATGTCGAAAATATGTGTGGCGTCGTTCTCCTCCCAGCGCAGTGGCACCCAATGGAAAGCGCCGTCTGCTGTGTCCCAATATTTGATGTTCGCACTTGTGATGTCTCCTTTGAAGACACGTAGCCTGATCTTAACTGGCATGACCCCGGTGGGTTCGGTGGGTTCCAAATACAGCGGCCCTTGATCGGAAAAGATGCCATCCCACTCGACTTTGTTGTCAATCGACGCTGCCATCAATTGGGACGCCCGGAGCACAATCGTAAACCCCACGGCGAGCATCGTGACGCGACTCCACCGGCTTTCTCCTTTGCGCATAACGTCCTCTTTGTCGGCTGACCCGTTTCGCCCTCGCGAGCTCAGATCAACGCACCGACGTGAACACTACTTTATATCCAGCAGAAGTCGGTTGAATGCTTTGAATCTTGCCCTGATATAGGTACGGTTGAATCTCATTTTGCGGAGGAGGCTTAGCAAATGCGAAATAGAGCGTCACGGGCTTATCGTGAAGTTGCTGACAGATAATGTAACCAACAAGCGCATGCTCGAAGGAATGGAGACCATTCTTCCAACTGTGTTGTTTTGGTATGCGTACATTAGGGCGATTGTCTCGAGCGTTAACCCAATGCCAGATCTCATGGTTCTTGTGATCCACCATATAGGTGAACCAATAGTCGTACGTCTTTGGCAGATATTCTGCGTATGCCGGATCGCTTAGCGCCAACGTTGCTGTCACTTCGTCCAGCTCGCATAGGATCCACCACTCTTTGTCTTGGTCTATCTTTCCTTGTGCGTCGAATGCCCGCGCCCACGATCCCGTCTCTGGGATATATGCCAGCTCGAGAATTCTGCTGGCGTGGGTGCGTCCAAAGTCTTCCAGCGCCACATCACCCGTCAGGTGGCCAATTTCGTATATCATCCACATGCTCTTAACAGAATGGCCGAAGTCCATGTGAGGCGTTCCGAGCTGGTGATGTGCGACGTCGGTTATCGAACCCCACATTAAACCATTACGGGGACTGTAAAACTGATCGACCATCATACGCGCGAGATGTCTTAGGTCTTCTTTCCAGCGGGCGCGCTCCTTACTAGGAAGCGCAGGAGTAACCCATATCATGTAGGCGTAAATCTGGTCCAACTGAGCCACCAACTCGAGCTGATCGGGATCATCGCCATCAGGCGAGGCCTGCTTGACCCATCCCATCAAATCTCGCGCTGGATCGTAGTAGGTTCGGAAAATATATTCCTTTAGTGCTTCAAGGTCCCTCAGTGCTGAAGGATCGCGAGTTAGGTAATAGTAGAATCCAATTCCTGTGGCAGCGTAAGCCAGATCTTGGCTTGTTCTCTGTAGTCTTCCCGGGCCGGGGACGTTATCACGCCCACTGAAATACGAGTAGGCTCCCGCCGTACCCATCTTGTCTAGTGCGTGCTGCAGGAGGAAATCGTAGCCGGCCCGTGCGAGACTCAGATACCGCGCCTCGCCAGTCATATGATAGGCGACCCCGTAGACGAATACCTGACGAGCTTTCATCCGTACGTAGTCGCGATCGAGCTTAATGATACTCTTGATGGTGGGATCAGGATCGCTCAATTCGGGGCAAGGTTTCGCCGGATCGAAGAGAGTACCGTCATTACAGCGATAGGTCGGAAAGTTTCCGATCGGAGAACCTAAAGCTTCTTTCATTGTCCAGAATGGGAGCAAATCATCGTTTAGGTGCTGGAGCCAACGCTGCCCATCCGGGAGTTTGTTCAGGGTATCACGGACTTCGACGCTACTTTCACCGGCAGCTAGCGGGGGGGGCGGCTCGGCAAGGGTCGTCGCATTCCAATGCAGAACCAGGAAGCAGACCAGCAAAACACTCGCGAATGAAACTAAAGAACCGCGGCCCGCGCGGATTAATCTGTATCTCAACATCTAGTTATCCCTCCCGAGGCGAGAACGTAGCGCCACGACGCTTGAAACGCAAATGACGCGAACTGCAACGCAGCCAGTTGCAGAGGGCGCGATCATGCGATCCAGATCCCACGGCAGGCCGGTTTCGCTTTCTCAATTTCTGGCTCAGAGCCGCATTGGCGAAAATGAGTGGCGGTGCTTGCCGGACGAATCCTCAGACGGTTCTCGCTTCACGTTGTTCGGTTCACGGTCTCGAGTGAATCGCCCGCAGTTCCATGAACTCATTGTCGTTACAAAGTCGATGGGAGCATGGACAGCAATCGGGCCAAGTGCTTTGAGCCGCGCGGCTCAAGAGCCGCATTCGCCGTCCAGAGACTGGGACTCACGCGCGCGAAAGCAATGCCCAAACCACCGGATTGAACTAAAATGTAGCCAGCGTCGAAAGCACGTTGATCCTTGGTCTGGATAAGTGGTACTTGGGTCGAGTTCCGTCGTTGCCGGAACCGAGGAATCCGAAGCGTCGGGTATTACTCGATCGAGTTGCGTGAAGCGCAATGGAGTTCGCTAGCCAGATAGCGATAACGCTGCTATCCCGGGAGAACAAAAATGGATGGGGTTATTCGTCGTCGAGACTTCATCAAAGGGAGTCTCGCAGGCACAGTACTTTCCGCCTCAACATTCTTGAGCGCGAAAGCATTGGCTCAGGCGGTCGAAGATGATGGACCAATCGCCAGACGGAATTCTTTCTATGCTCAACGACCGCTCATCCTTCCGAACAGCCGCGAGTACGTGAGCGCCAGAGAACGGAGAGTCGCCATGATCCAGCCGTTGGAGGCTGCGCGCAACGCTGATGTCGAGGGACTTCGCCGTTGGCTGATCAGGGGCGGCGACCCGGATGTGGCGGATGAAGAGGGCTGGACACCGCTGCTGATCGCAGCAGCGCGCGGGCATGCGTCGATTGTGGAGTTACTGCTGTTTCATGACTTTCCCGGCGCGCGTCGAGCCGATCCTGATCGCCGATTCCCCGGCGCGGGTGGGCTGCCAATTTACATGGCCGGGCAGGCAGGCGATATCAAGACCGTACAAACTCTTCTTCGTGCCCGACCGGATCACCTATTTGAGACAGCCTCGCGCAACGGTCATACAGTGCTTCTTCAAGCCGCGTTCTATGGCCAGAAACCGCACCAGCTGCTGGCGCGTTATCTGCTGGATAGCGTCGACAAGATCCTTGCCATTCCCGCCCGAGATCACGAACGGATTCTAGCGGCGCAGACGCGTCTTTTCGTGGCTACTAACGTCCTCAACCAAAACGCAACGGCCCTTGCCAGGGCATACCGGATCGCGCCGATGGTCTCCCTCCTCCAAGCCTACGACCACACCACGGCTGAACAAAGGCAAGCGTACTATCAAGGTCTGCTGAAGTCTTTCGCACCGGTGCCGTCGTCTGACGAAGGCGAACGTCGGATTCAATCTTTGACCGACGACTTGATTCTCCAGATTCAAAATGGCCTTGCTGCTACACAGGCTTTAAGCGCCGATTCTGGCGATTTTCAGCACCTGCAATCTGACGTTCTGTCGAAAGTTCGCGCCTACCTGCGAGATCCGCAGTTTCAAATAGATCGGTTGGGCAGCCCTCTGCAGAGGACGCCTCTGATCGTCGCCTGTGCGGGTGCGGACATTACCGAGTCAACTCGCATCCTACGCGACACCATTGTCGAAACGTTGCTGGCCCACGGAGCGGACCCGTTAGTACGCGAAGTGCGTGCCATGGGTGTCAACGCCGTCATTCGCGCGGCAGTTTGGGGCCATCTCTACATCCTTGAGCGCTTTGCCAAATTGCTCCCAACCGAAAAGCTAACCGACGCGCTCAATGAGCGGCCGCCGGTAAATGGCTTCACCGCGCTTCATGATTCGGTGCTCCGAGCTCTATCAGCGGACGGGCCACTGTTGAACAACTATCTCCACCAGATCACCTGGGAGGTTCAGCACGGTGCGCGGTTTGACATCGAGGATTTTTCGGGCAGAACCCAAGAGATGATCGCCGCTGCCGCGCTGTCGGATCCTGATTTTCAGATGAATGCACGTCGCGTGCTGCTCGCGCTGTACACGGCAGCAGATTGGAAACTGACACGAGACTGACTTCGCCAAAGTGGGCCAAAAAGCGGTTGGCGATCGCCGACGGAACTACTTTATTGTTCCGCTCCTGTGTAGGTGGAGAGGTGTTCGAAATCATGCGCGAGGAGATCTACGAGATGCGCGCATTGTCAAGGGTGGATTCAGAAGCGCCTCGCGGTAGCGCAGGAGTTGCTTGTAGGCTTGGTCGAGGTCCTTTTTCTTGCCTTTGTATTCCCAGCCGAAACAGCCCTTCTTCCACACGTCGGCGAAGCCGCGTTCGGCAGGGTCGCCGGAATCGGGCGTCTCAAAAAGCTCCATGTCTTTGATGACCCGTTTTTGGTAGCAGAAGGAATCACTGCCTGTGGGGTCCGCCTCAGCCGGAGTCGGCTGACCCAGCAATCGGCAAAGATCGTCAAAATGCCCTTGGTACGCGGCCGTTTCCTTGCCCCGGTAGCGCCCCCACTTTTTCTTGAACTCTGCGACTGTCACCTTGATTTCACTCGTCCCTGTGAATCAGTTTCTCTGACCCAAGATTGATGCGCCTTTTCTCGCGCTGTGCAATAGCGGAGCGATCGCACCAGTTGACCGACATAGCCTTGGCTTATACAAACGAGACGAAGACGAACCTTAAACTATGCGAACGCCCGTCACCGCCTCGATGCTATACGATCTCGTGATCTGCCCTCACCGGATCACCATGGACCTCTACGGCGACCCAGCGAAGATGGACGAGGCAAACCCGTTCGTCAAAATGCTCTGGGAAAAAGGATTGCTCTACGAGCGAGAGGTGATTGCTGGCCTCGACCTCCCGTTCCTCGACCTCTCCGCCTATAGCGGCGAAGAAAAGGAACGCCTGACGCTGGAGGCGATGCAGCGCGGCGAGCCGTTCATCTACGGCGGACGCATTCAGGAGCCGGAATTGCTGGGTGATCCCGACCTGCTTCGCAAAGAGCCCGGCGGCTATGTCGCCGGCGACATCAAGTCCGGCGCCGGTGAGGAGGGCCCTGAGGATGACTCCAGGCCGAAACTGCATTATGCGGTGCAGCTCGCACTCTACACCGACATTCTGGAACGTAAAGGTCTCTCGGCCGGGCGCCGCGCTTTCGTCTGGGACATCCACAGGAAGGAAGTCCCGTATGACTTCGCCGCGCTCTATGGCAAGCGCAATCCGCGAACACTGTGGCAAGACTATCAGGAGTGTATCAGCAAAGCCCGCGCCATCATCGCGGACAGAAACCATACGCGCGCTGCCTACAGCGGCGACTGCAAGCTCTGCCACTGGTATTCAGCCTGCATCGAGCGGTTGAGGGCGACTGACGATCTCACGCTGATTCCCGAACTCGGACGCTCCAAACGCGACGTGATGATCAACCGCTTGCTGACAATTGGGGAATTGGCCGCCAGCAATCCCGACGCGTTTCTCGACGGCAAAAAGACCGTGTTCCCCGGCATCGGACCCGACACGCTCGCGAAATTTCGTATGCGCGCGAACTTGCTGAGCACCAAGGACGCACAGCCGGTTCTGCGTGCCCCGGTGCAGTTTCCCGCCCATGACCGCGAGCTATTTTTCGACATCGAAGTCGATCCTATGCGGGACATTTGCTACCTGCATGGCTTCGTCGAACGCAAAGGTCGCAATAACACGACCGAAACTTTTATCGCGTTCTTTGCTGACGAATGCACGCCAGAATCGGAGAAAGCCGCCTTCGCCGGCGCGTGGAACTACATGCGCAGCAAGCGCCCGTGCGCCATCTACTACTATTCAAAATACGAGCGGACCATTTACCGCAAACTGCAAGAGAAGTATCCCGACGTCTGCAGCCGCGAAGAGATCGAAGAGCTGTTCGATCCAGCGCACGCGATCGATCTCTACAATGATGTTGTGAAGAAGGCGACGGAGTGGCCGACGTGGGATTTTTCGCTCAAGACGCTGGCGACGTATCTCGGCTTTAAGTGGCGCGACACGCACCCTTCCGGCGCCGCTTCCATCGAATGGTTTGACCGCTGGATCAAGACTGGCGATCCCGCCATACGCCAGCGCATCCTCGACTACAATGAGGACGACTGCCGGGCGACCCGCCTGCTGTTGGACGGAATTCGTAATCTGAATTGAGTGTGGGACAGCACGACTTAAGACTGATGAGGCTATCGCCATCGCAAACGCGATCTAAACTAGCTTAATAACTCGTACAACAGATCGGGCAGGCCAACCAAAGGAGCGAATATTGGACATAGAAAGAATAGTGGCTGATCTCAAGAAGGAAAAAGAACGGATCGATCGGGCGATTGAAGCGCTTCAAAAAGTGGGTTCGTTGGGCGGCGTGGGCAAAACGAGCGGCTCCACTTCGACCGTTTCGAACAAGCAGAAGCGCGGCCTTACACCTGCTGGTCGAAGACGGTTGTCCCTGATGATGAAGAAGCGGTGGGCGGAACGGAGAAAGAAGGGGCTGAAGAAGCTCGGCTGATCTTTCGATGCGAGACCGTTCTCTCACGAGGAGTGTGTGGCTGCTTCTCGCCGCCATTTTGGCCGCTCAGGTTGCCTCGGCTCCGGCATCAGCCGGGCAAATTGAGGTCTGCTTCTCGCCGCCGCTTCCTGGCGGCTGCGACCCTCTGGCCACTATCGTTCAAGCGATCGACGAAGCACGCAAGACGGTTCTCGTGCAGATGTACGCACTCACCTCGCGAGAGATCGTGAGCGCCTTGGGCAACGCGAAGCACCGGGGCATTGACGTGCGCGCCATCGTGGATCGTAGCCAGCTTAAGGAAGATCGAAGCGACACTTACGCCGTGGGGCGCCTTGTTTTCGCCGGCGTACCTGTCCTCGTGGATACCGTGCCGGGTCTGATGCACAACAAGGTCATGATCGTCGACGGTGCGACCGTCATCACCGGCAGCTTCAATTACACCTGGTCGGCCGAGCACAGGAACGCGGAAAACCTGTTGGTGATCCATGATCCAACGCTTGCCGCTGAATACACGCAAAACTGGAATATCCATGCGGCCAGGTCGCGGCCTCTGGCCACTTCGGCGGAAGGTGCTTCCCCATCCGCGCAAGCAGCTCCGAAAGCAGCGGCCGGGCCGATCGTTGGCAACCGCCGTAGCATGATTTACGAGTGGCCCGGCTGTCCCTATTACGACAAAATAGCGCCGCACAATCGGGCCAGCTTCCCCAACGCTCAGGCCGCAGAAGCGGCCGGATATCGGCCGGCAAAGAATTGCCCATGAGCGCGCGGGAACAATCGCTCAAGGAGAGATGCGCGAGGTTCGGGATGGTGATTTCGCGCCTCGAGCTGCAAGCTCTCACTAAGCGGCAACGGCAGGTGGCCGAACTCAGGATCGCCGGGCTGAGCTTGCAGGAAATCGGGAAACGCCTCGGGATCAGCGCCGAGCGGGTCCGGCAGATTGAGGCGCGGCTACGCTCGCGGGCGAAGAATGCTTTGAGTAATTGACGCCAGCTGCACTCGGCGTTCGGAGTTCGCCGCCTCGGGCGACCGGGAGCGCTCTACTTATCGGCTTCGCCATGAACGCAGGCTATCGCCAGCCCATCGAAACCACCAACGAATTCATGCGGATCAAGTTTTGAGGAACCACAGGTAAAGGATAGAGGCCGGATCGTCTGTTCTCAGACGGACAAGCCCGAACGTGCCGGACCGGGGCACAGAACGCTCAACAAGCGCTTCATCGCGATTCGCACCTCGATAGCGAAAGGTACAATCCCGACAAGATATATGAACAGCGTCATACCGAGCAGCGACATTCGGGCGCCAAAGGGCCCGGCCACGCGTGAATCGACGGCCAGGGAACTCCACGCCAGGAACAGTATTATGCCGATCCAGAAGGGCACGACAGGCCACACCAACCGCATATTCAGAGTCACAATGGTTCCCAAGCCGTCGCGCCGGAAGTTCCCTTCAATTATCGGCACGAATGAGTTCTGGTAATTGATGACTCGATGTATTTTGAAGCGGTTCCCTGCGACCCTGCCCTCAAAATATCCCCGCTTCGTGGAAGTCGGCCATCCCCACTTCCTGGGCGGTTCGACAATCTCTTGAAGAACCCGGGCGGCATGGGCAGGGCTGATTGGCGTCGAGAATTCGAATTTGCGAAATGGTGGCCGAAGAAAATCGGTCAGAGTCGGTTCGAAATCAGACCCGGTGATCCGTTCGGCTTCAAACATTGCGCGAGTTACGACGCAACGATCGTAACGGATGCATCGCGGTAAAGCACGAAGGCCCGTGTGCCTGCCAAAAACTCCGAAAGCGGCGAAAAATCTAGAGTTTTGAGATTCAAAGCCATGATGTCGCCCGCATGGGTAGTTCCACAGGACCTGCTAGCCAGCCAGACAAGGCCGGTGAATCTTTGGCGAATCGAGCCGACTCGTCGCTTCTCAAAACCTGGTTTGCGCCGCGGCGGCCATCCATCAAAACCAGTTCATCACGCCTCTCAGGCTATGCGAGGCCGTTTAGATTTGCGAAGGAATTCGGGCCGGACCAAGTTTTGATGAGCGACACCACGACAGCGGTTAAAAGCAGTTGAGCCTGCGTGAATCGGTTACACGGATAACCGAACCCGTCGAATGAATATTTGTCGAGCGATTTAGCCTGCTCGCGCACCACTGCGTCTGCTACGTTGCGCAAATGCGCGCTGTGCGAGCATCCAGCATCCGAAGACTGCGGGGCCTTAAGAATATCTCCTGGCTCACGGCGTACCAGCTCGAAAAGCTCGCCAACGCGCTGACGGTCAGCACGGTCGAAAAACGCGCGATCATTTTCGACGAGAAACATTCACCCGATTCCGCGTACATCTTGCTTGCAGGAGTGGCCCAAATCACCTGTCGCAATCGCAAGGGTCAGCGTACGTCGGTGATCATGGTCGCGCCCGGCATGATCCCCAGCTTCCCGCCGCCGGTACCCGGCATCAGTTACAATTTTCGCTGCGAAGCGGCCACCCCTTGTCAGATGGGGATTAGGTGGCACTTGACTCTTGCGGGATCAATGCTTAAAATATGAAGCATGGAAACACTAGATGCCTTCGATCGTCGATTCCCTGATGAGAAGTCTTGTCGTCTCGCGCTGCAAGCGGCGCGCTGGCCGGATGGAGTGCGCTGTCCGAAGTGCGGCACTGACAAAGTGTACGCGCTTAAGTCCAAGCCGTTCTATTGGCTCTGCAAAGCGTGCGGCAATCATCGGTTCAGCGTAATCAGCGACACGATCTTTGAGAACACAAAGAAGCCGCTTCTGATTTGGTTCAAAGTCGCGTACTTGATGCTGGTTGCGAAGAAGGGCCGGAGCGCGCTTGAGATTCATCGGACGATTTACGGCGATCCGTTCACGGCGGACTATCACACGACTTGGTACATGTGTACGCGGCTGCGCGCTGCAATGAAAAACAAAGAATGGACCGAATTGATGGGCGTTGTCGAAGTTGACGAAACCTATATCGGCGGCAAGGACAAGAACAGACACCGGGACAAACGCGTGTACGGGACTGGCCACCATTTTGCCGACAAGAGCATCGTGATCGGCGCGATCAGTCGCAAAGGCAATGTGGTCTGCCAGATGATCGAAAATACCGATACTGCGACGCTGGATCAGTTCATCCGAAAAGCCGTCAACAGGGAGCGCGTCGATCTGGTCGCAACCGATGAACATGCTGGCTATCGGAATCTTGGAACCGGCCCGAATGCTCTGCCGCATCGCGTCATCACGCACAGTGCGGGCGAGTACGTTCATGGCGTCGTTCACACGAACACGATCGAAGGATTCTGGAGCCTGCTCAAGCGCGGCATCATGGGGAGTTATCATAAAGTCAGCAAAACCTACTTGCCGTTGTATCTCGCTGAATTCACTTTCCGCCACAACAATCGGAAGAATCCAGACGTGTTTATGGAGCTTCTTTCGCGCTGCTAGCAAACCGATCGGACGCGCGCTAAAGTACGCGCGTGTCGTCGAAACCGGACACACAAAAGAGAGTCGCCGAGGCGCGCGAAGAACTAAAGCACGCCGACATGGGCGCGTTCGATCGTGCCTTGCGCGCACTTGTAAAAGTAACTGGCGGCAAGAAACCCAAGTCGCGTAAGCGTTCGCACTGCTAGAATCATCAGCATGAAACTCGGCGCCGGGCCGCTCGCGCTCATAGTGATGGCGATTCAATCCCTGCTGTTGGCCGCCAGTCTTGCAATAGCAGGCGCACCGACCTTCCCCGATTGTCAGGGTTACAAACCGCCACCGGAGCTTAAGGGCAAAAAAGCTGTCGAGAGCAATTTCACCGGCCCAAGCGGCGGTGCGGTGATCATCGTTCATATTGGCCCCAAGATACTCTGCGAGTCAGCGGAACCGGGCGTGCCTGCTAAGGAACGTCGCGAATCCGAGCGCCAAGTTCTGACGGGCAAGATGCACAAGCCCACCGCCGAGGACTTCAGTGTGGGCTACGCCGGGCCGGACTGCACAAGCGAGCATCAGGATTGTTACGATCCAAACTCGCCCAACTATCCCGATCCCCATGCGTGCGCGGAATACGCAGCGCACTGCGTCGCCCATCAACCCTGATGTCCTTGGGGCCGTTCAAGAAACTCAGCCACGGCCTGAACGAATGCTTTCGTAGCTTCCAAGATTTGCCCCGCCCGTTCGTCAGTAAATGACTGGCGATAGTGGGCCGTGGGATGTCGCCAGCCATAAGTCATTGCCCTGAAATGAGCCATAATATCGGCCAATTGAGCCTCGGTCCGTTTCCAGTCGGAATAAACCTGCGCATCTCCCCCTTTTGATTTTGTCTCCAAATCCTTCCTGGCGTCGTCGATTTTCTTCGACGCGCTGCTCCAGTCATCGACTTCAGGATCTATAGTAGCTCCGAGGTTGCGCGCGAGCGCGAATAACCCCGCTTGGACGACGCCCATACAATGATAGACGGTCGAATTGGATCGACTGAGGGCAAAGCAGCATCCGGCTTCATAGATGTGTTCACTCGCGTCAGGGATTTTATTCGCTTCCTCGCCGAACAGACTTTTATTTTGCCAATAACGGATTCTTTTTGCCGGTATGTAGAGGAAGTAGCGAGAGTGCAAGTCATACTCAATCGAATCCTTCAAGCGTTCGAGCAAGCCACAGAGCCGTGAAGGTTTCATGTGAGGCTCAATAAGCAGTGCCGCGCATAGACGGGCCGCAGCACCGTCGGATAGCTCGACCTCCTCCAAATCCGACTGGAATTCCATCCAATGATCCAAGTGGTCCTGTTGCTGCTCTGTGGAGAACGGCGGGTCGCCATTCGCAGCCTCATCTTTAAGCCGAGCTATCATTGTCGTCAGCCCGGTCATGTGGCGCACGAAGAAATCAGCGTAAGCCTTCAACATTTCCCAAAGGCTCCATAGTCCCCGCTCCCCGTTTTGCGGGCTTTGAAGCCTTTGAATCTTTGCGTAATTTTCAGATAGAGTCAACATGGACCTAATCCCCTTGTCAGATAGGGACGATTGACCTCGAGTCCTTCGTCAAAATATCGGCGGGAATCGCTTCGGCGGACTTCAAACGGATGGCAGCGAGCTATTTGGGCCGGTGGGATTTGGTTCAATTGCGCTGCGCAAATTTCATGAGCTTCACTTTGGAAGAGCGCCTGGCTCTGATTCTGCTCGAATTGAGTGAAAATTTCGGCGTCCCCGATGGAAAAGCAGTGCGCTTGGCATTGCCGGCCCGGCACCGGGACTTGGCTGAGCTAGCCGGCGCCACGCGGCCCCGAATCACCGAATATTTGAGTATGTTCGAGCGACAGCATCTGATTTCGCGCGACAATCGCCAACTCGTCGTCAATCGCGATCGTTTGGAAAGTTTTCTGGCGCAAACTCATATTCCGGCAATTGGCGCTGGTACCGTGGTTTAGAGCGGGAGTATGTACTTAACGCAATTTGGGCGGACTAGGCCGGACCAGCCGGGACTATGGCGGACGAACACGGACAACGACTGCTGTAATTTGAATTTCGCGGTGAAAGAAATGGAATACGAAGCGTTTGAGACGGAACGATGCCCCGGCGATTGGTGCGTCGAAGCACGGGCCACGAACGGCAACTTTAGTCGCGCGTACTTTTCTGGGCCGACCGCACAGAAGGATGCGACGGAATATGCCGCATGGAAGAACGCTCAAAAGAGCGCATCTATGCTGAATCAATCGTGGTATAATTCGATGGTCGGTTGGTTGGATTGAGTTTTCTGCCCAGATGCTGTTTCTGCGGAGCGATTATCTGGTGGCCTTTCGAGATTGTTTGTTACCGCGGGCGAACCGGTTTGCATTTGGCGCACCGCGATTGCCGAGACGAATTTTTGGCAGCTAGGCGCAGACCGTAACGCATTTAACAGTTCATCTTTTCAAAACCGCCCACTACCCGAATTTACGACTTCCAGAAGTCGCCCGACGGCGCGAACTCCATTGACAACGTCATCACTCTCGACAACACGCTCTACTGGATAACCGAAACCCGCGGCTTGTGTGGCAACGGTGCGACCTTCGCAATCCAGTCGGGAGTATGTACTTAACGCAATTCCAGCGGACTAGGGCGGACCAGCCGGGACGAGGCGGGATCGGGGCGGGATGAACCGGGATGGGGGGGTCGGCCATTCACTTGTCGATCGACCATCCACTTTTCGATTGACTCCCTGTTAAAACGGTAGTCGGTGCCGATCTTGAAAACCGGAATTTGACGCTGGCGAATCAGTTTATAGAGCGTGCTTTGATGAACCCGTAAATACTGGGCTTGTGGTTCCTCAAAACTTAATCCGCGCGAATTGGTTGGTGGTTTCGAACGTCTGGCGATAGCCTGCCTTTATGGCGATGCCGACAAGCGGAGCGCTCCCGCTCGCCCGAAGCGAACCTCGAACCCGCACCGCGCTGCTGTTGGAATCGATTGCGCTGCGCCATCAAATTGCCGTGCTCTAGCGCAGCCGAACTCGTCGCCCGTGCTTTCGCCGTTGGGATCGGCTGTTTTGGATCTTGTTCTCGCGCTGGTGGACCCAATGGCAAGACAGCCTGATCATTTTCCAGGTTGAGACGGTCTTGAGCGTCTGCTCAAACCAAAACTCAACGGCCAGCCAGCCGGTTTGAAGATGGTGGCTGGTACACGGAGCGGCGAGGGCGCGTTCCGCCTCGCGCTCCCCCAATAGGACACCCTAACCCCAGGTGGGGGGAGTTTCAGAAGATAAATGGGGGAGGAATCTCGGAGAATTATTGACACCTGCAGTTCGCTGACGAGCTGCGGAATTTGCTTCGTGAATTGGGGACCTATGAGTCCAAGTGCAACAGCCGACGTTAGCGTTTGCGTCTGGACCTGTGCCGACAAACTGAAGATAAGCGAGCCAATATGGTGTCCCAGGACATCGATTGGCGCGAAATTCTGGCTGGCGTCGAAGAGGGGGCTGGGCAGCGCCACTGGAACCTGCTGGCGGAGGAATGCGTAAAAGGCGGGCCCGGGAATCTTGAACGCCGCGTCGAGTCGGGCCGACACCGCGACGCGCATGACGACTTCAGTGCTCTTCCCCACTTCGCGCGCCAGAAACGAGATGTCCTGGTGAGTTCTGTCTTCGACGAACTCACTGAGCTTGAGGCCATCGAGCAATGGCTCAATCGAGCGCACGAGAGTTGCCCACTCAGACTGATCGAGCGGCTCGAGGATGAGATCAATCTGCAGATCCGGCTCCGCCTTGGTCAGGGGCGAAACGAGCGGCGCGTCGAGGTACTCGGAGCGCGCTTCGACCACGAGGAGCAGCGGCTGTGGCGCGTTCTCAGAAACCCTGTAACTGAGATGATAGCGCCCGTGTTCCGAGGTTTCTGCGTCAGCCAGTTCGATGCGCTCGCGGATGCGCTGCCACCAGACGACGACACGTGCGTCGTGTAGGGGGGCGTTGTTGCGCCCTCTGACAGTACCGCGTATCTCGTAGACTTTCCCATCTTGGTCCATGACACCCTCCGAGACGGGGAATGTACCTAATATGTCGACGGCCACTTTGGCCGCATTTAGTCAGCGGCAAAGAAACAGACACTTGGCCGAGCCAGCAACGGCGAGATGTTCCTGAACAGAACGCCGCTGATTAGAAAGTGCGGAATCTCCCGCAGAGCACTCCGCAAAACCGCCTCGAGATCACCACTCAAAGCGGAGGTCAATGCCAAACCGTCCATGAGTCCCCTTCGAAAGGACTTAGCGCTCTGGAGGACAGGGACCCTTCTCGGAATTCAGATCTCCAGTTCCGGTCGAAGTATGACAGACAAGCATGATCTACTCGAAGTCTTTCTTACGTCAAGATTATGATGCACGACTTTAGCTTTGCAGCCTGTCAAATCCTAACGAGAGACTGGATGTCACTATCTAAATAAGTTCGGGCCGCGTTAGTGCTGTAAGCGACGACTGTACGTCGTCAGAACCTTTTGGACAAGTTAGCAAGAGATTTAAGAGAGGATGTGTGGCCTGCACCTCAATCTTCAGCCAATCATAAGTTGAGTCCGCCTGTCCTTGACGTGCCCCGCAAAAGCATACCAAGTTGAAGTAGAGGAAACGGCCTGTTGATCCGCCCCGCGAAACTAGTACGACCGGGAGTTGAGAAATCGGCCTGACGTGGTCGGTTAGCGCCGGTATTTCCGGCAGTTTGAAACCTCCAGTAGCTCAACTGAGACTCTCTTGCAAATCGTCCGAAGACGCGGTCGTCGCCGCCGCGGTTTGCCAGGCGTTCGCGAACTCCTCCGGGGCGCTGTCGCCAAGTGCGCTGTGCGGACGGACCTGGTTGTAGTCCTGCCGCCAGCACTCGAGCTTGTCGCGCGCGTCGGCAACGCTGAAGAAGACCTGTACGTTCAAACACTCGTCACGCAGCCGGCCGTTGAACGACTCGATGTATCCGTTCTCGGTCGGCCGGCCCGGCCGGATAAAGTCCAATTGAACTCCGTGCTGGTATGCCCATACGTCCATCGCCTTGCTCTGAAACTCGGTGCCATTGTCGACCGTGATCGAGACCGGCGCGCCGCGCTCGGCGACGATCTCCGACAGCGCCAACGCAACCTTCTGGCCCGTTAACGAACTGTCGACCAGCAGCACCAAACACTCACGCGTGAACTGGTCGACCACGGTCAGCACCCGGAACCAGCGGCCGTCGAGCAACCGGTTGCTGACGAAGTCCATGCTCAGACGCTCGTGCGGCCGAGTCGCCCTCTGGAGTGGAACTCGTTGGCGCCGTGCGATCTTCCTTCGTAGCTTGGTTCGCACTGCCAACCCGTCTTCGGTGTACAGCCGGTAAATGCGCTTGGCGTTCACCTTCCATCCTTCGCGCCTGAGCATCACTGTCAAACGCCGGTAGCCGAACCGCACGCGATTGGCGGCCAGCTCCCGCAGCCGCATCCTTAGTGCCGTCTGCGGGTCCCTGCGACTCCGATAACGCAGCGTTGCCAGTTGGATCGGCAACAGCCTCGACACCCTACGCTCACTCACCACAAAGGCGGCTTGCGTCCAGCGCCCCAACTCGCGCCGGTGACGAGGCCTTACAGCTTTTTTCGGACGATCTCCTGCAGCATGTGCCGGTCCAGCGACAGATCCGCCACCAACCGCTTGAGCTTCGCGTTCTCCTCGCGCAGCTGCCTGAGCTCGCGCAACTCGCTCAGTCCGAGGCCCGCGTACTTCTTCTTCCAGACGTAGTACGTGGCTTCGCTGATGCCGTGCTCGCGGCAGAGGTCGCTTACCCTCGTGCCGCCTTCGGCTTGGTGCAGCGCCCGTAAAATCTGCTCCTCCGTGTGTCCTCGCTTCGACATCCTGGTCCTCCTTTCGCGTGCTCAGAGGACCACACCAGTCGCCGATTCCTCAACTTATCGCTGTCCTAGTTTTCGGGTTTTGGGTCAATCCGCTGAGCCGGACAAGCGCGGCAAGTTCATTCGCAATGAGCAGGGCCAGCTCAGGCACGTCATCGGACGTGATTTCACGGCCACTGTCCATTTGACGAATAAAGTCGCTCAGTTCAAAGCTCATTTCTTCCCTCGTAATTGATCAATTTCGGATTTCGTGCGACGTATTTTCGCTCCGGCAACTGATGTAATTTCTCTCCGGCGTTGGCATTGTGGCCAGCGAACTCGTAAAGGCAAAAGTTGTGAAGGTCGAACTCAGCTCCGCCAGCGTCCGGACCCGAATTCAATATCTCGATCACGAGCCCGGCGACTTGCCGTCGAGTGAGCTTCAAAAGGGTATTTGGATCGCCAGAAACAAGGTCCAAAAGAAGCATGAACGAATCGTATCTACTCTCTCGCTTTCCGCAAAGTGTTCTCGCCTGCCTCCACCGTACGTCCGTCATAAGCCGTGTAATTGAACAGTAGGCGCTACAACTGCAGCGACTACTCCGGCATCGCCTATTTTTCCTTTAGACTCTCCCACTCTTCCCGCCTTCCCAAGCCTCAGCTCGCAAAGAAAGTCTCGTGCTGCGGCAAGCGCCGAGATCTCTTGCGCACACATTCCTAACGCCTCTCTAAGAACGACCCGGTCAGCTAACTCGGTAGCCTCAGCGTTCCGTCCTTTCCGCAGAAGCTCATCAATCTGCACGAAGACCGCCTCGGCGCTGGCCGTGGCTGAGCCAGGTGACACGAGTAGTAGGCGCCGCGCGTCGCTCGGCTCAATCTTCAATACTCCTCCTCCATAACGGCGGCCGATCATTTCAGCGCCAAATTTAAACAACGTGCTGACACTTGAAATAGCGAGCCACTTCGCCTCCGCTCGCGAAAGACGCCTCTTCCAGGTCAATCTATGAATCGCGTTAGTGCATGTCGCCCCAGCCTGATTGATCACCAATCTAGGTGCATCAGCGCACATATAGTGTAGAAATGCGGCAGGACAACCGGCGTCTCCAATGCTGTACCAGAATTCTCTTGTCCTACATTTGTACCGTTCCGCGGCCTCGCGACTAACTGGCTCGTCGAGATAGGCATTCAACCGAGCGGGCAGCTTACGCTGACTCGGAATATCCAAGAGAAAGCAACGCAACCCCTTCTTGGCCAGAGCTCGGTGATCCTTACGGGCGAAACACAAACCACGCAAATGACTTGCCCGATCGACGACTGGCCGAGCCCAGTTCCTAAGAGTCTTGCTTTTCCCGATCCACGCCTGCGAAACGATAAACACGTCATTCGCTCCCGTCACAACACCAATCCGAACATCCGCAAGAGCACCCAGCGGAATTACCTCACTCTTGGCCTTTATTTTTTCAAAGGCGGCAAGAACCGAAGGTTCGATCAGACCGCGAATCCAGACGCCACCACGGTCGAGATGATCCACACCGTGGCTCCAATGATCTATGTCTCTACACGCTGATAAAACGTGGTCAGTCGAGGGCACGAGCCCAACCCTCAATTCCCCGCAACAATCTTTCCGATCCTCCGCCAGCAAGAGGACGGACAGTTCTTGCGCGTCACTGAACACAGGCTTGCCCACTATGAGGACGGTCACACGCGAGAACGAGCTAAGGATCTTGTCCCTGACGACGTGACCATAGTCCGAACACAAGAACGCTGCTGGCAGCACCATACCCAGGCGCCCTCCGCCAGCAACAAAGTCGATTGAATGCATCACGAAGTATGCCCACATGCTCGCGCGCCCCGATACAGCAAGTCCCTTTTCTCTGAGCATACCTTGTGCTCGGAATCGGGTTTCTCGGCTCAACAAGTGGTGTCGTATGTACGGTGGATTGCCAACGACTGCTTCGAACGGCGCACCCGGCATTTCTTGCGCTGAAACAGAAAGAAAGTCTGTTGTCAGAAATTGTTTGGCATCGCCCCCAGACTTCAACGCAGGCTCGAGAAAGTCTCGAGCGTCTTGATCTACGTCGACGCCATAAATTTGCTTCCCAGGCCATTTGCTGCCCATGTCCCGCAGCCTCTCAAGCGCCGCACGGAAAAACGCGCAGCCCCCAAAACTCGGATCAAATACTTCGCATGAACGATCTCTAATTGCCCACTCCACGATGGCCTGCGCCACCACCTCTGGCGTGTAGTACACGCCCAACGCCTTCTTATTCGACACGGACAGGAGGCGTTTCACGAAACCCTCGCTCCCTTCGCTCACTGCCACTGCTCATGCCAAAGTTCGTCCAGCAGCGACTGGCTCGGCTCAGCAGCATTCACGACCTTCCGACAATGTTCAAAGTACTCACTCAGCACGAGTCGCTGCATGTCGAGAATCAACCTCTTCCATTCGGGGTCTTTGCGAATAGATCGATACTCCGCAGCAAAGAAATTCGCTGCAACCAGCTCGCACCCAAACGCCAAGTCAGTGGGAGGGTGTACGATCCTCGGCAGGTTTATCTGCTTCGGGTGCCAGCAGTATTCGTCATCTCTCGCTACACCCCCTATCTGCAGATGATACCGGGGCCCTGGCTGCTCTGGGTTAGCCAGATCAAAGTGATAGCGAGCGAGAACCCGTCTGCCCCGTTTTTCCACCGCCTCTCGAATTGCTTGCGCGTCCCACTCCTCTCGGAATCGCAGTCTTGTATCCGGAGACCAAACCCGGAGCACCAGCAACTGTTCCAACGGTCCGCGCACCGGGTCGCTTGACCAAGCGAACTTGCAGTGCAAGTCGACCTCAATCTGGTGCTTCTTGACTTGCGCGCCAGCAAACTGTAGCGGCCGTTCGGCAAAAATCTGATAGCCCCAGATACGCGCACTTCGCCGCCATTTACCCTGATTCTTCTGGGACTGCGCGAGATATTGCTGCACCTGCGCCTGCGCGTCAGCTAGTACTCGATCGGCACCTGGTGCGAGGATTCCTCGAAATACAGTTCCAATTACCTTTAGGGTCTTCGACACATCCTGCGGTGTCATTTCCCTGCCCGACGTATCTGAGACAGAAGCTCCCGGCTTTGGTCGTCAAATAGTTCGTCCAAGACCCGGTTGTCTTCCCGGATCGCCTTAAACGACACCCTAGCCTCCTCCATCACTGCTGGTCTGTTGTCCGGCCTATAGAGTAGCGAATACTGCCGCTTTACAGGCTTACGCAGAATGTAGCAAACACAATCAGCTGGACTTTCGTGCGAAAAGACACAGACAGACGGTCGCAGATGCACTCCGAACCTGCGCTTGAAGGCTTCGCTGAATTGCGCATCCACCGGCCCTGAAACCTTCGTCTTCCCCATTAACTTATGGGCGAGTTCCAGCAACCGATCCCGCCACCATCGCGCCTCAGGTCCCCCGAACGCTCCCCGATATCGCGCTGGCTCCAGAAAGGGTCGCAATCTCTTGTCACCAAAAGACTCCGTCGATAGACCCAGAGATGTAGCTGCGTGCAATTCGTCGTAGACGATCCCGGGATACTCAAGCACTACTTTCCGGATCCAGTAGCCAGCTTCGTGCACACGCCACTGACCCTCCTTAGACCAAGCAGACATAGGAGGCGCAGCACGGCGGAGTACATCGGATTCATTGGCGTGAGCCCCTAGACATGCGAACAGCGCCGCCCAATTGCGCTTCCTCTTTTGGCGCAAACTCCCGAATCCCAGCGCCAAGGAAATCAGTACCGCCCTGGCCTTTTCTGGTTCTCGCTCTACCTCGCCCTTATAAATCACGTCATCGAACGAGCCGCGGAGGTCTTCAGCAATTTGATAGCTCTCCCGTATCAGACTCTCGCGAGTAAAGAGCACTATTGGGCGCTCCGGATATGACTCTAGTATCGCACTACCTAAGGTCCCACCTTGATAAGCCACTGTCTGTCGGCTCTTCTCCCTCTTCGTGAGCTCATAATCCACCAGAAATACATCCGGCCTCCCGCTTACGATCGCTCGTATATCCATATTGGCAGGTGGGGCAGCTGGTTCGACCTTCAAACTTCCACCGGTCAAAAGCCTCGCGAACCGCTCTCGATCGCGCGCTACGTCATCGATGTAACAAGCCCTAACCATTGCAAAGTTAATCCCTCACCCTCTAAGTGGTAGCGTGATCTCCAGACGGGCTTTCCATTCAGCTTGAGGGCCAGCGAAGCGTGCGGTCCCGCCATACACCTCAACGAGGTCCCGCACGATCTTCAAACCAAGCCCGGTTCCCACTCCTAAAACTGGGTCAGGTTCACTCGTCGTCACGAACGGCTTAAACACTGCTTCCGTCATCTTGGAATCTACGCCCACGCCCGTATCTTCAAATAGGATTACTACCGCGTCGGCAGATCTTGCTCCCCGCACTCTTATTTTTCTGACTTGCTGGCGCTTCACCGCCTTAAGCGCATTCGTCTGCAAGTTCAAGAGAATAGACTGCAACTCGCACTCAAACATTGGTGGCGTCCTCAGGTCAGGCGGGACATCGTTCGAGAATTTAATTTCCATCTCGTCCATATAACGCCGGAACGGCCCGACCATTTCCTCCACCACCTGACGCAGCGCCAATTGCCTCCGACGGATACGGGCCCTCTTGCTCAGGAGAAGCCCCACCTGCGCACCCTGCTCCTGGACACTCTCAGTCCATTTTTCCAACTGCAAAAGCAGTTCGCTCAGCTTGGCGCGATCAGCTTCACGGTGCAGACACGACATGAACTCCCTCAGGTCTGTATGGATGCCTCTCAAGGCGTCAATTGTCGCGCGCAGTTCATGATCGAAAATCACCACCATCGTACCGACGGAAGCCAACACGCGGATCATCGAAAGCTCGCTTATCTGTTCGTGCTCCTTCGCCTCAATTCCTCGCGTTGCGAGCGTCAAGGCTTGCAGGACCTCCATTTTCGTCTCTCGACCCAGCTCCGGCGTTTTCTCAATCCGCTCTCTCACGGCCAGCAACTGGTGCAACGGGTCACTCTCGCTACGTTTCTCCCTTTCCGACCGTTCCTGGACGTGCCGAGCGTACTCCACAGTCATCCAGTCAATTCCAAGCCGCACAAAGGAACGCAATTCGTTGAACGCTTCGTTTTCCAATAAACGCTCTCTACTCGCGGTTAGCTCGATGCTTGGATTAGCTAATCTCGATATGAACACGACCCCGAACAACTGATTGTTTCCCGGTATTAACAGCATAGGGCGTTCGACCTCGCTGGCTGCGCTCGCCAGCTCCGCGTCAAGCCCTGTGACACGTTGAGCCCGATCTTTGTCGAGCCCCAACCAATCGTCGCGCTCGTCACCGTAGGGAAATACGCGAAAAGCATCTAAGTAAATTCGCACACCGCTCTGTTCCGCGGCTAACCTGCGAGCCTCACCTACCCCCGCCGCAACATCTTTGAAGAACTCACTTCTGTATACAAAGAAGTGCAGGCGAAATTGCGCGGGGCCTAGCTTCTGAAACGTACGCTCTGGCACGAACGAAGAAGCATCTCCCATCCGGGTGCGGAGGCGGTACCGCGCGCGGCCCGCCCCGTTAACCTTACCCGTCAAACGACCCCATGAGGCAGAAAAAAACCTGTTGCTGAGAAGACCTGCGTACCGAGGGAACTCCGGCGCGTCGAGCTCAAACGAGAAGCCGGGATCGCGCTTGCTTCCGTCTCCTCCGATCACTCCTCTCGGAACAGGGAAAGGCGAAATCAGACCGAAAAGGTCTTTCTGTAGCTCCGCTACTTCGTCTTCATTCCAAGCTTCGCGAAGATCAGTGAGAACCAGAACCACACCTGTCGGCTGCTTTTCGCTAAACACCTGTGACTCGTAGATGTTCGGTATATCCTCGAGACTGCGGCCCGGCGTAAACTCCGCCCAGTCAAAGGTGACAGTCGTTCGGTCGAACCGGCCATCCTTCCGCTTCGCAGTCGATTTCATTACCAGATGCCGCGCCAACCGCCTACTTGCAAACCGACCAATCCCTTTCGCGCCAGTCCGCGGTCTCTCATAGACCTTCGAAATCGGATTCTGTTCCTTGTCATCGGTGGCAATTCGCATCCAGGCTCTCTGGATCCGCTCCAACGTCATGCCTGTGCCATTGTCTTCGATTTGGATCTGTCCGCCTGACCCAGCGACCTCTGATAGCCTCACTACGACCCGAGTGGCATCGGCGTCATACGCGTTTTTCACTAATTCGGCCAATGCCACCGACTTCCGAGCGACCAGTTTTTCACCCAGCTCCAGCAGCAGCCGACAGTCAACCGCGAAGTAAAGTTTCCCTTCCCGGGCTTCGGTCCTGAGCACCGTCAAAGTTTCCTCCTAAAAGTGAGCATTGCAAACTTGCGTCCCGTCCCCGCGTGGCTCTCAAGCGAGTCGCCGCGTGCGTCGGCCTCCAATGGGCATACGCGATGATAAACTGCTCTCAGACCGCGACGATTGCTAATCACTCTCGCCCCTCAGGCGAAACCTAACCCGGCTGGAAAGCCCAAACGCTGGTCAGGTCAGCCTCCGAGGACTCTCGTTTGGCTACCAGCCCTCCGATATATACCGCGAAAGTCGTTATAATCTCACCTCGCGCTCCGTGCCACCATCGGTCCAGACCGCGGCGCTGCGCTGTGAGCCGCCCCGCTGAGACTCCGTAAACCACGGTGCCGCTGCCCCCGCCGCGTCCAGCCACGCTGAAGAAAAGTGTGCTAAAGATTGCCCGGTTTATCTTCTGAGAAGTTCGGCTGCCCGCAGGTATCAGCCTATCGCGCGAATCGGAGTGGAAACCTGAGCGCCTTGCATGGGGCGACTCCGTCGCCACGCGAGGCATGGTGCAATCGCAAGTCGGACGGTTCATCTCAGTTCTGGCACAACGGGTAAATCTCGATCAGTCCACGCGCAATTGACTGTCCGCCGATCGGCACTCCGGCGGTTTCGTTACGCACGGGAAAATGACTGATGTAGCCTTCCGTGCGAAGCCGCAATACGACGTCGAACCCAAGCGCGATTTCCATTGCGGAGCGCCGGCGATGGCGCTTGGCCCATTCCGGGAATCTGTCCTCAAACCCGCTCGAAAAGTATTTCAATCGCAATTCGTCAGCGGCCGGTTTGACGATCCTCCAGAAGAAATCCTCCAGCAGCGCGCTGTACTCGGGAGCTGTCAAGCATTTGCCGGGATAGATGAAAACATCGTCGAAGCAGATAACCTCCGTATGCTGCTCCAGCGCGAATACGATTTCAT
>Ga0074046_10000522_pt1 | contig 35058 bp, 27 predicted proteins | sample BogForMeECP23OM3_FD_94441 | JGI IMG/M metagenome (GOLD analysis project Ga0074046, IMG submission 94441) | Bog forest soil microbial communities from Calvert Island, British Columbia, Canada - Bog Forest MetaG ECP23OM3 | ecosystem: Environmental > Terrestrial > Soil > Wetlands ... | reverse complement strand
GTACTAGCGCCAACTTGTTCCAGAAATTCCCTGCGCGAGAGGTCCTTCACCATGGTTGAACTCCTTACCAAAGGTATCTTGTCTTTCTATGCCGTTCCGGCTTGCAAGTCAAAGGAGAAATTACCGCATTTTGCGTCTGGCGAGCATGGCTGGTTCTCCGCGTTCCGTGGCACCAAAAACCTAGCCCCCCGGTAGTTTCGAGCTATACTTTTTTCACCCGGCCTCTGCATTCGACTCTTCGTGGAGGCATCCCATGGCAAAACGTCAAAATCGTGTGGAGTTGAAAGGTAGCGCGCGGGCACCGCTACCGGGCGGCAAGGATGCCGGGCCAGCCGACCCGAACCAGAAAATCGAAGTGAGCGTATTTCTGCGCCGCGGATCCCTCCCTGGTAAGTTTCCTTCAGCGGCCCAGACGGGTGCTCTCCCTCCTCAACAGCGAAAATATCTGACTCGCGAAGAATTTGCGCGTTTGCACGGCGCATCAACGGCCGATCTCGAGAAAATCCGCGCGTTTGCCGGGCAAAATGGATTGAAGGTAGTCAGCGAAGATCGCGCCGGTCGAATCGTAAAGCTAAGCGGCACGGTTCAGGCCTTTGATGCTGCGTTTGGAGTGGATTTGCGCCGTTGCGAACATGCCTCCGGCACGTATCGCGCCCGCACCGGCACCCTCACCATTCCCGCTGATCTGGAGTCCATAGTTGAAGGCGTGTTCGGGCTAGACAGTCGCCCGCAAGCAAAAGCTCATTTCCGCCTGCGCAAGAAAAGTCCGGACGTTCACGCCCAAGCTGCCGCCGCGTCCTACTCACCTCTACAAGTAGCGCAAGCCTACGCGTTCCCTACAAACGCGACGGGTTCCGGCCAATGTATCGCGGTCATCGAGTTGGGCGGCGGATACAGCGCTGCCGATCTCGCTACTTTTTTCGGCAATCTTGGCGTTTCGACGCCGCAGGTCACTGCGGTTTCCGTCGATGGAGCCTCGAATTCCCCCACAGGTGATCCCAGCGGAGCGGATGGAGAAGTGCAACTGGACATCGAAGTGGCTGGAGCCGTTGCGCCCGGAGCGCAGATCGCGGCGTATTTCGCGCCCAACACGGACCAAGGATTTATCGACGCGGTCACTACGGCAGTGCATGACGCAACGCATAAGCCGTCGGTGATATCGATCAGTTGGGGCGGCCCGGAGAGTTCGTGGACCGAACAGTCGCGCAACGCACTTGACTCCGCTTGCCAGGATGCTTCTACCATGGGGGTGACCATTCTTGCCGCTTCTGGTGACGACGGGGCATCCGACGGCACCACCGGCGGAACGCCAACAGTCGATTTTCCAGCGGCCAGTCCCTACGTAGTCGCATGCGGCGGCACGAAGCTGAATCTGTCTGGCACCACGATCAACAGCGAACAAGTCTGGAATGAATTGTCGGCGAACCAAGGAGCAACGGGCGGGGGCGTCAGCGAACTGTTTGCTCTTCCCACCTTCCAACAAGGTGCTAACGTACCGAAAGCTCCGAATGGATTTGTTGGCCGCGGTGTTCCGGATGTAGCGGGGGATGCAGACCCACAGACGGGATACAACGTAGTCGTGGACGGGCAGCAATCAGTGATCGGCGGCACAAGCGCGGTTGCTCCCTTATGGGCGGGTCTGCTGGCGTTGATCAATCAATCGCTGGGAACAAATGTAGGCTACTTGAACCCGCTGTTATATTCCTCTAAGGCCGAGGCCACATTCCACGACATCACTACGGGGAGCAATGGGGGTTACTCCGCTGGTCCAGGCTGGGACGCGTGCACGGGACTTGGCAGCCCGAACGGAACCGCGCTGCTGGGCGCCTTGGGAGGAAAGTAGCTGGAACCCGGCGCTAATGGGCGCGGACCACCACCAGGGTCAGGTCGTCGAATTGTTCCCCAGCGCTGAACTTTTGTACTGCGTCCTGAATGGCGGTGATCAGGTCCGCAGGCGATAGATCCGAGTGTTTACGCACCGTCTCCTTGAGCCGTTCTTCTCCAAACTCATTCTCAGCCGCATCATTCGCTTCGGTCACACCATCGGTGTAAATCACCAGCAGATCGTTCGGATGCAGCACGATCGTTTGCGTGGCACACTGCCATTCAGGAAATAAGCCGATGACTGTGGCTGTTGCGGAGAGCCTCTCCACGCTGCCGTCGCCGCGAAAAACCAGCGGCGGGTTCTGCCCGCAATTCGCGTAGGTGAGCTGGCGCGTCTCATCATCGTAAACGGCGAGGAAAAGCGTGGCATACCGATCGTCCGGCGTGTTCTCGTAAAAGAGTTGGTTCACAGACTTCAGGAGTCGCGGCAGGTCGTCAAGCACCACTTCGTAGCGGCTGCGCAAATTGGCCTGGAGGTTGGCCATCAACAGCGCTCCCGCAATTCCCTTCCCGGAGATATCCGCCAACACGAAGGCCAAGTGGGAGGAACCGAGGTCTACAAAGTCGTAATAATCCCCGCCTACCTGGCGTGCCTGCAGGCAACTGCCCGCGTACTCGATCGTAGTAAGCTGCGGCATCACTTGGGGAAACAGCCGCGATTGTACGTCGCGTGCAATCTGCATTTCGCGCGCCGCGCGACGGTCCAGTTCCAGTCGATCTGCGATTTGTTCGGCCAGCGACATATTTTCCAGCGATACCGCTGCATGGCTCGCAACAGATTCCAGCAAAGTTTTGTCCTCTCCGGAATAAGGCTCTTCGGACAGACGTGGCCCAAGAACCAACAAGCCCATCAAGTTACTGGTCCGCCCGACGATGGGCACCAGGCACTCCGGCGTCAGCGCGTCCATGTCCCCGGCCCCGTCGGAAACCGCGGGCGGGACATCCCAAGCCTTGTCAAGTCGTGCGAGTTCTGTCAGGAGGGGAACCGACGCTGAAATCGTGTCCGCTTCTCTGAGAACGAATCCAGCGCCAAATCGAAAAGGAAACTTGGGTCGGGGTAGAGCAAACGGGATTGTTCCAACCTCGCCGGGAAGAGCGCCGCCTTCCACCGAAAGATCTCCACTAGCGGTTGCTAGATAGCACGCCAGCGATTTTGGGTGCAACGCTCCTTCAATGTGGAGTTCCAGCAAGCGCGCAAGCTCACGGCGATTCGTGACTGTTCGGGTTTTTTCCGCCAAGGCTTGCAGAATCATACGCGCATCGTAGGAACTGCGGAAGAAAGCCCGGTCGATGCGCTCCGTGCCGCGCTTGACGATTGGTCCGGAGACCCACACCATGGCGACGCCAAATGCGGCGCTCAACACCATGCCAAACTGCGAATTTCCGGCAAAAAGTCCGGAGAAAAAGCGCGAGAAAAGAAAAATCATCAGCAAGGCAACGCAGAAAAGGAGCAGGAAATAACCGCGCTGCACCAACACGTAACGCACGCTGCGCCGCAGCAGCACCGGTATTTCCAGCACGCGATGCTTTACCACCGCGTAGGCAAAGGAAAGAGGATAGAGAATAAACACAATCACGGCTGCCGTGTTCACCCAGTAGGAAGGCTGGTAGACCGCGAAGTCGTTTGCACCGCGCACCGCCACAATCGGCAGCACCCCGAAAACGGTCCCCCAGAAAATAACCCGGGATTTCCTTTGCGCATCGGCAGGTGACCCAAACGCGTTTTGCGCCAGCGAGACAATCGCCAGTGCAAACAAGGGGTATTTAATGCATCTCAAGATTGTTTCGGAGCCGGGCGACCCCACCAACGCACTCACAAAGTGCGGCAGCGCCGGTGTCCCGGTGTCCAGACCGCCTAAAACGCTCAGGGCACAGGCAGTCAGGCCCAGCCATTTAAGCCACGGAAATCGCCGATCCAGCGGCGAGCGCCTGGGGAACAGCGCGAAGAACAAATAGAACAGCCCGCTGAGCATTCCTTCCCACACAGCGCGATACGCCAGTGCAAATCCGCGCGCCCACGGTGGCAGAAGCATCGGGTTCTCGATACCGGGAGCGGCTGCAAAAGCGGTGAACATGAGAGCGAGCAGCCATGCGAAGGGATCCTCGATCCGCAGAAACAACACCAAAAATCCCACCAGAAGGAAGAGCACCGGAAAGGAATTGACGATTTGCTGCGCGGAGGATTTGGCCAACCCTTCGGAGGCCGCAATGGATGGACGAGCACGGAAAATGCCGTGCAGTTCGAGCGCCTTGGACTCTCCGGGTCGTTTTACCGTCATTTCCACGGGATCGCCGGGACGGCCTTTTTTATAAGCCTCATCGTATGGCGCCGAAGTTACCAGCAGTTCGCCGTTAACACCGATAATCCGATCCCCTGCGCGGAGTCCCATTTGTTCCGCGGGGCTAGCTGGCAACACGTCGGCCACGAAAATCGAGTGCTTTTGTTGGTCGTATTCCTCGGCGATGGTCCGATTGAAGCCCAACTCCACCATCAGAGCGTTGCGCGCGTTGGACATCCACACCGCTGCATACAGTGTCGCAGTCGCGCAAAAAAGAATCGCCACAGTCACCAGGATCGGGCGCGGCAAAGAAGTCCACGAACGCGTCGGGGAATTGGACCCGGAGTTGGGCATTTCGCTTACAGAGTATGATTCGCCGGCGGTGCGGTCAATGACCCCACAGGTCGCACGATTTTAGGAGGCGCCCCGGTAGAGTCGGAACGCCCCCGTGGCGCAGTGCTGACGGAGGAACGCGCTTTCTGGGTAGAGCGGCTTCACCTCGATTTTCGACTTCTTCACCACTTCCACCTTTGTAAAAAAATTCGATGGGGATTTTCGCTCCGCTTTTGTGAGAGAATTTGCGCAGAGGCTGCGCGGTCGGCCGCAATGTGTCAGTTTCTTCCGCTCGTTCTTTCGGATTTCTGTTTTCGCTTTTCCGCCTTCTGTAGAAGTGGCAGATTTTTAGGCTCGCTCGGGAACTCATGAAACTCCGCACAACCATGTTGGCGTGGTGCGTCGCCGGGCTCGTACTAGCCGTGAGCGCGGTAGCGCGCGCCGATGACTTTAAGAACTTCAAGCCGACCGGTTATGTCACCGATCGCGCGGGAATTATCAACGCACAGACCAAAACGCAACTGGAAGCGCTGTGCACCGAGCTGGAGCAGAAGACCGGCGCGCAAATGGCCATCGTCACCGTGAAGTCGCTCGATGGCAACGAGATTCAGCCTTACGCCAATGATCTGTACAAACAGCTGGGGATAGGCCAGAAGAAGCAAGACAACGGCGTGATGCTGCTGGTCGCTCCAAATGATAGGAAATACTGGACCGAAGTCGGCTATGGTCTGGAACCGGTTATCAATGACGCGCGCGCCGGAGATGCCGGGCGGCTCATGACTCCTTACTTCCGCCAGGGCGACTATAGCAGCGGCGTTGCAGCGGCGGCTTGGCAGCTGGCGAAGTATATTGCGGACGACAAGGGCGTCACGCTCACCGGCGCACCGCAATTGCGTCCGGTGCGGCAGCACGAGGATTCCGGCAGCCTGGGGATTTGGATCTTTCTCGGGATCATCTTATTGATTTTTCTCATGTCCCGGTCGGGGGGTTCCGGCAGTAATATCAACCGGCGTGGCGGAATGGGCAGTGGCTGGTGGGTTGGCCCAGTGATCGGAGGCGGCTGGGGTGGAAGTCGCGGCGGTTGGAGCAGCGGTGGAGGAAGCGGCGGCTGGGGCGGTGGAGGAGGAGGCTTCGGCGGTTTTGGGGGAGGAATGAGCGGCGGCGGTGGAGCCGGCGGCAGTTGGTAAGCAGGATTCAGCGAACAGCGTGGGTGCAACTATGGAAACAAAACTGGGCGAACTGGTCAGCCGGTTGAAAGAAGCAGCGGGCAAGAACCTGGAGTCCGTGGTGCTTTACGGATCCGCAGCCAGCGGCGCGTATCGGCCGGGAACGTCGGACTTGAATGTGTTGTGTACCCTGGTAACGATCAACGTCCACGAATTGCAATTGCTCGCGCCCGTGGTCCTTTGGTGGACCAATGAAGAGAAAGAGCCGGCCCCACTTTTCTTCCTGAGCGAAGAATTGCAAAGGTCCACCGATGTTTTTCCCATCGAGAGTCTCGACGTCAAGCGCGCACACCGCGTGCTATTCGGGAAGGATCCGGTGGCTGACCTGGAAATTCCCATGAACCTGCATCGGGTGCAGGTGGAACGCGACCTGCGTCTCCTTCTGCAGCGCTTGCGTCAACATGTATTGCACGTTGGAAAGAATGAACTGGAATATACCAACATCCTGAAGAAAACAGTTTCGGGCGCGGTCACCCTTCTACGCCACACGCTTCTGGCTTTTGACGAAGAGCCCCCCGTCCAACCATCTGAATTGTTTGAGCGCGTTGCCGCCGTGACCGGTGCCAGCGCGGGAGCTTTCCAAACGGCCTACGACTTTCACGAGGGTCAAGGGCTAGCTGAAGATTCGTTCGTTGTGTATGACCACTACATCCATGCGCTGGAAAAAGTGATAATCGCACTGGATCGCCTGGTGCCAAAAAAAGAGTGGAAGCGAGTTGCGCAGTAGGATTTCGAAACTCTATCGATCGAGGTGGATATGAAAGCGGGAATTGTAATTCTGGTTGTGCTGTTGATCCTGGCATTCGTCGTCGGCTCCGCCTATGTTAGCCGGCGAAATCAAATGGCCATTAAGCGCGAAGCCGTGAATGCGGCCTGGGCACAGGTGGACGTTGTGCTGCAACGCCGCGCCGACCTTATCCCCAACCTGGTGCAGACCGTGAAAGGCTACGCGGTGCAGGAGCAAACCGTGTTCGGCGATATCGCTGCGGCACGCGCGGCCATGATGGGAGCGAGGACGCCTGCGGATAAGATCGCTGCGAACGGACAATTGGACTCTGCGTTGAGCCGCTTGATGGTCATCGTGGAGAATTATCCGCAATTGAAATCGGACCAGAACTTCATGCGGCTGCAGGACGAACTGGCAGGCACAGAGAATCGAATCGCCGTGGAGCGCAAGCGTTATAACGATACAGTGCAGGATTACAACACTTACATCTCCCTGTTCCCGAACAGCTTGGTCGCCAGCTTCGGAGGCTTCACGCGCAACGACGCGTACTTCAAGACCGAAGAGGGCGCGCGCCAAGCCCCCAAGGTCAATTTCGACTACACCAAGCCGGCACCTGCGCCTGCTCCCACGCCAGCCCCAGCGCATCCATAGAAGATGCGCTGGATCGATCGCTCACTGGGTGCGATTTAGAACCTTGACCCGGAACGGTGGCGCGGACTTTTCTGTGGGGTCCATCTCGTAAGTTTGCGTAGACTTGTTGGGGTCATAGTCTCGCCAAAGCCAAATCATCTCTGCCGGGAACTCGGCTGCACCATGGGCCGAGTTGTGCGTTCCTCCGCCAAAGCTGAAATGGAAGTCGTATCCCTGGAATTTCAGCGCATTGGCCATTCGAAGATTAGCCAGCGGCCAACTGCCCCAACGTACATCCAAATCCTCCGAGCCGTCCTGCAACCATACGCGGATGTTACGTTTCGGTTCGCGCAACACTTTGTCGGGGTAGTCCTGGCCCCCGTCGGGATTCGCGGGATCCTCCTTCCACTGGATGCCCTCGAAACTGCCAATCCAGGAAATGATGCGGCTGAACTGATCGGGCATCTGCCATGCCGCATTGAACGCGCAAATGCCGCCTGAGGAAAGTCCGGTGATTCCGCGGCTATACGCGTCTTTGCGAATGTTGTATAGAGCTGCAACGTCCGAGAGAATTTCATCGCGCAGATAACGCGCATACCGGTCGCTGACCGTATCGTAGAGCGTGCTGCGCATGGAATCCTTCAGTGAACGTTGCCACTTCTCCGAATGCGCTTTTACAAAGTTGTAGGTGGGCGTGCCTTCGGAGCCGCTGATGTCGCCGGGATTAATAAACACGCAAATCATGACCGGAATTTTCTTTTGCGCGATCAAATTGTCGATCACATTGAGAGTGGGATTGTTGCCGTTCCGGTTGAGGTACCCCTCGCCGTCCTGAAAGACCATGAGGGCGGCAGGTTTGTTGGGCTCATACTGCGCCGGAACATAAATCCAATAATCGCTTCTCATACCATCATAAATCTTGCTGACATGGCTAAGTTTCGCGGACAACACACCACCAGGAACTCCCGGTTGCTGATAGGAGTCCGCCGTAAAAGCGGGCAAGTCCAGGCGGCCTCCGAAATTGCCTCCCTCGACGACGTAGCGAAACGAATGCAGCTTGCCAAGCTGCTCGATGCGAGCGGGCGCGTACCAAAGATTGGAGTTGCTCCACTCTTGCATCTCTGGCCCCGGAGCCTCGTCAATGATTAGTGAGGGTTTCGAAGCTGCTTCGGTGGCAAAGAAGAACTCCGAACCGCGACCCAGCCACGCGATGCCGCTCTTCAATTCTTTGGCATCCATGCTGGCTCGGATCGCATCCTCCAGCGTGGGGCTGTTGGAATTTGCCAGTGCGGTTAGTTGAGATGCGTTCAGTTTGTCGGCTGCGAAGGTGGGAGTCACCAAGAAGATGATGAGTAGCACGGAAACGAACGCGAATCGAGCACGGGCCAACACGCAACTGGCCTTTGTTTTGGTCGTCAGAAAGAGCATGGGAACTCCTGGTTTGGAACTAACGGATCTCTTCGGTGAATGCAGCCGGAAGCTCACTGGCTCAAAAATTCGCTCAACAGCATGTGGAAATGGTGGACACCGTTTTCGCGCTTGACGGAGTAGCGCCCGCGATCGTAAGTGGCAGACGCTAGTCCACGCTGTACCGCTTCACAAATATGGATGTCTTCTTGCTGCACAAGGTCACTGAAGGCGATGGCCTTGGCAGATCGCTCGCGAGACTTCTCGGAGCCAACGCCGTGAAAATACCATTCGAAGATCGTCAGCGTCTTGTCGTGCGAAAGTGGCACGATTAGATTCGTCGACACATTATCCGGATAAAAGTTCAGCATCATGTTCGGAAAAACCCAGAAGTACAGCGCTTCCTTGAGGCCGGCGCCGGGAGCATAGACGCGTTCGTGCGTGTCGCCGGGCTTAACTTCCTTCACGGGACCGAGCTGCTGCGAATGGTATCGGAACGTTTCGCAACGATAGCGCGGATAGTCGATCTCCTTCATCAAACCGGGATGCACGATGGGGATGTGATAGCCCTCAAGGTAGTTATCGACGTACACTTTCCAATTGCAGTTCACGATATATTCCCTGCGTTCGGCCAGCGCCAGGCCCGCAAAGGAAAAATCGCGCGTCAATTCCGGAATGTTGCCCAGATACTCAGCGAGTGACGGCCCCTCGGGCGCAAAATTCACAAAGATGAACTGTTCCCATGTCTCGCAACGCAGCGGAACCATGCCCATCGTCGAGCGATCGAACAACTCCATGCCATCCACTTCGGGAGTCCCAATCAACCGGCCGTCCAACGTGTACGTCCAGCCGTGGTAGGCGCAATTCAGAACTTTTCTGCACCCCGCTCCCTCAGCAATGGGCCCGGCTCGATGGCGGCAGACGTTGCTAAAGGCGCGCAGCATGCCGGTCGCATCCCGCACGACGACAACCGGCTCTCCTGCCAGATCAAACGTGAAATAGGATTCCGGATCGGCGATGGTTCGTTTTGCGCCGTTCATCACCCCGCAAGGCTGGCTCAACGTTCCGACCAATTGCCAAGTTCGCAGAAAAATGCGCTCTTTCTCCAGCAGCAGCACCGCCGGATTCGTGTAGAACCGCGAAGCCAGGGTCTCTGCGCACTCCAACTGTGGATTCACTTCAACGTTAAGGGGTTCGCCAGTCATGGCAAGAAGTTAACAGAGTCTACAGCCCACAGCCAACAGTCCACAGCTATGAACGTACGCGGATATGAGCTGCCTTTTAAAACTTGCGGGTTTCCTGACGCGACCACCGCTCTATTACGATCTTAGATTCAGTGTAAAACTCCACCGCATCTTTGCCCTGCGCGTGCAGAATCCCGAAGAAACTTTCTTTCCAGCCGCTGAATGGGAAATACGCCATCGGCGCCGCGACTCCGATGTTGATTCCGATGTTGCCCGCAGGCGCTTCGTAGCGGAACTTGCGCGCCGCCGCGCCGCTAGTGGTAAATAGCGAAGCCTGGTTGCCGTACGGGCTCTTGCGAATGAACTCGATGGCCTCGTCAATGGTGTTGGCGTGAATCAGGCTCAGCACCGGGCCGAAAATTTCCGTGTTGGCCAGCGAGCTGGAAGCGGGAACACCATCCAAAACGGTCGGTTTCACAAAATTGCCGTTTTCGTGGCCGGCCAGTTTGGTATTGCGACCGTCAACGACAGCCTTGGCCCCATCCCCCACGCCGGTGGCAATCAGCGATTCCACGCGTGATTTGCTTTCCTTGGAAATCACCGGGCCCATTTGCACGCCTTGGTCCAGTCCAAATCCCACCTTTATCGAAGATGCCGCCTCCGCGATGGCGTCGCGAAACGTCTTTTGCGCTTCGCCAATCGTCACAGCCACGGATACCGCCAGGCAGCGCTGGCCGGCGCAGCCAAATGCGGAATCGCTGATGATCTGTTTGGCCAGGTCCATATCCGCATCGGGCAGCACAATCACGTGATTCTTTGCGCCGCCCTGACACTGCATGCGCTTACCCGCCGCTGCCGAACGCTGGTAAACGTGCTTCGCAACAGGTGTGGATCCCACAAAGCTGATGGCGCGCACCGTGGGATGATCGCAGAGCGCGTCAACCACTTCCTTGCCGCCATTCACGACGTTGACTACGCCTTTAGGAATCCCCGTTTTTTCGACAAGCTCGATAATGCGCCGCACCGTAATCGGCACGCGCTCGCTGGGCTTCAGCACGAAGGTGTTTCCGCAGGCCACTGCGTACGGCAGAAACCAGAACGGAATCATCGCGGGAAAATTGAATGGCACGATCGCCGCAACCACGCCCAGCGGCTGGCGAATCAGCGTTTCGTCCACGCCCGGAGTTATGTCCTCCAGGTTGTAGCCCTGCATCATCATCGGAATGCCGCAGGCCACTTCCACATTTTCGATCCCGCGGCGCAATTCCGCCTTGGACTCGCCAAACGTTTTCCCGTTCTCCAACGTAATCAGCCGCGACAGCTCGTCTATGTGCTCTTCCAGGAGAAACTTCAGCTTAAATAAATACTGAATGCGCTCCCCAGCCGGCGTGCGACGCCAAGCCGGAAATGCCTCGGCAGCGGCTTGCACCACAGCATCCACATCCGACTTGGAAGAAAGCGGCGTCCGCGCAATCAACTCACCGCTCGCGGGATTCGTTACGTTCACAAATTCGCTGGCAGAAGATTTCCGCCAGACCCCGTCTGAATAATTCAGAATTTCCGTAACTGGGGTGGTTGCTGTACTGCTCATGCGAGAGCTCCATGCCTCCATTCGCCAGCAGCGGATGGCAGGACTTGCCATATGAAGGATAGCGGTCCAAACAAACCGCAATTCAGAGCAGTCAGTCTACCAAAAACGGGTTGACTTCGGGGAAACTCACGCCGCGTCACGAATTTCGAGCAAACATCTTCCGGTAGATTGGCTCAAGCTTGTCTCGTCCCTTGTCCGTCTCTCTTTCCAAATCCAACTGTTTATCCCTAGCTTGGCCGAAAGAAGGCATAGGTCTCGTAGGCGGCACTGATCAAATGATAACCTCGGTCGAGTGCCCGCAACACTCGGTAGTGAGCTATTCTGTTTGCAGTTGGCGAGGACCGGTGAGAATATCGAGCCAGAGACAGCAGGAGCGGCAGTATGAAACACCGAATTCGTACCTGGGCGATAGTAGGCTTTCTGGTAGCGGGCAGTTGGGGACTTTACGCGCTGGCAGTCCCGCCTCCACCGTTCACCTCTGCGGACCCGATGACGGGTCTCGTCCGGTTGACTTGTCCGATTGCGCTTCTCAGTTCGTATCCGATTCGTCTTTATTGGGTTCTTCTTGCAAATACTGCTACGTACGCGCTGGTCGGTCTGGTCGTGGAAACCTTGCGGCAACGACTGCGTCACGCAAAATAGTTTATCCTACCATCAACTCAGTATCTGCCGGTTTTGCTACGGTCCTCGGGGACGGTGCGGCTTACCTGATCGTGGCGTACGCCTCGTAGGCTGCGCCGATCAGCGGCGCGGACTCGTTCAGCACGATAGAGACCGGCACATCCAGGAGCATCTTCTCGAAGTGCCATTTGTCCTTGAACGAGTTGAAGAATGTTCCATCCTTCATTTTCGGCAGGATTTTCACGGCGATGCCACCAGCCACATACACTCCGCCCAGAGCCAGAACCTTAAGCGCCAGATTCCCGGCTTCCGCGCCGTAAATGTTGGTCCATAGATCTAGCGTCTCGACGCACACCGGGCAGGAGCGATCCAGTCCGCTTTTCGTGATGAACGGCGCCGGGTCGGCATCTGGATCTTCGAAAATGGGATGCTTCACACTGGGCGCAATAAATTCGTGCAGTGTACGGAATCCGCGGCCCGAAAGAATCAGCTCCCAACTCACCTGCGGATAACGGTGCCGCATGAATTTCAGCAGTTCAATCTGCTGATCGGTGCGCGGCGCATAGTCAGAATGACCGCCTTCGCTGGGCACGACCTTGTAGCGCTTGCCATCCCAAAACAAAATGCCTTCGCCCAAGCCAGTACCTGCGGCTAACAAAGCGCGCGACGCACCCGGCACCGCCGTGCCCACATTCAAGACGCAGAAATCTTCCGGAGAAAGGTGTGCCAGGCTGTGACCGGTGGCACCGAGATCGTTCACCAGCACGATGGACTTCACGCCTACTTCTTGCGCCAGTACCTCGGCATCCACAATCCACGGCAGATTCGTCGCGTGGATACGGTTATCAATGACCGGTCCCGCCACGCCAAATCCTGCAGCCTGAATTTTGTCGCCATTGAGATGCGGCGCGGCGCGGCGCGAAAATTCCCGAATGATCAGATCAAACTGTGCGAATTCCTTGCTGGCAAAGCGCTCACGAAATACAAATTCCAGTTTCCCGTTGTTCTCCGCAAAGAGTGCTAGATTGCATTTGGTACCGCCCACGTCGCCTGCGAGAATCACCTTGCCTCCCGGCCAAAACCCTCTAACCCTTATATTAAACCGTTTTAAGGGTTATACCACTGTCTTCCGTCTCTTTCGAGCAGTTGGTCCGATTCCTTCGGCCCCCAGCTGCCAGAGGGGTACTCCGGAACGGTTGCAGTCTTGGCCGCGCTCCATACATCCAGGATCGGCTCGATCAGCGACCACGCCGCTTCCACAGAGTCACCGCGGTCAAACAATGTCGCATCTCCCCGCAAGCAATCATTCAATAGTGTGGCGTAGGCGCTTCGCGATCCATTTCCAAATGCCTTGATGTAATTGAAATCCATGGCCACATTACCGATGTTCATTTCCGTGCCGGGCTTCTTGGCGCCAAAGGAAATGCAGATTCCTTCAGCCGGCTGGATATTCAGCACGAGCCGGTTGGCTTGCACATCCTTTTCCCGGAAAACAATGTGCGGTGCGCGCTTAAACTGAATCATGATTTCCGTTGTTCGCTTGGCCAGGCGCTTTCCCGTACGCAAGTAAAACGGCACTCCCGCCCAGCGCCAGTTATCGATCAGCACGCGCATAGAGACGAATGTTTCCGTTCGCGAGCCCGGGCTCACATGGGGCTCGTCGCGGTAACCCTCCACCGCCTTATCGCCCAATTTCCCCGGAGAATATTGCCCGCGGATTACCGATTGCGCCACCATTTCCAAATTGAACGGCCGGATAGACTGCAGCACCTTGAGCTTCTCGTTGCGCACGGCATTCGCATCAAACGATGCCGGCGGCTCTACTGCCACCAGCGACGTCAGTTGCAGCACATGGCTCTGAATCATGTCCCGCAGGGCGCCAGCGGTTTCATAAAAGCCTCCGCGGCGTTCTACCCCCAGCGTCTCCGAAGCCGTAATCTGCACGTGATCGACATAATTCCGGTTCCACAGCGGCTCAAATATGCCGTTGCCGAAACGCAGTACCAGCAGATTCTGTACCGTGTCTTTTCCTAGGTAATGATCGATGCGATACACCTGCTTCTCCTCGAAAACGTTCAAGACAATTTTGTTCAGTTCTTTCGCGGACGCCAGATCGCGCCCAAAGGGCTTTTCAATAATGATGCGCGTCCAGGAACCAGGCGCGGAAGGCTTCGCGAGCCCCGCCTTGCCCAGATTCTCGACAATATCTTGATAGACCTCAGGCGGCGTGGACAAATAGAACAGGCGGTTCCCGTTCAGTTTCTTTTCCGCATCCAGTTCCGCCAGCCGTTTTGCCAATTTTGTGTACGATTCCGGATCTGCATAATCGCCGGGAGAATAGTAAAGGTTGGAAGCAAACGCGTCCCACTTGGCCGGCTCGATCGGGCCAACCTCAGAAATCGTGGTGGCCGCCTCCGCGATCGTGCTCCGAAACGAATCGTCCGTCATCGGTGTACGGGCAAATCCAAGGATAGCGTATCGTTCACCCAGGGAATTATGTTGCACCAGGTCGTACATCGCGGGAATCACCTTGCGCTTGGCCAGATCCCCCGAAGCGCCAAATAAGATGATCGCGCAGGGCTCTGCCGCTCCCGCATAGATGGACCCGCGCCGCGCAGTCTCTTCAGCCATGGTTTTCCTCCGAGGTATCGATAAGCAAGAATTGGATGCCCAAGCGCTTCAGAACTATACCTCAATCCCCAGGGCTTTCAGGTCATTCCGTAGTTGCTTTGCATTCTGGTGGTGAACCACCTGCATTCCCAGCCGCCGGGGATTTTCCAGGTTCAAAGTGCGGTCGTCAATGAAGACGGAACGCTCGGGAGCACGCTGAGTGACCTCTAGAGCGATCCGGTAAATGGTTTCTTCAGGCTTCCGCGCACCTAAGTAGCAGGAGCTGAAAAATGCCTGGAACTCCTTGCGCAGGCCGAACGCCTCAATCCGGTATTGGTTCAGCTCCCGCGGCTCATTGTTAACGGACGCCACATAGTATTTTCCACTCCGCGCCACATCGGAAAGTACCGCGCGCGTTTCCGGATATTCCTTGGACTGCGCAAACATAAACGCCGTAAACTCTTCCCGGGTAAAGGAGCGCGGCCGGTAGAAAAGGGTGCGATCCAGATACTGGTTGAGCGTGATCTGCCCGGCATCAAATGCGGGGAACGACAGATCGTGACGTTCCCGGTACTCCTCCCAGTCCAGACCAAACATCTGGGCTGCTTCCATGCGCGAATCGTGGTCCCATCCGTTCGTCAGTATCACCCCGCCAATGTCCCAAAATACTGTAGTTATCTCTGGCACAAAATGACCTCCGGGAGCGCCCACGAGGAATATCAGATTCGCGTCTGTGACGGAAGGAAAAAAACGTTCAAACTCACGATGGAAACCGGTGCAGTGCCTGCTCGAAGACATGAAGCAATTGGTCCAGAGCCTCGGGAAAGTCGCGGGCAAGGTGCAAACGAATCACCGGGTGCTGCTGGTGCTCTATGGTGTCATATTCGCTGAGAGCGAGGGCTTGATAGAACTGTCCAAACCTGTAATGCGCCCCCACGATGCAAGGGCCGTACGGCAATGAATCACGAAAGAAATACCCGGTGTGTTCCGGGGCGTGCGGGCCAAACACCATTACCACCGGCCTTTGCAATGCGATGGTGAGTTTGCTGCGAAGCGCATGGAACTTAGCACGAACCTCTCGTGTGCCACCCAGATTTACAAGCAGACTTACATGTCTTCCGGGAGTGGCGATACGCAGAAACGTTCGCAGCGCTTCAGACAGGCTCAACATTGAGATTTCCTGACGGGTGGCCTTCCCGGCGAAGAGCTGAATTCGCCCGTCCGTCAGTCGCGGTGACCGCTGCAACGCGTTTTCTCCCCGCGAAAGTTGCTCCAGGATTTCGTCGCTAAACGCGCGCGGCACACGATTGTCCGCCACGTCGAATGGGTCGGTCCCCAGCCGGGCGCACGCCAGGATTGTCGCGATTTCCCACTGATAGGTTTCCGTCAGAAGGTCCAGCGGCTGCGCCATTTCTACATGCAGGAAGGGAGTTTGGTTCGCTCGGAAACCGGTAGAGGCCTTGTCAATTTCCTCATCCGGGTCACCTGCGTAAGACAACAGCACAAATGCCGTATCGCTCTCTATGGCCGACGCGTCCCTTGGGTCGATCTCGGTCAGCGGGATCAGGCCGCGACTTTCCCGTGCCAAGCTAGCACCGAACAATTGCCCTAGCCGGTGGGGATAGGCCATCAACGACGGCGACGCCAGAAATGCCAAGTACCCGCAGTGGTCCGCAATAACGGAAGAAAGGAATGCGGCCATCTGCAACGCGGGGTTCGAGTCTGGTGGAGTGATTGCGCTGCAAGCGCCACGAACCTGGTTTATTGCGTTCTGCATTCGCTCCGGGTCTGCGGCGTGAATGGCAATCAGCACCGCGCCGAACTGCCTGAGTGAACAATAAGCGGATGGGATCGCCGGCGGATCGTGGACAAAATCTCGAAAAGTGTATTCCCGGCTGAGGCCGGCAAGGTATGAGCGCGATTCAGCTTGCGACACAAAGTGCCGCGACGCGCACGCACCTTCGATGGCCTGCAATTTTTCGCGGAAATAAAGAAATAGGCAGTGATCCTTCAACTCATAATGCTCTTTGTTGGCCAGGACAAACAGCGTCCGGCTGAGATCCATTCCTGCTTCGTTCTCCTGGATGGCCTCCGGAGAGATGCTGTCGAAAACCAAAATTTTGCGTGCGAAGGGAATGCCGGGGAGCCCAAGGAATGCCCTCGCGCAGAGATTGACACTCTCCGAGGTCAGCAGGGCATGATCGACCAGGCCTTCCGCGTCGGCTCCTTGCACGAGTCCTCTTACGAGTTCGAGGAATTGCTCCATTGCTTCGGGCAGCGCGAGCCACTCCATCTTCGCAAGTGCGGAATCCCGGTCGATCAACTCCTTCGGCCACAGGCTCGCGTCTCTGGACCATAACCGCTCCACGAGCCGCCCAATCAGGATGTTCTGGAGTTCCTGCTGAAACTTGCCTTGCAGCCGGCCTGCAAAAATAAATTGTTTGCGCACTGTGCCACCAAGTCGATCTCGTCACTTCATATCTCTACTTGACCGATTCAGTTCTCGGGCGGCAATCGTGAGCGGAAACGACGGAACAGCAGTGATAATTTTAAGGAGCGCGTAAAGGTATACTTTTCACTTACTTTACAAATCCTATAGATTTTGGCGTTCTATTGCAAGCGAAACATAGGTGAAGGACAATGAATGCTTTCGGGGAGGCGTGCATGGCAAACGAGTCCTGTGAACCAACACCATCGGCCAGCGAACCTGTGAAGCCAGGGACGCGCATGGTGCACTGCGTAAAATTCGGCAAGGAACTGCCAGGGCTGGACCGCGTCCCCTGGAAAGGCGAACTCGGCAAGCGCGTCTATGAGAACGTCTCTAAAGATGCATGGAAACTTTGGGTGGAATACTCCAAGATGGTGATGAACGAATACCGTCTGAATCCCCTGGACCCCAATTCTCAGAAGGTTATGGAAGAACAGATGGAGCAGTTCTTCTTTGGTGAAGGCGCGAAACTGCCCGAAGGATACGTCCCTCCCAAAGCCAAGGGGTAGAGCGTTCCGTTTCAATCTCCACACTCAGTTTGCTCTTATGCGGTTTCTTGTCTGCGCATTTATGCACAGTCCGCCGGCGGGACCGTGTGGCTTAACGGATGCTCGACAGGCAACCGCGGCGTTAACGTAAAGCGCAGCTTTCGATGCGCAGTACGCAGCGCATCTTCCACTTCGGCCGGCCCGGCGGCGCGCGCGAACAAGAATCCCAGGTAGCTCGACCCTTCCGGCCACGCCGCGATGAAGTCATGCAGACGCGCTGTGATTTCCAAGTCCGTGATACCCACCGTCGCTTGTGCCTCTATCGTCCCTTCCACTTTTTCCAGGATCCCGCTCCGCGGCACGGGAATCATCATCACTCCACAAGCCTCCGATTCGCGCGACGCATCGCTCCCTGGCATTTCCAACGCGTGGCGCAACAAAAGTTCCTCGAGGCCGATGTTCCCTTCATTGGCTGCAACAAAACGCAATGCCCGCGCGCAAAGCCCCCCAATCGGCCGGGGTGCAATCTCAATCGGCCACACCCCCTGTGGATTCAGTCGGAACTCCGCGTGAACGGGACCATGGGAGAGCCCAAGCGCACCCACCGCACTGTGCAACCATTGCTCGATATCGCGCTGGTGTGCAGACGGCAGCCGCGACGGCGTCACATAGATCGATTCTTCGAAGTATGGCCCGTCCAGCGGATCGGGCTTATCAAAAATCGCCAACACGCGCAGTTCTCCGCGGGTGAGCAGCGCTTCCACTGCCACTTCCCTGCCCTCCAGATAGCCTTCCACCAGCATCTGATCGAGGTTCGACTCGCGAGTCGCGCGAATCTCCGCAGAATCCAGCAAGCGTTTCAGTCGCGCCGCACCCGCCAGAAACTCTTCGCGATTGTTCACCCGCACGACGCCCTGGCTTGCAGAGAGGGAAAGTGGTTTCAGCACGCACGGGTACCGAATCCCTAGCAGCGACGGTTCGGGCAGTGGCTCCAGCTTCACACTCCGAAACCACGGCACCGGCACACCCGCATCGCGCAGCACTTCCCGGGCCCGCAACTTGCTGCGGCACGCCTCCACGCTTGCCGGATGGTTGTGTGCCAGTCCCAATCCCCGCGCGACGTACGCTGCCGCAATCGTCGGTCGGTCGCCCACGGCCAACACGCCGTCCACAGTATGTCCTCGCTCCGCCTCCAGCACCCGGCCCGCCGCGCCTTCCGGAAGCTCGAAGTGCACCGCCAACGCGTGATCGTTCCACGGATCATCCAGCCGGCCGCACCGGTCAGTTACATACGCGATCTCCACGCCTAGCTTCTCCGCCGCGGATTGAAACGAGCGTGTCTGATAGCCCAGCTTAGTAGCGAACAACAGGATTCTTTTTCTTCGAGTCATCAGGTTAAATCGCAACACTTCTACAAAAATGTCTCCGCCTGCCGAACTGCTTCCTTAGCTCTGGCGATGGGGACCAACTGGTCCCGCGCTGGCTCCGCTCAACAATACCAGGGCTCGTTCAGATACGGCACAGCCGCCCGCGAAGCCAGCACAGGATGGACAGGTTTTTCGACGTTTCGATTCGCCGCAAGACTCGACGCTTGCCACATCTTTTCAAATGTTTCCGACCGGCCACGCTTCAATTTCTCGCTGGTCGCAACGATGTCCTGCAACTCTTCGCATAGTTGGTCGACAGCCGGATTTGCATTTTTCCACGGATACACCAGTGCCCGTGCGTCGAACGGACCCACAATTTCCCGCACTTCGTCCAACTCCAGCAGTCGCGACCCCGCCGGAATCAGTAACCGGATCGCCAGTTGGATCGGTCCAACCGCTTCCACCAAATTCAGCCGGTACAGCTGCTCAAATAAATCCAGCAGTTGTTCGAACGTGGTCCAAGGCGTAAATGGCAAGAACGTTGGCTGCAGCGTGATTCCCGCGTGCCGGCACAGTTCGATGGCTCGGAAAAAATCGGCCCGCGTGTGGCCCTTCTCGAGTTTCAGCAACACCGCATCATCCAGGGACTCCACCGCCGAAATGATGAATAGACAGCCTGTGGCGCGCAGAGCAGGCAGTAACTCCGCATTCTGCAAGATATGCTCCACCTTGATAGTCACGTCATACGTCAGTGCTGGAAATTCACGATGCATCGCTTCCACCAGCGGAACGGCGTGGCCCACTCCGTTGAAGAAATCGGGATCACCAAACGTGATGTGCTTAGCTCCTGCAACTACCTGCTGCCGGACATCGCTAAGCACCACCTCTCGATCCACAATGCGAAATACCCCTTCGTACACCGGCACTACAGGGCAATGCCGGCAGAGATGTTTACATCCTCGGCTAGCTTCCGTGTAGCCCACAACACGATGCTCCCCGGAAGGAAGCACCAGGTGCGCGTAGGAACTCAGCGGCGGCAGCCCCGAACGGTCCGGCACCTGAAACCGCAATCTGCTCAACGAGACATTCGAATCCAACGGATGAATCTGCGGCTGGGCAACGAGCCCGGAAAGATGTTCGGCCAGATCCACAAGCGCTTGCTCGAATTCGCCGCCTAGTAGGCTGCCAATTCCTTGGGCGTGCAAGATATCAGCGGAAAGCGAAGCATACAGTCCATAAGCGCACAGATGCGCCGCGGGATTGATCCGCCGGACAGACTCCAACAATTCCAGCGTCAGCCGTGTGGCCGTGTGCATCGGCACATAAAATGCTACCAGGCCTGCTTCGCGAATCGCCTCCTCGGTCAATGGCTCTCGCGACAAGTCCAGGCACTTCACCTCATGCCCGCGTTTGTGCAGCCACGCTGCCGGCGAGGCCAGCCCAAATGGCTGCCGCCCTAACTCGTACGTCGAGATCAGAACAATCTTCACGATGCCTCATTATAGCCGCCTCTGCTTGCACCGGCGATTTCGGTTATCATAGAAGTCCATTTATCCCCGAAAGGAAGCTGAGAATGCCCATTTCCGCAGCAAACTCCTTCAACGCCCGCGACAAACTCAGTGTTGGCGCGCAAGTCTTCGAAATTTATCGCCTGGAAAAGCTCGAACTGCAAGGTCTCGGTCCCATTAGCAATCTCCCCTTCTCCCTCCGCATCCTCCTCGAAAATCTTCTTCGCTGTGAAGACGGCCGTTTCGTCCATGCCGATGATATCCGCGCCCTGTCCAAATGGACCCCCAATGGCCCGCAGAAAGAAACGGCCTTCATGCCAGCGCGTGTTCTGCTGCAGGATTTCACCGGAGTGCCCGCGGTCGTCGACCTGGCCACCATGCGCGAAGCCATGCAGAAACTCGGCGGCAATCCCAAGCGCATCAATCCGCTCTTCCCTGCGGAACTCGTGATCGACCACTCCGTTCAGGTGGACAGCTTTGGTAAGACCGATTCTTTCGGCCTCAACGCCGAACTGGAATTCCAACGCAACATCGAACGCTACCAGTTTCTTCGCTGGGGACAGAACGCTTTCCGCAATTTCAAAGTCGTTCCACCAGACACTGGCATTTGCCATCAGGTGAACATCGAGTATCTGGCGCGCGTGGTGTGCTCCATGCCCAACGGCAATCGCCTGGAAGCTTTCCCCGATTCGCTCGTCGGCACGGATTCTCACACCACCATGGTGAATTCGCTCGGCGTGTTCGGCTGGGGCGTTGGAGGGATTGAAGCAGAGGCGGCCATGCTCGGCCAGCCACTGTCCATGCTCGTTCCCGAAGTAGTCGGCTTCAAACTTCACGGACGTGTGCCGGAGGGCTCGACGGCTACGGACCTTGTACTCACCGTCACAGAAATGCTGCGTAGGAAGGGTGTCGTTGGAAAATTCGTGGAGTTCTACGGTTCGGGTCTTTCCAGCTTGAGCGTTCCCGACCGCGCCACCATCGCCAACATGGCCCCGGAATACGGCGCAACCATGGGCTTCTTCCCCGTCGACGACGAAACCCTCGCGTATTTGCGGTTCACCGCCCGCAGCCACGAACAGATTGCCCTCGTCGAAGCGTATTGCAAGGAACAATCGCTCTTCCGCACGGATTCCACACCCGAGCCGCTCTTCAGCGACAAGCTGGAATTGGATCTTGGCAGCGTTGAACCCACCGTTGCTGGACCCAAGCGCCCGCAAGATCGCGTCTCGCTGAAAAATGCGAAGTCGTCGTTCACGAAAGTCGTGGAAGGCTCGCCCGCGAAGGAAGTTGCAGTGAAGAACAATGGCGATGCCTTTCCTCTCTCCAGCGGCGCGGTCGTCATCGCTGCGATCACCAGTTGCACGAACACCTCGAATCCGTCACTGATGCTCGGTGCTGGCCTGCTGGCGAAAAAAGCGGTCGAGCGCGGCTTGCAAGTGAAGCCATGGGTAAAGACCAGTTTGGCGCCCGGCTCGAAAGTGGTCACCGATTATCTGCAAGCTTCCGGCTTAATGTCCTATCTTGAAAAACTGAAGTTCCATCTGGTCGGCTACGGTTGTACAACCTGTATCGGCAACAGTGGCCCGCTGCCTGAGCCAATTGGCACAGCCATCAAGGAAAACAATATGGTCGCCGTAGCCGTGCTTAGCGGCAATCGCAATTTCGAAGGACGCGTTCATCCGCTCGTCCGCGCGAACTATCTTGCTTCTCCGCCATTGGTCGTCGCCTACGCGCTCGCCGGACGCATGGACGTAGATCTGACTACCGAATCGCTCGGGACAGATTCCACAGGCAAGCCCGTCTATCTACGCGAAATCTGGCCCACTCCTCAGGAAGTCGAATCAACCGTGCGCGCAGCCGTCACCACCGAGCAATACCGCAAGGAATACAGCGAAGTGTTCGAAGGAGATGCCCACTGGAAGGGCATGCAGGTGCCGGAAGGCGACCTCTACAAGTGGGATGCCAACTCCACTTACATCAAATTGCCGCCTTATTTCGAAAACATGCCCAAGAACCCACCGGTGCTCGCGGACATTTCCGGGGCCCGTGTTCTGGCCGTCCTCGGCGACAGCGTCACCACGGACCACATTTCTCCTGCCGGTTCCATTGCCGTCGATTCGCCCGCCGGAAAATATTTACTCGCCCATGGCGTAAAGCCCCACGAATTCAATTCCTATGGTGCGCGCCGTGGCAATCATGAAGTCATGATGCGCGGCACTTTCGCCAATATTCGCCTGCGCAACCAACTCGCCCCCGGCACCGAAGGCAGCTGGACGCTGCACCTCCCTGACGGTGAAAAGGAGTTTATCTACGATGCCGCGGTGAAATATCGCGAAGAGGGCGTGCCCCTCCTGGTCATCGCTGGGAAAGAATACGGTTCCGGCTCATCCCGCGATTGGGCTGCTAAAGGTACGCGCCTGCTCGGCATCCGTGCGGTCCTGGCAGAAAGCTATGAGCGCATACATCGTAGCAATCTGGTTGGCATGGGCGTCCTTCCTTTGGAATTTTTGCCCGGAGAAACTCGCGAATCGCTAGGCCTGACCGGCCACGAAGTCTTTGCCGTCGAAGGCGTAGCCACGCTGACTCCTCGGAAAGAAGCCACCGTCCACGCAAAATCCGCCGATGGCAAGGTGAAAACTTTCAAGGTGCGCATCCGCGTCGACACCCCCGAAGAAGTCTCCTACTACCGCCACGGTGGCATCCTCCCATACGTCCTCCGGCAAATGCTGGAATAGCCTTCTCTCATTGACTCATGTTGATGAGTCAGATAGACTCATCTCATGGCTAAACGACTGCAGGTCATCCTCCAAGACCCCGAATACCGGGAAATCCAACGAGTGGCGCGTTCGCGGCACATGTCCATCGCCGAATGGGTTCGTCAGGCCCTGTCATTGGCATGTCGCCGGGAGCCTGTCGGTACTATCGACAGGAAGCTCGATGCCATCCGCGCGGCGGCTAGGTATGAATTCCCCGTGAGCGACATCGACGATATGTTGGCGGAGATCGAGCAGGGCTACGGAACTGGCGTTCATCAGTGATTCTGATAGATTCTAATATTCCAATGTACCTTGTTGGGGCGACTCATGTGCACAAGACGGAGGCGCAACGATTATTGGAACGACTGGTCGCGGATCGCCAGCGCTTGCTCACTGATGCCGAAGTGTTACAGGAAATTCTGCACCGCTATGTCGCCATTAACCGTCGGGACGCGATCCAACCGGCCTACGACACGTTGCTTGGGATCGTAGACCAGGTGCTCCCCGTTGATCGGGAAGTCTTGGAACGTGCAAAGCAGATTGTATTGGGGTATCGTGACTTATCTGCCCGTGAGGCGGTCCATGTGGCCGTCATGCAGCGGCACGGAATCGAGCGAATTCTAACCTTTGATTCCGGGTTCGACAACTTTCCCGGTATTAAGCGCCTCTCTTAGTTTCGCTGTACGATTCAAAATAAGTTAATTTAAAACGGATGCCGATTATTTGCGGCCTTCGCGTTTTTGGGCTAGCACCAGGCCGCGTGGGGTGGGCAGAAGCAGCACGGAGATGAGTCCTTCGGCCTCGAGGCGCAGCGCGCCTTCCCGCACGCTTTTCATGTGCGAACTCGCGTCATGAATTAAAATAAGTCCGTAAGGATTCATCAGCGGCAGGAAGCGTCGCACCTCCTGCTCGCGCAGTTCGGGATCGCTATCGCAAAAAAGCATGTCGATAGTCCCGTCGACCTTCATCTCCAGGCTGGATTCATTGCGCGCCTCGATCCATTTCCCCAGGCCGGATTCAGCGAAGCGTCCTTTTGCCGCTTCGTACACTTTCTTGTCCCACTCGCACGTAATCACGCGACCCACGCCATTTTCTTTCAACCCTTCCGCAATACGTAGCGTGCTGAGCCCGGAAAACGTGCCGGTCTCCACCACGAGTTCCGGCTTAATTGTGGTAACCAGCGCCTTCAGAAAATCGAGAACTTCCACTTCCGCGCTCATCGAGTCATACATATGCCACCGTTCCGGGTGCGGACATTCGAGTGTTGGACGATGATACTCAGCCTGCAACACATCTCCGTGGGAAACAATGTGTTCCACGATGCGGTGTTCTTTTTTTAGCGCGTGGTACTGGCTTTTGATACGCCAAAGAAGCACCGCGCCGGCAAGAATAGAAGCCACGCTGGCCACTTGTGCATTGGACATGCCGAGTATCCAAGGCGGGTTGATGCGGATAATCTCCACCAGGAAGCGCGCGACACCGGTGAGGATCAGGTAAGTGCAGAAAATTTCGCCCTTGGCCTTGGGCCCCTTCAGGGATTTCGTCCCCATGTGCCAAAGGAACGCTCCGATCGCGCACCAAATAATCAGTTCATAAAGCGGCGCCGGATGCACGCGTTGCGTTGTAGGCACGACGCCGTTCGGAAAGCTCATGCCCCAGGGCAAAGAAGTCGGCTTGCCGTAATCGCCATCGCCGGAGAGAAAGCAACCGATGCGGCCGATGCCGTAGCCAAACGCAGCCGCCGGCGAACACGCATCCAGAAATTGCAGCAAAGGCAACCTGGCGCGCTTGCCCAACAACAGCATCGCTCCAAAGCCGCCGAGAAACCCGCCAAACCAGGCGAAGCCATAGCGGCTGAATAGCAACGGCCAAGGATCTGCAAAAAAATCCGCGCGATTCCCAGGCTCGAGTAAATGATAGAACTTCGCTCCCAGAATGCCCGCCAACCCGGCCACGGTGATCATGAAAAACGCGTCGGCCTTCATCCCCCGCCGGTCGAAATCCGCTTGCAGAATATAGGCGGCCGCAATCAGCGCCAGGGCAACCATCAATCCAAATGTGGGTATTGTCAGCGGTCCCAGATGAAGGTAAGGAATCATTCGTCAGTGTTGGTCAGGCTCCCAAAAAGTATACACGAGGCCACTCTTCACGCGGTCCGGGGACCTAGATGGAATAGCAATCCCAGCGCTAGCCACACCCCCAGAGCGATCCACTCCGTCAACGTGAAATGTCCGGGTACGCCAGGAATCCACTTTATCAGCACAAGCAACAAAGATACCGCAGCACCCAGAGCCGCCACCAAGCGGAGCCATGCTCCCCGGCCCGCCATATATAAGGATGCGCACGCGGCCAGCCACCCAAACGCCGAAGCCATGGACCCCACTTCTGTGACCGGCACAAGCAGCGCATCCCCCACAAGCAATCCCACCAGAGTCGCGACCGTTACTCCAGCGATCGCCACACTCGGTGTCAGATGCTTGTCGTTAATTTTGGCGAATATCGGCGGTATCGTGCGTCGTCGCCCAAACGCAAACAGTAACCGCGAAGCGGCCACGAAATTGCCATTGAACACTTGCAGCAGCCCCACCAGCGAAATCCCCAGGATCAATCGCGCCAACCATGTCGAGTGTGTTCCTTGTTCGAAGGCAATCGCTGTGGCAAAACGTTTGCCCACCAGACCCTGCCACGGTGCAATGTAAGCAACGGCTCCCACCGCCAGCACATAGAAGCCTGCGCCAACCAATAGCGCCATGGCGATTGCCTTAAAAAAATCACCCGGCGGAAATCCCGGATGCGATTCCTCCGCTACCTTAGGCACGGATTCGAAGCCGGTAATGAAATAAGGAACGATCTGCAGCGTGAGCAATATGCAAAGTAGCGGGGTATGGCTGAAATATGGTTTGAAATTGATGGCATGGCCACTGTGCCCGCTTACGGCCACCAGAAAAAGAAACACCACAAGCACAGACGTTGTCGCCCAGTTCTGAAACACCGCACTGGCCCGAACACCGCGGTAATTGAGCCATGCTAGAAAAATCGTAAGCGCTGCGCCGAGCAACAATCGCGGCAGAAAAACCGCCTCACCGGCAACACGGTACAACTCCCACACGTCCAGTTGGGGAAACAGGAACGCCACTAACTTTCCGACCGCCACCGCTTCCCAAGGACACACAATGAGATAGGCCAGGAACATGATCCAGCCCGTGATGTAACTCACGAAAGGCGGGAAAACCTGCGCGGTATACGCCGCCTCTCCCGAAGCATCCGGCAAGCGCTTCACCCATTCGCCGTAGACGTAGCTCACCGGCAACAGCAGCACACCGGCCAGCGCAAAACCCAGCATTGCACCGACTGGTCCCCCGCGGCCCAGCCAGTCGTCCATCACGACAACCCAACCCGTTCCGATCATCGTGCCGAAGCCAAGCGCGAAATAGTTCCAAAGATTTAGTTTGCGCGCGAGTGTAGGCATTCAGTGCACGCGGGAAGGTGCCGGGGGAAGCCGCATCGAGTCGTATGCTATTGGCGCCACGGTAACAAGTCAATGAACGAAAGCGGGTTCGATTACGAGCACTATCGCTAACAATTTCCCCATGATCCTCGCCTCCGCCGCCCTCGGTTGACGATTCCCGCGATTTGTACCCTCGTCGCACAAATTCGTAGTGAACGACCTGGTAGCGACGAAGCGCTTAAAAGGGCTTGGCCTTAAACACGAAATTGACCGGCTTCGTTTCCGATCCGCTGATGGTCACTTCCTGCGACTGTTCGCCGTACGATTCGTGCCACGCCGTGATCGTGTATTTGCCCGGCGGCAAATTGGCCAGCGTAAACCTGCCACCATCCCCGGTCACGGCAAAGTGCGAGTTCTTCAGAACAGCAAAGGTGCCGTGCATCCACGGATGAACGTTGCACTTCACCGGAAAAATTTCTGCCTTGTCATATTTCTCGCTGATCGGCGGCGCGCCGGGTGGCTGCGATTTGTTCCATTCGCGGTTTAGCTTCGGCAGCGGATGGACGTTGTGGGAAGTCTGATCCTCATTCTGAATCTTTAATTCCTGATTCACCTGAAACGCCAGCAAGTGCGGAATGTAGCGGCATCCCTTCTGCGTAAATACCGCCGCAGTGGATGGAGCAGCATCGTCCGGCGCTCCTGCGGAAACATACACAACCACGTTTTCCAGGCTATTTCCCGTACCGGTCACAACCGTTTCTGCGGATGGCGGCGTCGGGTACATGTTGGCGCACGATGGTTCCTTGGACATGTCGATTGGTTTCATCTTGGGCGGTAACCCTTCGTAGGTCACCTTGCCGCTGATTGTGCCTCCTGCCGGCTTCGGCCCGGCAATGGCCATGGTCGAGGCAGCAAGCATTGCCACTGCTGCGAAAATTATATGCTTGGTGTGCATTCCTTTACCCCTCCTGAAATTTGGAGCTATTGCTTATGGCTTAACTCCGGAACCGGTGTTGGTGTCCTCCACTTTCTTGGCCTCTACGATGGCCGTGCCTTCCGGCGTGCTCTCCCAGACCGCGAGCTCAGGGCTCTTGTTGTTTACCTGCAAAGTGCGCAAGTAAGGCACCAGATCCCACGCACTGTTTTTGCCTTGCCACTTCCCAGTCGTGGTGGTCATGCAACCAACTCCTGCGGACGCGTCGAATCCGGGCTAGAATACCGTTAATCGAAAGCCACAGCCACAGTACAAGGGAGCTCCGATGCAACTGAATGCAGCAATCGTTGGCTTGGGATTTGTGGGGCGCGCCCACCTGGACGCTCTCCGGCGACTCGGCATTTCCGTGCAAGGCGTGCTCGGCAGCACTCCAGAGCGTTCGAAGGCAGCCAGCGAATCGCTCCGTCTCCCCCGCGCCTACAATTCTCTGGACGAACTTGCCGCCGACGCTTCCGTGCAAGTCGTTCACCTCTGCACGCCAAATCATCTCCACTTTCAGGAAGCCAGCCAGTTGCTTCGCGCCGGCAAACACGTCCTCTGCGAAAAGCCTTTGGCGCTCGATTCACGCGAGTCCGCGGCCCTCGTCTCGCTACTAAAAGAAACAGGTCTAGTGGGCACCGTAACCTACAATCTCCGCTACTATCCCTTGTGCCAGGAAACCCGCGCTCTGATTCGCAAGGGCGCCATTGGGCAGGTCAAACTGGTTCACGGCAGTTTTTTGCAGGACTGGCTTCTGTTTCCCACCGATTGGAACTGGCGTCTCGAAGCAAAACTCGGTGGCGACCTTCGCGCCGTTTCGGACATCGGCACGCATTGGCTGGATCTCGTCACTTGGCTGACCAGCAGCAAAGTTTCCGAACTTTGCGCCGACCTCGCCACCGTGCTTCCGACGCGCCGCCGCCCCAAGAGTCGCGTGGAAACTTTCCAGAAATCAATTATGGCGGAAACCGAAGAGGTCATGATCTCCACGGATGACTACGCATCGGTTCTGCTTCATTTCGAAAACGAAGCGCGCGGCGTCATGACCGTTTCCCAAGTCAGCCCCGGTCGCAAAGCCCGCCTGTGGTTTGAAATTGATGGCTCGGAAGGCTCATTGGCGTTCGATTCGGAATCACCGAATCAATTGTGGATTGGCAGGCGCGATCGCGCGTGCGAAATGCTTCCGAAGGACCCCGCTCTTCAAACCCCCGAATCGCGCGGTTATGCAGCTTATCCCGGGGGACATCCCGAAGGCTATCCCGACACCTTCGTGCAACTCTTCAAGGATGTTTACGGTTACCTTGCTGCCGGTGATCTGCGCGCGCCTCGCTCTTTCCCGACCTTCGAAACGGGCCACGAAGAACTCGTCCTCTGCGAAGCGATCGCCGAAAGCGCCCAACACAAATCCTGGGTCACCGTGGGCGCTTAACTTCGTCGTCATCCTGAGGAGGATCCGATGAGTTGCGTGGACTCGCGCACTATAAGCTCCGCTGGAATCTTCCTCCGCAGTACGGGAATGTCCTGCTTCTGATTCACCGCCTTAATCGCGTCCAGAATCATCCCCACACTCATCGACCCCATCGCCTCCATCGGTTGCCGCACGGTCGTCAGAGAAGGCGCGGAAAGGCTGGCCTGCGCCACATCGTCGAATCCAATCACGGAACAATCTTCCGGCACACGCAACCCTTTTTGCTTCAGCGCCCGCAAGGCCCCCAGCGCCGTCACATCGTCATAGGCCAGCAGCGCCGTAAACGGTTTTCCCGCTTGCAGCAATTCGCTCGTCAATTGCGCGCCCGCTTCAAAACTGGAATTCGGATCCAACGATTCTGGCAATTCCGCAATTCGCTTTGCATCCAGACGCAATCCCACCGACTGCGCATATGCGCGAATGCCCTTCCATCTCTGTCCGCTGCTCGTCAGCGTTTTTGGCCCTTTCAAGAACGCGATCTCGCGATGTCCCAGTTGATAAAGATGCTCCAGCGCCAGTGCCGCTCCGCTTTCATTGTCCACGGAAACTGTGCTGATATTCTCAATTTCAAACGCTCTTCCGGCGATCACCGTTGGTATTTGCTTCTCCGTCAAATCCGCAAGTACTTTGATGTCTGTCACCAGCCAGTTCGCAATCACAATCAGACCTTCCACCCGCCGGTCCAGCAGCATTTCCAGATACCGCTCAAAACGGTGCGGTTCGTTGTGCGCGTCGGCGAGCAGTGAAAGGTAGTTTCCTTGATAAAGCGCATTTTCCAACCCGCGCAGAATCGGCGTGCAGAATGGATCCATAATATCGAACACCATCACGCCCACGATGTTCGAACGTTGGCTTCTCAGCGAGCGCGCCAAGGGATTCGGCCGGTAGCCCAATTGCCGCGCGGCCGTCTGGATTCGCTCCTTGGTTTCGCCCGGAATGTAGCGCGACAGCGGCGCGTTATTCAGCACGATCGAAACGGTAGATGCGGAGTAGCCGCTCTCTCGAGCCACATCGCGGATAGTGGAGGCACCGCTTCTGCGCATCAACGATTCCTCACTTTGGAGCGGGATATTCGTAGCGCAAATTCCCCGGCATGCGATCCGAACGCTGCCGCGTATTGTAGTCGAACTCGTATCCAAGATGGTCTGCGTCCGTCGGATACTCCTGGCCTTCGGGATACGGGTAGGCGATCAGTCCGTGCCTGGGCAGCGGCTCCACCGTGAACGCATTGGCAGCGTAAAAATCCAAATCCTTCTCAAATCCGTCCGCATAGAAAAAGTAATCCCGCACCCAACCTATAGGCAGAGCCGGCAACCCCGCGGGATCGAACTCCAGTTTCACGCCCTCCCCGGAACTGAACACCGTAAATTTGTCGTCAGACCTGCTCAGCAGATTCTTCACGTCGCCGTAACGCGTGTAATTTCCCGCCGCATGCGCATACGGTCCCGTGAGACTTCGATGCGTGTACGAATACACCGTATCACTTGCCGGGTGCAGCCGAATTTCCTTCGGGTATCCCAGAAACGCTAATTCCGCTGTGGCCAGCGGCACTTCGCTGATGCGCACATCCTTCTGCTCCGGCGTCTGGTCAATGCGCACGGAATCCCAGTAGATTTTCAGGTCCGAAACAATTCGGATTCGCCGCGTGCCCACCGGGATTTTCCCCGTCAGGTCCGTCACCATCGTCCGCGCCAGGCCCGCGGGAAAGCCCATGTCCTCCACAACGCGCACCCACTTACCTTGTGCGTCCTGCGCTTCCACATACGGCGCAATCACCTTGATCCCCGCCTGATCTGCCGCATACATCGACGTCGCGGTAAAGTAGTCCGTGTAGCCATCCAGCAGCAACCGCAGTGGTTTCGCGGCGTCCCACGCGCCCAGATCCAGTTCAATCCAGTGCAATTTTGCAAAGCCCGTAAACGGCAAGCCTTCGAAATCAGTGACGTACTGGCGGTCGCGCCTCGCCAGCAGCGGCAATACATTTTGCCCGCGATCATCCCACGCGCCCGCAGGCACGCGTGCGTTCTGCGAGGCGACCACACGGAATTCCGGGAACGGCGGATTGCTCACGAAGCGCTCATTGGGATTCACTTCGATGTTCGAAGGATGATCCACCGCCACGAGCCTTACTTGATCCAGATACACTGTCTCTTCCATCGGCTCCAGGAACCGGAAACTGAGCAGTCCGTTTTTCGCACGCACGCTCTTCACCGCAACCTTCAGGTATTCATCTGGGTCGGGCACATCGCGCTCTCCCGGCGCGATCCAGTGGCCTACGACGCCGGGCCCGATCATGTCCGCGATGAACTCGTATTCCTTCCCATTCCACGAAAACAGAATCGGACACGAACTTCCTCGCCGGTCCAATTCTCCGATCTTCTGGGTTTTGTTCGCGGCCAAGTCGATTTCGTCCTGCGGCACGCCCGTCGGCCACAGCAATCGTGCCGCGTCCGCCACTTTTTCGGAGCCTAGGCCCACCAGCAGCATCCCCGAATTCCGTCCAAGGTATCCGGACGAGCCATTCACCTCAAATTTCTGATACAGCGCCCCGGCGTAAATTTCCACTTTCGTTCCGATGCCGCTCCTGTTGTCGTTCAACGCTTTCAAGTCCACCTGCATCCAGTGATTTTTGTTCGCGCCAATATTCTCCAGCAGCACGGGCGCGCCCGAAGCTTGCGTCACCACCAAGTCTGGACTTCCATCGCCCTTAAAGTCCGCCACCGCCAGCGCGCGCGGCTGATTCAACTTCACGCCATCAAGCTGCAATTTTTTCGTGACGTCGCTCCACCCCGCATCGCCCAAGTTTCGAAGGACGCGGACCTCTCCGCCGTTCGCACCCTCCCCGACTGCCACCAAATCCAGCCAGCCATCATTGTCGTAATCAATCGACGCCACGCCCCAGCCTTGTTTCCATCCGAAATCCGGCAACGATACGCGTTCCAGCCCTTTGCCCAGCACGTTGCGCCACAAACTGATCCCCGGCGCGCCCGCGTGCGTGAACGCAAGATCCATCCACCCGTCTTTGTTGAAATCGAAAACGGCCACACCCACTACTGGGGGCAGCTTTTCCTTTGCAAGATCAATACCCGGCAATGCCGTGAATTTTCCCTCGCGTGGATTCAAATAGATCGCCGCGCCGGCGTCGCCTCCCGCCACGACAAAATCAATCGCGCGGTCATTATTGAAGTCCGTGACCGCCACATCGGCCCCGGTGGCGTCCACGCCCAATCCGGATTCCGCGGAAACATCCGTAAATGTGGAATTCCCGTTATTGCGCCACATTTTGTTTTTCCGCTTATCTTTTGGCGTGTTCCCCGGCTTGGATGGCTCCATTGTCAAATACAAATCCAGATCGCCATCGTGGTCATAGTCCACAAATGTTGCACTGACGCAACCCCTCTCTCGGACGATTCCCACTTTTTGCGTTACATCCGCGAATTTTCCATTCCCCTCGTTGTGAAACAGTCGTACGCCATCAGCCTCGCACACCGCCAGATCGGTCGCTCCATCATTGTCAAAATCCCCCGCCGCGCACCCAAACCCCGTTCCCACCGTCGCCAGTCCCGCCTTCGCCGTGGCATCTTCAAACTTCCCGGCACCCAAATTTCTCAGCAACTGACTCTTGCCTTGCGCAGCCGCGACAAAAAATAAATCCGGCTTGCCGTCGCCGTCATAATCAAGCAAGCACACTCCGTTGCTCGCGCCCTTCGACTCCGCCACCGTTTTGGCCGCATAGTGCACCGGAATTTCTGCAGGAGCGCCGCTGCTAGTGCCATGCACAAATTCTGCCAGCGAGAATTTCCCTTGGTCCCCATATCCTGCGCCGAACGGCGTTCCCAAGTGCTCCGAAGTAAGCTTCTGAAAATGCTTCATTCCTTCGCGCGCCGCTTCCGTGTCTCCTTTGCGCTGGTAGGCCCGTGCGAGTCCGAATTGCGCGGAAGCATGGTACGGCGCGATCTCTAGCGCTTTCTTGAAAGCGGCGATCGCTTCGTCGTATTTCTGCAGCTGCGAGAACAAAAATCCTTCGAAATAAAATGCGTCCGGTTCATCCGGAGCCATCTTTTCCACATGCTGAAACGCGGCGATCGCTTTTTCCGGCTGCGCCGAATCCTTGTACACCAAGCCGAGGTTGTACCACGCGTACGGATCATCTGGCAGCTTGCTGGAGGCCTCCTCCAAAGCCGCGCGCGCCTGTTCCAGTTTTTGTTGAGCCAGCAGCGAAATGCCCAGGTTCATTTTTGCCTGTGCGAAATTCGGATCCGCCGCCAGCGCCTGCTCAAAACTCTTCTGCGCCTCCGCCGATTTGCCCTGGTTCATATACGCCACGCCCAACGTGTTCAGGCGCAGCGCTTCGCTGGGTAATTTCTTGGTCGTGGCGGACGTTTTCGGCTGTGCTGTCGACTGCATCGCGCGGGAACGCAACTCGGAGGAAAAAACAAGAAACCCTAAACACACAAAACTGCCAACAACGACAAACCACCGCCGCAATTCCTTGTTCATGGAATCCATCGAGGAAAGCTCTTTCTGGACGCGTGACGACCCGAAAAAGCAACTATCGTCTCTACGATTGTCCGGGCTGCCTGCCCCATCGTCAACCGTTTTTGTGACGCGTTTTTGTGCTCCACCGGCTGGCGCCGGGCCGACCAATCGCCCGGAGAGGTAGGACTTCAGTCCCAGACTTTGGACAGACTTCTTTTTTCAAACTAGCGCACGAACGCCAACTCCGGAATCGCGTGCGCCTGCGCCGCTTGCAACGCCTGTGCTCTTTCCTTTGCCCGCGCAAGCTGTTCGGCGTTCAGCTGCTTCTCCAATGGAGCCAGATATTCTTGCCCGCGCGTATCTCCCGCCAACTCTGCCGACAAGATCCACGCGTACGCCGATTCGGCATCCACGTATCCCGCGCGGCCCGTAGCATATAAGTAGCCCAGCTTGATTCGCGCCCCGGTATTGCCCTGCGCCGCCGCTTTTTCAAACCACGCCCGCGCCAGCGTATCGCTCTGCACCACCCCTTCTCCGCGCAGATACATGTCGGCCAGGTTGTTCTGCCCCAGCGCGTCGCCATGTTCCGCCGCCAACCGGTACCACTCCGCCGCTGCAGTTTTGTCCTGCCGCATCCCCAGTCCGCGGTCGCTCAAGGATCCCAGATCGACCATCGCCCCGGTTTCGCCATGCTCCGCGGCGAATCGAAAGTGAACCAACGCCTCTGCATAATCCTGCTTCACTCCCCACCCATTCATGTACAAAATGCCAAGATTCGTGTGCGCCCGCGCGTTACCCTGATCCGCGGCTGATTTCAACCAATACAGTGCCGTCCCATAATTCCGCTCAACTCCCCAACCGTTCAGATACAACACCGCCAGATTTACCTGCGCCGGCGTATATCCTCGTCCCGCAGCTCGCTCGAACCACTTCCGCGCATCCCGAATTGTCCGTTGCGGGCTTAGCACCAGCGCAGACTCAATCCCCAACTGATTCTCAGCAAAGGCGTGTCCGGACCGCGCCAGATCTTCCACCGCTTGGTGATCGCAGGCTCTCGCTCCTTGCCCAAAGTGGTTCACGTTGATGGCCTGTAAGCAATTCGCGCTCGCGGCGGTGTCTGTGCTTACAAACTGCTGGCCCAACGCACCAGGAAGAAACAGTAGGCACAAAATGGCACCGCTAAAGCTGATTCGTTCAACTGACCCTCGCACCGCCCCATTTCCCCTCATAAAGCCCCTCAACCTTGGCAAATTCCCGCCGCCCACTCGGGCTGCAGGTGCGCCAACATGCCGCCGTGGGGCCCTCTACCTCAATGCCGAATACCTCGGTTTCCAGTCAATTTTCGGTCATTGGCCAAGCGACTCAGTAGAAAAGAATTACGCCTGCCAACGAAACAAAAAGGGCCGGGGTTTCGTCTATCCAAATGTTAGAATTACGTCTTCGATGACTGAAATGACTGACCTGGGCAAATCACGTCTTCGATTCGGTCCCTTTGAAGTGGACCTGAGCGTCCGCGAACTCCGCAAATCCGGGGTCCGCGTCAAGCTCTCCGGCCAACCCTTCCAGATTCTCACCACCCTTCTCGAACGCC
>Ga0074046_10000521_pt1 | contig 35063 bp, 34 predicted proteins | sample BogForMeECP23OM3_FD_94441 | JGI IMG/M metagenome (GOLD analysis project Ga0074046, IMG submission 94441) | Bog forest soil microbial communities from Calvert Island, British Columbia, Canada - Bog Forest MetaG ECP23OM3 | ecosystem: Environmental > Terrestrial > Soil > Wetlands ... | reverse complement strand
TGATTATTTTGGATACGAATGTGCTCTCGGCACTGATGCGCCCAATGCCCGAACAGCGCGTTGTCGATTGGCTCGACCGGCAACCAAGAACGTCAGTATGGACTACTTCCGTAACGGTATTAGAAATCCGGTTTGGACTCCAGATCCTGGCGACGGGCCGCCGGCGAACCTTGCTGACCGAAGCGTTCGAGGAACTTCTCGCGAAAATGGGTCACCGAGTCGCCACGTTTGACGCTGCGGCTGCTGGGCAGGCGAGCGACCTGATGGCAGTGCGACACAGGAAAGGCCGTCCGGTTGATCTCCGCGACACGATGATTGCCGGGATCGCGATAGCACAGCGCGCCACTCTCGCAACCCACAACACTGTCCATTTTCAAGACACGTCAATTCCACTGGTCGATCCTTGGACCCTCTAACCTTGGATCATCTACAGAATCGGCAAATGCAAGCAGGCCTGCACCAGAAAATCCAGCGAGTTGATCTGCTGTAATGCCGGTTCGACCAGGGACGACTTGCACTCCTCCAGCGTAATCAGAAGGGGCAGGTGTGATTTCGGGCAGTCCGGCTTCTGCTTCACCGAATCGATGTTGATTCCGCACTGGGAGAGGATGCTGGCAAGGCTGGCGATGATGCCGGGGCGGTCCTTTACCAGAAAGCGCAGATAGTGCTTGGTGGTGAGATCGGCGGTGACGGTGGGCGTTTTCTCGACCGGCTGTCCGGCATAATTGATCGCGGCTTGATGGGAGCGCGCGATGGCCAGAATGTCGGAGACGACCGCGACCGCGGTGGGATGTCCGCCGGCGCCGTGGCCTCCAAAGACGGTTTCGCCGCCGTACTTTCCAGTCGCCATTACCAGGTTTTGACTGCCTTCCACCCGCGCCAAGGGCGATGAGAGTTCGACCAGCGCCGGCTGGACCGCGGCAAACAGGTCATTGCCTTTTAACTCTGCCCAGGAGATCTGGCGGATCGTGCAACCCAGCTGGTTCGCGTATTCAAAATCAATGGAGTCGATGGCGGAGATTGAGCGCGCCAAGATACTCTCGGGTCTGACGTTGCAGTGCAGTCCGACTCGCGCCAGGATGGCGAGTTTGGCCCGCGCGTCCAGGCCCTCGATGTCTTCGGTCGGATCGGCTTCGGCGAAGCCCAGCTTCTGCGCCTCGCGCAGAGCAGTGGCGAAGGGAATTCCGTTGGTCTCGATCTGGCTGAGAATGTAGTTGCAGGTGCCGTTGAGAATGCCGCGGATTTTGAACAGTTCGTCGCCGGCTAATCCCTCTTGCAATCCGGAAATTACGGGCACGCCGCCCGCAACCGACGCGCCAAACTGGATCTGCTGCTTCCTCTGGCGGGCCAGGCTGATCAATTCGGGGCCGCAGCGCGCGATCAACTGCTTGTTGGCGGTGACCACGGATTTGCCCGACTCGAGCGCGCGCCGGATCCAGTCTTCGGTCGGCTGAAGGCCGCCCATCACCTCGACCACGATGTCCACGTTTGATGACAAAATGTCGTCGATATTTTCCGTCCACTGCACCGAGGAGGGAAGCCAGTCCACTTTCTTCCGCGCCACGTTGCGATTGAGGACGTGCGTCAGACGCAGATGGGTGTTCGAGCGCTCGCAAAGAATTTTCGCCACCGAACTGCCGACCGTGCCGAAGCCGAGGAGGGCTACTTTGCAGGTTTGGGCGCCTGCGCCAGTGGCATTGGATGTGGAGGAACTGGTCATCGTTCTATTATCGCCGAAGCTGGATGGCGGCTGTGCGGATTGCGTCCGAGTTCCGACTCAACGTCCCGCCGGGCTGAACTTGAGCGGCCACCAAGCAACATGCTGTTTGAAGGATCGCTTAGGCCGCACGGATACGGAAGCCGTCCGGATCCTTACCGCGCACGCGCCGCCACCACACTTGGAATGTGGGGATGTTGACCGTCACGATGAAGAGCTTGCGGTAGATGTCGGGCCGCGGAGATTGAAGCGGCCTGACGCCATGCCAGGAATGCTCCGTGCGCTGGAAAAGCAGGCTGCCGTTCTTCCGCAGGTCCAAGGAGGCCGCAACCTTCAGGTCGTCGAAGCCCGGAGCCGAGTGGGCTTTGTAGCGCCCCTCGCTGTCGAGAATCAGGATGTCGCCTCCCCACTCGCGCGGCCAGTCTTCGTCGGTGGCGAAGAAGAAGATGTGAGTTGCGAGCTTGCGCCGGGCATCGCAGTGCGGCGAAACGGAGCAGCCCTGCCAAGCGTAATACCACTCCATCGTAAGAATGATTTTCTGGTCGGGTCTCAGCCCCAGCATCCGGCGCAGGAAGGAATCGTAGGCCTTTCCTTGCAGTTCGGCAATAAATTCCTGCCAAGGCTCGGCACAGACTATCCCTTCCCCGTAGTGCAGGATGCCACGATTGTGCGGGGCCTGCCCGTATGCTCGCTTGACGCCTACCCTGCGCTCGAATTGCGAAATGTCGGGAAGAGTCTCGCGGAGCTTGTTCCAACCTTCGTCCGTTAGCGTGCCTTGCATTTGTGCCCAAGGATAGGGTTTTTGCGTTTGGAATGCTTCGGACGAGACGGCGTTGAGACAATCGTAATTAAAATAGGTCATTTTTCTTCCCTGGCCCGTTTAGGGCTGCCTCCGTTCATCCTCATTCTTGTCCTGTCAGGGATAAGTCTAAACCCTGACGCAGGAGCGAGTGTGCTGCGACACCTACTTTCTCGTCTGTGACGGACGGACAATTGTGATGTGCGGCACTCCCCGCCCCAGAGGAACCTGGGACCGGGTACCCCGAAGAGTCCAGGTGCCTAGGGTGGTCCGCCTCCTTCAGGCACGTATAATTACGGTATACTAAAGGGTTTTCACTCCGCAAAAATCCCGGGCGAATGGGGTTTGCCTGGTCAACTTTATAGGGTTCAAACAGGAAAGGCACAGGGATGGCCACTACGGATGTCGTGCCCCAGGAATCGTCCGGCCAATTGGGGCACAGGCGTGTTGTTAATGACATGAGCATTCAGGTTGCTACGGTGAATGGCTCGGGGTCGCAGAGTTCCAACACAGTTTTGTTGCGCAGCATCTTCCAGATGGGAGTGCCGATTTCGGGGAAGAATCTGTTTCCTTCGAACATTGCGGGGCTGCCGACCTGGTTCACGATCCGCGCCAGTAAAGATGGCTACATCGCGCGCAAGAAGGAAATCGACTTGCTCATCGCGATGAATGCGGAGACAGCGCAGGACGATGTGAAGACGCTGGGGGCGGGAGCAGCCGTGCTCTACGACGAGCCGCTGGCGCTGGATAAGGTGCGCGACGATTTGATTTATTACGCCATGCCTTACGACAAACTGGCGGCCACGGTAGGTGCGGAAGCCAAGCTGCGCAAGCTGATCAAGAACATGATCTACGTTGGGGCCGCGGCGCAGTTGCTGGAGATTGATTTTGCCGAGGTTGAGAAGGCGATCCGCAAGCAATTTGCGAAGAAAGTAAAAGCGGCGACCCTGAACCTGGCGGCTGCCAAGGCTGGGCACGATTATGCCGCCGCTAATTTGAAGAAGCGCGATCCGTTCTACATCCGGCGCATGGACAAGACGAAAGGCAAGATCATCGTCGACGGCAATTCCGCAGCTGCTCTGGGATGCATGTTTGCCGGTTGCACGGTGGTGACCTGGTATCCGATCACGCCGTCGTCGTCGCTCGTCGAGACCATGATCGAATACATGAAGGAACATCGGGTCGGCCCGGACGGCAAAGCGACTTTTGCCATCGTGCAGGCCGAGGACGAACTGGCGGCGGTAGGCATGGTGATTGGGGCGGCTTGGGCGGGCGCGCGCTCCATGACTGCTACTGCTGGTCCCGGCATCTCGTTGATGGCGGAGTTCACCGGCCTGGCCTACTACGTCGAAATTCCGGCGGTGATCTGGGACATTCAGCGCGTCGGGCCCTCGACCGGTTTGCCTACCCGTACCGCGCAGGGCGACGTGCTCTCGTCGGCATTCCTCAGCCACGGCGACACCAAGCACATCATGCTGTTTCCGAATTCGGTCAGCGAATGCTTCACGATGGCGCAGGATGCTTTCGATCTGGCGGAGCGATTCCAGACTCCGGTGTTTGTCATGTCGGATCTCGACCTGGGGATGAATAACTGGATGTCAGACCCGTTCCCCTACCCCGATAAGCCGATTAACCGGGGAAAAGTTCTTAGCAAGGAAGATCTGGAGAAGATGGGCAGTTTTGCCCGTTACCGGGATGTGGATGGCGATGGCGTCGGCTATCGCACACTGCCGGGGACGGACCATCCCGCGGCGTCATACTTTGCTCGCGGCAGCGGACACAATGAAAAAGGACAGTACAGCGAGCGTCCGGACGATTTCGAACGCAACATGGAACGGATCAACAAGAAGTTTGAGACGGCTCGGTCGTTTGTTCCGCGTCCGGAGCTGATGGGCAGTGGCAAGGCGAAGGTCGGCATCCTTGCTTATGGCACGACGCACTGGGCGATCATCGAGTCGCGCGATCAACTGTCGAGCGAGCACAAACTGGAGACGGATTATCTTCGGGTGCTGTCGTATCCGTTTACGCGCGAGGTTCACGACTTCATTGAGCAGCACGAGCGCGTGTATGTCGTTGAGCAAAACCGCGACGGGCAGATGGCCAGCCTGCTGAAGCTCGACATCAAGCCGGCGTTGACGCCGCGCTTGCGGTCGATTTGCCATATCCACGGACTACCTGTTGACGCGCGGTCGGTAACCGACGAGCTCATGATGATGGAGGGTAAGTAACATGGGGACGACCACGACTAACACGCCGACACCGGCTCCCGCTCCAAAGACTAATCGCATTGGATTGCAGGTTATTGACTATCGGGGCGGCAAGACTACGCTCTGCGCCGGGTGCGGGCACAACGCGATTTCCGAACGCATCATTGATGCGATGTATGAAATGGGCGTGAAGCCCGAGCGCGTCGCCAAGTTTAGCGGCATCGGATGCTCGTCGAAGAGCCCGGCTTATTTCATGAACCGTTCGCACAGCTTTAACTCCGTGCATGGCCGCATGCCTTCGGTGGCTACGGGCGCGATACTGGCAAACAAAAACTTGATTGCGTTGGGTGTTACCGGCGACGGGGATACGGTTTCGATTGGCGCTGGACAATTTGTCCACCTGATGCGGCGCAACCTGCCAATGATCTACATCATCGAGGACAACGGGTGTTACGGCCTGACGAAGGGCCAGTTCTCTGCGACCGCCGATCTGGGATCAACCCTGAAGAGTGGCGTGGTGAACGACCTGCCTCCAGTCGATACCTGCTCCATGGCAATTCAGTTGGGAGCTACGTTTGTGGGGCGGTCGTTTTCCGGCGACAAACGGCAGCTTCACACCATGCTGAAGGCGGCTATCGCTCACAACGGAACGGTCATGCTGGACGTGGTTTCGCCTTGCGTGACGTTCAATGATCACGAAGGCTCGACCAAGTCCTACAAATACATGCAGGCGCATGAAGAGCCGCTGCACGAAGTGAGCTTTGTACCGGCGTTTGAGGAAATCAATATTGAGTATGATCCGGGAACTACGGTTGAAGTCACCATGCACGACGGGTCGAGCTTGCGCTTACGCAAGCTGGAAGAAAAGTACGATCCGACGGACAAGATTCAAGCGGTGAAGCGGTTGATGGAATCGCATGCGAAAGGCGAGGTGCTGACGGGCGTGTTCTACATCAATGCCAAAGCTCCGAGCTTTATTGACATGCTGAACGTTACGGATGAGCCGCTGGCTACTTTGCCGGAGTCGCGGACGCGCCCGAGCCGGGAAGTGCTGGCGAAGTGCATGGAAGAATTGCAGTAGCTTTGGCGGCAAATCTCAACAATTGCGCAAGAGATCGTGTGGTGACGGGGCTTTGCCCTGTCCAAGCGGGGCAAGGCCCCGCTTCCACACACATGCCTCACCCACCCATGGTCAGCACCACGCGAAAGCGGGCGTGGCCGCTGATCATCTGATCGTAGGCCTCGGCGGCTTTTTCCAGCGGATACTTTTCGATCATCGGACGAACTCCGGAGAGCACGCTGAACTGCATGGTGTCTTCGGAATCTTTGGCGGTTCCGGAGGCCCATCCCTGGATGGATTTACGGCCGGAGATCAACTGAATGGGCGTGACCGTGAGCGGGTCAAAACTCGCGCCCACCACGACGAGTCTGCCGTTGTTGGAAAGCCCGTTCACCACGGCGGACATGGATTTCGAATCCGGCGCAGTGGCAAGAATGACGCGGGCGCCGCCGAACTTCTGCAGTTCTGCCGAGGGATCGCCAGCGGCAGCGTCCACGTAGTGAGTGGCCCCAAGTTTTCGTGCCAAGGCTTCTTTGTCTTTGCCTCGGCCGATGGCGAAGGTGCGGAAGCCCATCTGACGCGCGTACTGGATTCCGAGATGGCCGAGTCCACCGATACCTTGAACGGCGACCAGGTCGCCGGCACGCGCCCCCGAGTTGCGGAGCGCATTGAATACCGTGATGCCAGCACAAAGCAGCGGCGCGGCCTCGGCAGCGGGGAGATCGTCGGGGATGGCGGCAACCGCCTCGGCGGGCGTGACCATATATTCCTGGTAGCCGCCGTCGTGACTGATGCCGGTAATTTTCTCGTTCTGGCAGTTGATGAAATCACCCCGGCGGCAGGCATCGCAGGTGAAATCGTGGCCGCCGTGCCATCCGACTCCAACGCGCTGGCCGGGTTTCCAGTTGGAAACGTCAGCGCCGACGGCGTCGATGCGTCCAGCAATTTCGTGTCCGGGGACGCGTGGATACTGAATGCCGGGCCAATAGCCTTCCTTGACCAGGGCATCGCTGTGGCAGATGCCGCAGGCTTCGACTTTAATTCTGACTTGGTTGCGGCCGGGCTCGGGAATACTTCTTTCAACGAGTTCGAAATTACCGCCGGCTTTGCCAACTTGGACAGCTTTCATTCGAGGCATAGTTTTTCCTCAGGAATTCAGATTGATGGAATCAAATAGCGCAAGGAAATAGATGCGCGAGGAGATGACAAGGACTCAGGCCTCAGGGGAGGGCGCTGCCGGGCGAGGACGCCCGGCTCTCCATTAGACAGTTTTTCTTAATTCTCCCTCGAACGAGTGCTCGGGGCTGTGGCCGGGCTCGGGAAAATCGCTGTCGGCGCCGTCCTGCATGGGATGGGGGTTGCGGTGCGAAAGCTGGCCTTTCATGGAGTTGTTGCTGGATTGGCTGCGTTCGTCGGGCTCTTTGGAACCCTTCCCGCGGTCGGCATCATTGTGGAGGTGGTCGCTGACACTTGTCGGCATGGCAAGCCTTTCAATGCAGGTTGAATCAATGAATGACTACAGGGTCAGGTTACGCCGAATGCGGGTAGCGGGCAATGTCTTGCGCGTCGGTTTGTACCTGCAAGTTGTTGTAATGGTTACGATAGGTAAATTTAATAGTCAATTAACCTGATCTTGAATCTAAAATAGAACATGGTTAGCAAATTTCGGAAACAGTATCTGTTTGCCAGCGACTTCGATCAGACGTTGACCTTCAATGATACGGGTTACGTCCTGAGCGAGTCGCTTGGCATTTCGGTTGAGGAATTCGAGCGCAAGGCCAAAGGCATGGCGAAGCTGAACCTGGTTCAGCAGGGCGCCGAACTTTCCTATCTCCTCTTGCATGATCCCGTGTATCGCACGCGCGTCCGGCGCGAGCACCTGGTGGAGGCAGGCAAGCGCATTCGCCTAAAGGAAAACATCAAACAGGTTTACGAGATACTCGACCGCCGGATCGACGGATATCACTTTGACTTTTACGTGCTCTCGGCTTCACCGGTCGAGGTGATCCAGTCAGCGCTCGAGGGGATTGTGCCGGAGGATCACATCTTTGGCACCGAGTTCAAATACAAAGCCTCGGGCGAGATCGAAAGCCTGGTGCGGGCTACGGCCGGTTATGGCAAAGTCACTCGACTGGATCAGCTCGAAGAAGAACTCGGCATTCCCGCGGACCATATTGTGTACGTTGGCGATGGCAGTTCCGACATTCACGTGATGCTGCACGTGAACCGGCGCGACGGTTTCACCATCGCCGTGTCGGAATCGAAACTGGTGGCGCAGATCGCGAAGCGGACGGTGCTGGGCGACAATGCCCTGGCAACGCTGGTGCCGATCCTGGAAGAGATTGCAGGGTGGCAGCGGCCGCAGATCCGCGCGCTCTTCGAATCCTACGGCTTCCTGATTCAGGGATGGGATCGGGTGCAGACCGATTGGGTCACGCTGCGTCCCAGCGGCGTGGTGGTGGAGAAGGTAACTGCGGCCGACGCAAACTAAACCTCAAACCAAATCACCGCAGAGACGCCGAGAGCGCAGAAGTTTCGTGCAACTAATTTGTGCGCGTCGGGTTCTTATTAGGCTGAGGGGTTCCGGCTCACGGGTTGGGGGCAGGACTCCGCCTTACCATTCATTCTGAATATCGAGGCCTTCGATGAGACTGTCCGGCATTGTTTTAGTTGTGTTGATCGCCATTTCTACCGCCACATTCACCGTGGCGCAGCAGCAGCGCGAGTCGATCCCTCGGGGTCTTGAGGCCTTGCGGCAAGGTGCGTCCTCGAAAACCGAGTTCACGCTGGACCACTCCATGCTGGTATTCGCGGCCAAGATGGATCCGGACAATGAGGACCTTCGCCGCGTAATCGCGGGCGTGAGTGGGATCTCAGTCCACAGCTACCATTTTCCGGGAGCTTGGACCTATGATCCGCAGGCTCTGAGCTCGGTGAAACAGGAGTACCACGCGGCGGGCTGGAAACAGCTGATGAACAACCATGAGAAGGATGGAGGCCCAGGGATGAACGACCTCTGGATTCGCCTGGAGAACAACGCGATCAGCAATGTCGCGGTTCTTCTTTCCCGGTCGAATGAGGTCACCTTTATCCTGGTTTCCGGGTCGATCAGTCCGCTCGACCTCTCGCATCTTGGTGGACACTTCGGCATTCCGAAGCTTGAAGGTGGAGTAGTGGTGCCGAATGAGCGGCGGCCTTAATCTGTAGCGCGGACACTCTTGTCCGCGAACAGCGTGCGGCGGATGCACCCCTGCGGCAGACAATTGTTCGCGGCCAAACCCAACAGCAACGGCAGCGGACAGGAGTGTTCGCTCTACACGGGCTAGCGGTTTTTGAGCGCCGGTCCCATCTTCCGCAGTCTCTCCCGAGCTTGGGCAGCTTCGTTGGTGCGCGGATAGCGCTGGATGACGTGCTTCAATTCCTGTGTGCCCTCGTCTTCCTTTCCGAGTTCGAGAAGCGCGTAGCCTTTCTTGAGTTGGGCGGTGGCAGCCTTGTTTCCGCTGGGAAAATTCTGCAGGACCAGATCATAGTTCGCTACGGCCTTCGCGTAATCGCCCGCCTTGAACTGAATTTCGGCTAGATAGAAATAGGCATTCCCGGCCAGATCGGTGTTCGGGTAAAACTTGATGTAGTCGTTGAATTCCTGTACCGCCAGATCGTTTTTCGCGCCGTTGTAGTCGCGCAAAGCATTGTTGTAGAGCACGTCCGGCGGAGGGGCCTGTGCCATCGCCTGCTGCAGTTGCTGCGCTTGCGCCTGCTGCGCGGCCAGGGACTGTTGCGTTGCCTGCATGTCCTCAAATTGTTTGCTGAGCTTGGCTAGGCGAACTTTGAGTTCGTCCATGGTGTCGTTCAGCGCCTGAATCTGCCCGGAGATCTGGTCGACCTGCGCGGCGCGGTCCTGCGCCTGTTTGTTGATGGAAGCCTGCAGGCCATTGATCGCGGCGGTCACTTTATTGGCGGCGTCGGTGTTCTGCTCCAGCAGATTCTTCATGACGCCCATGCGCTCGTCGAAGGATTGTTTCATCTGGGTCATCTGCTGCTGCAACTGTTGGACCTGCGTCTGCAGTTCGATGATGTCCTTGTTGGCGCCGTAGGCGGGAGCAATACAGATCGCGAAGAACAACGCGAGAACGAACGAGATGCGATTGAATTTCATAGTTACCCTATTGGACGTTAAAAACACTCTGAGCCGTGGAGCGCCGGGCGCCCCCGCCCGGCCACATCACTGCCGGACCCTTCGACTTCGCTCAGGGCAGGCTCGCGAGGCGCCCGTCGCTCCACTGGCTATTCTTTACTTCTCGTACACGAAGTGGCCGCGGCGATTTTGCTGCCAGCAACTTTCGTTCGACTCGGTGCAGAACGGTTTCTCTTTGCCATAGCTGATGGTTTTGATGCGATCGCCGCCAACTCCAGCCTGGATGAGTGCATTCTTCACCGCGTCCGCACGATTGGTGCCCAGGGCCAGGTTATATTCCGTCGATCCGCGTTCGTCGCAGTGTCCCTCGATCGTGATGTGAATATTGGGATGCTGCTGCAGGAACTGGGCATCGCCCTGCAACGATCCTTGCTCGGACGCGCGTATATCGTACTTGTCGTAATCGAAGTAAATGTCCTTGACGTTTTGCGCGAAGAGTTCCTCCTCGGTCATCGAAGGCGGGGGTGGTGGCGGGGGCGGAGGCGGCGCGTTGACGGTCACGCGAGCGGTGGCGTCCTGGGTTCCACCAGCGCCTTTTGCGATCAGGTGGTAAGTTGTCGAGTCAGTCGGAGTTACCTGACGCGAGCCACTGGAGTCCACTGCGCCAATTCCGTCGATGCTGACGTCGGTGGCGTTCGTGGTCTGCCAGGTCAGCGTCGTCGATTGTCCTTTGTCAAGAGTGTTCGGGTTCGCCGACAGCGAGGCCGTGGGAGCCGTAGGCGCGGGCGGCGGCGGGGGTGGCGGCGGAGCGACCTTCTTCGCGCATGAGGCCAGAAACATGATCATGCCGAGTGCAAATACCAGAGTCGCCCATCTCGTCGCCGTGGTTGTCGTTCTCACTTTTATAGCGTGTTTCACTGATTCCTCCAATTTTCTGTGCGCCCCCATAGTGGCGTGCAATCTGCAGCTTGACGATTTGCAGCGTGACGACGGGGCGCACTCTGGGCCAGCCGCAAAACCGTACTGTATTCTTATCCCAATCTACTTCCAACTCCAGTTGGGCTGCGTGTTAGTGCCGTTGAAAGTCAACTGCTTCACGTTCGAGCCGTCCGCCAGCATGGTCCATATCTGGTCGCTGCCCGAGCGGTGGGATTGAAACACAATGTGCCGCCCATCCGGAGACCAGCAAGGAAAATCGTTGCGGCCCGCGTCGTGGGTGAGCTGCACCCACTGCTTGCTGGCGACGTCCATCAAATAAAGGTCGTTGGAACCAGGCTCTCCCGGCCCGTACTTGCGCATCCAGGAGAAAATCAGAAACTGTCCGTTCGGCGACCAGTTGGGAGAAACCGCATAGCCTTGATCGGTGACGCGCTGCAGATTGGTACCGTCCGCTTCCATGGTATAGATCTGGGGCAGGCCGGTGCGTCCGCTGACGAAAGCGATCTGGGCGCCGGTCTTGCGATTCCAGGTTGGGGAAACGTCCGGCCCCTGGTCATTGGTTAAGCGCCGCGAGTTCCCTCCAGACGCGTCCACGACGAAAATGTTGGGGTAGCCGTTGCGCGAAGACGAGAAGGCGATCTTGCCCTCAGGCGACCACGACGGCGAAAGATTCATGCCGCCAAAACGCGGAAAGCTGACCATGCGGTTGAGATCGAAGGAGTACATCATAATTTCCCAACCACCCTTGTTGATCGAGCTGAAGGCCAGTCGCGAGCCATCGGGCGAAATGCGTGGCGACAGCGAGATGCTTCCCAGGTGCGTGATTTGCTGCTGGTTGGCGCCGTCGTAGTCCATCATCCAGATCTCTTTGTGGCCGCTGCGCTCGCTGACGAAGTAGATCTTGCTTTCGGCGATCCCGGCTATGCCTCCGCCGAGGCGGAAGATGATTTCGTCGGCAAACCGGTGGGCGATGACGCGCACCGCGTCGGTCGTTGCATTGTCGGTGTACTGCTTGCCGAGCACTTGCGGCGACTTCTCATTCTTGACGTCGTAGAGCCATCCCTGCACTGTGACCTTGCCGGTGGCTGCGCCCAGGTTGCCGAAGGCGAGCATGGAGGTGTTCGGCGGCGGGGAATTCCATGCCGTGAAATTGACCTCGGAAGGTTGTCCCGGCTCTTGCAGCGGATAAAAACTCTTCGAAACCAGATCGAAGATGCCGGCGTTATCGAGGTCGTTCCAGAACGTGTCGTTGAAGGTCTTCAGCAGGTTGGCGTTATTGGCGTCAATGGTCGAAGGCTTGAAGTCGGATGCGGCCAGGCGCACACGCTCGACGCCGAGCCCGGTGCCGGTGCGGATCCAGTCCTGCGCGAAAGCGGTGCCCGCCAACAAGAGCAATACAGTGATAACGATGAATGCCGAGGATTGGCGGCGCAAGCGGGATTTTGGATCGTGGCGCGGCGTAAGCCCCATGCTTTGCGAGCGAAATTGCCTCTCTCTTATTAGATGTCGGACGGGGCGAAGTGAGATGCTCAATTTTTGCTTCCTTTGCTGGTGGAGCGCCGGGCGTCCCCGCCCGTCCCTCCATACTATCTCTTGTAATCGAACCAGAACTCTACCGATACTTTGCTTCCCGAATAGTCCGGGGGCAGCGCGCCGAATGTATCAATGCGCTGGATTGCTCGCATCGCCGAGATGTCGAGCGACGGCACACCGCTCGACTGTTCGATCTCGACGTTCGACGGATGTCCGTCGCGCGCGATATCGAACGTCAGATAAACCCGCTTCGCCTCCATGATCCGTGGATCGACTTCATACTTCAGCCAGTTCTCGGTGACTTTCCGCTGCACGGCTTGCACGTACCAGGAGAACCGGCTGCCGAAATCGCCGCCGCTTCCGGTAAATCCAAATCCGCCCTTGGCGCCGCCGGCGCTCATGGTGTAGGGTCCGCTGACCGGACCGCCCTCGCCATACGGAATCTGATTCGACTCGGGTGGCTCCGGTTCCGGCTTGCGCTGCGTTGCCGTCTTGACGGGCGCGGGTTTTATCTTTGTCCTCGTGTTCTTGTCGGGAATCGGAATCGCCTCCGGCTCCTTTTCTTGAACGACGGGCTGCGACTTCGAGAGTCCCTTGGATTCCGTGGCCAGCACGTTCTGTGTTTCCGTCGGATTAGCGGGCAAGGGAACTGCGCTTACCAGCGTCGCTCCCATGGCATCCCCGCCGCCTCCACTGCCCCAACCTTCGCCGCGAAAGCTGGGAATCAACACGGCATAGAGCACGACGAATGCCGCGAATGCAAGATGCAATCCGAGCGACCAAACCAGAGGCCGGCGCAGTTGGCCGTGTTCGGAGTAAATATCGAAATTAGCGATGGCCGCCATGAGTATCCATCGGCTGCGTAACGATGCTCACGTTGCTGATGCCCGCCTGCTTGATGGCATCCATCACGGTGGCGAAGGCGCCAAACGGAACGTCTTCGTCGGAGCGCAAGAAGATCGACTGGTGTTGCGGATCGCGAATTTTCCGCTTCAGGGTCGCCCCGATCTGGTTGATATTGATGGGATCATTGCCCAGAAAAACTCTTTGCGATTTGTCAATGCTGATGACGAGGCGCTCTTCGGTAATCTCTTTGACGGTGCGGGTGTGGGGCACATTGACTTCGATGCCGGACTGCAGTATCGGCGCGGTCACCATGAAAATGATGAGCAGCACCAGGACGACATCGACCAGCGGCGTGATGTTGATGTCGGAGAGCGCGGTCTGAGTGCGTCCGTTGGCGGAAGTGAAGGCCATCAGCGTCGCGCCTCGGTCGCTTGCGGAGTCTGCTGGCGCTCCACCAGGTTGAGCATCTCCAGGGTGAAGTCGTCATTGCGCGTTGCCATTTCACGAATGGAGCCAATGATGAGGTTGTAAGCAATCACCGCCGGGATCGCGGCGGCCAGGCCGGCGGCGGTGGTAATCAACGCCTCGGAAATTCCAGGAGCAACCGCGCGCAAAGTGGCTGCCCCAGCCGTGCCCAGTCCGTGGAAGGCGTCGATGATTCCCCAGACGGTTCCGAACAGTCCAATGAATGGCGTGACCACGCCCGTAATCGCCAGCCACGGGACGCTGCGTTCGAGGCGGGTGATCTCCTCGGAAGATGCGATTTGCATGGCGCGCTGAATGGCGACCAGGTTGTGGATACCGCCCGTCGTTCCCATCTGCCGCCTGAATTCCTCGACCGCGCCTTCAAATACTCCCACCAGCGGGCTGGGACGGAACTGTTCGGCTACCGAGGCAATGTCCTGCAAGCGCTGCGCCTTGCGGAAGGCGCGGACAAAGCGTCCGCTCTGAGAGCGAGCGCGGCGGATCAGTCGCCACTTGGAAAGAATTACGGCCCAGGAGAGCACACTGAACGCGAGGAGCAGCAAAAGGACGGTTTTGGCGACCGGACCGGTCTGAAGGACGAGATCAACGATTTCGCCGCCGACAAACGAGAGAAGGAGGGAAGAAAAAGGCATTGGTTTTGGGAAGAACCCTAGTCGAGATTATAGACCAAGGTGGCGGCGCGCCCGGCCAGGGTATCGCATCGGTCAATGCGCCGGTGGCCGATTCCTAAACCTTAACCGCAGAGATCGCAGAGGCCGCGGAGATTTTTCTTGTGGTTTCTCTGCGTCCTTCGCGTTCTCTGCGGTGAAATGGTTTTGCCTTTGTCTTGTGGGCGACCGGCGAGGCAGTATGTGCTATGCTGCGCGTAAATTCCAGATGGTGAATTGAAGATCACAGGACCCTTGTGCTGGCTGAACTTCGACTCGAAAACTACGCCGTCATCGACAATGTCGTCATCGAGTTCGCGGCAGGTCTGAATCTTCTGACCGGCGAGACCGGGGCAGGGAAATCCATTCTGATCGACGCGCTGGGATTGCTGCTGGGAGACAAAGCGTCCACCGAAGTGATCCGCACGGGCGCGGAGCGGGCCGTGGTGGCTGCGGTGTTTGAGAGCGAGGGAGCCGCCGCGCGTTCCATCGAAGAGATTCTCGAGACCAACGGCCTGGACGCGGAGAATGGCGCGCTGATTCTGCGCCGCGAGATTGCTCCCGGCGGCAAGGGCCGGGTCTTCATCAATAATCAGCCGGCTACCGTGGCCGTGCTGAAGCAGATTGCGCCGCACCTGGCGGTGATCCACGCGCAGAATGAATCCATCGTAAACTTCGATGCCGCGGCGCGGCAGGAACTGCTCGATGCTTATGCCGGAGTCGAGTTGCAGGACGTGTCCGCCGCATTCGCGCACTGGAAGCAGATTCGCGGGCGCATCGCCGAGCTCGAACAGGACGAGCAGGATCGTATGCGGCTTCTGGACCTGTGGAATTTCCAATCGCGTGAAATCGAAGAGGCGCGGCTTCGGACCAGCGAAGATGAGCAACTGGAAGCCGAGAAGCGCATTCTAGCCAATGCCGAGAAGATCTACGGCGCGGCCATCAATGCCTTCGACCTGTTGTATGAGGGCAACGCCTCCACCTCGTCGAGCCTGCGCGCTGCCCAGAAACACCTCGAAGAACTGGCCCGTTATGAGCCGAAGTTTCAGGAAGCGCTAGTAGCGCTGGAGTCGGCGCGCATCAGCGTCGAAGATGTTGGAGCGACCCTGCGCGATTATGCCGGAGGCATCCAGGCTTCGCCCGAGCGTCTCGCCGAAATCGAAGAGCGGCTGGCGCTGCTGGATCGTCTGAAACGCAAGTACGGGCCAACGCTGGAGCAAGCCATCATATTTGGCGAAGATATCCGGCGCAAACTCTCAGAGATGGAGAATAAAGATCAAGTATTGCTTGAATTGCGACAGATGCTAGCCGTGGCTGCTGAGGAGTATCGCAAAGCCGCCCGCGCCATCTCTCGGAAGCGCTTGGAGGCAGGACGGAAGCTGGAGAAGCTGGTCGAGGCTGAGATCAACGACCTCGCCATGCGCGCCAGTTTCCGCATTGCTGTGGAAGAGAACGAAGCCGAGGAGCATTGGACCTTGTCGGGCATCAACCAGGTTATCTATCGGATTACTACGAATGTGGGCGAGACCATGCGCCCGCTGGAGCAGATCGCCTCCGGCGGCGAACTTTCGCGCGTCATGCTGGCGCTGAAGGCGAGCGTCGAGGCCGGAAAGGGAAGTGTAGCGCGGGCGCCCTCGCCCGCGTCAAAGGCAGCGCACCGAACACTGGTTTTCGACGAAATTGACACCGGCATCGGGGGCCGCGCGGCCGAGGCGGTGGGCAAGAAATTGAAGGCTCTTTCCAAAGGCAATCAGGTGCTTTGCGTCACCCACCTGCCGCAGATCGCAACCTTCGCCGATCACCACTACCTGATCGAGAAGCGCGAGACCGGAGGCCGTGCCAAGGCCACCGTCCGCCAGATCACCGGCGAAGAGCGCACTGAGGAAGTGGCGCGCATGCTGTCAGGGGCGAAGCTGACCGAGACTTCGCGCAAGCACGCGGAGCAGATGATTCGGGCGAATGGGTGAGCATTGGTCGTAACTTAGCTAAGTAAAGTTAGCTAACATATATATTCATGGAAACCATAACCATCCACAAGGCCAAAACCGAGCTTTCGCGGCTGATCGAGAAGGCTTGCCGGGGCGAAGAAATCGCCATCGCTAGGGGGAAGAAGCCGGTGGTTCGCCTGGTAGCGATTGAGGACAAGCAGCGCCAGCGGAAGCCTGGTGCCTTGCGCGGGAAGCTGAAGGTAGGACCCGAGTTCTTCGATCCATTGCCCAAGGAAGAGCTTGACGCATGGGGGCAATAGCGTGCGCCTCCTGCTGGATACCCATGCTTTGCTGTGGTGGTACAGCGACGATCCCGCGCTGCCCAAGTCGTGCAGAAAACTGATTACCCAGCCGGACAGCAGCATCTTTGTTAGCGCGGTATCCGCTTGGGAGATTGCAACGAAGTTTCGACTGGGTAGGCTATCGAGCGCTTCCGATTTAATATAAGACTTCGAAGGCTACCTTGACCTGGAGAAGTTCCTGAGCCTGCCTGTGTCCTACGAGCACGGAGTCCGCGCTGGGATGTTGCCTGGACCCCACCAGGATCCGTTCGACCGCATGCTGATCGCGCAGGCCGAGATTGAGAAACTGTTCATTGTCAGCAACGAAAAAATCTTCGATCAGCATGGGGTGCGGCGGCTTTGGTGAAGCGAGTTCTGAGCTGGATCTCCCGTTCACCCTCCCGTTTTCCCCGCCCGCTGCTAATCCCCACACCCTCAAAGGCTTACATTGACCTGAGGGTGCGTCTTTCGATACCCTTAGAGAACTGTTTCGAACGAAAAAGTGTACCCTAGTGGGTGGGGGATGGAATTTGTCTGAGACCAAGACTTTACTGTTGTTAAAGCCGCGCGGATTCTGCGCCGGGGTGGTGCGGGCGATCGATATCGTGCGGATTGCGCTGGAGGCCTTTGGGCGGCCGATTTATGTTCGCAAGGAAATCGTCCACAACCGCTTCGTGGTCGAGGAGCTACAAGAGAAGGGTGCAATTTTTGTCGATAACGTGGATGAAGTGCCCGAGGGTGAACGCGTCATCTATAGCGCCCACGGCGTTTCTCCGGAAGTGCGCGAGCACAGCAAACTGCGGAAGCTGCGTGTGATCGATGCCACATGTCCGCTGGTCACCAAGGTGCACGTGGAGGCGGTGAAGTTCGCCAAGGAAGGCTATTCGCTGATCCTGATCGGCCATCGCGATCATGACGAGGTGATCGGCACGCTCGGCGAGGCACCAAGAGTGACTCAGGTGGTCGGGTCGCCCGCGGAAGTCGCGTCGGTGACTTTGCCCGACCCCAACCGGGTGGCCTACTTGACCCAGACCACGCTCAGTCTGGATGAAACGCGCGACATTATCGCCGCGCTCAGAAAGCGCTTCCCGAATATCAAAGGTCCAGCCGCTCAGGACATTTGCTACGCCACGGAAAACCGGCAGGTGGCCGTGAAACACGTGGCCTCCGATGCCGATTTGTTGCTGGTGGTTGGCTCCGACAACAGTTCAAATTCCAAACGATTGGTGGAAGTGGCTCGCAGTTTGGGTACGCCGGCGCATCTAATTGATGATTGCCAGGACATTCAGCCGCAGTGGCTGAATGGCGTAAAGACAGTGGCCCTGACTGCGGGAGCTTCGGCTCCGGAACATCTGGTGCAGGAAGTGGTGCAGTATTTGGCAGGAAAGGGCTTTGGCGATGTGCAGGAATTGGAAATTATGCCGGAAAATGTTCGCTTTGGATTGCCGCCGGAGATCGTGGAAACGATAGCCGCGGCACCGGCCATCGCCGTGGAGACATAATGGAAGAATCCTCCCCCCGTAGTACGGAATATAGTCCGGCCTCCGCGCCGCAGATGCGATTTGGAAAGATTGACGACCTGGGGAGCCGGGTCGCCGTAGCCGTCGACGCGGCTCGCAAATATCTTTTCTCGCAGCAGCACCCAGAAGGGTACTGGTGTGGCGAGCTGGAAGCCGATACCACCCTCGAATCCGATTACATCCTGCTCCATGCGCTGCTCGGAACGGGCAGCCAGGAGCGCTTTGACAAGGCCGCGCGCTACATCCTGAACCACCAGAACAAAGACGGCGGCTGGAGCATCTACGCCGCCGGCCCGTCCAACATCAGCGCTTCGGTGAAAGCTTACTTCGGGCTGAAGCTGGCAGGATTTACGGCCGATCATCCCGCGCTGGCACGTGCCCGGAAGAAAATTCTTGAGATGGGCGGCGTGACCGAAGTCAATACATTTACCAAGATCTATCTCTGTTTCTTCGGGCAATACGATTACGACGCGGTCCCGGCGATTCCGCCGGAGATCGTGCTGTTTCCCAACTGGTTCTGGTTCAATATCTACGAAATTTCTTCGTGGTCGCGCGCCATTCTGGTGCCGCTTTCGATCTGCTACGCCAAAAAGCCGTTCAAGAAGATTCCTGGCGAAATGGGAGTGGAAGAGCTCTTCGTTGGCGGGCGCGACAAGTCGCGCATGCATCTGCACTGGGCCAAGAAGCGAATTTCCTGGCGCAATTTCTTTTTAGTGCTGGATCGGCTAACCCACTGGGCTGAGCGCGTGCACATCCGTCCGCTGCGTTCTCTGGCTCTGAAGAAGGCTGAGAAGTGGATGCTGGAACGCTTCGAGATGAGCGACGGCCTGGGAGCGATTTATCCCTCCATGATGAACGCCATCATTGCGCTGCGCTGCCTGGGGTATTCGGTGGACGATCCGCAGTTCATCCGCGCCTTCGACGAGTTCGAAAAGCTGGGAATCGAAGAGGGCGACACTTTCCGCATGCAGCCCTGCATGTCTCCGGTCTGGGATACCGCATACGCGCTGTTTGCCTTGGGTGAGGCGGGAGTTCCGGCGACCGACCCACGACTGGTGAAATGCGCCGACTGGATACTGCAGAAGCAAGTTCGCAAGCCCGGAGACTGGAAGATCAAGAATCCGAAAGGCGAACCGGGCGGCTGGTACTTCGAGTTTAACAACGAGTTCTATCCTGATGTGGACGATAGCGCCATGGTCTGCCTGGCGCTGAGCCGGGTCGAACATCCGAACGGCCGCTATCAGAGCGAGTCGGTGCAGCGCGCGATTGATTGGATCCTGTCGATGCAGTGCAAGGATGGAGGCTGGGCTTCGTTCGACAAAGACAACGACCGCATGGTGTTCCAGTACATACCCTTTGCGGATCACAACGCCATGCTCGATCCCGCAACCGTTGACATCACGGGCCGCATTCTGGAATGTCTGGCAGCCTACGGATACGACCAGAACCATCCGGCAGTGAAGCGGGCGCTGAAATTTATTCGTAAAGAGCAGGAGCCGGATGGAAGCTGGTTCGGACGCTGGGGCGTGAACTACATCTACGGCACGATGCAGGTATTGCGCGGACTGGAAGCGATGGCGGTGGACCGTAACGAGCCCATGATCCAGCAGGCGGCGGAATGGCTGCGCTCGGTGCAGAATGCCGATGGGGGCTGGGGCGAGACCGTGGGATCCTATGACGATCCCAATCTGCGCGGGCAAGGCGACAGCACGGCTTCGCAGACCGCCTGGGCCATTATGGGACTGCTGGCCGTGGGTGACACGCGCAGCGAATGCGTTACCCGCGGCATGGCGTACCTTCTGCGCACGCAGAACAAAGACGGTTCCTGGGATGAGGCTTTCTTTACCGGAACCGGCTTCCCGCGCGTGTTCTATCTGATGTACCACCTGTATCGCGAGTATTTCCCGCTGCTTGCGCTCACGACCTATTCGAAGGTGATGGCGGAGAAGAGCAGCAGTTAGCAATTAGCACCGTGACCGGCTAATGCCTACCGTGGCCGAAGGGTTTCGCATCTTGTTAAGTGCTAAATGTTGGCTTTTGTCACTGGCGCCACGGGATTTCTAGGCAGTCATGTTGCGCGTGTTTTGGCGGAACAGGGAGCCGAGTTGCGGCTGCTGGTGCGGCCTACGAGCGATCTGCGCAACCTTGAAGGCCTGAACGCCGATCGGGTCATCGGCGATTTGCGCGACCCGGCTTCGATTGAGAAGTCGCTTTCCGGCTGCGACGCGCTATTTCACGTTGCGGCGGACTATCGGCTGTGGGTGCGCGATCCGGCCGAGATGTATCGCTCGAACGTCGAGGGCACGCATTTTTTGCTCGAAGCTGCGCGGAAACAGGGCATAAGGCGTATCGTGTACACGTCGAGCGTTGCGACCATGGGCTTCACGTCCGGCTTGAGTACGAAGAAGGGGAACGTAGCCGACGAAAAGAGCCCAGTCGGCATCGAAGACATGATCGGGCACTACAAGCGATCGAAGTTTATGGCGGAGCAAGTCGCAGTCGAGGCCGCGAGATCCGGAGTCGATGTGGTGATCGTTAATCCCACGACGCCAATTGGCGAGCGCGATATCAAACCGACTCCGACCGGGCGGATCGTCGTGGATTTCCTGAAGCGCAAGTTCCCGGCGTACGTGGAGACGGGATTGAACCTGGTGGATGCGACCGAGTGCGCTCGCGGCCATGTCCAGGCGCTGGAGAAGGGAAGGTCGGGCGAGCGCTACATCCTCGGCGGAGAGAATCTGACGCTGAAGCAGATTCTGGACAGCTTGGCCGCAATCACGGGCTTGCCTTCGCCGACCGTGAAGCTGCCGTACATTTTTGCGCTGGCGGCTGGGGTTGTGGACGAGATGGTGACGGGCCGGATTCTGGGCCGCGAGCCGCGGGCGACCATTGACGCGGTGCGCATGGGACGGAAAATGATGTTTGTGAGTTCAGCAAAAGCGGAGAGGGAACTGGGTTGGCGGATGGTTCCAGTCGACGGGTCGTTGCGCCGGTCGGTGGACTGGTTCCGCGCGAACGGCTATGCCTGAAAAAAAAATTGCCATCATCGCCGCCATGGAGCGAGAAGTCTCGCCGCTGATCCGAAGCTGGAAGGTCAGAGCGATCGAACACGGAGGACGGCGCTATCGTCTTTTTGAAAATGGAGAGATAGCTCTGGTGTGTGGCGGAATTGGCGCCGAAGCCGCGCGTCGTGCTGCCGAAGCGGTGGTTCGGGAAGTTAGCCCGGCGCGAGTAATCTCAGTTGGATTTGCCGGAGCGCTGGATGGTTCGTTCGAGGTCGGGCATGTTTTGGAGCCGCGCGCGGTGATCAATGCCGCCGACGGCGTGCGCACCGAAATTGGTTCGGGCGAGGGAATTTTGGTGACTTCCAAGACCGTGGCCGACCAGGAGCAGAAGCTCCGCTTCATTAAAGCCTATGGCGCGAGCGCGGTGGATATGGAAGCCGCAGCCGTAGCGCAAGGAGCGCAGGCGCGCGGCGTGGAGTTCGCGGCTTTGAAAGTGATCTCCGACGCCGCCGATTTCAGCCTGCCGGCAATCGATCGCTTTGTGACGCACGACGGGAGCTTTCAGTCCGTCAGATTTACGTTTCACGTGGCGCTGCGCCCGTGGCTTTGGGGGACTACTATTGCCCTGGCGCGGAACAGTGCCAAGGCAAGCCAGGCTCTTTGCAGTGCGCTCGCGAGTTACCTCGATCGTGAGACGCTAGGTCGTCAGGTTTTGTCGCCTGAGTCATTGGCGGCTGAATCGGAGCAATAGGAGAGACAGTAAGATCAGCTATGGCAATTGCCCGGACATCGACACTCGCCGTTGAGAAGACGGTTGAAAGCGAAAGGCACAAGATTCCTTCCACCATGCAGGCCGCCGTGTATCGCGGCGTGAACGATGTGCGCATGGAAGAAGTCCCTGTCCCGGAAATCGGTCCCGGAGAGATTCTGGTTCGCGTCCACACCTGCGGAATTTGTGGGACCGATCTGAAGAAGATTTCGAGCGGGTCCCACTCGGCGCCGCGCATTTTTGGGCACGAGACTTCAGGCGTGGTCGCGAAAGTTGGGGAGGGCGTTCGCAAGTTCAGCATCGGGGATCGCGTGGTGGTGTTTCATCACATCCCCTGCAGAGAGTGTTATTACTGCCGCCACAAGACCTTCGCCCAGTGCGCCACTTACAAGAAGGTCGGATGCACAGCCGGGTTCGAGCCGTCCGGTGGAGGATTTGCCGAATACGTCCGGGTGATGGACTGGATTGTCGAGAAGGGAACCGTGCGCATACCGGACGGCGTCAGCTTTGAACAAGCATGTTTTGTCGAGCCGGTGAATACCTGCATCAAAGGTATTGAGACCCTCCGTATACAGACGGGGGAGACCGTGCTGGTGATTGGGCAAGGTCCGATTGGTCTAATCCTTGCGATTTTGGCGAAGCGGGCGGGGACTCGGGTGATTACTTCCGATTTGTATCCGGCGAGGCTTACAATAGCGAATAGCTTCGGCCTGCAACTGACAATCGACGCTTCCCAGGATGACGCCGGAAAGACGGTGCGCGGAATGACGGAAGGACGAGGGGCCGATGCCGTGATATTGGCAGTCGGCGGGAGTGGTATGATCCGGCCTGCCATGGATGCGACGCGTCCGGGAGGCCGGGTATTGCTGTTTGCCCAGACGGTGCGGGGCGAGGCCACAATTGATCCGGCTGCGGTATGCGTGGACGAAAAGGCTTTGCTCGGATCCTACAGTGCATCTGTCGAATTGCAGGAGGAATCAGTGCGGTTTGTCATGAACCGTGAGATGGATATGGAACGGCTTATCAGCCACCGTTTTCCGCTGCAAAGCAGTGTGGAAGCGCTGCAGCTGGCTGCCCATCCTCGACCGGACTCGATGAAGATTGTCATCCAGCCGGGCGGCGTGTCGGAAGGACATCAACTGTGACCGGCAAGATGACGGCGGCCGTTCTCTACGGCAAAGAAGACGTCAAGATTGAAAGAGTGCCCATCCCGCGCGTGGGTGAGGGTGAAGTTCTGGTCAAGGTCCACGTGGCGCTCACCTGCGGCACCGATCTGAAGGTGTATCAGCGCGGCTATCACGCCCGCATGATTGTGCCGCCGGCGTTGTTCGGCCATGAACTGGCGGGCACGGTCGAGGAAGTCGGTGAGGGCGTGCGCGGCTTCAAGAAGGGCATGCGCGTCGTCGCACTCAACTCGGCTCCCTGCGGCATGTGCTTCTATTGCTCCAAGCACCAGTTAAATCTTTGCGAAGATCTGCTGTTCAACAATGGCGCCTACGCCGAGTACATCCGGATTCCGCGGCGCATTGTGGAAACCAATATGCTCGTCGTGCCTTCGAACGTGAGCTTCGAGGATGCCGCGATGACCGAGCCGCTGGCCTGCGTTCTCCGCGGCCTGCATGAAACCGGAGTCGAGATTGGCGACACCGTGGCGGTCATTGGCGGCGGGCCGATTGGCCTGATGTTTGTGCAGGTGGCGAAAGCCATCGGCTGCAATGTGATTGCAGTGGTGAAGCGCGATTCCCAGGTCGCCCTGGCACGCAAAAAGGGTGCGCACGAGGTACTGCAGATTAGCAAGGTGAAAGATGCGGTGGAAGCGGTGCGCGAGTTGAGTCCGGAGAGGCGCGGCGCCGATGTGGCCATCGAAGCCGTAGGCCGTCCGGAAGCCTGGGAGTGGGCCGTGCAGATGGTGCGCAAGGGCGGCACAGTGAACTTTTTCGGCGGGTGTGCTGCGGGAACCAAGGTGCAGTTGGACACTAACCGCCTGCACTATTCGGAAATCACTTTGAAGGCGACCTTCCATCACACGCCGGAAACGGTGCGCCGGGCCTTCGGTCTGATTGCCGAGAAGAAAGTTTGCGGCACCGACTACATTACCGGCGAAGCTCCGCTTTCGCGTTTGCACGATGTGCTGCGCCACATGCTGAACCGCAACGGCGATATCAAGACTGCGATCATCCCAGGTCACTAGCGTCACGTCCCGTCAATTCGGGATATAGGTTTGAATTGTCATCCTGAGCGAAGCGAAGGACCTGCTGTCTTTTCCGCCGACAAACAGCAGGTCCTTCGCTTCGCTCAGGATGACAAACTCATGAAGGGTATCGCGTGTGTGCTGCCGCGCGACTTTCACCACAGGCTGTTAAGAAGTTTTGATGACAACTGCTGCCAGCCATCCCCCGACTGCGCCGCTCTCCTCCGCTTGGAGTGCGCTGCCGCCGGAGTATGCCATCCCTGACCAGGCGCCTTCGGAGGCCGAAGCGCGCGAATATTGCCGTCGCCTGGCACGCTCCCATTACGAAAATTTTTCGGTCGCGTCGTGGTTTCTTCCGGCACCGCTGCGCCAGCACTTCTTCAACGTATATGCCTATTGCCGCATCTCGGACGATCTCGGCGACGAGGTCGGCGACACCGCGGCATCCTTACAATTGCTCGATCAGTGGGGGAGGGAGCTAGATGCGTGCTATGACGGTCATCCCCGGCATCCCGTATTTGTCGCGCTCGCCGAGACCGTGCGCAAGTTTGAAATTCCGAAGCATGAATTCGCGGATTTGCTGACCGCGTTCCGGCAGGATCAAACGGTTGCCCGCTACGAAACTTTCAACGGTCTTTTGGGCTACTGCCGCTATTCGGCGAATCCAGTAGGACACCTGGTGCTGTACCTCTGCGGATATCATGATACCGAGCGCCAACGGCTTTCCGACTACACCTGCACCGCGCTGCAACTCGCGAACTTCTGGCAGGATGTGAGCACCGACTTTGCCAAAGGACGAATCTATCTTCCTCTCGAGGACCTGCGCCGTTTCGGCGTAAGCGAAGAAGTGATCCGGGACGGCGAAAACACTACCGAATTTCGCGAAATGCTCAAGTTTGAAATCGAGCGCGCGCGGGAATGGTTTGCGCAGGGTCTGCCCCTGATCGCCAAGGTTGATCGCGCACTGGCCATCGACATCGAACTGTTCAGCCGGGGCGGGCAGGAAATTTTGAACGCCATCGAGCGCCAACGCTACGCGGTACTAGGCCGGCGCCCGGCAATTTCGAAAACGCGCAAGCTGGCGCTGGTGGCTCGTGCCGCGCTGGGGAAACTGCGATGAGCAGCGCCGTGGGAAATCCGCCCGTACAGTTTGCTCCGACCGCTTCCCAGCTTGATATGGCGTACTCCGTCTGCCGGCATATCGCCCGCTCCGCCGCCAAGAATTTCTACTATGGTTTTTTGGTGCTTCCGCGACGGAAACGGAACGCGTTGAGCGCCGTGTACGCCTTCATGCGGCGCTGCGACGACATTGCTGATGACAGCACGCTTAGCCCCTATGATCGTCACGTCAAGCTGGCGGAATGGCTCGATAAAGCCCACCGCGCCTTGGCGGCGCAGCCCACGGATGATCCGGTGCTGCTGGGGCTGACCGATGCGCAGCGCGCTTACCAGATTCCAATTGGGCTTCTCGACCAGCTCGCCTACGGTACGGCTGCGGATCTCGATCACCTGGAGACCTCCGGTGCGCCGCTAGCCGCGCGTTACCAGACTTTTGAAGAGTTGCGCCAGTATTGCTACGGAGTAGCGTCGGTCGTTGGATTAGTCTGCATCAAGATTTTCGGATATCAGGATCCCGCGGCCGAGCCGCTGGCTGAACGCTGTGGACTGGCGTTTCAGCTTACGAATATTATTCGCGACGTCAAGGAAGACGTCGCCATGGGCCGGGTTTATTTCCCGCAAGAGGATCTGGCGCAGTGTGGCCTCACGGCCGCCGATTTGGCCTCGCCAGGCACCGATGCGGATGTTGCCCGCATCCGCCCGCTGCTGGCGATGGAGGCCGACCGGGCACGCGACTGCTACCGCTCCGGGGAAGAGCTGATCCCGATGGTGAATGAAGACAGCCAGCCCGCACTGTGGGTGTTGATCACCATTTACCGCCGGCTGCTGAAAAAGATTGCGGCGAACCAGTACGACGTCTTCCGTGAGCGCGTCCGCTTAACGGTTCCCGAAAAGCTCACGGTCCTCGGAAAAGGAATGCTGAAGCGCCTGCTGTGATGCCTCCCTCGACTGAACCTAATACGAAACAGCCTTCCACAGTCGCGATCGCCGGCGGCGGGTTAGCTGGCCTGGCCGCCGGATGCGCTTTGGCTGAAGCCGGGTTTCGCGTGACGCTGTTTGAGCGCCGCCCCTACCTCGGCGGGCGCGCCTCTTCTTATCAGCATCCCGGAACCGGCGAAATTGTCGACAATTGCCAGCATGTATTGCTCGGTTGCTGCACCAACCTGCTCGATTTCTATGGCCGCGCGGGGGTTCAGGACAAGATTCGCTGGTATGAGAAATTGACGTTCCTCGAGCCCGGAGGGCGCGCATCCGTGATCGGCCTGTCACCATTGCCGGCTCCGTTGCACACCGCGCCGGCATTTCTCCGGGCGGCCTGTTTGACCTTTCGCGACAAGATGGCCATCGGCCGAGCCATGGCGATGCTCGCCCCTTCAACTCCCGCAGATCGCGGCGAGACGTTTCTCGACTGGCTCAAACGCCACGGCCAAACCGCACCAGCCATTGAGCGCTTCTGGAAGACAATCCTGGTCAGCGCCTTGAACGAAGACCTCGACCAGGTTTCCGTTCCCTATGGAGCGCAGGTGGTGCGCGAGTCGTTTCTCAAATCGGCCGCTGCCGGACGCATGGGAATTCCGACCGTGCCGCTCACCGACCTCTACAGCACAGCCGGAAACTACATCCGCGCCCGTGGCGGTGACATTCAGTTTCGCGCCAGCGTGGAGTCGTTTCAGACCGTGCCGTTTGCCGTCAACGTGACGACGAACGGGCAAGTGCAGAAGTTCGACTATCTGGTTCTGGCTATCCCTTTCGATGGGTTGGGGCGGATATTGCCCGACACTCCAGCGGCTGCGCCCTTGGCCGCCGCACTCGGGCAGTTTTCGTCGTCGCCGATCACCGGTATCCATCTCTGGTTCGATCGCCAAATCACGGCCCTCGATCACGCCGTCCTGCTCGACCGCACCATCCAATGGATGTTTCACAAATCACGGATCATTGAATCTCGGGCCAACGAAGCTCGGGAAAGCGCCAACGGCAGCGGCAGCTACATTGAGCTGGTCGTAAGCTGCTCCCGAAGCCTGGTGGATAAGTCGAAGGCGGAGATCGTCGATCTGGCGGTGCGAGAAGCGCAAGAATTTTTCCGCGACGCGCCCGACGCTCAATTGCTGAAGTCGACCGTGATCAAGGAAGTGCACGCGACCTATTCGCCGCGTCCGGGAATGGATCAGTACCGGCCCAAGCCTGACACGGCATGGCCGCGCGTCTTCCTTGCCGGCGATTGGACCGCGACCGGTTGGCCCGCCACCATGGAGGGCGCCGTCCGCAGCGGATATCTGGCGGCGGAAGCGGTGGCACGTTTCGCCAGCGGCAAACGCACCAGCTTTCTCGTTCCTGATCTGGCCCCGCGTGGTTTGATGAGGCTGTTTGGCTGAAATTGACTGCGACGACTTCAATTACCTCGGTTCCGAATCCTGCGTTACCTTGATGCCATTCTCAAGCGTTTCTGCTCGACATACGATCTTATAAACATGCCTGAGCGCAGTAACGCCGAAGAAGAGCGCCGCCGCAGCCCGCGATTCACGTGCGGTGGCCAGGCGAAGATCAATTGCCTTCCGTCCGACGGCATCATTCTCCCGGCGACGATCCGCGACCTGAGCCTCCACGGCTGCTGCCTGGATATCCCACAGCCGTTTGATTGCGGGGTGCGGGCGGAAATCATCGTGCGCGTCAACGCAGCTTCGTTCCGGGCCGTGGGTGAGGTCAAAGCGATTCGCGGCCGTTCCGGGGCTGGCATAGAGTTTGTTCACTTGAGCGCTGGAGGAAAAGACTTGCTGGCGGACCTGGTTGCACAGTTGGCGAGGTTGCAGGCCATCATGAATCAGCTCAAGTCTGCCCGCCGCGAGATGGATGCGGAGTCTCTGCGCAGGCAACTGGAGGGCGGCAAACTTCAAGCTGGGGTCTTGAGCGCCCGATTTCCTTTTCTGCGAACAATTCTTTGCGTGGACAGTTCGGAACCAGACCAGGCTGCATCCGAAGGCCAGGATCGGATCATGGAGGCGCAGCCGCTTGTGATTCCCGTTGATTTATTCGGTTAGCGCAATTCAGACCGCCATCAGCACCACGCCACCGGCCACCAGCAAGGCCGCAATCCAACGCCGGCGGCCAACGCGCTCGTGCAGGAAGATACGTGCGGCAAGCGCATTCACCACAAAGGTGAGCGAGGCCGAAGCGGGTACGACCAGGCTGAGGTTTCCCCAGGAAAGGCCAAAGAGCAGGCTGTAGAATGCGACCCCCATCGCCATCAAAGCGAGAGGAAACGTGGGCGTCGTAAGCACACGCCCAAACACTGCCAGTAGCCCGCGTCGCTTCGCGAGTTCCTCGACGTCGCCTACTCGTTTCATGGAATAGGACAGCAGCACGTCTCCAGTAGTCGAGGCCAAAATGATGAGCCCAATGGCGGCCCAGGCGTAGAGCTCATTCATAGCTACTCCACCTCCTGGGAAACCGTATCGCGTGCGACCTCCACCGAGTTGTCGCGGTGGAGACCAGGCGTAACCGAAGGGCCGGCAGCTACAAAGCCCACGCCAGCGGTGATCAAGCCAATGCCAAGCCAGCGCGTAGGCGAGATTTCTTCATGAAGACGGAAGTGCCCAACCAAAGCGACCAGCACATATGCAAGCGACGTGGCAGGCAAGACGTAAGTGAGGTCGGCCCACGAAAGCGCGGACATATAACAAGCGAAGAAGGTCAGCAGGAAAAGAATTCCGAGGGCAACCCAGGGGTTGAGGATCGCCAGTAGCAGTCCAGAAATATTGTGGAGGGAAAAGCCGCCGAGATCTTTCATGCCGCGAGCCAGCAGGGAATCACCCGCCGTGCTGAATACGGTGATGCCCGCCAGGACAAGGTATTTTCGAAATGTCACCTAATAACTCCAGACCTTATGATTGCGCTGCAACGTAATCTCTTGAAATGACTCAGTTTACTGTTTCGGGTGGAACGGCTAGTGCCCGATAAGGCGTCCGATCACTGTCCCGAAGGCCAATAAGTGACATTCTATCAGCAACTTCCGCCTCAAATTTGGCCATCGCATCCCGTTTTTCTTGGCTGCCCGGCGTATCCGGTCGGGCGGAATCTCTCAGCGAAGCGTGGGACCGACGAAGGCGGTGGCATCCCGCGCGTCCAGAACTTCTTGTGGCTTGGACGAGTCCAGCAAGATAACGCCCTTGATCCTTGAATAGATTAAGCTGGTGATTCGGGTTGATGGAGAATTTGTGAACCTATTTCACATCGTCGGAGCACGTCCTAACTTCATGAAGGTCGCTCCCGTCCTGAATGCTCTAAGGGAGCGGACCAATGTGGTGCAAACCCTTATTCATACCGGTCAGCATTACGACGTAAATATGTCCGACGTGTTCTTCCAGCAACTGGGCATACCGGCCCCCGATGTGAACCTGGCGGTCGGTTCGGGCACGCATGCGATGCAGACTGCCGAGATCATGATGCGGCTGGAACCGGTCGTGCTCGAACGGCAGCCGGACATTGTCCTTGTGTATGGGGATGTGAATTCGACCGTCGCGACCGCGCTGGTTTGTGCCAAGTTGGGCGTTCGAATCGGCCATGTCGAGGCTGGACTGCGCTCGTTCGATCGAACCATGCCGGAGGAGATCAACCGCCTGGTGACCGATCAGCTTGCCGATTTGCTGTTCACGCCCTCGAAAGACGGGGACGAGAATCTTCAACGAGAGGGGATTCCGGCGGAGAAGATCTTCCTCGTCGGCAACGTGATGATTGACTCGCTGGTGCGCCTGTTGCCTGCGGCGCAGAAGGCCAAAGTGGAGGGCTTGCCGGAGCGCTACGCCCTGGTTACGCTGCACCGCCCGGCGAACGTCGACGATAGCGCGACGCTGAAGGGAATCCTGGAATCCCTGCTCGAGGTGAACCGGGATCTAGCTGTAGTGTTTCCCGCCCATCCAAGAACGCGGCAACGAATTGCCGATTTTGGATTGAATCTTGGGCAACTGCGCCTGCTCGACCCTCTCCCCTATGTCGATTTTCTTGGATTGCAATCCCGCGCCACTGTGGTGATCACGGATTCAGGTGGTATTCAGGAAGAAACCACCTACCTCGGCATTCCTTGTCTTACGGTTCGCGAGAACACGGAACGCCCGATTACGGTTTCTATGGGAACCAACGTTCTCGTCGGCCGCGATCCAGAAAAACTGCGCCTGGAATTGTCGCGAGTGCTCGACCGGGAAGCGAAGAAGGGAGCCGTGCCGCCGCTTTGGGATGGACACGCAGGGGAACGCATCGCCGATGTTCTGGTTAGGCAGCCGTTAGCATAGACCTGGGATCCGAGCTTCGTATCAGGGCATCGCTTTAGCGATGCCGCAAGTGCCTCTAAATCAAACGCCCCTTTAGGGGCTGGGAATCGGAAATCGACTGTTCGCTTAAAAAGTCAGCCGCGTGTGGTGAAACTCCAGCGCCCACAGCGCCTGGAGGCGCCTTCGCAACATAAGGACTTGCGGCATGCCTGAAGGCATGCCCCGATTCAAAGCTTACCCGCGCAGCAGGATCCTAGGCCTTGGCTGGTTCCGGCGCAGGCGCTTCTTCCTTGCGGTTTTCCTTGACCCACTTGTGGCGCTGGGCGCGCAGTTTCAGGAAGGTCCGCGCTTCCTTGTATAAGCGTTTGCGGTCGGAGCTGTCGAACATGGCTTTCCTCAAAATGCGGTACGCGGCCTTGGGGCGGAAATAGTATGCATCGTAGAAGTGATGGACCGCTTCAAGAATTTCCGCGGCGGGCAGTCCCGGATACTCGATCTGCACCATCTGGTGCCCACCATCGTCCACCATCTTCGTGTCGCTGGTCATGAAGCCATTCTTGATCGCGTACTCGTGCAGTTCCGTTCCAGGGTAGGCATGCGCCACCGAAACCTGAATCGTCTCTACGTCGAGTTCCTTGGCGAAGTTGATGGTGTTCTTGATAGTCTCGCGCGATTCCCCAGGCAGGCCCAGGATGAAATCACCGTGGACCACCAGCCCCAGCTTGTGGCAATCCTTGGTGAACTGGCGGGCGCGTTCGACGGTGGCGCCTTTCTTGATGTTCTTCAGAATCTGGGGATCGCCCGATTCGTAGCCCACAATCAGCAACCGGCATCCCGCCTCTTTCATGGCCTTCAGGGTTTCAAAGTCAGTGGTGACGCGGGAAGTGCACGACCAGGTCAGGCCCAGCGGTTTCAACTTGAAGCACAATTCGATGGTGCGAGCCTTCTGCAGGTTGAAGGTGTCGTCGTCGAAGAAAAATTCCTTCACGTACGGCCAGTAGTCTTTCGCCTTGGCCATTTCGCGCGCCACGTCGTTGCTGGAGCGTTTGCGCCAGGGGTGCCCGCTGAGCGTCTGCGGCCACAGGCAGAAAGTGCACTGCGCCGGGCATCCGCGGGTGGTGTAGAGGGCCACGAAGGGGTGGAGCAGGAAAGGCACGTTGTAGCGGCGCACATCCAGGTCGCGCCGGTACACGTCGGTTACGTGCGGGAGAGCGTCCAGGTTCTCGATGGTTAGCCGGTCGGGATTGTGTAGGACCCCGCCGTTCTTGCGGTAGGAAATTCCAAGAATGTCTTCGATGGGCTTGCCCTGCGCATACTCGACGATGGAGTAGTCGAACTCCTTGCGGCAAACCACATCAATGACCTTAGAGTCCATCAAGGATTTTTCGGGCATCACACTGACGTGGGGTCCGACGAAGGCGATCTTGATGTGAGGATTGCTGTCTTTGATGGTCTCGGCTATGCGGACGTCGCCGGCGAATCCCGGAGTGCTGGTGAACAACACGAGCAGTTCGTAGTCCTTACAAGTGCGGATCGTCTCTTCCGCCGTGATGTGGTGAGGCGGTGCGTCGAGCAGCCGAGCGCCTTCGAGCATACCGGTCGGATAGGCGAGCCAGACCGGATACCAGTACGATTCGATCTCGCGCGTAGCGGGCCAGCGCGAACCTGCGCCTCCATCGAAATTCTCAAACGAAGGCGGATTCAAAAACAGTGTTTTCAATGGCATAAGTGTGAGTCTCTATCTTAGCATTCTTGCGGGCACACAAACCCCCGTTGACGCTACCATTCAGGTTCGTCCCCAGTTGCGTAGAAATCGTGGAAATCGTTGTCTAAGTATGCCTTAGCGGGGCTCAGTCCGCAAAAGAACCGTGCCGAACGTCGCTTTTGGCGCATTGAGCCGCGAGAATCAGGTCCCGGCGGGGACTAGATTGTGTGGTGGCGGGGCTTTGCCCCGCCAGACGGGGCACAGCCCCATCTCCACACAGCTGTCCGTCATTTTGAAGTTGGGTTCAGTGCAGCCGGATTTGGCAGCGCCCACTTCTCCAACTCTCCCGTCGCCCGCAACAGGGTCATACGGACCCGCTGGTACTCAAAATCAGCATCCTGAAAAAGCAGAAAACGTTCCGCCGCTTGCACCCGCGCATCGGCCAATTCGTGCAAGGTACCAGTCTTGGCATCGATCCGGGTCTGGGCCGCTTCCAGGCCCGATTGCGCCAGTTGATATTCCAACTGCGCCACCTCGCGAGCGGCTTCAAGTTGCTCGGCGGCCCGCTGTAGTTTCAGGGTTTCCTCCGCCACCTGATTGCGAGCCGCTTCTGCTTGCTTCTTCGCCTTGAGAGCATCGGCTTCAGCCGCCTCAGCCCGAGCCCGCTGGCTGGCGTTGAACATCGGAATGCGGAAGGCAAAGCCGATGGTGGCGTTGTCGCGCTGGAAGGTGCCCGTCGGAAAGTATCGGGTGTAGTTATTGAAGGTGGAAAACCTGGCATACTGGGCAGAAAAATCGATCGATGGATACAAAGCGCGATGTTCGCCCAAAGCCCGCATCGTTTCCGCCAGAGAATGCTGCTCGGCAAACTTGATGGCGGGGCTGGCGGCGATTGCTTTTTCCGAAAGGTCTTCTTCCGCAGCGACGGGCGGCAAAGCCGGAATAGTCTCGGGCGCAATTTCAATGGACGAAGCCGGCAAACCGGTCAGGGTCGAGAGATGCCGCCGCAGGACGTCGGCGGAGCCACGCGCCTCGGCCCGGTGAAGCCGCACACGCGCTGCGGTTAGCTTCGCTTTGTTCAAGTCCACGGTGCTATCCACGCCCTCCTGCAGGCGCTCGGCCACGGCTTGCTCCATTTGCTGCGCCTGGACCTCATCCTGCTGCAAGCGCATGAGCCGCGCTTCCCACTTCGCCAGTTCAGCGTAGGTTATGGCGACGTCCTGGATGACGGCATTGCGCTGGTCTTTGTCTTGAAACTCGGAAGCATGCCAGTTGGTTTTCGCCGCATTCATGAACTGCCGCTGCGCGGGATTGAAAACTGTACTCTGCGCGACGACATTCGCCAGTGCCGGCGCCGATCCTTCGATGCTGAGCGGATATCCGTAGGTGTAGCCGATGCCCGAACCCGCGAATAGCTGCGGCAAGTAGTTATTGCGAAGCTCGCGGTAGGAGGCGAAGGCCTTCTGCACGTCGGCATTGGCAATTGCCGAACTCGTGCTGTGCGCGAGCGCCAACCGGATCGCGCGCTCGAGAGGCAGAGGTTCAGCCGCGCCGCGCGTTGTCGTCATCATCATTATCAGTAGCACGGCCGCAAGTAAGGCGAGCAGATTTGTGCAGCGCAACTGCGGCAATCGGAGTCTCATCTTGTCACCTTCATCTGGCCACCCATAGATCCGGCGCAGCATGGATCAGGCCGCGGCTCCGCGGCGACGCACAAATTGTAGTGCGCCGGACGCCAATGGCGCAGTAGCTTTTGAAAGTCATTTGTGACGCCGCGAGGGGAGCGAGGAATCTTGCCATCCTCAGTGGGCAACTCGACTCAGCGCTTGCTGGGCCATGCCGTAGTTTCGGACCAATGCCAGGGAAGCACGATACTCGCCCCTCGCGCCTGCCTTGTCGCCCTGTTTTTCCAGTAGCGTGCCCAGCAGATAGTGAGCTTTGTGCGCCGGAGCTGCCTCCACCGGCCCCGTGGCGAGATAGCGATGCAGCAGTTCCACGGCGAAAACATAGCTTCGCCCGGCGCGATCCAACATGCCGGAAGCTTCCTCCAGAACCTCGAGTTTGGCCGTAGGCGCCTGGCTGAGCTTGACGATGGCTTGCTCCATGTCGTCAAAACGCTTCTGGTTACGGAAGAAAATAGCCAGGTTGAGCCAGGCTTCCGCGTCCCCGTGGCTGAGTTCGATGTACTGGCGATACTCCCGTTCGGCGGTGGTGGCGTCTTTCTTCCTTTCGGCGATGCGAGCATAAACCCAGTGTTCACGGCCCGAGTCCATGGTTGCGATGAACTGGGCTTGCTCGCGGGCCTTCTGCTCGCCCCCTCCCACGATGCCGGGAGCTTCCAGGTAGAACTCCGCCAGATCGAGCCGGGCATCCACGTCTTTCGGATTCAATTGCACCGCGCGCTCGAACTCTCCGCGTACCTTTCCAGCCAAGACGGCGGCGGCGAAGGGATTGGCCCGATCCGCCTTTACTCCCAGCACGCGCCCCAGCCAAAGATGAAAGCGGCTGTTGCCCGGGTCGAGCGACACTGCTTTTCTGCAGGAAGACTCCGCACGGTCCCAGTCTTCGAGCGCGAAGTAAGCGCGGCAGAGCAGGTTTGCCGATTCCGCGTCCGGCGCCGACGAGAGACGGCCGTTCAACGCGGCGATGGTTTCATCGATCCGGCCGGCGGCCAGCATGTCTTTCGTCGAGTCCGCCGCGCTGGCGGTCAACCAGGCAAAAAGTGTGAGGAAAATCAGCAAAACTCTGGAAGCGCGCATGATCATCTAAAACTTGACCTGCGTCCCTTCGCTGATCGGTTTGCCATTCGACGAATTGATCGCAATCACATCCTTGGCGGAGAGCCCGCGCGTGAT
>Ga0074046_10000520_pt1 | contig 35140 bp, 30 predicted proteins | sample BogForMeECP23OM3_FD_94441 | JGI IMG/M metagenome (GOLD analysis project Ga0074046, IMG submission 94441) | Bog forest soil microbial communities from Calvert Island, British Columbia, Canada - Bog Forest MetaG ECP23OM3 | ecosystem: Environmental > Terrestrial > Soil > Wetlands ... | reverse complement strand
CTCGTCCCATTCGAACATGGGGAAGTCCGTGACCCACAGCAGGCGGAAGTTGCCATGCTTGAACGCGCCGTGGCGTTCGGCATATTTCTGTCCCAACGCGAGACGCAGTTGTCCCGCGGCTGAGTAAACTGCGTACTCCTGCTGCCGGGCTCTTACAGAGTTTGCGGCTTCGGCGCGCTTCGAGCCGGCAACCACAACGACCAAGTCCTCGGGACTAGGTTTGGCGATGCCGCGAATCTTGGCCACCGCCTCGGGGAAAGATTTTTCCAGCCGCTTAAGGTCCTCGAAGACTTTGGCCTCTTTACGGTCGCCAAACGTCGTTTTGATCTCGTCGCGTTCCTTGCGCGAGAGTTCGCCAAGCTTCGGAATAACGATGGCGACAACCGGCAACTCAGTATCAACGTGCAGCGTCTCGAGGTTTTCCGGCGCGAACGCTTTGCGCACGTCGGCCATCGCGGGCAGGCGCATGTCTGGCTTATCGATCCCATATTCGCGGATAGCCTGGTCGTAGCTCATCTGCGGAAACGGTGTGTCAAGCTCAGCTCCGATGGTCGAAAACGCCGCTCTTAGAAAGCCCTCGACCACGCGAAAGACCGTCCCCGGCTTGGGGAAGCTGATCTCCAGATCGATCTGCGTGAACTCCGGCTGGCGGTCGGCCCGCAGGTCCTCGTCGCGGAAGCAGCGCACGATCTGAAAATACTTGTCGAAGCCTGAGATCATGAGGATCTGCTTGAACAGTTGCGGCGACTGCGGCAGCGCATAAAACTCGCCCGGATAAACGCGGCTGGGCACGAGATAGTCGCGTGCGCCTTCCGGCGTGGACCGCGTCATGAACGGGGTTTCGATTTCGTAGAAACCTTGCGAGTTCAGATATTCGCGAATCGCGATGGCGACGTTGTGGCGCAACTGAATGTTGCGCTGCATCTCGGGACGGCGCAGGTCCACGTAACGATATTTCAGCCGCACTTCTTCGTTGGCCAGCACCGTGTCGCCCGGCGTGAAGGGAAGCGGCTTGCAGTCGTTGAGAACGCGCAGTTCATCGGCGACGACCTCAATCCCGCCGGTGGGAATGTTCTTGTTGACCGTGTTGGCGTCGCGCAGCTTGACGTGGCCGATAACCGCAACAACGAATTCCGAGCGCACGGCCGTCGCACGGTCGTGGACCTCGGCTCCCGCGTCGGCAGTGATTACAACCTGGGTAATGCCGCTGCGGTCGCGCAGGTCGAGGAAGATGAGGTTGCCGAGATCGCGCCGCTTGTTCACCCATCCCATCAGCACAACTCTGGAGCCGGCGTCGGAGGCGCGCAATTCGCCGCACATATGAGTACGTTTCAGATCACCAAGAAAATCGAGCATGAATTCAGATTACCTCAGGGAGGGCTGGTTTGGATGTGACGGCTATAGCTGCCGCAGGTGCGCCGCCAAGCTCGCGCGTGCCACCTGCACCTGCTGACCGCTGGCAAGGTTTTTCACGGAGAACTGATCGTTGGCAATTTCATTCTCACCGACGATCACAACGAACCGCGCACCCGCTTTCTCGGCTAGCTCGAATGATTTTTTCAACCGGAAGGATTCGTCGCCGAGGTCGGCGCTGATGCCCTCACGGCGCAGCTCGCGGGCGAGTGTAAGCGCATGGACGCTCATTCCCGTGCCAAGTGGTGCGACGTAAGCTTGCAATGTTTCGCGCGCCGGTTCGCCTTCCGATTGCAAAGCAAGAATCAGCCGGTCTTCGCCGATGGCGAATCCGATACCCGGTGCCTTCGGTCCGCCCAGCGACTCGGAAAGTCCGTCGTAGCGTCCACCGCCTAGTACCGCACTCTGCGCGCCCAGGCCGCCGTGGGTGAACTCAAAGGTCGTTCGCGTGTAGTAATCCAGCCCGCGTACCATGCGCTCATTGATGGTGTAAGCGATACCGACTGCATCCAACATGCGACGTACTTCGGCAAAGTGTTCGCGGCAAGGCTCGTCAAGATATTCGCCAATCTTGGGCAGCTTCTCGATGATGGGTTGGTCTTCTGGCACTTTGCAGTCGAGCACGCGCAGCGGATTAGTCTCGGCGCGGCGCTGGCAATCCGCGCACATCTGGTGCACGACCGGCTGCAACGCTGCGCGTAGCGCCTGGTTATAGCGCGCCCGGTCCTCGGCGCATCCCACGGAGTTCAACTGCAACTGCCAGCCTTTCAGTCCGACCTCGTCGAGCAAAGTCGCCAGCATTTCCAGCAATTCTGCGTCACGCAACGGTGACTCGCTGCCCGCGCTGGGCGGCCCGATGATCTCTGCTCCGATCTGATAGAACTGCCGATAGCGTCCCTTTTGCGGGCGCTCGCGGCGAAACTGCGGTCCGATGTAGTACAGCTTTTGCAGCGTGCCTTTTTCGCCCAGCCCATGCTCGATGTATGCGCGCACCACGCCGGCGGTGTTTTCCGGTCGCAGGGTCAGCGACTGAGCCTTCTCGCTTTGCGCCCGAGCGCGATCTTCCCACGTGAACATCTCCTTGGAGACGATGTCGGTATCTTCACCGACACTGCGCGAGAACAGTTGCGTGTCTTCGAGGATGGGCGTGCGGATTTCGCGATAGTTGTAGCGCGCGAAGAGATCGCGCACCTTCGCGTCCACCCGGTTCCAAAGGTCAGTATTGGGCGGGAGGAGGTCGCGAGTTCCACGGACGGCTTTAATCATGAGAGAAACCGATTGTCAGTAGCCAGTAGTCAGTTGAGACACGCCATCCTCCCCGGGGCATTTTCCTCTCGGTGGAAGCGCTGGGCTTCAGCCCGGCGAATCGGATGCCTGCCGATAAAACCGGCTTCAGCCGCGGAATTGGACGCCAGGGCTAAAGCCCCAATTCTTGAGATGCCCCTTGCGGCACGGCTAAGCCGTGCCCTTCCACCGGTCACTTCTTCATCTCTGCCAGGTACTGTTCCTTATATCCCAGATAATTCCTTGCGTAGCGCAGGATCATGTCGTCGCCGTCGAGCTTCTTGCGGAACTTGCCTGGCATGCCCATCCACAGTGAGCCGGGTTCGACGACGGTGCCTTCGGGAATCAGAGTGCCGGCCGCAATGATCGAACCAGCGCCAACGCGGGCTCCGTTAAGAATGACGACGCCCATCCCGATCAGGCAGCGGTCCTCGACCACGCAGCCGTGCAGTGTCACTGAGTGGCCAACTGTGACACAATCGCCTACCACCACCGGCCATTGTCCCAGCATGCCATGCAGCACGCTGCAATCCTGGATGTTGCTGTTGGCGCCCACGCGAATGTAGTGAACGTCGCCGCGCAGCACCGCGTTCATCCACACACTGGCGTTCTCGCCGAGCGTCACGTCGCCGATGAGCTGCGCCGATTCGTCCACGTAGCACGAGGAGGGAAAGGCCGGCGTAATTCCCTTGTAGGAGCGGATCATCGAGCTTGCCTGTAAGCCTTTGAAAATACCATGCTCGCAGCGCGAAGCGAAATGACAACACGAATCGGGTCAGGTGCTCGTCCAACTGGATTAGGAGATTGCGAGTGTCCGCAGCCGATACAAGCGTGCAGAGTTGAAGCCTTGGGTGCTAATTGCGACCAGTGTTGCCTCCACGCGGCAAAGGCGCCAAGTGCCTGAAGAAACCCCGCGGGGCTAGTAGTAGTTGCTCCACCCGTTCTGTAAGTCTTTAGGAATGTGTTATCTAGTCGCATCTACCACGTTTTCGGCATGGCCAAACCTGCGCTTTTGACGATACAAGTTTGACAGCGCTCCCCTCGACCAAAAGCGACAAAGAATGTTTGCTCACTCAGAACGAACAGCATCGGTGGCCGCGATGTCGGAAATCGAGATGCATGTGGAAACATCGGCGAACTGGATGAACGCTTCCCGCCCGAAGACAGTACTGTGCGTGGACGACGAAAAGATCGGTCTGCGCGTGCGCAAGCTTCTGCTGGAGGGCCATGGTTTTCGGGTCCTTACTGCCACCACCGGACAGCAGGGGCTGGATCTATTCGACACGAACCATGTGGATGTAGTCGTGCTCGACTACTACATGCCGGGACTGAACGGTGGGGATGTTGCGGCCGAATTGAAACGGCGCCGTTCCGATATCCCGATCATCTTTTTCTCCGCCTATTTCTCTCTGCCGCCGCAAGCGCTGGAGTTGGCAAGTGCCTTTATCACCAAGGGCGATCCGCCCGACGTGCTTATCGAGAAGATCGAACAGTTGGTGTGACTGAGCGCCGTGTCCAAGTTGGCTGGGTTGTTTCAGGGCTTCGGGCCCGGGGTTGGGTGTTGAGTGTCCCACATCAGCGTAAACTGTGAGCATGAAAAAGAAGAAATTTGATTCCGTCAAACAAGCGGCGATAGCGCGCCAGGATGTGGCGAGAATGGAGCAGATGAGCCAGGCTACCGGCTCCAGCAAGCCCCACTCGGAGGCTAACCAGCCCGTGGCGCGGATCGCGAGGAGAGCCAGGAAAGGTCGGTAACCGGCCGCCCTTGGATTTGCAGAGAAGAGGAAGCGGTATCGAAGGAACCCCTAGAGTTGACCGGTCTCGTGCCTTGGTCGAGACAATTAGGCGTAATCCATAAGCTGCCCCAACCGTTGCTTCACCGCTGGCCACTCGACAGCCACGATTGAATAACGCGCTGAGTCGCGCGGGATGAAGTCGGCGGCCATCCGGTGGGCCCGTAGAATGCCTTCGAACTGCCCTCCGATGCGTTCTATCGCCGCGCGTGAGCGCAGGTTACGCACATCCGTGTGCAAGCAGACACGGAGCACCTGCCACACTTCGAAGGCATGCGTCAACATAAGGAGCTTGGCCTCTGTGTTAGCAATCGTTCGGATTGCAGAGCGCGCCAGCCAGGTGTAACCGATCTCGCAGGTATCGGGGTCACTGCGCTCGTATGACGGATGGCCCTGCGGCCATGCCCATCGCTCCAGATTCCAGAAGCGCGTGGACCCGATGACTGAGCCATCCTCCACCCGGACGATCGCGAACGGTACGGCGCTGCCAGCGTCTCTCCAGGCTAGGGCGGTGTCGATATAGTCGATTGCCTCGACCGGGTCCCGGGGGACAGGGCTCCACTGATACAGCGAAGGATCGACCGCCGCGGCGGCCACCAGCCCGTTGATGTGGCTATGCCCAAGCGGTTCAAGACGAACGTGCCTACTTTGGAGCACAAGGTCCGTTTTCATGGCTCCCACTATGCAGTGAATACTGGCGGGACTGCTACGAATCGTGGAGCACAATTCGTAGCTAGGTAGCTCCGCATCCCGTATCATACCTACGATTTCAAATTGAGCCGGTAACTGCGATGACGCGTTTCCTAATACCGCGGAAGGGAAGGGACGGCGATGCCCATCTGGAGGCATAACCCCACGCTATACGAGATCAATACCTGGGTCTGGCTTTCTGACCTTAGCAGGAAACATGGTACGGCAGTCAACTTGAATTCGGTGCCCGCAGCGGAGTGGGAGGCTATCGCCAAGTTCGGCTTCGATGCAGTGTGGCTGATGGGTGTTTGGGAACGAAGTCCCGCGGGCATCGCAATTGCCAACCGCAACGAGAATCTGCTGGCCGATTTCCGCCGTGCCCTGCCTGATTTTCGTGCGCAGGACAATGTGGGATCTCCCTATTGCATACGACGCTACGTGGTTGATGATCACCTTGGAGGCTCCGCCGGCCTAGCCTCCGCCCGCAAAGAGCTTGACAAGTGTGGCATGAAGCTGGCTCTCGATTTTGTCCCCAACCATGTTGCGCCGGACCATTCATGGGTCATCGAGCACGCCGAGTACTTCATTCGAGGCAGCGCTGACGATGCCAAGAACGATCCGGCATCGTTCGTCGAGGTGCAGGGAAATGTTTTTGCTTGCGGACGAGATCCCTATTTTCCGGCATGGCCGGATGTGCTGCAGTTGAACGCTTTTCAGCCGAAGCTTCGGCAGGCGGTGATTGAAACTCTTTCAAGCATCGCCAACCAGTGCGACGGCGTACGCTGCGACATGGCGATGCTCCTGCTGAACGCGATCTTCGAACGCACCTGGGGCAGCCGGGCGGGGCAACCGCCCGCCACCGAGTACTGGGACGAGGTGATTCCGGCGGTCAAGAGGGAGCATGCGGATTTCCTTTTCATCGCCGAGGCGTATTGGGACCTGGAGTGGGAGCTACAACAACACGGGTTCGATTTCTGCTATGACAAGAGGTTGTATGACCGACTGGAGCACGGCAGCCCAGAGAGCGTTCGGCTGCATCTGTGTGCTGACCATGCCTACCAGGAGAAGTTACTGCGCTTCATTGAGAACCACGACGAACCGCGGGCTGCTGTAACATTCTCACCTGGCAAGGAACGGGCCGCCGCAGTAGCCACGTTCACGCAATTGGGAGCGAGGCTCTTCCAGGAGGGACAGTTTGAGGGTCGAAAGACACGACTGCCGGTATTTCTGGGCAGACGTCCAGATGAGCCGATCGATGGGCAATTACAGGATTTCTATGCGAAGCTGCTCAAGGTCATTCAGGCTCCCGTGTTTCATGATGGCCAATGGAGCCTTTGCGAGCGCACGGGCTGGCCCGACAACACAAGCTTCGAAAACCTTGTGGCCTGGAGCTGGATTAATGATGTTGACCGATACCTGATCGTGGCCAACCTTAGCGAAGATGCTGTACAAGCGCGGGTACGACTCACGTGGGGTGATTTACGAGGGGTAAGCTGGCTTCTAGTTGATGTGTTGTCGAGCGCGACTTATGAGCGCGACGGCGATGAGCTGGTGTCACCGGGGCTGTACATTGAGTTGGAGCCTTGGGGCTACAACTGCTTCCGGATTAATCATGCATTATAGTTATTGTAACTATGAAAACAATTCATTTGATTCATGCCACGATTTTTCGTAGGCTTTTGGCTAGGAGGATGCCATGAGCAATCTTGCATACGACATCGTTGAGGTTCAGGAGACTTCAGTTGACCAGGCCGGCACTCGGAGGCCTAAACCGTTTGTGGTGCCAGACAGTGGGGGGGATGGCCGAGACCCGGTCGCCCGTCGAATTGCCGAGGTACTGGACTTCCAACTGGAGCAAGGAGCAATGCCGGCTTGAGCCCGCACGTTGAAGGGTAGTGTAAGTTTTTCCAGGCTACCGGAAAGTTCTACCGACGTGATGGAATAGAAGATTTATTAACTCTTTTGTTTTCTGGGGTTGAATTCTGGCACAGGAAGTGCTAAACATAGCGTCAGACGAAGTGGCGCAATAGAGGGTCGTTCAGAAAGGAATTTCGGCCAGAGTTCCTTTCGCAGAACGGCCCTTTCAATTTTGTGATGTCAATTTGTGATGTCTTTGGAACGCTGGTCGGTCATTGCATTTGGCCTGCGCCCCAACCAGCCGCATAAGATGCAAATGGGAACGAAAAGGGCGAAGTGCCGTGCGGACCTTCGCATTCTTATTCCTTAACGGATAAAGCGAGCCGTTACGTCAACGCCACGCTCTCACGCACGTCGAAACCAGCGCTGCGCAAGAGTTTTTCCACGGTGGACTCATTCAGACGGGTGGCGTCGTACTCCACGCGGATGGTTCGCTCCGGTTCCCCGAAGTACACCTGCCGAATGCCGTAAACGTCGCTCATTTGCCCCAGTGCGCCCATTTCTCTCTCGCCCGGCGGCGTTCCATAACGAAACACAACTTCAACTGCGGTCATTGAACCAGCCTCTCGCAAACGTGCAATGATTAGAGTGCGCGGATTTTTCGGTCACTTAAACTCGTATGAACTTGTTCAGCAGCATCCGCGTGGAATTCCGCATTCAATATAGAGCATTGCCGCGCTCGTGAACAGCGCGAAATATCGGGAAAGGCGGGAAATGAGCGAGGCCTCGGAGAGTCAGGAGAACCGGATCGTCGATGTTTCGGTGAAGGATCCCGTATGCGGCATGGCGGTCGATCCGCTACAGCCCCGCGGCAAGGCCGAGCATGAAGGCACGACGTATTGTTTCTGCTCGCCCGGGTGCATGCACAAGTTCGTATCGTCTCCGGCAAAATACTTGTCGCCTGGACAAGGGGGTCTTGCGGAAGCTCCGGCGGCGACTGCCTCGACCAGAAAGCTCGACAAGGATCCTGTTTGTGGCATGAGTGTCGACCCGTCGAAGGCTGCGGCCTCGGTCGAGTATGAGGCCAAGCTCTACCACTTCTGCTGTCGCGGCTGTGCGGAAAAATTCAGGGCCTATCCGGAGAAATATCTGTCTCCGAACTACAAGCCCGCAGGCATGGTCGCCATCGTGCCGCTCGGTGCCAAGCCGGTGAAGACTACGTCGGGTCCAAGCAGCACCGACAAGCCTCCGTCTATAACCCTCGCTGATGTGGGTTCGTCTCCTGCCCATTTGGCAGGCGCTCCATCCTCTCGCTTTCCCTTGGCGAAAAGAGCGGAGAGTAATCCGTCGTATGTCTGTCCGATGGATCCCGAGGTGCGCCAGGCGCAGCCCGGCGCTTGTCCAAAGTGCGGCATGGCGCTGGAGCTCGACGTTCCCGTCACCGGGTCGAAAACGCTGTGGACCTGCCCGATGCATCCCGAGATTGTTAGTGATGGGCCGGGCGCCTGCCCGATCTGCGGCATGGCGCTGGAGCCGAAGACAGTTAGTGCGTCGGAGGAAGAAAATCCCGAATTGCGCGACATGACGCGCCGCTTCTGGGCCAGCGTGCTACTGGGCGTTCCGCTGGTGGCGTATGCGATGTTGCGCATGGGCCCGCTCGCGCACGTACTCGCCCCGCGCGCGGGCACCTGGCTGGAATTCGCGCTGGCAACGCCGATCGTGCTGTGGTGCGGATGGCCGTTCTTTGTGCGCGGATGGGCGTCCGTCAAGTTTCGCAGCCCGAACATGTTCACCTTGATTGCGATGGGCGTCGGCGTGGCGTATTTGTATAGCGCAGTCGCGACCCTTGCTCCCGGAATTTTCCCGGAGACCCTCCGCGGCATGCATGGCCAGCCCGAAGTGTATTTCGAAGCGGCAGCGGCCATCATCGCACTCGTACTGCTTGGGCAGGTCTTGGAGCTAGGCGCCCGCAGCCGCACCTCCAGCGCCATTCGTGCACTGCTCGATCTCTCGCCCAGGCTGGCGCGCATCATGCGCGATGACGGAAGCGAGTATGACGTGCCTCTCGACCAGGTGAGGGTTGGCGACAAGCTGCGCGTGCGCCCGGGCGAGAAGGTTCCAACCGACGGCTTCGTGCTCGACGGACTTAGCTCGGTGGACGAGTCGGTGGTGACGGGCGAGTCCATCCCTATCGAGAAGCGCACCGGCGACAGGGTGATTGGCGCCACCGTCAACGGCACCGGTTGGCTGCTGATGCGGGCCGAGCGCGTGGGCAGCGAGACCATGCTGGCGCAAATCGTACAGATGGTCAGCCAGGCGCAGCGCAGCCGCGCGCCTATTCAAAAGCTCGCCGACAAAGTCGCGGCCTGGTTCGTGCCGGCGGTGCTGGCGGTTGCCGTAATCACGTTCATCGTGTGGCTCGCCATTGGTCCCGAGCCGCGGCTGGCACACGCCATTATCAACGCGGTCGCGGTGCTGATCATCGCTTGTCCCTGCGCACTCGGACTGGCAACGCCGATGGCCATTATGGTCGGTACCGGGCGCGGCGCGAGTGCGGGCGTTCTCATCAAGAATGCTGAGGCGCTGGAAACGCTACAGAAGGCCGACACGCTCGTACTCGACAAGACCGGTACTCTCACGCAAGGCAAGCCGGAGCTGATAACCGTGGTTGCGGTCGGCGGGGAGACCGAAGAGCGCGTAGTGCGCCTGGTTGCCAGCCTGGAGCGCGGGAGCGAGCATCCGCTGGCGGCGGCAGTGGTCGAGGCTGCGCTGGCGAATGGGTTGTCGCTGATTCCGGCGGACGAGTTCCGTTCCCTGACCGGTCGCGGTGTCGTTGGTGGAGTTGGTGGCCACGAAGTTGCCGCGGGGAATGAGTCGCTCTTCCAGGAATTGGGCATCGATGTCGAAGAGGTGAAGCCGAAAGCGGAACAACTGCGCACCGATGGACAGACCGTCGTCTTTGTTGCCGTGGATGGCCGCACCGCTGGGCTGCTCGGCATCGCCGATCCGGTGAAGCCGGAGGCGGCGCAAGCGATCGGCGATTTGCGACGCGAAGGCCTGCGTGTGGTGATGCTCACCGGCGACAGCGAGACAACTGCGAAGGCAGTTGCGCGCCAACTCGGCATCGGGGACTTCGAGGCTGGGGTTTTGCCCGATCACAAAGCCGATGAGGTGAAGAAACTTCAGCAGCGGGGCAGAGTTGTCGCTATGGCGGGTGACGGTATCAACGATGCGCCTGCTCTCGCGCAGGCACAGGTCGGCATTGCGATGGGCACTGGAACGGATGTCGCCATGGAGAGCGCCGGCATCACGTTGCTCAAGGGTAACCTCGATGCGCTGGTGCGCGCCCGCCGCCTGAGCAGCGCCGTGATGCGCAACATCAAGCAGAACCTGTTCTTTGCGTTTGTCTATAACTCACTGGGCGTGCCGGTAGCAGCGGGCATTCTGTATCCCAAGTTCGGAATTCTGCTGAGCCCGATAATCGCTGCCGCCGCGATGAGCTTCAGTTCGGTCTCGGTCATCAGCAACGCGCTGCGGTTGAGAAAGGCGAAGCTATAACTATAACTTCTGCAGATACTGCACAATCTCTGGGCTTGTCCACTCCTGGGCGCCGATGAACTTGCGCACAATCTTGCCGTTGCCATCGATGACGAACGTCTCGGGAAACTTGAACGTCCCGTAGAGTTCGTTGCTGCGTTTGGTGTCGCGGACCGTGAGCAGGTCCACGTTGTGATCCTTAACGAATTGCTTATAGGCGTTGTCGTCGTCGTCCTCGCTGACGGCGAGGATGGTCACTTTGTCGCCAAGCTGTTTCTGCAATTGCACCAGCGAGGGCATCTCCTGGATGCAGGGCGGGCACCACGTCGCCCAGTAGTTGAGTAATACCGGCTTGCCGCGGAACTGGCTTAACGAAACAGAGCGCGTGCCGTCAGGTATGGTGAAATCGGGCGCTGCGCTGCCGATGCGCGGCGGATGCGATCCGCTGTTACAAGAGGCGAGAAGGAGTACGCCAATGAGGACGATGGCGGAGAAGAGACGCTTCACACCCCTATAATAATTCAAGGACTATTTTTTTGACTTCTGAACTGACTCCCGAAGTCTCCGTCATTGTTCCTGCGCGGAACGAGGAGGCCAGCCTCGCCGACTGCCTGCGCACGCTGGGCGAGCAGGCGGGCGCGGGCTACGAGATCATAGTGGTGGACGACGGCTCCACCGACGGCACACGGGCGATCGCTGAGGGTTTCTCGGTGCGTGTGATTGCAACCGACCCCCTACCCGAGGGCTGGACTGGCAAGTGCAATGCGGTGTGGAGCGGCGCAAAGGTCGCACAAGGGCAATGGCTGCTCTTCACTGACGCCGACACGAAGCACGCGCCGAACTCCATTGCGAGTGGCTTGCAGGAGGCGAAGGAGTCCGCCGCCGACCTGCTGTCGTACTCGCCGAAGCAGGAGGTTGGCGGCCTGGCAGAGCGGGCGCTGTTGCCAGTGATCTTCGGCGAGCTGGCCACGACGTATCCGCCAAAAGAGGTGAGCGACCCCAACTCTCTGGTTGTGGCCGCCAATGGGCAGTACCTGCTCATCCAGCGCGGCGTTTATGACGCGATCGGCGGACATGCTGCGATCGCGACCACAATCCTTGAAGACGTGGAACTAGCGAAGCTTGTAAAACAAGCTGGCTACAAGCTGTGCTTTCGCTACTCTGATGTGGTCACGACGCGCATGTATCGCAGTTTTGGCGAAATGTGGGAGGGTTGGACCAAGAACCTGGCGCTATTGTTTCCCAACGCGCGCGGGCTGGCGGTGCGGCGCACAGTCGAGTTTGTGTTCATCGTCGTGGCGGCAACGTTCGCTGTAGTTGCGATGCTGCAGGATGAGAAACTCGCTGCAGGGATTGCCGCCGCAGTGACCGCCCAATGGCTGTACCTCTTTTTGAAGCGCGTTCGCCTTGCGCATTTTGACTGGTTATCAAATGTATTGTCGCTGTTTGGATTGCCGCTTTTCGCGATACTTTTGTGGAACTCCGACATCTCTCATAAGCGAGGCTCGGTGTGCTGGAAGGGCCGAGAGTATTTGTTACAGCGGGAAGTTAAGCCTGAACCAGCGGCGAAGTCCGCCACACATGGAGAGCTAGAATCCTCGTGAGTTGTCAGTCGCGATCAATGGGAGAACATGGTCTATCTAACCCGCAAGTGTGAATTTTCTGCGTCGCACTATTATCACAATCCAGAACTCACCGTCGAGGAGAACCAACGCACTTTCGGCAAGTGTGCCAATCTCAACGGACACGGTCACAACTATACGTTGGAGGTCACGGTAAAAGGCGACGTCAATGCCAAAACCGGCTTCGTGGTGGATCTGAAAGAGTTGAAAGAAATTCTGAACCGCGAAGTGATCGAGGCGCTCGACCATCGGCATTTAAACAAGGAAGTGCCTGAGTTCTTGAAGCAGATTCCGACCACCGAAAACCTGGCCATCGCTATCTGGAACCGGCTGCAAGGTAAGTTACACGTTGCTCAGTTGCATCGTGTGCGCGTGTACGAGTTGCCCGACCTGTTCGTCGATTTCTACGGTGAACCGTGAAAGCCCATCTGACACGGCGCTACATTTTTTCAGCATCGCATCGTTTGCATAGCGACGAGCTATCCGATTTCGAGAACCTCGCCACCTATGGCAAGTGCAATAATCCTTATGGGCACGGGCACAATTATGCGCTCGAGATCACGGTGAGCGGCCAGGTCAATCCGCAGACCGGGATGGTCTGCGACCTGGTCGAGATGGATGACGCCGTCCGGCGTGAAGTTCTGGAGCGCTTCGATCACGAAAATTTGAACTTTCGTCAAGAATTTGCAGCGGTCGTACCGACCACGGAAAACTTGAGCGAGGTCATCTTCAACATTTTGAAGCAAAGCTTTACAGCGGCTCATCTTGACAAGGTGCGGCTGGAAGAAACCATGATGAACAGCTTCGAATACGCAGGTGGAGCTGAACTGCGGCGCTAAGTGACGAACGAGGCCCATGAAAGACTTGATTGAAATCCCGACCTTGACCGGCGCGAGTTTTGAAGAGCTGGCGCGCGAGATGCTTATCCGCCTGGGCGAGCAGCCAGACCGCGAAGGTTTGGCCAAGACCCCGGAGCGTTATGCGCAGGCGCTGCAGTATTTCACCAAGGGCTATAGCGAGGACCCTGAACAGATCCTGAAGGGTGCGCTCTTCAGCGTGGATTACGACGAGATGGTGATCGTCAAGGACATTGAGATGTTCAGCCTTTGCGAGCACCATGTGCTGCCGTTCTTTGGTAAAGTGCACGTTGCCTACATCCCCAAGGGCAAAGTCATCGGATTGAGCAAGGTGCCGCGACTGGTAGAAGTGTTCGCCCGCCGGCTCCAGGTGCAGGAGCGGCTCACGGTACAAATCGCCGAGACCATCCAGAAGACCATCCAGCCGTTGGGAGTTGGCGTTGTGATCGAAGCACGCCATCTTTGCATGATGATGCGCGGGGTGGAGAAGCAACATTCGGCGACTGTCACGTCCTCCATGCTGGGCGCTTTTCGTGCGCAACAGACGCGGCAGGAATTCCTCTCCCTCATCCGCGAGAAGAACGGCAACGGAATCTAACCGATGGCTGCCAACAAGCCGCAGTCGGACCGCAAGCTAATTACTCGCACCGCTAAGCCGACATCAAACGAGCCGCGACTGCTGGGCAAGGTTGCCGTTGTGACTGGTGGAAGCCGCGGGATTGGCCATGCCATCGCCCGAGTCCTCGCTGAGGAAGGTTGCAGCGTGGTTATCACCGGCCGCGACGAATCAGCCTTGAGCAAGAGTGCCGCGCAAATTACCAGGCGGCTGGTACCAGGAATGATCGTCCCCATCGTCGGCGATGTTCGTGACGAAAAATCGGTCCGCACGCTCTTCGCTGAGGTGAAGCGCCGCTTCGGCAAGGTCGACGTGTTGGTGAACAATGCCGGTATCACCCAGCAGATAGTGACGATTGAGAACACGACGCTGGAGATGTGGCGCGACGTGCTCGACACGAATCTTACCGGCACCTTTCTTTGCACACGCGCAGCCCTGCCAATGATGCAGGCAGGTGCGACCATCATCAACAATTTGTCGGTGGCGGCCAAGCGGGTGTTTGCCGGGTTTGCGACCTATAGTGCAGCCAAGCGGGGCGCACTGGGCTTCACTTTGTCGCTGCGCGAAGAGCTGATACCGCGCGGCATTCGTGTGGTGGCGCTCATGCCGGGAGCCACCGCTACGGACATCTGGGACCAGTTCATGCCCGGTGCTCCGCGTGAGCGCATGATGAGCGTTGAGAGTGTAGCCCAGGCGGTGCTCGTCGCGGTCCTGCTTCCTCCCGGCGCGAACCTGTCGGAACTGGTGCTGGAGCCGACCAGCGGCGCGCTGTAGTTTCGTCCTCACGCAGAGTCGCCGATGGCATTCTCACCTGTTCCTGACTGGCATACCTGTTCGAGCCGGGAGACTGATACGCTGAGATTGCTCCTTCCTTTTGTATAATCATCTGTTTGCCGGCCATCCTCGAGGAGATCCATTTGCAACAAGCGGAAATTGGCATCATTGGCGGGAGTGGACTGTACTCCATGCCGGGTCTTACCGAAGTGCGTGAAGTGTCGCTGGAGACACCGTTCGGCGCGCCTTCCGATGCGTACGTCCTTGGCACTCTGGCTGGCCGGAACATTGCCTTTCTTACTCGGCATGGTCGCGGACACTGCCTCATGCCGACCGAGTTGAACTACCGCGCCAACATTCACGGGATGAAACAACTCGGAGTGGAACGGGTCATCTCGCTATCCGCCGTGGGCTCTCTGAAAGAGGAACATAGACCACTGGACTTCGTTATCCCCGATCAATTCGTGGATCGCACGCGCCACCGCATAGATACGTTCTTCGGCGATGGATTGGTCGTACACGTTGGACTCGGTCATCCCATTTGCGAGGAAGAGGCTGGTGTGCTCGCGGAGGCCTGCCGTCGGGCCGGGGTGAATGTGAAGCAAGGCGGTACGTACCTGAACATGGAGGGGCCGCAGTTCTCGACTAAAGCTGAGTCGAATCTGTATCGCAGTTGGGGGATGGATGTAATTGGTATGACCAACCTGACGGAAGCCCGGCTCGCGCGCGAGGCTGAGTTGTGCTATGTCACCGTAGCTACGGTCACCGATTACGATTGCTGGCACGAGGAACACGACCACGTTAGCGTGAACCAGATCGTTGGCGTACTGCTGAAGAACGCGGAGCACGCCTGCAACGTGGTGCGCGAAGCGGTCACTGCCATGCCCAAGACGCGCGGCTGCAAATGCGGCTCGGCGTTGAAGAACGCGATCATCACCCAGAAGGATGCTGTGCCGGCCGCGACGCTCGAGCGCCTCAAGCTGCTGGTTGGCAAGTATTTTGATTCCGAACGGAAAGCAGGAGCATAAGGTTTGTCTATTCTTGTCGTTGGTTCGGTCGCATTCGATACCCTGAAAACTCCATACGGTGAACGCCAGAAAATTCTCGGCGGCGCCGCCACCTACTTCTCACTTTCCGCCAGCTACTTTACTGATGTTCGTGTGGTGGCCGTGGTCGGCGAGGACTTTACTCCGGAAAACGAAACGGTGATGACCGACCGTGGCGTGGACACTCGCGGCATCCAGCACGCGAAGGGCAAGACCTTCCACTGGACTGGCGAATACGGAGAGAATGTGAACGAAGCGAAGACGCTGAATACCGAGTTGAATGTTTTCGAAGCGTTTAAGCCGCAGATCCCCGCGGAATACAGCGACACCGACTTTCTGTTTCTTGCCAATATCGATCCTGTACTGCAGACCCGGGTACGCGACGCCATGCAGAACGTCAAGCTGGTGGGCGGCGACACCATGAACTACTGGATCAGCGGGCATCGTCAGAACCTGGACAAGATGCTGAAGCGTGTTGACGTTCTGCTCATCAACGATACAGAAGCCAAGATGTTAGCAGCAGACAGTAGCTTGCCGCGGGCGGCGCGCAAGGTGCTGGAAATGGGCCCGCGTGCGCTGGTTATCAAGCATGGCGAATACGGCGCGACCATCTTCTTTCGGGATGGAGATTTTGCCGGAGGGCATCATCCGTTTCGCGCTCCGGCGTTGCCGCTGGACGAGGTGCGCGACCCCACCGGTGCCGGCGACAGTTTCGCTGGTGGTTTCATGGGTTACATTGCCTCGCAGGGCGAGGTAAATCGGCGTGTTCTGAAGCACGCCATGTTCTACGGCAGCGTCATGGGTTCTTTTTCGGTGGAGCGGTTTGGCACCGAGCGTTTGCAATCGCTAACCCGCGAGGAAATTGATCAGCGGTTCGAGGTGTTTCGCGAACTCACGCATCTGGACTAAAGTGACACAGCAAACCGCCTGGCGGCGAAATCGCATGACAAGCCCTTGAGCGACTCTACCCGAGCTTCGAATGCCGAAAGCCGTTCTGATCTTTGGCGCTGGCAACGCCACGACGCGCGTTTCACGCTGCTGCTCGGTGCTCTATCCATTTCAGCGCTCCTCTTCTGCTACGTAAAGCAGTACCTGCTGCTGTACGGCGACGCAGTCGCGCACATCAACATTGCACGCCGCGTGGTGGACAACCGTCATCCGATCGAATCGCTCGCCGAACTGGGAACGGTCTGGCTTCCCTTGCAGCACATTGCCATGGTGCCGTTCGTCTGGAATGACGTGCTGTGGCACACTGGGATCGCAGGGGCTGTTCCAGGCATGGTCGCATTCGTTCTGGGCACACTGGGCATCTTTCGCCTGGTGAATGGCCGCGCGTCACGAGTCTCCTCCTACGTCGCCGCGGCAATTTACGCACTCAACCCCAACCTGCTCTACATGCAGACAACGGCCATGAATGAGCCGATCCTCATGGCCTTCTTCATCTGGGCGCTGGTTTACCTGGATGACTTTCTGCGAGCGTGCTTTCCGAGCGCTAGCTCGCAAGTCCTGCCGGGGCGATTGAAGGCAAATCGCGCGCTGGAAGCTTGTGGTATCTGTTTGGCGGGAGGGGCGTTCACGCGCTACGACGGATGGTTTATCGCGGCCACTATTGGAATTATCGTGACATGCATCTTGGGTCTGTGGTGGCGTCGGACCTCAGACAAAAGCGAGCGCCGTGCGATGGCGAAGTCGTTCTGCGAGTTTCTGCTGCTCAACGCGCTGGTTCCCGTGTTCTGGCTGATTTACACGTACTGCATCTCTGGATACGCACTCGATTTCATGAACGGCCCTTATTCGGCGAAAGCGATTGCCCTGCGCACAACCGGTACGTATCCCGGCCAGCACCATCTCTTCACCGCTGCCCTATACTTCCTCAAAGCGGCCAAGCTGAACATGGGAGCAGACCTCTGGGGGCAAGTGCTATTTACCGCCGCCTTGGCGGGAACCGCGCTTGCTGTATGGAGATTCCGACGCTACGGCGTTTTCCTGCCGCTCTGGCTGCCACTGGCGTTCTACACGCTTTCCATCGCTTATGGCAGCGTGCCTATTTACGTGCCGGTCTGGTATCCGCGCTCCTATTACAACGTGCGGTACGGTTTGGAGTTGCTCCCGGTATTCGCGGTCTTCACGTCGGTGCTGGCTGGATTCATCGCCGACCGCGTGAACGAGTCTGCGCTCAAGAACGCCGTCTGGTGTGTGCTGTTGGGCATTGTCGCGATGGGCTACTTGTCAGTGTATCGCGACACCCCCATCACGTTGCGGGAAGCGCTGGTGAACTCCCGCGGTCGCGTCGCCATCGAGCGGGCGCTGGCGAATTATCTCGGCGAACTCCCACGCTCCGCAACGCTACTCATGTATGGCGGCGAGCATGCCGGTGCGCTGCAACTGGCAGGCATCCCGCGTCGTCACGTGATCGCTGAATCGGAGCATCCTGACTGGGAATGGGCTTTGCTCGATCCCGCGCGTTCTGCTGATTATGTGGTCGCATGCCAGGGTGATCCGGTATGGTTGGCGTCGCGCCCACATCGCGCCGAACTGACCGAGTTGCTGTCGGTCAGTGCACCGGGCCAGTCGCGCTGTACTATCTATCAACGCAATCGCTCAGGCGACCCGTCGCCTACGAGGAATGGACTCTGACTTCCCGCACACCTCCAGTTAACATCTATGCTTCGTGCCGTTTGTTACAATCCGCCCATCTGGCTATGACAAACACGGCAAACGCCGAACGCGACTGAGATGACAACCATCCCCTTCATCAAGGCCACTGCTTGTGGCAACGATTTCCTTATCATCGACTCTGGCCATGCACCCAGGGACATCCACGCCTTCACCCGGCTCATCTGCGACCGGCACAAGGGAGTCGGTGCCGACGGTGTGGAATGGATTTTACCGGCCAACGACGCCGACCTTGGCGTCCGGTTGCTGAATGCCGACGGTTCGGAAGCGGAAATCTCAGGCAACGGAACGCGCTGCGTTGCCGCCTGGTACTGCGCAGAGAAAGACCACGACTCGGTTCTGATTCGCACTGGAGCGGGGCTGAAGACCTGCAGCCTGACAGCGCGTGACGGCTACACCTTTGAGTTTCGCAGCGCTATGGGCCTGCCGGAAGTGGGCAATCCCTTGTTCACCGAGCTCGCCAGCGGAAAGACGTCCGGAGTTACGGTCTCGATGGGCAATCCACACTACGTGATATTTGTGCCGGAATTCGAGTTGGGATGGCAGGCTATCGCGCAACAGATATCGACCCACCCCGACTTCAAGCACGGTATGAACGTCGAACATGTGAAGGTAAAGAGCGCGAACGAAATCGACGTACGTTTTTGGGAGCGCGGCGTGGGCGAGACGATGTCGTCGGGAACAGGTTCCTGCGCTGCAGCCGTAGCTGCTATCCATAGCGGTAAGGCCAGCTCGCCTCTGCGTGTGCACGCTCCCGGCGGCATCCAGACCGTAGAATGGAAGGAAGAAGTGTTTCTGTCCGGACCGGCTAGGTTGCTCTGCCGGGGCGAGTTTTTCATTTAAGATTGTCCATCCTGATGCCGTCTTCCACCCAACCACAGCGTGTGCGTCCACGCGCACTGCAGCCCGGCGACACAATTGGAATCATCGCGCCCGCGGGACCGATTGAGTCCGACGCTCTCGATGCAGGCTGTGCGACCTTGCTTCGGCTCGGTTACCGGCCGTTCTACCTGCCGTCGATCCTGGACCGCGACTTATATTTCGCTGGATCGGCGGAGCGGCGGCTGAACGAACTCCACGAGATGTTTCGCAGAAGGGAAGTGCGCGCTATAGTTTGTGCGCGCGGAGGCTATGGCTGCAATTATCTGTTGCCGCACCTCGACCTGGGACTCGTGCGGCGGAATCCCAAGATTTTCGTGGGCTGTAGCGATGTCACGACATTGCTTACCTACTTATGCGATGCGGCTGGATTGGTCACCTTCCACGGTCCTATGGCAGCCGGAGATTTTGGCCCGCCTGACGGGGTTGACGAGGACGCCTGGTTCGCGGCTGTGGCGTCGGGGGAGGGATACGAACGAGCTTTTGATACAGGCGAAATGAAGGCCCTCGCAGAAGGAACCGCCAACGGCGTGCTGTACGGCGGCTGCCTTTCACTGCTTTGCGCCTCGCTAGGCACGCCATACGAGATCCGCACGCGAGGCACAATTCTCTTTATCGAGGACCTTAACGAGCCACCGTATCGCATCGACCGCATGTTGATGCAGTTGAAGCTGGCAGGCAAGTTCAAAGGGCTAAAAGGAATTATCTTTGGCGAGATGCGAAAGTGTGACCAGCGTGGAGCCGGGGACTACACGCTTGAACAAGTCATTGTACGCGTTCTGAGCAACGTGGACGTGCCCATCGCGTTCGGATTGAAATCTGGGCATGTCAGCAGTAGGAACTTTACGCTGCCTTTTGGCGTGCGGGCGACGCTGAGCCTCAACGAAGGCGTTACCTTGAGCTATGAATCTGCGGTGCGTCGTCGGCGCGCGAAAACGGCAGCGCGCAGCTCATGACTAAGAAGCACGCACATCTAATCGGAATTTGTGGCACTGCGATGGCGTCGCTGGCGGGAATGCTCAAGGAACGTGGTTGTCACGTTACAGGCTCTGACAATGCGGCATATCCGCCAATGTCTGAGTTCCTTGCGTCATTGAACATCCCGGTGTCGCAGCCCTTCAGCGATGCCAATTTGCAGCCGCACCCCGATTTAGTGATTGTGGGCAATGCTATATCGCGGGGCAATCCTGAACTGGAGTACGTGCTCGATCGCAAAATTCTGTTGCAATCCATGCCGCAGGTGCTGCATGACGAGTTCTTGGCCCACCAAGAGCGCTTGGTGGTGGCGGGCACGCACGGCAAGACCACGACATCGTCAATGCTGGCGTGGCTGTTTCACCATGCCGGGCGATCCCCCAGTTTCTTGATCGGTGGAATTCCAGAAAACTTCGGAAGCTCCTATCTGCTGAGTGAGGGACGCGAGTTCGTCCTCGAAGGTGACGAATACGACACCGCCTTTTTCGACAAAGGGCCAAAGTTTCTTCACTACTTTCCCGACGCGGCAATCCTGACCTCCGTCGAGTTCGATCACGCAGACATCTACAAAGACCTCGACGAAGTAAAGACCGCGTTTAAGCGTCTGGTGAATCTGGTTCCGCGACGTGGATTGTTGATTGCTTGGGATGGGCATCCCAACGTTGACCAATGCGTGAACCGCGCCTTCTGCCGCGTCGAGCGGTATGGCCTAGGAGAGCGCTCGGCGTGGCGCATCACCGGCGTGGAGTACACACCGGACGTGACGCGCTGGCGAGTGTGGCGGAATGGTAAGCCATGGGCTGTGTTCGAGTTTTCACTCGCGGGGGAGTACAACGTGCTGAATGCCACTGCTGCCGCCGCCATGGCCGCCAATTACGGCATCGCCGCAGATGAGATCGCGGAAGGTCTTCGCAGCTTCCGCAGCGTGAAGCGCCGCCTCGAAGTGAAAGCGGAGATTAACGGCATCACCATCATTGATGATTTTGCTCACCACCCCACGGCCATCGCCGGAACTCTACAGGCAGTTCGTACTCGCTATCCCGGACGGCGCTTGTGGGCAGTTCTGGAACCTCGCTCGAACACGCTGCGCCGCAAGGTGTTTCAAGGAGAACTGGCACAGAGTCTTGGTGTGGCCGATCACGTCGTCCTGGCGGGCATCTTCAAGTCAGAAGCCATCCCGGAGCACGAGCGTCTGGATTTGGCAGCGGTTGTCGCGAACTTGAACGCGTCAGGCAGGCAGGCGCGTTTGCTCGAGTCTGCAGATGCCATCGTGGAAGCGATCGTACCCGAGCTGCGGGAGGGAGACGTGGTGGCAATCCTTTCCAACGGCGGCTTCGGCGGGATCTACGATAAGCTGCCCGCGAGGCTCAAATTCCTCCGCGAGGTCTCGACTAAAGCGTGATCCGCCGCCGCATTGTTGGTCTCGTATTTCTTCTGCTGATCTTCGGAGTTCTATTCCTTAACGCGGCCTCAGCGATCACGTCAGTGACGTGTTCCTCGCCCCCAAGTTCGACTCCGCGGCCCACTGAGTATTTTGTTTCGCTCGCTGATCCGGCCAGTCATCTTGCGCATGTCAGTGTGCGCATCCGGGAAGGCGAAAGGAAGCGCAGGCTGGATATGCCGGTCTGGAACGCTCTCTACCAAGTGCGTAACTTCGCCGCAAACGTCGAACGCGTGCGAGCGCAGGACGCATTGGGAGCGTCCGTTGAAATTCGAAACACAAGGACCAGCGAATGGGAGGTCACCGCGCCCGCTGGTTGTGTCGTCGTGAGTTATGACATTCATCTCGACACCCCCGGCCCGTTTGGCAGCACTCTCAATGCCGACCACGGTTTCTTCAATTGGGCGATGGTGCTGATGTACTCTCCAGCCCTGCGCGCGCAACCGTTGAGTATTAGGTTGCTTGATGTCCCGCCGACCTGGGCAATGCGCGACCTCCATGTACTCGGCGCCGCCGAGCCAGGCAAAACCGGCCAGGTGGTTGGGGTGGCCCGCAGCTACGATGAATTAGTGGACAGCCCAGCGGAAGTCGGTACTTTCCGTGAATCGGCCTTCCAGGAAGATGGTGCGACCTACCACGTTGTGGTAGACGCGAATCCCGCAGACTACGACATGGCTAAGTTGGACCAGATTCTCCGCAACATTACCCATGCCGCGGTCGATTGGATGCAAGATCGCCCGTACGTGGAATATACCTTTCTGTACCACTTCCCACGGGGCCCCGGCGCCGGAGGTATGGAGCATGCCTACGGAACAGCCATCGACGTCAATGCCGCGCGGCTGCGCAACGACCTGTCACCAGTCGCCAATGTGACCGCACATGAATTCTTCCATCTGTGGAACGTCAAACGCATTCGCCCACAGTCACTGGAGCCAGTCGACTATCAGGGCGAGAACGACACACGGGTATTGTGGTTCAGCGAAGGCGTGACTAGCACGGTGGGCGACATACTGCTGGCACGTGCTGGCCTCATCGATGAAGCTGCGTATCTGCAGCGCGTCGGGGCTGAAATCACTGAGTTGCAAAGACGCCCCGCGCATACCTGGCAGTCGGCGGAGGAGTCCAGTCTAGATGCCTGGTTGGAAGGCATTCCATTTTATCGTTCTCCAGAGCGGAGCATCAGCTATTACAACAAGGGAGATATTCTCGGCGTGCTGCTCGATCTTCGCATGCGCGAGCTGACCGGCGGCAGGAAATCACTGCGCGATCTGTTCCAGTGGATGAATGACCATTACGCCAAGAAGCAACTCTTTTTTCCCGATTCCGCGGGCGTTCAGGAAGTGGCAGAAACAGTCACGGGCCTGGGCTTTACTGAGTTTTTCCGCGATTACGTGGCGGGAACGAAGAAAATTTCTTACGACGAATTCTTTCGGTTCGCTGGACTGCGCGTGAATGTGAAGACCCTAGAGGTTGCGACGCCCGGGTTCACGACCACCGCGAATCTTGGCGGGCAGCCGGAGGTGTTGCGCGTCGAGCCCGGCAGCGAAGCGCAGCAGGCGGGCCTCGTTGCAGGCGACCGCATAACTGCCATGAACGGCGCGCCAGCCAATAGTTTTCTGGATGAAGCGCTGTCGCAGATGCGCCCCGGGACGACCGTTCGCCTTTCCATCCAGAGCCGGAAAGGCAAGCGTGAGGTCAGCCTGCGGCTTGGCTCGCGCGCTGAGCTGATCTATGAGCTTCAGGACCTGCCGGCTGTAACCTCGGAGCAACGCGCGCATCGGGCGGCGTGGATTCACGGGGATGACGAATCCGGAGGTGCTCCTTGATCCGCGCGCTCTTCATGCTGACCTTCTGGGGGCTTTCAACGCTCGCTGTTGGACCGCTGGGACTGCTCTATGCACTTCTCACCGGCAACGTCATGCCGCTGTACTGGGTCGCCTGCAGACTCGCGATTCTGGGCGTGCGGCTGGTGGGAGTGAAGATTGAGGTGCGCGGACTCGAGCATCTCCAGCCCGGCAGAAACTACATCTTCATGTCGAACCATGCTTCGAATCTTGATCCGCCCATCCTCATTCCTGTCGTTCCCGGGCGATGTTCCGTACTGGTGAAAAAGGAGTTATTCCGCATTCCAATTCTCGGTACCGGTATGAAAGTGGCCGACCTCGTTCCGGTGGATCGAAGCGATCGCGAGGCCGCCATCGAAAGCGTGAAGGCTGCCGTCGAAGTCCTGCAACAAGGATTGCACATGATCATCTTTCCCGAGGGGACGCGCTCGGTCGATGGCCGGCTATTGCCGTTCAAGAAAGGGCCGTTTCACCTGGCGATGGAGTCAGGAATATTTGTCGTCCCGGTCACTTTGCTTGGAACCTTCGAGTGCTGGCCGAAGACGCGCTTTGCTCTTCGACCGGGCACGGCGACGGTCGTGTTCCACCCGCCGATCGATCCGCATGCCTTCAGCGATCGCGACGCCCTGATGAAGGCGGTCAGCCATGTCATTGCCAGCGCACTTCCCTCGGACCGCCGCGGACCAGCTTCCAGCCATCAAACCGTACCGAATCTAAGTTAGGATTAGGAACGCGTCTTCGATTGGCCGACTAGCATGCACATACCTGACGGATACCTCAGCCCATCCACCTGCGCGACGCTCTATGCGGCCGCAATTGCCGGATGGTACGCCGCGCTGAAGCGCCTCAAGCGGTTCTTGCTCAGCCGCGTGGTTCCGCTCATCTCCGTCTTCGCGGCGTTTGCTTTTGTGGTCATGATGTTCAACCTGCCGCTGCCGGGCGGGACCACGGGCCATGCAGTTGGCGTGACCATTGCGGCCGTCGTACTTGGGCCGTCGGGCGCGATTCTGGCCATCTCAATTGCGCTTGCCATTCAGGCGCTGTTTTTCGGTGATGGCGGTATCACCACGCTGGGAGCGAACTGCTTCAACATGGCGATCGTAGGCTCGCTGGTGGCCTATGCGAGCTACCGTGTGATAGCTGCAGGCTCTCACATCGCATCCAAACGGCGTGTTGCGGCCGCTGCGATTGCTGGCTACGTCGCCGTGAACGCTGCGGCGCTGGTCGCTGCCGTCGAATTTGGAATTCAGCCGCTGTTATTTCACGACGCAGCTGGAACGCCGCTGTACGCGCCTTATCGATTCAGTGTCGCGCTACCTGCAATGATGATTGGCCATCTGACGTTCGCGGGATTGGCGGAGGCTGTAATCTCCGCCGGACTTGTCGCCTACTTGCAAGTTGCCGACCCGAGCTTGCTGCGAAGCACTTGCGGAATTCCGGCCGGCAGCGAAGAACCGCCGCTGGCCACGCCGGTTCAATCCGACTCACAGCGCCGGTTGTGGCTTGTCGTAGCTTTGCTCATGCTGCTGACGCCGTTGGGGATTCTTGCTGCGGGTTCAGCGTGGAGCGAATTCTCGCCATCCGAATTCGCCAACACGGGGCCAAAAGCACAGATTGCTGCAGCAGCTAATGTTCCGCGTGAAACAACTCCCTCCGGAATGCAGCGCCTCGCGAATCTGTGGACGGCGCCGTTTCCCGCTTATGCACCCTCATTTGTGAAAAGCGCCGGCTTCGGCTATCTGCTCTCCGCCATGTTTGGAGTCGGTTTCCTGCTCGCACTCTCGCTCCTGGCGCAACGCTACCTGGAGCGGCGGCGAGCCACGAGATACTCCGGATGAAGCACAGCAGGTTCATCGAATCGACGATGATCGGTTTCACTCGCGCTCTGTCCCGTGTTCTTATGTCAGAGGAAATTGCCCGCCGGCGTGGACTGCTGCAGTCGCTCGACCCTCGCGTGCGAGTGGCTGGCTTGTTTGCGCTGGTGCTGGCTGTCACGTTGTCGCGCAGGCTGACGGTTGTTCTGGCGTTGTTCGTGCTGGCCGTGATGATTGCTGTTTTCTCCAGAGTCGGAATCGGTACGCTCGCCAAGCGGGTGTGGCTTGTCGCTCTGACCTTCACCGGAGTCATCGCGCTACCGGCGATTTTCATCACCCCGGGCACTTCGATCGCGACGTTCTTGGGCGGATCGCTCCATGTTACTGCGCAAGGTCTGGCAACGGCTGCGCTGCTGATTGCGCGGGTTGAGACCGCTGTGACTTTCACTACCCTGTTGATACTGTGTACTGCCTGGAACCACGTCCTCAAGGCGCTGCGCTTGTTTCACGTTCCTCAGGGAGCAATCGCGATGCTGGCGATGACCCATCGTTATGTGTTCCTCCTGGTCGAAAACGCGGGCCAAATGTTTGAATCGCGACAGAGTCGGACGGTAGGCCGATTGCCGGGTCCTGAGCGACGCCGGATGACAGCCAGGACAGCGGGAGTGCTGCTCAGCAAAAGCATTGACCTCGGTAACGATGTTTATATGGCCATGCAATCGCGTGGCTTCGGTGGAGACATTCGCATCCTTTCCGATTTCCGCATGCGGGCGTGGGACTATGTTGGGTTGTTCGCATTTCTTTGTGCCAGCAGTATCGCAGTCTGGATGGGAAGGTAGACCACTCTTGGCGATACTCTTCGAGTTACAGAACGTCAGCTTCGCATACGACCGCATTCCTGCACTGCGCGGACTGTCACTCGAAGTCGCGGGAGGGGAAAGCATCGCCCTTCTCGGCGCCAATGGCTCAGGAAAGTCCACGCTGTTGCGCCTTCTCGATGCACTGTACTTTCCTTCGCAAGGCTCCGTCAGCTTCTGCGGCCAAAACCTTACGTCCGAACTCCTGAACCAGAATGGCTTCGCACTTTCGTTTCGTCGAAAAGTGGCCCTGGTTTTTCAGAATCCGGATGTGCAGTTGTTCAATCCCACCGTCTTCGACGAAGTCGCCTTCGGGCCGCTGCAACTGGAGTGGCCAAAGGAGCAGGTGCTATCGAAAGTAGCGGCAACGCTGGAGCTCATGAAGATCACGCACCTCAGGGATCGCCCGCCCTATCGTCTTTCCGGCGGCGAAAAGAAACGCGTGGCGCTGGCCTCCGTCATCGTGCTCGATCCTGACGTTCTGCTGCTGGACGAACCCACCTCAACCCTCGATCCGCGCAGTCAAAGCCAAATCATCGACTTAATCCAGGAATGGAAGAGTTCTTCCAAGACCGTGATCACAGCAACCCATCAGCTTGAGATCGTGGAAGACATTGCAGAGTGTATCGTCGTACTGGAGGAAGGCAAAGTGTTAGCCAGCGGACGGCCGGCGGAGATTCTGCCCAACCACGAACTACTGCTGCGCGCGAACCTGGTACACGCGCATCGGCACTCGCATGGAACCTACGAGCACTCGCATCCGCATCTCCATTCGCATTCCAAGCACGAGCACAAGCCCTAAAGCAGTTCCCGGCCAGTATCCCGGCTGACTCAGGAACGGTCGCGGCACCAACTTGCTCACGGAGCGGATTTCTTAGTTAAGCAACCCATAGACATCCACTTCATTTCGCGCGCCGACAAAAACCATGCCGTCGGCGACGGTCGGAACGGAAAACTTCACGGCCACCCCTGCCTGATCACGCTGCTGGTTCTGGTTGGAATTGTAGAACTCCGTCGCCAGATTGGTGGCGTCGTAGGCGTGCAGGGTTGCATGGCCATAGCTTTCGAAGTCGTCAGCCTGAATGATCCACACAATCGCCCCGCTGGCGCCATTGGCCGAGACGGATGGAGTAGGGCCGGGGTAGGCAAACACTTCCGAAGTCGCCGATGTATAGTTCGGCTGGATCTGCTGTGCTACCGGGTCATAGTAGAAGGCCTTCAGCGCGGAGTAGGTGCCTCCAAAATAGAGATTGTTGTTCCACATTGCTGGTCCACCCCGAACGTCGCCGATGATGTACGGCAAGGTTTGTACGATCTGGGTGTCACCCGCGGGGTTGAAGTGTCCCATATTGTCGCGGTTCACCAGGTCAATGGTCCCTTCTTTCCCAGCCTGGACCAGTAAATGAGGATATGGTGCGCCCGGTTGATCGGGCAGCAGTAGAACGCCTCCAGAAGCGACGTCGGTATCATAGGCGTTTAGCATTGCTTGGTCCCAAGGTGTGAAATAGTCGGCCACATCCGGCTGCATGCCGGTCCAGGAAAGGCGAAGGACACTGTCGCCGTAATCGATGCCTCCAACATTCACGTCGAAGTATCCGTTGCCAGTGGGCACGTAGATGAAATTGGCGGAATCCACCGCTGGCGCCCAACCACTGGTCCATATCCCTCCATCGTAAGCGTTGGGCGTGGTGACAAACACGCCGCTCGGACTCAGCGATCCCTTACTGAACGCCATTACATATCCGTGAAAGGGGCCGAAGTCGCAATGCGAGGCCCAGGCAACGAAGACCAGGCCATTGGCGAGCGCCAGAGCCGGGCGCTGATTCTGCATCTTGGGGTCGAAGTTGAGGTATCCTCCCGAGGATCCCGATCCCGTGCCAGGCGTTTTCGCGGTGATCGGCGCACCAAAATACGGGCCCAGAAGGATCTCTGTGCCGGTGCGGATGTCCAGAACGTGCATCCTCTGGTAATAGGCCGTGATCCCGCTCACGATTTCCTTGGTCTTGGCCACGATGTAGATTTCGTTGGTGGTGAGATCGATAACCGGTGTACTGGTGATGCCGATCTCCGGGGTGATGTCATTGCAAGAAGAAAGGTCTTGGCTGGAAACCGGAAGGACTTGCCTCTTGCCAAACCTACCAATAAAGCTCTTCTGCCAAAGTTGCTGGCCGCTGTTGGCATCGAAAGCGTACACCTGGTCGTGCTCCGTGGCCACATACACCACATTGTGACGTGTGCCGCTGATGTTCACGCCGGGCACATACAGCGGCTGTGCATAAACGGATCCCGTGACCGGCAGCACCAGGCGTTTGCCAAAGGTCACCTCGTTGACGTTCGACGGCGCCAGAATGGTTTCATTCGCATTCAGACCGCTGCGATAGTTGTCATTGTGGTACGTGGTGACGGCGATTTGTCCCACCGACAGCCGGGAAGACAACAGCATGAACAGGACGCCCACACGAGCGGGGTACGTGACCCAGTTCTTCAATATTTGACTCTCCTGTAATCGGGTTGCAACATTGAAGGGACAAAATAAACCTGCAGGATTATCGCCTAAAATCACAAGGTCCGCAATTGGAAGGCGCGAGCTTGAGACGTTTTGCGACGTCGGAACCCGCAGGCGAAATCCCGAGGCCTCTTTATGTGGTGCGAAAGGGGGGACTCGAACCCCCACGGGTTTCCCCGCCAGATCCTAAGTTCCTGTCGAACGAGGAATCAATAGGTTAGCGCGATTTGCATGGAGTGAGATTCCCCTGTATTTATGCGGGTTTCTCACTCCTGCCTGTTCCCGGAACTAAACGCCAACAACCCGCCACTGGGCACAAAACTGGGCACACCCGGAAAGCCCCGCTATCCTGGAAGGGGGATACCTGAGCACGTCCGACATGCCCGAATGCCGTCCCTAACGGCCCGCAAGCCCCCTGCTACACACGTCCTGAGGCATTGGCCGAATGGTTGACCCCGTTCCGCTGTGTGTGCTCTGCCGTGCCTGTCCGTACCGCGCCTGTACTCAGTACAGGAATTTGCCCGCGAAGGGAAGCCCTTCACAGCCGGTTTTGAGATGAGGCCATCTCCTAAGCATGCTTTTTGCCTGACCCCTAGCCCCCCATAGACCGGGGAGGGGTAAGCGCGTGTACCATCTGGCTCCGGCAATTTTTCGCTAAAAAGGCTTGCGTTTGGCTGCTATAGTGGGTTCATGCCACGCAAAGGTAAGCCGCTCCGGTTGCTGCCTCAATCGTCGCAGACACCATCGTGAGTGTTCTTGTGTTCATATGCGGTTTGCGTGCACCACCAGCCATTGGCTTAACTGGCCGGGGACGCTGCTTTTTTGCCGCAACCAATCAGCAGTAGAAGTGCAAGCAGCGGCAGTAGGACGGCAAGAGAATAGCGCGACGAGAAAGTCGAGGTCGTGGGCATTCATCTCCTCCTCTGCCCAGCATAGATTAGGGGCGTGCAATGCTGCACGCGCTATTTCGGCCGGCCGATCCAGGACCACTGCCACGCGACCGAGACGCTCTGGTAGTTCCCGCCAACACGAATGTAGGCGCCATCACTGTAGCTGAGTTTGATGCTTTGGTGTTTGTCCAGCTTGAGCGATCCCGTGAATCCAATGCGCGAGCCGAGTTGCCGGGTTGACGGATACGCGGTGCCGTTCAGGCTGCTGACTCCGCCGAGCCAGAGATTGCCGTCCAGCGATACCCAGGTCCGCCCCTTCCAGTCGTAGCTTAGGTGACCTTCGAACGTGCCAATCGGACTCTCCGACCGGTTGTTTGTGCCGGGAAATAACTCGTTGTGGTCGAAGAAGTTTGAATTTGTCGTGTAGAACCAGATGCCTCCGTAGGCGTCCAGCAAAACTTTTCCCCACCGTTCTGAATACCCCAACTCCGGATGGAAGGCCCAGCGGTTTTCTCCCCAGTTGATCAGCTTGGTCGGGTCGTACTGCCCGGTCGGCGCCAGCACTTTGAGGCTCACCCCGATCAGGGTCTTCTGATGCCACTTGTGGAATTCGGCGGGATCCAAGGGCGCCCCGCCCTTCAGGTTCACCGCCAGCCGGTAGGTCGAGTCGAGCAGTCCGGAACGGTAAATCCCCTTCGCCAGTTTTTCGAAATCCCCGTCGAAGTTTCCCACCGCATACGGCAGCGCGGCCGTGATGTTGGCGAAGTGCCCGAACATATTGAAGGAGTGGTAGTAGCTCAACACCGGCACGCTGTACTTCCCAGTCGCGTTGTGAATTGGTAGCGCCGCGCCGAACAGCAATCCGCCGTCATAGAAACCGTAGGTCAGTGTGATGGCATTGGCGTGAATCGGGGTGATGACGTAGGCGCGCGGCGAGAGGTCCTGGGCGCAAAGCAGTTGTAGCGAATATGCAACAACTGCAACTAGCCACGCAAGTTTGGAGGCTACTTGCATTGCAACGATCCCCTAGAACGATCCTGATCACTTAGCTTGAACCCCGCGTGGCTTCGGCGTCTGAACTCCACTGGCCTCGCGAGTCTTCCCGCCCCGTTCTCCGCGCTAGCACTCAACCGGCTCCTGGTTCTTTGGCCACCGCTTGAACATCTCTTGCACGGCATTTTCCACCATCTCCTGGTTCTTATTGCCGTTCTTGTTCAGCGTATTCTGGGCAATTCCACGCCATATAAGCGACTGCGTCTTGGCATCGTACAAGTCGACAATCATGGTCTACGTTCTGCTCGGGAGTGATTCCGCCCATTCCTCCGCCGATCTCACGCATACCCCACGCGCTATACGAGGTCTGTTGTCTCATGCCGCCGGTGGCAGTCAAGATGATGTCTGGGTTCTGCGACTCCTGCACCATCTGCAGTCCTTTGCCCTGCATCGCGGTGTTGATGTCCTATTGCGCCACTTGCGCCAGAATCGAGTTCTGAGTCTTGTTGGCGTTGTTGGCAAAGCTGGCGTTGTGATCGTAGTTGACCGAAACCTGCTGGCCGACGGCAACGGCCGATGCGAAGCACAACAGCAGGACTCAAATAGCAATGGTCGTTTTCATGTTCATCGTCCTTTTCGAAGATTGCGTGCGCTGCCAGCGGAGGCTGGCAGCGCGGGCACTTGGATGGGCGGTGGCGCGGTTCCTCCAACACGCCTAGTCTCTGGCCCTGGCGAGCATTTCCGCCGCCTTCCTTTGGTCCTCGGCCGACAACTGCGACGGACCCAACTTGTAGTTCAACTTGTCGATGGTCCCAGTAAACGCGAATGGCACCTCGTAGCTGAAGTCCACCGGCGAGCGGGTATCGAGCCCGATGTCAAAAGTCTCATCGATCGACATCAGCAGCGGAATGGTGTGCTCGATCGTCTTGCGCGCGACCTCTTTGCCATCCACGCTCAACACGCCGGTACCACCTTTGGCGGGGCCCGGACCGTCGTACTTGAAGTCGAAGACTATGGTGTGTTTGCCTTCGTCTAGAGAAGAAAGTCCTTCCCAACGGAAGCGCTCCAAGTCCAACATGTTGTACACAAACACCGGCCGGCCTCGGCCGATGTGAAACATGTCGACGGCAAAAGCTAGAACCAGTCCAACGGCAGCGACCAGCAGGCATGCATAGCCGAAGCGTTTTCTCCACCGGCCGGCTGTGCCAATAAAGAGCAGAAGCAATCCGAAAATTAACAAGCCCAGACCGAAGTACTTGACCGGTTTGCTGCTGAACACCCAGCTTGCGCTCGGACTCAACATGAGCGCATAGCCGCCGAAGCGGCCGCCTAAGGTCGAAATTACTCCCTCCGCGCCGCCGCTGGGGATCGTCACCTCGGCAGTGATGGTGTAGTCCTTGTTCAAAATGCTGGGAGCATTGCCCACGGGAATCCCTGGATTCACGCCGGTGTAGGTAAATTCGGTCTTCCCAGCGATCGCGCTGGGACGCGGCGTCAGCAAACGCACGAAGCCGGAGTTGTCCAGGGGAAAGACCTGGTATTTCCCGGCCTCTTTCAGGAACAGCGCCTGAAGTTCCTTCAACTTGTCAGGGTTGCTGGCCGCGAGATCGTTGAACTCCGAATAATCCTCATTGATGTGGTAAAGCTCCCACTTGTACTGGTCGAGGGGCGGCATCGCGCCGGTTCCCAGCTCCCAGACCGGGGAGGGCGGTGTCGTGGCAGCCACCCATCCGTCATGGTAGATAGCGCGGTTGCCGAGCATTTCGAAGTACTGCGTATCGCGCTTCGAGGGCGCGTTAGCATTGGCTGAGTCAAAGGTGTAGAGCATGCTGACGCCTTCGATCGGCTTTTGCTTGATCCCATTGACCTCGTCGGGCGCCTGAATGCCGGCGGCTTCGAGGATGGTCGGGACAATATCAATGACATGGTGAAACTGGGTACGAATTCCGCCGGGGTCCTTAATATGGCCCGGCCAGGAAATAGCCAACCCCTGTCGCGTCCCGCCGAAGTGCGACGCCACCTGTTTCGTCCACTTAAAGGGCGTATCGAACGCCCAGGTCCATGCTACCGACATATGCGGGTAGGTCTTGTCCGAACCCCAGTCGTTATAGTGCAATGCATTGTAGGCCAGGACGGGCTTGACCTCCGGCTGGTTGAGAATGCCGTTGTAGGCGGTCAATGTATTGAATGTGCCGTAGAGACTGCCTTCCGCACTGGTGCCGTTGTCGCCGTCGATGTAGATAATCAGCGTGTTGTCGAGCTTGCCCATCTTCTGGACTTCGTCAATCACGCGACCAATCTCGTAGTCGGTGTAGGCGGTGTAGGCGGCAAAGACCTCCGCTTCGCGGGCATACATCTTCTTTTCCGCCGCGCTCAGCGAGTCCCATTTGGGTAGCTTGCCGCCTGCGTACTCTGGCTGTCCGTCCGGCCAGGGCGTCAACATCGTGTTCTGCGGAATCACGCCCAGCTTCTTCTGGTTTTCGAAGATCTGCTCGCGCATCTTTTCCCAGCCCATATCGAACTTGCCGTGGAACTTATCGATCCATTCCTGCGTCGGCTGGTGGGGCGAATGTGAGCCTCCGGGCACGTAATACAGGAAGAACGGCTTGTCCGGGGCCGAAGCGTTCAGGTCCCTCAAGTAACGGATGGCGTCGTCTGCCATATCGGTGATCAGGTTGTAGCCGGGGTGCCCCACCCACGGAGTGACCATCTCGGTGTTGCGGAACAGGTACGGCTTCCACTGGTCGGTCTCGCCGCCCAGGAAGCCATAGAAATACTGGAAGCCCATGCCGACAGGCCATTGGTCGAACGGCCCGGCGCTGGTGCTGTACGTGTATGTCGGGGTGTTATGGTCTTTGCCAAACCACGAGGTTGCGTAACCGTTTTCCTTCAGGATCTCGCCGATGGTGGCGCTCTCGGGGCCGATGACGGAGTCATATCCTGGGTATCCGGTGGACAATTCGCCGATGACACCAAAGCCGACCGAATGGTGATTGCGGCCGGTGATGAGCGCCGCCCGCGTGGGCGAGCACAAAGCCGTAGAGTGGAACTGAATGTAGCGCAGCCCCGCCTTGGCGATGCGGTCCAAGTTCGGCGTCGGAATGACGCCGCCGAAGGTGCCCGGCACGCCGTAGCCCTGGTCGTCGGTCATGATGAGCAGCACATTCGGCGCCCCCTTGGGAGGCACTATGCGTGGCGGCCACCAGGGCGTGGAAGTCTTGTAGGTTTCGGTGATCACGCCGCCGAACTTCGGAGGCGGTGGCGGAATCTGCTTGCCGTCGATTGTGGTCGTTGCGCTGGGCGAGCCCAACGTGCCCGTGACTTGCTGCGCGGAAGCCGCACTGCCGCCGAAAATGCTGGAAACGGCAAACGCTCCCAACGTTAGCTTTCGAACTCCTGCACCAAGGTCCATACTTTGCCTCCATCGCAAAAACTTCACGTTAGCTCCCACCAGCGAGGGTTATCATCGACCGCCCAGTCACACTGATTGGGGCGGTTTCGGAACTTTCATTTGTGGCCGTGGCTAAAAGGATACGCTCGCGACACATGCGCCGGCTTATCTCTGCCAGGCGAATCCTGCACGAATGAATGGCACACCTGCGCGTCCTCCCGGAAAAACTGCTGGGCGAACGGCTCACCCTTACTTCTTGCACCCGTGCTCGTACTTGCCCTTGACGCAGGTGGTGCCACCGGGGCCTTGGGCTACGCCCATTCCATTCTTGGTCTTGGCTTTGCCGCCGTTGGTGGTTTGGGTCGTGGTTACTCCGTTCGAGTTGGTGTGGGCGGCAGCGGCATTGCCCGTCCTAGAATTCACAGCGACGGCGCTATTCGGGCCTCGATCGACGCTCGCTCCATTCGTGGTCTTGACGGTGCTGTTGGTTTGAGTGGTTGTCACTCCGTTCTGGTTCTTGTGGACAACGGTAGCCTTGCCCGTATTCGGATTGGTTACAACGGCAGTCTGACCATAGCTGGCCGAAGTAAGGAACAAACACGCGATCATCAACAAAACTTTCATTGCATCTCCATCATTAAACCCGCGTTCGAGTGAAAGTAATCGACTTAGGGGATATGAGCCCGCGGTCCGTCAGACTCCCGGAAATGCCCGCATCACAGACGGTCAACGGATCGCGGACGGACATCTTTCCGTTCCAAATCATACGCCAGCAAACCACGACCAACTGTGATCCAGGTCACCCTGGAATTTCCTGCGTCTTGAAGGGGCGCTCACCTTCAGCCCGCGAGGGATCCGGGTTTTGCCTCCGCCGGCCTCAGTTTGTGCCATCCCGTGAACGCCAGATGGAAAAGCAGATTCGTGGGCACCATCAGCGATAGATAGACAACCGGGATCATGTAGACGTTAGTGCCGGGAAAGCAGTACCGCGCCACGTATAGCACGACAATGACGCTGCGCATGCCGGTGGAGGTTGCCAACACCCTGCGTGACTCAAGGTCGGGGCCGCCAATCAGCCAGCCGATCAGCATGGATATCAGCAGCAACAACAACATCGCCAAGATGGACCCACCGCCGCGGATGGCATTGAAGGCTCCACGGCGCACCAGACGCGTCTCCCACATGAGAAAAATGAAGGCAATCGTGGCCAAGACGCCCAGGGGCAGTACCAGCTTTGGGGCAATTTTCGGCGCCCGTCGCGCCGCCCACAAACCTGCGCACAGTGGCAGTGCGATGTACAGGGCAATGCTGGTGGCCAGCAGAAGCAGCGGCTGCTGATTGCGCTGCGCCGTCTCCGGGATCACCTCGATGGCCAGCGGGATCAT
>Ga0074046_10000519_pt1 | contig 35232 bp, 36 predicted proteins | sample BogForMeECP23OM3_FD_94441 | JGI IMG/M metagenome (GOLD analysis project Ga0074046, IMG submission 94441) | Bog forest soil microbial communities from Calvert Island, British Columbia, Canada - Bog Forest MetaG ECP23OM3 | ecosystem: Environmental > Terrestrial > Soil > Wetlands ... | reverse complement strand
GATCACAAGCATCGAGAGCAAGACGATTTCGGTCTTTGACAAAACCGGCAAGCCGCTGTCCCCGGCGAATGGTTACAACTTCAATGGGCAACTGGGCGCGATGCAAGGCATCATCACAACTCCAACCGGGGATGTGTGGGCGGCGGACGCTGGCAAGAGTCAACTCGTTTATTTTCCGAAGGGCGATCCGTCTCAGGCCCGGATATTGTGCCGCACCGAAAACGATAAGCCGGTCGACGGCACATGTCAGGTGAAAGGACCATTTCATCTGGCGATCGACCACCAAGACCGGATCCTTGTCTCGAACGCCAACTCCAATACCGTGACACGTTTTCCGTCGAGCGATCCCAGCAAAGCGGAACACATAAAGGTCGATTACAGCCCCCACGCCATTGCTATCGACAGTCAAGGGAACGCGTGGGTGGTGAATACCATTGGCGACCCAAGCATAATGGAAACGCTGCATTTGCTAAAGAACAAGGCCATCTCCTGGATCGACAGCAAAATGAGCTCCGGGAGCAAAGGTGACCAGGCAATCGAAGACTTCATCGCCCTCGTCCACGTATTGAATGCTTACCCCAACGGAAGTGTAAGCATGATCCGTCCGGACGGCACCCAGGGGCCCGGATCCCCGTTCAATGGGGGGCACAGCATCATTGGACCTTGGGGGATCACCATCGACGGGAACGACCACGTGTGGATTGCGAACGGTTTTGGCAAGACTGTAACTGAACTCTGCGGCGTACGCACGGAGACGTGCCCACCGGGGAGCAAGACCGGCGATCCGATCTCCCCGCCTAAGACTGGATATACGGGGAAAGGTATGCAGTATTTGACCGGAGTTGTAGTCGATCCAGCGGGGAACGTCTGGGTCGCAAACAACATTGATCTCCTGAACGAGGTTTGTATCCAGAAAGTTCCGGACGAAAGCATAACAACGCGATGCGGTGGCAACGCCTTCGTGGAGTTCTTCGGCCTTGCAAAGCCTGTGAAAACGCCGGTGATTGGCGGTCAGGTCCACACTCCGTTGATCGGCCCGCCGCCCGCACCGTAAAGAAACATCACCAGTTTCACAAGCGGGTTCAGCCAGGCCTCGTTCGAGCTGTCTTTTTTCAACTTCGCTTGAACTTCAAGTGCCTGGTAAACGCTGACCGGAGAAGTATCACTAGCCCCAGCTCGACAGTGCCCAGCTTACTGTAGTCGCAAACGCACGAGGCGAAAAGGAATCTTAGGAAACAGCACTGGCGTAGGGAGCGCTTTCAATTGTCATACTGCATCAGCGAAAACACATCCAGCCCCGGCAACTTCTTGCGTCCATTCAAGAAATTCAACTTCACCGCAAGTGCTGCGACTTCCTGGTCTCCCTGCCCACCACCCGCCCGGTAAAATCCCTGAACGTAAGCGTAGCCACCGGCGTAGTCCTCTTCGAAGCCCTCCGCCAGCGCCACAGCAAGCGCAATCCATAGCCGGCGAATGCGGACAGGTAATCATGCAAAAGGACGGCACACTCCAAGAACGCGTTTAATGAGCGAGCCCCATGCGGCGGGTCAGGTCGAGAAACCGCGGATCGAACCGGATGGGATCCCAGTGCGAGTCTGCGTTGAGATACAGGATGTAGCCGTTATGGCTCGTATAGGCCCGCTCCAAGTCAGCGAATGCAGCATCATAATCGCCTATGCGAACCTCAATGGCCGCCGCATCCACAAGCTGCATATAATCACAATGGCCGAAGCCAGAAGCGCTTGCGAATTTTCGTGGCTGCCGGATTCCCAATTTGCAGAGTTCCAGAGATTTGCGCCAATAGCCTTTGGCTCCAGACTGATGATAAGCCTTCCGCAATTCTGCCAGCCGATCCTGGCTCATCCCGAATAATTCTTCCGCCTTCAGGTATTCCTGAATCGCTTCGTCGGATTGCCCTATCTGCTCATAGGTTTGTCCCAGGTCAAAGTGAGCCCACCCAGATCCCGGAGAAAGCTCCAAAGATCTGCGCGATTGCTGGATTGCCAGATCGTAGTGCCGTGCCAGGTAACAAGCCCACTCCGCGAAATCTCTCGTGAATTGGGAAAACGGGTCCAGTTCCAGAGCTCGTTTGGCCTCGGCCACTCCTTCCTCAGAGCGTCCCACAGCAATCAAATAGTGCGCGTACCACGTGTGCGCCGCCGCAGAATTCGGATTCAGTTCAATGGCCCGTTTGAATTCGCTTTCCGCTCCGGCCCAGTCCCATTCCAGAACCATCCGGACGGTCCCGAGCGCAGTATGCGCCTCTGCGAGATTTGGATCGAGTTGCAAGGCCTTCAAAGCCGCATCTCTTGCAGCGGGCAGGGAGTTTTTCGAGGTCAGGTCGTTTGCAAACATGTCCCCGGCCCACGCTACAAGCGAGTAGCACACCGCCAGCCCAGCGTAGCCAAGCGGATCATCCGGAGCCTCTTGAATCGCTCGCCGGAAATACGGAATGGATTTATCCAGCCCCTCGCGCGTATCATCGCTGCACAAATAGCGCCCCCGCAAATAATCGTCGTGAGCCTCGGGATTGACGGGCCGTGCATTGCTCAGCAGTTTTTGTTCTGCCGGTGTCAGTTTCACCTGAATTTCGCGCGCCACCGCCTGAGCCACCTCAGTTTGCACGGTCAAGATGTCCACAATTTCGCTGTCGTAGCTCTCCGCCCACAAATGCCTTTCCGGCGAAGCCTGCACCAGATTCGCCGTGATTCGCATGTGGTTTCCGGAACGCGATACCGTACCCTCAACCAGCGCGTCCACTTGCAGTTCGCGCGCGATTTCCGGCAGCGATTTTTTTGTGCCCTTGTACTGCATCACGGAAGTTCGCGAAATCACGCGCAGCGCGCTGATCTTCCCGAGATCCGTCGTCAACGCTTCCGTCATCCCATCGGCGAAATAGTCCTGGTTCACATCGTTCGATAGATTCACCAGCGGGAGCACGGCGATGCACTGAATTTGCGTGCGGGGTTGACCGCCGAGCAAGCGATGCCGGAAATCTCCCACGTTCGCCGCAACCACCAATCCCAGCAAAACCATCGTCGCCAAAATCCCAGCGAATTTCTTCCATTTGCCGGAGGCTTTATCGGCTTTGGCTGCCAACACTGGCAGCGTTTCCGGAGCTGTCGAACCCACTGGCGGAGCGGCCTGCGCAGGGGGCGCGCTCGACTCAACCGGCGCGATGAAGCGATACCCTCTGCGCGGCAGCGTCTCGATGAATCGTGGATTGTCGGCGGAATCTCCCAGCGCCTCGCGCAAACGGTTGATCGCCGTGTTTACCCCGTGGTCGAAATCCACGAAGGTATCCGTGGGCCAAAGGCGTTCCCGCAGTTGCTCGCGACTCACTAGCTCGCCCGGCTTCTCCAAGAGCATCGCCAGCACCTCAAATGGCTGGCCGTGTAGCCTCAATTTCAGGCCGCTCTTTCTCAGTTCGCGCGTCGGCAGGTCCACCGCAAAGGTGGCAAATCGGATAACTCTGGGTGGGGGTCCGTTTTCCGGCGCCATGGGGCGAATCTCTTGCGGCAGAGTGTATCACCTAAGCGGCGGCAGGTTGTATCGCAGAATGCGAGGTGCGCCAATAAGCCTTTCCATATCAGCAGGTTGAAATTCGAGAAGCTTTTGAGCCTGCGTCTATTGAGGTACTTTCCCAATTCTCGCATGCTCGCCGCGTTCGCCGGCTTCAGCTGGACAAAACGCCGGCCAAAAAGGAGAACACCATGAATACCAAGCCATCATTTCTACGGGCAACATTCTTTCTGCCGGCACTATTCGCCACCTTGATCCTAGCCGGCGCTGCAAGTGCGCAAGAGGTTTCCGCGCGCTTCGTCGGGAAGTTCACCCTCGCTTCCCCCGTGCATTGGGGCAAAACCACCCTACCGCCCGGCACCTATACCGTTCGCATTGACTCGACGACCTCGCCCATCATGGCCATTATCCGCAGCGACCGCTCCAACTCTGCGATTCGCGTCATGAGCCTCGCCACCGGCGATTACCACAGCGGTTCGAATGCCCTGCGTCTCAAAGTCCGCCGCGGCTCGCTCGTGGTCCAGTCTCTGGTCCTCGCGAACCTCGACACGGTTCTTATCTACGACCCATCCCCAGCTCAGGAAGAGGTCGAGGAAGCTCACGCGGACCCCACTGTCCCCGTACTCGTGGCCAGGAAATAAGAGTTGGCGTAGTTGCCCCAATTTAGCGGTCAAGTTGAGCCCTTGCTAGCACACAGAAAGGAAAACGGTGATGAAAATCAGTTTATTGAAGTCCACGCTATTTGTTTTGTGTTTACTGTTTGCCGGCGGAATCCAAATGGAAGATACCCCTCGTGTCGCGCAGGTTGTGGCTTTAGATGAGTGCGATCCCGCTACCTTCAATGCCCCAACTGCCGTCGGTCCGGATTTCTGCCGGAACGTCGCACTAGGCGCTTCCACGACGTTCGCTGATTTATTTGCCGCAGCAAAGAGTGGAAGCCCTGACCCCAAGTGGGACTTCGAGCCTGACTCGCTTAAGATCAACAAAGACACGATCCTGAATGTGGTGGATCAGGGCGGCGAACCTCATACCTTCACCGAAGTCGCAAAGTACGGAGGTGGTTTTATACCCGGACTGAATGCCCCGAACGAGGATACCGTGCCAGAATGCGACGGAGGCTTTTCGAGAGTGGAGGTTGCCCGAACCCGAGTCCTGCAGGGCAGCCAACTTCAGCTCACAGGACTTTCGAAGGGAGAGCATCTCTTTCAGTGCTGCATACATCCCTGGATGCGCGTAAAAGTCGAAGTGAAGTGAGCGAAGGACACGGACGGGGTACTGCGCAGGTTGGAAGCTTACGCGGACCCTACTGTGCCCGCGTCGCATGTCGTTTCCGCTCTGGGGATAGAAAGGAAGAGCCCGCAGGTACCTCGCGACAACCAATATTGCGTCGCATCTCTTCTGTCCCTGGATCAGTTTCACCCACCGGGTTGTTCGCATCGCAGATTACTCGGCATATGTTGCCGATCTGTCCCCGAGGCAGCATATCGAACTCATTGCCCGTGCAGATGAACAGATGGTCTCAACTCGACAAAGTAGCGCTGCGCTTAAACCAACGCCCCAGAAAAACCGTAGGCTCCGAGACTCCTGCGAGGAAACCGCGAGCCAGCGTTGCGTCCATCCATTGAGACCACCGCGGCCGACGGAAAAACCGGTACTCCGCCCGGCACCGCAACCCCAGCTTCCTGATCCCTGCCATCTGATCGCCTCTTACCGATTACTGCTTGCCCTGCTTCCTCACTTGTCATACTGCATCAGCGAAAACACATCGAGCCCGGGCAGCTTCTTCCGTCCATTCAGAAAATTCAACTCCACCGCGAATGCCGCGCCTTCAATCACTCCCCCCAGCGAGCGGATCAATTGCACAGCCGCTGCCGCGGTGCCTCCGGTGGCCAGCAGGTCGTCGCACAGGAGCACGCGCTGGCCCTTTTTCACCGCGTCTTCGTGCATCTCCATGGTGTCCGAACCGTATTCCAGCGCGTAGGAAATCTTCGCCGTCTTCGAGGGCAGCTTGTTCGGTTTGCGCACCGGCACAAACCCAGCGTTCAGCCGATACGCCAGAGCCGGCGCAAAAATAAATCCGCGCGCTTCAATCCCCGCCACCAGATCAATCGTGTGGCCGTGATAGTGCCCGCAAAGCCGGTCAATCATCACGTTGAATCCCTTTTTGTCCTTCAACAGCGTGGTGATGTCGTAAAAAAGAATTCCCGGCTTCGGATAGTCTGGAATCTCGCGGATCAACTGCTTCAAATCTTCCATTCGTTCGGCTCCTGGTTATTCGGTGAATTCAACGGTGAAAATTCCCACGTATTTCGCTTCCACGTCGCTGGGTTCCTCGGCCACGTGCCTTACCTGCGCCATCATCGGCCCGTGTTGCAGCGCCGCGCGAAGTTTCTGCAACTCCTCGGGCGTGCCCATCGCGAATACTTCCACGCTGCCGTCGCGGCGGTTTCGGACATAGCCATCCAAACCAATCTTGCCCGCGGTGTGCTCCACAAAATTCCGGTAGCCCACTCCCTGAACTCGACCCGTGACCACGTAGCGGCGCGCGACCATCCCCTCACTCACAATATCCCGAGTCTATCAGAGCCGTGTGCCCCGCTTCCAAATCCCAGCGCGCCGCGCCGCCATTGCGTTACACTGGCATTCGTGCGTCAGGCGGCCTGCCCCTCGGCTTCTTGCATCCAATCAAACATGAATCGCATCCCTGCAAATTTCGCAAACTTACGAAACCGCATGCAACTCCCCTTCTTCGCCCTCGCCGCAACGCTCCTCCTTGCCCCAGGCGCGTGGTCACAGGACGACCGCCCGGGCCCGCAAGCGCCGCCTCCCGAACATAAAATCGAACGCGTCGTCGTCGGCGTGGCCCAACCGGAAGCGCCGCCCTCCTTGCCGCCCGCCCAGATCATCGCCGCCTTCAGCAAAAAAGAGGATCTCTATCAAGCCGAGCGGCCACTCTTTTCCTATCGCCGCACCGTGCGCATCCAGGAGCTGGGCCCAGACGGCAGGCCCACCGGTGAATTCAACGCTACCTATCAGGCCGTGCGCTCCAGCGACGGGCAACTCTACGAAAAAGCCCTGGCCGCGCCGGAATCCTCACTCCAGTATCTGCCCTTCGAGCCGGAAGACGCGCACTCGCTTGCCAGCATCCCGTATTTCCCGATCACCAGCGATCAGCTCGGCAAATACAGGGTACAGTTTCTCAGCACCGAAAAAGTGGACGAAATTGATTGCTACATCTTTGAAGTGCGCCCCAAAACGCTCGACCGCAAGCATCCGCTGTTCGACGGCATCATCTGGGTGGATCAGAAATATCTGGAAGTGGTGAAGACCTACGGCAAGTGGGTCACCGACCTGGGCCCGATCCGCGCCGGCAGTTTGCCGTTCAGCATGTTTGAAACCTATCGGGAAAACGTGGACGGCAAATACTGGTTCCCCAACTATTCCCGCGCCGACGACGTCTACAAACTAAAGGACCGCGAAGTTCCCGTCCGCGTAACGATCAAGTGGTCCGACTTTAAGCCCTACCCGCCGGCCGCGGTTCCCGCAACCGCCCCGCCGCCCGCAAAACCGTAGCGAAGGATTGCATTATTTCGCCTCGGCGTACAATTCGCGCAATACTTGCGGCAATTCCTGCAATCCATTCAGCAAAATCTCCGGCCGCACCGCGCGCAATCTCTTCTCCGTCGGAAACGGCCCCAGGACCGCGATCGCCCGCACTCCCGCCGCGCGCGCCATTTCCACGTCTTCCGGCGTGTCGCCCACATAGACACAATCGCGTGCCTCCGCCTTCATCTCCCGCAGCGCCTTCAGCAGCGGTGCAGGATGCGGCTTTTTCTCTGGCGTGTCTCCACCCAAAACGCGAGTGCGAAACACCCGCGTCAATCGAAACTCCCGCAACTGGCGGCTCACCCGGCTGCGATCTCCGCTGCTGACCAATCCCAGCGCATGCCGCTTGTTCAATTGCCGCAGCACGCGCCGTGTCGCCGACATCAGCTTGGAAGGATGTTTCGCGTAGTAAGCCCGCCAAACCCGGTCGGCATCGTCCCAGCGCTTCTCGGGGATTTTTGCCGCGCGATACACCGTATACCAGTCCGGCGAATAGTGGCACTCCAGCTCGGCAAGTCCCCAATCCACGCCCATTTCGCGAAACATCGCCAAATAAGCCTGGGAATCCGCGTGGTAAGAATCGAGCAGCGTGCCGTCCCAATCAAACAGCACGCCATGAAGTGGAGCGCGGGAAGTCATCCCCAACAGGGTAGCAGAAACACTTCCAGCGAAAAGGTGCAGGGAAGGGAATTGAAGGAAGAAGCTGATTGTCAGTCGAGGGAGAAGCGTCCGGGAATATGATCGTCCCGGTCAAACGCGAAATCATCGAAATTGGCGGCGATCCCGAACCAACCCGGCATGTTGGCCGGCTCCACGCGCTTCACATGCGCCTTGGAGGAAACCACCACGTTGCCATACCCAAGCGGGCGGCTGACCAGCACGATATCCAATTGAATTTCAGTTTCCAGGATCAACGCTTTGGGGCAGAGAAAAAACACTCCCGAAGAACTGATGTCCCGGGTAACCAAGGTTATGGGAAATTCTTCGATCAATCCATTCACACTGTGCAGCTTAAGCGGCAGTCTCAGCGATGCCCGTGGGCGCTCGCGCTGTTCCAGGTGGACGCCAACCGCATGAGTAGGCACTCGTACAAAGCGGTGCGGCTGCGGCGAGCGCAACAGCGGCATCACTCGCAGCGCGGGCACCCGGGGAGCAGCCGGTTGTACGGGGACAGATGGCGCAGGCGCCGCTGCCGCTTGCACGGCTGCATCCTGCTGAACTGGATAATTTTCCCAAGCGAACGCGTGATTGCTGGAACTCATCTCACCCCTCAGAGAGATGAATCTACAACTGACCCCACCGAACTAGTTCCATTACCCGACCTGCCAGACACGAACCCCAATGAAGTTGGGTTGTCAAAATGCCATTTCCTGAAGCAAGTGTCAACCTGTGGAAAACAGCCGAAGTGTCCTAAAACGAAACACTTAGGACTAGTACCGGCTCAGGCTATTTAGAGATTTGGAGCTATTCTGTTCACTGGCCACGCCCAGTTTCCGAAGAGGGATTCGCCCGCACGGCCTGCGAAACCGGCGGACTGTTTGGCGCGTGAAAGCGGATAGATTGCTATGATCGGGTTTTGTATTCTTGGCCCATGAACAAGCTGGCTGACAGTTCAGGAACTGGCAACATTTCATCGCGGTCTGCGGCGGAGTTCTGGCAGGCGACGCTGCAGCGCGATCCGCGCGCCGACGGTAAATTTGTTTTTGCGGTGCGTTCCACACATATTTATTGCCGGCCGACGTGCCCGGCGCGGCGGCCGTTGCGGCAGAACGCGATTTTTTTTCGCACCATGCAGGAAGCGGAGAAGAACGGGTATCGCGCGTGCCGGCGTTGCAAGCCGAAGGAACAACTCGAAGCCATTTCGCTGGTGAAGCAGGCGGCCAAGTTGCTTGGCAATGCCAGCGAAGAAGAATCGGTTCGTTTGGATTCCATCGCCGCGCAATTGCACGTCTCTCCGCCGAAACTGCGGCGCGCTTTTCATCGCATGACCGGATTGGCTCCGCGGGAGTTCGCGCACGCCGCACGGCTGGAAAAATTCAAGAAGATGCTGCGCGAAGGCGCGGCGATTTCGGAAGCTTTGTACGGCTGCGGCTACGGCTCACCGAGCCGCGTGTACGAAAAGACGAATGCGCAGTTGGGAATGACCCCGGCATCGTACCGGAAGGGAGGAGTGGGAATGAAAATCGCATACACGGTGGCGGGAAGCTCGTTGGGGAAGGTATTGGTGGCGGGGACCGAGCGGGGAATTTCCGCGGTCTATCTTGGCGACGACGAGAGGATTTTGGTCAGCGAGCTGCAGAAGGAGTATCCGCGCGCGGAGATTGCGCGCGCCGCGGCGGCCAACGAGGCGTGGCTGAAAGAGATTTTGAGCCGGGTGGAAGGACATTCTCCCAGCCGCGATTTGCCGCTGGATGTGCAGGCCACCGCGTTTCAGCGGCGGGTGTGGCAGGAGCTGCAAAAAATTCCGCGGGGCACAACGCGCACGTACACCCAAGTGGCGCGCGCGCTGGGCAAGCCGGATTCCGTGCGCGCGGTCGCTCGCGCATGCGCTACGAATCCCACCTCGATCGTGGTACCGTGCCACCGCGTGATTCGCACCGACGGCGCGTTGGCCGGCTATCGCTGGGGTCTGCACCGCAAGGCAAAGTTGCTGGAGAAGGAAGCCTGTGGCTCACCCCTTCAGGGGTGAGGGTTTTCGTAGCACTGGCGAGATCGTGCCGGGGCAACAAACTAATCGTGGGGTTTTTCGACCTTGCTGCCTTTTGGCCAGTCGGCTTTGAATTTTCCGTCGCCGATCTTCAAGTTTTTCATTACATTCCGGTACCGGGAAATAAAGTAATCGCCGGAGCCCGCTTCCAGGAATTTCTGCTGCACCGGCATCCACGACGATTCATCCACCCACATCTGAATCTTGGCGATCTGCTGGCGCACTTCCTCGGAATGCGGCACCAGCTCCACAAGGGCCATCTTGTGGCCGTCGAGATCCTCCTCGCCGGCCAAACTCACGTCGTAGCTTTTCTTGAGACTCTCCGTGCGCGTACCAAATCCCAGCGCCAGATACTGATCGGCTAGGGCGCGGTTCTTGCCGATGTTGTACTCTTCCACGCGATTGATCTTCGGCGTGTAGATATACAGATTGTCGCCATTGCGGATGATGGTGCGGGGATCCGGGGTAATGAAATCGATGCGCAACTTGGAATCCTTGCGCACATAAATTTCGCCGGATTCCGTGGACGTATCCTTCACCACCGCGGTGTACTTGATGTGGTCCAACCCGGCCGTCAGGCTGCGGAAGTCCTCCGCGGACCGGTCCATCATCGTCAGCACGTATTCCAGAGTGAGTTTGGCGGGGGCCTGGCCGCTACCAGCAGCGAGCGTTGTTCCGAGCAAGGCGAGCAGCACAATCAGCGCAAAGAGGGCGGTTCGTTTCAAGTATTCCTCTATTCCCTTGGATGCTAGATAGCCTTCAAATCGTAGCATAAGCGGAGCATGGCCGACTCGCGCGCTGGCACCGGCGGGCGATCTTCTGAATTAGTGCTTGATCTCTACCTGATAGGCGATGACATTGCCGGCGGCGTCGCGCACGGCTTCGATCTTCCCAATCGCAAACCGCCCGTCCTGGAGCCCCGGGCCGGCCTTCTGCAGCGCGTTGTGGAGGTCGTTCTGCAGCGCTGGGGTACGCGTGGGAGGCGCGAGCACGCGCGAATCCACCCGGTAAATTTCGATTTCGCCCGCTTTGGAGAGCAATTCCACTTGCGTTGAGTTCGCCGGCAGGCCGACTTGTGGCTGGTCGTGGAACCAACTCTTCGGCAGGAACACAAACACCAGGACCAGCGCGACCGCGACGTCGTACTGCCACGAGCCGCGCTCGTACGACCAGAAAAACACCCGATAAAAAAATCGCCCGATTCCCGCCATGGATTAGTCTGCCGGCACTCCATCCACGATCACCCCGTCGCGCATGTGCACCACGCGGTCGAAATAGGTGGTGGCTTCCGGGTTGTGGGTGATCATGACGATGGTTTGCCCCAGATCTTTATTCAAACGCCGAAGCATTTCCAGCACAATTTCGGAATTTTTGGTGTCCAGGTTGCCGGTGGGCTCGTCGGCCAGCAGGATTTTCGGCTCGTTGATGATGGCGCGGGCGATGGCCACGCGCTGCTGTTCGCCGCCGGACATTTCGGAGGGGCGGTGCTCCAGACGGCCTTCGAGGCCGAGCATTTTGGTGACGACTTCGAAGCGATGCGGGTCGAACCCGTCGCCGTGAATGTATTGCGCGATGGCGATGTTGCCCTTGGCGGTCAGCGCGGGCAGCAGGTTGAATCGCTGGAACACGAAGCCGATTTTGCTGCGCCGGAGCTTGGTGCGCTCGGCATCGCTCATGGCCACCAGGTCGTTACCGTCCACCAGCACCTTGCCGCGCGATGCGCTTGCCAAGCCGCCAATGACGTAAAGCAGCGAAGACTTGCCGCAACCCGAAGGGCCCATCACCGCCACGGCTTCGCCGGGCAGGACGTCGAGATTTACGCCGCGCAGGGCCGGGACTTCCACCTTGCCCGCGTGATACAGCTTCCAGACGTTCTCGACTTTGAGTATCGGCTCCAAGGTCTTGAGCTCGGGCTCCGTGATTCCGGTGGAATTCGTTCGTATTGTAACTGTGATTGCCATCGATGCCTAGTTTCCCCTTATTTCGGTAGCGGGCTACTTTGAATTTGGCTTCAGTAAAACGATCAACAAAATAAATGCCACAGAACAGGTAACTCCGAGCCACCACGGGCTGAACGGAATGGGAAATAAAAGCACGATGGCCCACCACCAAGGCCAGACTGCCTTCGCCGTTCTTGTAGGCTCCATTTTCAAATCACCTTAGGCCGCTCCAAACTAGCCCACCACTCCGGTTCCTTAGTCGTATGAGAGCGCTTCAACCGCGTCTTTGCGGCTGGCCTGCCACGCGGGATAGCTCGCGCCGATCAGCCCGCCCACAATGGCGATCAGTCCGGCGCGCAAAATCCAGCCCGCGGTAATCAAAATGGAAAGCGTTGGAAATATCTTGAGAAAACCGGCCCGCACCGCGTAGCTCAAGCCGATGCCCGCGAAAATTCCCAGAAGACAGAGCATCGTGGTTTCCGCCAGAAGCGCGCGGATAATCAGGAATTTGCTGGCACCTAATGATTTTAGCACGCCGATGTCACGGGTCCGCTCCAGCACGGTGGTGTACATCGAAAGGAAGATCACCAGCAGGCCGATGGAAACCGCCAGCGCGATCATGGAATTGATGAATGTCTGCAGCGCCGGAATGTTCGTGGAGGTCATCAGGCTCATGAATTCCTTGACCGGCCGCACCGGATAGTTGGGCAGCAGTTCCTTGATTTCGGCGATGACATCCGGGGTGTGCTCGGGCCGTGTGCACTTGACCAGGAAGATGGTGGCTTTATCGCGGCCGCCGACAAGTTCCTGCAGCGTGGTGATGGGGACGAAGATGCGCCCGGCTTTTCCGTGCTCCACGATGCCCACAACTTTCCAGTCATGATTCAGCAGCGGGTAAGTGTCGCCGAGTTTCACGTGCTTGGCCTTGGCCTGCCAGTCGTCGATCAACATTTCGTCCGGCCCCTGCAAGTCGTGCCCTTCATAGAACACGAAGCCGTTGGAAACGTCGCGGAAAGAGACCGGGTCGATGCCCCAGATAGTTTCGACGCCGCCGGAAGTGTTGAACTGCAAAAACGCCGGGGTGACGTATTGCACGTACTTCAGCTCGTGAATTTTCTCGCCGATCTTGATGGGCATGGGCGAGCCGGTCATTACGATGAACATCTGCGACGAGGGCGCCTGCACCATGATGTCGGCGCCGATGCCTTCGATGCGCTTGGCGGTTTCCTGCAACATGCCGGAGGTGAGGCCCACGATGACGATGACCAGGGTGACTTCCACGGCGATCGCCACCACGCCAATCAGGGTGCGCACGGGCCGGTGGAACAAATTCCGCAAAACAAAATGGCCCATCATGGCTTTTTCACCTCGGAATCTTCTCCCAGCCGCACCATTTCCGCGCCCGCCGGTGCTTCCAGCTTGAAGCGGTCCGCCTCCAGCGTTTCATTCAGGGTGATTTTGGTGATGGTCAGGTCCAGACGGTATTCGTCGTGCGGGCGCTCGATGCGAATTTGCATCGGATATTCGGCGGCGCTTCCGGCGGAAACGGGCTGCCAGTTGGCATAACGCACGTCGGAGAGCAGCGCGCCTTTCGGACCGTACGATTGCAGGCGGACCACATGGAAGTCGGCGCGATCGAACCAGATCTTGCGCAGGATTTCGGACTGGTAGCCGCCGCGCAACACCGTCAGCACGTAGTACCGCGCGTTTTCGTCGTTGAACTCTTCGATCAGCACCACTTCTTCCTTGCGGACTTCCGGCCACAGCACCGCGTCCAACAGATGCTGCGGCCGCAGGTTCTCGATCGGCTTGCTGCTCTTGCGCTCCAGCGCGACCGAGCCGGTCAGAAATTTATTCTTTGGCGGGATGGAAACTTCAAAGGTCTGGCCGTCGCTGGCCATGTCGAAGACTGTTTTTCCCACCACGGGCACTTGGCCGATCATGCGGATGTTGTAAGGCCGCGACGCCAGCAAGAACGCTTTCACTTCGTGATATTCGTCAATCACGCCGCTGTATTTCGTGCCTGCGGTGGGTTTCAGTTCCAGCGTGGCGTCAATGCTCTGCAAACTGCGGGCGAGCGTGTTGTAGTTCGCGAGAAGATCTTCCTCGCTCGCTTCTTTGGCGACGGGACGTTCCGCCACCGGCACGTGCGTGGATTTCGTGACCGCATGCCCGCAGCCGCCAACTGCCGCCGACAGTGTCAGCAAAATCAGGCGCATGGTTGTGCGTTTCATCTGCAATTTCCGCGTCTCCCATCCAAAAGAGGCAATTCTGTAGCCACCGGCGCGACCGTCAAATCGTCCGTTCACTGCGGCCGCGCAATCAGCACGTCAAACGGCTGCAGCGCAGGGCGCGCGCGGCGAATGATTTCGCTGGGCCACAAAGTCTGGCTTAGCAAAGTCACCCATCCATCGTCCGGTTCGCAAATCGCACAGAACGTGTAGCGCGTATATGCGTCCTGATACGCATCCAGCCCGCGATGTGATAGCTCGCTCTCAACCGCGACATCCGCGTCTCTTGTGGCGGCCCCGCAGCGAAGGCCAAACGTTTCCCCGGCGAATCGCGTCACCAGTTCGCGCAGCTTTTCGGCCGGCGGCTGCGGAATCACCAGGCAACGGTTGGCCGCTTCGCGAAACTCCACTTCGTGGCCCTTGCAGTATTCCCGCACGCGATCCAGATGGCTGAAAAAATCCAGCACCCAGGTTTCCTCGCCCGCCAGTACCGGAAACATCGCCGCCCAAATCGCAGCGGCTTCGGCGCCCCGCAGCGGCTCGCGGCTTTCCGTCTCGATCAATTCCAGCCCCACTGCTTTCACGTCAGAGCCGAGATCCAGCGCCTGCACATCCAGGGAATACGGCGGCAAGTCCGGTAGGTTGTTTTCCGGCGGCAAGATTACTCTTCCTCGAGTTCGCCGAAGGCCGCGTGGAATTCCGGCGAGGCCTTGCGCACTTCCAGCCAGTTAAAAAAGGTGTCCGGTGCTTCCAGCCAGATGCGAAACCATTCCGCGATCTCTTTTTTCTCTTTGCGCTTCAGCTCTTCCACTTTGCGGTTGCGCGAAATCATTTCCGCGCGGCGTTTGCCGAGGCGGGCAATCTCCAGCACCCGCTCGACCGCTGCTTTTTCCCCGTGGGCGCGAAAACGCCGCAGCAGTTCGTCAAGGCGGGTGAGGCTCACCTCCGCGTCCTGCAACGTTTTGAAATGCAGAATGTCGTCGAACTCTTCCTCGAAGCGCTCTTCGGCTTCCTCGCGTTCGGTGAGCTGGATTTTCCAGCCGGCCTCTTTCAGCACGTCGGAAATGTAGTCGTTGCTGGTTTTGCCCGCTTCGCCGTGATCCGCCAGCAGCTTGCGGCGGAGCTGATCGACCTCGGCGACCGACCATTTCTGCACCCCAATGGCGCGCGCCGCGTCCAGGATCAAATTCTTTTTGTGCTTGTGCGCGTCGGTCATCGTTTGCCTTTACTGCCTTTGCGGGCCGCCCCGGCGGCATGTGTATGATGCGCTTCCACAGGCGGGGGTTCCGCGGGCTCGCCGTTCAGCAGGCGGTGATATTTGGCCACATTTTTGTTGTGTTCCGCCAGCGTGGCGGCGAAAAAATGTCCGCCCTGAGTGTTGGCCACGAAATAAAGGAAATCGGTTTCCGCGGGGTGCGCCGCGGCACGCAACGCCACTTCGCCAGGATTCCCGATCGGCCCGGGCGGCAAGCCTCTGTATACATACGTATTGTACGGCGAGTCGATGCGCAAATCTTTCAGCGTGAGCGTGCCTTTATAGCGGCCATCCTGCTCCAGCGCGTAAATCACGGTAGGGTCGCATTGCAGTGGCATGTCTTTGTTCAGGCGGTTGGTGAAGACGCCGGCAACCAGCAGGCGCTCGCCAGGCTTGGGCGTTTCGCGCTCCACCAGCGAGGCTAGCGTGACGACGGAGCCAAGTGATGCCGCCGGATCCGCCGCTTTTCCGCGATCGGGCATCACGTTGAGCAGCGCTTCCCGAAACTTTCGCACCATCATGGCGGCTAAATCGGCGGGTGTCGTGTGCTTGGGCAGATTGTAGGTCGCGGGGAAGAGAAAGCCCTCGAGCGTTTTCGCCTCCGGGAAGAGATCCTTGATGAGCATGGGGTCCTGCGCGGCTTTCAGGAAATCGTCGGCGGTCATGTATTTTGCGGCTTCCAGGTCATGGGCAATGTCGAAAATCGTTTCGCCCTCGCGCACTGTGAAGGGATTCTGGTAAACCTCGCCGTTGGCCAGTTTCCAGAAAACTTCCTTGCCGGTGAGCGGGTGATCGAAAAGATATTCGCCGGCTTCCAGCAAGCGTTTTGGGTGGCGGCGGGCGTAAAGCTCAAACGCGACGGAATTGCGAATCACGCCGCTGTTTTGCAGGAGGCGGGCCACCGCGCGCTGCGAAGAGCCGTGAGGAATGTCCACGTACACGCCTTCCGCCGGAATCGAGCCGTACGGTTTTTCGATGCAATACCAGAGGTAGCCGGCGGCGGCGGCGACGGCGAGCAAAACAATGAGGACCAGGGCGGCAAGTATTTTCAAATTAGCGGCTCCCCTGCGTCAGGGCCGTGCGAGTCAGGTATTCGCGCAATATAATCATCGCGGCGACCGCGTCCACGGTGTACTTTCCATCCGCGCTGCCCGGGGTTTTTCTGCGGCCGTGCGGCGTCTCTTCGTGGACGAGCCGGCGCCCCATTTCTTCTTCCAGAATGCGCTCGGCTTCCCAACTGGTCAGGCGCTCATCCACCATTTCCACGGGCATGCCAATCTGTTTGTGGACCCGCTGCGCAAAACGCGTGGCTTCGTCGGCCATTTCGCCGCCGGTGCCGTCGAGGCGCAAGGGAAGTCCCACGATAATTTGCCGGACACCCAAATCGCGCGCGAGTTCCCGCAGACGGCGCATGTCTTCGTTGCGGTTGATGCGCTCCATAGTGTCGTAAGGCTGCGCGATGCGCGTTTCGCTGTCCGCCAGCGCCAGCCCGATTTTGGTGCGGCCGTAGTCCAGCGCCAGAATTTTGAACGCCACGGGCACGGGCTCCGCCGCCAAAACTCCGCTTTTCTTTGGATTTCCGCTCACATCTTCAGTATAGCTCGAACGCTGCCCAGAGGCCGCATAGCCGCGTCACGGTTTTCTTCCACGCGCGCCGCTTTGCCAGTCGGCCCACATGCCGATGGTTTTTAGTTCCTGGTCGAGGCCGGTTTCTTTCAGGAGTTGCTCCATCTGCGCGCGGGAGTAGCGCGGGCCGAGCGGCTCGGGGCGATCGGCGATGCCCCACGCGGTGACCGCGCCAAGCACCGTGTTGAGTTTCAACTCGCGAATATCCACTTTGTCCAGCGTGTCCGACGCGGCGTGGTAATTCTGCAGGTAGTTCGCGACCTCCTGGTTGGCCACCAGGTTTGGCACGCCCTCCAGCAAAAAGTCGAAGTGGTCCGTGCCCCAACTCGCGTCGTAGGAATGGTTGTCCACGCCCCACCCCGCGAACGGTTTTAATATTTCCCGGACCGCGGGTTCGATTTCGCGGCGGCCACCGAGCGAGAAACCGGTGACGCGGCCGATGCCGGAGTCGAAAATTACCACGCCGCGATATTTGTCGAGTTCCGCGCGGTGCTCTTTCACGTAGGCCCACGAGCCGAGGAGGCCTTCTTCTTCGCCGCTGAAAAGGATGAAGCGAATCGTGCGCCGCGGCAGCAGCCCGCTGGCCTTGATGGCCCGCGCCGCCTCAATCACCAGCGCCGCGTTGCATCCGTTGTCGAGCGCGCCGGTGCCGAGTTCCCAGGAATCGAGGTGCGCGCCCAGCACCACAATCTCGTCGGGCTTCTCGTAGCCGCGAATCTCTCCCACCACGTTTTGCTGTTCCACCGGCCCGGTGATTTTGTTCGCCATGGTCAGCCGCACGCGCATTTTGCCGGGATTCGCCAGTGCCGCGCGCTCCAGGTGCAAGCCGTCTTCCCGCGCGATCACGGCTTGCGGGAGTCGTTCGAGTTTTCCGTCCGTGGAATTGGTGTGCCGGTAGAGCAGCTTGCGCTCGCGTTCGCCGGTCCACAAAATCGCCAGTGCTCCAGCATTCACCGCGCGATCGATGATTGCCGGTGGATGGAGATACTCGTTGAAGAGGTCGCTCCACGTGTAGCTGACTTCCGTGTGCACGATGAGGATCGCGCCTTTCACCGCGCTGCCCGCGGCCGCAAAATCCGCCTCCGTGCCGGTTCCAATGTTCACCAGCGCGCCTTCCAGTCCGCCCGCCGGTGTAGCCGGCGAAAGTCCCAGCGAAACCAGCGAAACGGGAAAATGTTCGGAGCCGGAAACTTCCAGGCGCGTGTCGCCCTCGCTCCACGCCACGGGCAGCATATATTTTTCGGTGTGCACGTCCACGCCGGCGGCGCGAAATCCCGCGACGCCCCACTCCACGGCCTTGGCCATCTCTGGCGAACCGGTCACCCGCCCGCCGATGCCATCCGTGAGCCGCCGCAAATTGTCCGCCAGCGGCGATTCGCCCATCACGATCGGCGTGATTTTCGCGGCCGCCTGCGCGCAGGAAGAGGACTCCGTCGCCGAACACGCGGCCGCACCCTGGCCCATCTGCCCGGGATGCAGCGAATCGGTTTTCACCTGCGGGATCTGCGCGGAGGACGACGCAACGAAGCAAAAAAGTAAGGAAGCAAAGAGAAGAAAACGGATTCGCATGGTGTCTTCCTTAGTGGGATGCAGTATATCGGGTGGATTATAGCGGACTCGCGGGACTATCTGGCGGTGTTCTTCGGCCTCAACTGTGGGTGCGGCAGGCAGTCGGCCACTTTTGCGACTTGAGCCATTTCCCCGACATCATGAACGCGGACGATGTGCGCGCCCTGGAGAATGCTGGCCGTCACGGTCGCGGCGGTGCCCCAGATGCGCTCTTCGGCGGGAGCCGGTTTGCCATCGCGCGCGAGCGTTGCGCCAAGGAATCCTTTGCGAGAGGTGCCGACCAGCAGCGGGTATCCGAGTTTTGCCAGGGCCGGTAGCTTGGCGAGCAGTTCGTAATTTTGCGCGAAGTTTTTGCCGAAACCGATGCCGGGGTCCAGGATGATTTGCGATTTGCGGACGCCGGCGCGGCGCGCCATGGCCACCGCCTGACGAAGTCCGCGCGCAACGTCGTTCACTACGTCTTTGGCGAACGGCTGCTTCTGCATCGTCCGCGGCGTTCCGCGCATGTGCATCAGGATGAGCGGGACGCCGAACCGCGCCGCGACCTCGGCGATCCTGGGATCGTTCTTCAGCCCGGAAATGTCGTTCAGGATTTCCGCCCCGGCGGCGAGCGCAACCTCCGCCACGCCGGCCTTCTGCGTATCAATCGAGATGGGAATTTTCAGCCGCCCGCGCAGCGCCCGCAGCACCGGCAGCAACCGCTGCAGTTCCTCCTCTACCGAGATGCCCGCGGAACCCGGCCGGGTGGACTCCGCGCCGATATCCAGAATATCCGCGCCCGCGCGCTGCATGGCCAGCGCGGCTTTCACGGCATCACCTGTGCGGAAAAACTTTCCGCCATCCGAAAAACTATCGGGAGTCACGTTCAAAACGCCCATCACCAGCGTGCGCTCGTCCAGCAAGAGCGTGCGCGACGGCAGCTTCAGCTTAAAAACTTTTCGTTGGATCATAAGGGCGGCTCAATCCATCGCGAGAAACAAAGAAGGAAATCATAACGCAGAGACGCAGAGTTCACAGAGAAGAGATAGGCACCAGAAGGAAGGTAAGAGCTAAGAAGGTCAGGCCGCAAACGGGTGTTCACCACTCACTAATCACCAGTCACTACATCAATCCAGATCGAAATCGCGGAGGGGCTTGCCCGCAGGCGCGTCCTTGGCCTTCTTCATGGCCTCTTCGAATTTCTTGGCGAGAATGTCTTCCTTGTGGGTTTCCTGGAAGAACGAATCAGCGAATTTGTCTTCGCGATTTTTTTTCTGCTCTTCCAGAATGCTATGCGCCTTGGTCAGATCCACGTCCGGCCCCGGCTTCACCGGCGCCGTATGCGAAAGCACCGCGCCGAAAATCGGGTCCACCACCAGCTTGGCCTGGCAGCAGGGGCAAGTAATGTTCAGGTTTTCGCCGTCTTTCAGTACCATGGCCGTATTGTACGCTTCCCATTACAAAAAAGTAGGGGCCCGATTTTCGAGCCCCTGGTCGAGATCTGCGACGTAAAACGCTTCAGGCCTTCGCCGGGGAATCGCCGCGAGTGAAGCCGGGGGCGGGGCGCATTTCCGGGCGCACGACTTTGGGGTCGGTTGCCGGGGCGGCCTGCGGAGGCGGCGTGGGAGGCGTGCGCGGTTTTTCGGGCAGCGGTTTGCCTTCCATCAGGAGTTTCACTTCGTTGGCGTCGAGCACTTCGCGCACCAGCAAGGCCTGCGCTATGTTGTCCAGTGTCTCGCGGTGCGTGGAGAGCAGATTCTTGGCCTTCTCGTAACCGCTGTTGACGATGCGCTTCACTTCGCGGTCAATCTGCAGCGCGGTGTCTTCGCTGAAGTCGCGGTGCTGCGCGATTTCGCGGCCCAGGAAAATGGCTTCTTCCTTCTTGCCGTACGCCAGCGGCCCCAGATCGCTCATGCCCCATTCGCAAACCATGTTGCGGGCGATGTCCGTGGCGCGTTCGATATCGTTGCCGGCGCCGGTGGTGATGTGGCCGAGGAAAATTTCCTCGGCGCTGCGGCCGCCCATTAAAACGGCCAGCATGCCTTCCAGGAATTCCTTGGTGTAGGTGTGCTTGTCGGCTTCGGGCAACTGCATCGTCAAGCCCAGCGCCATGCCGCGGGGAATGATGGTGACCTTGTGGACCGGATCGGCGCCCGGAGTCATGGCGGCGACCAGCGCGTGCCCCGCTTCGTGATACGCGGTGTTGCGCTTTTCTTCGTCGGACAAAATCATGGACTTGCGCTCCACGCCCATCAGCACTTTGTCCTTGGACATTTCGAAATCGTCCATCAGCACAAACTTGCGGTTCTGGCGCGCAGCCCACAATGCCGCTTCGTTCACCAGGTTAGCCAGGTCGGCTCCGGAAAAGCCGGGCGTGCCGCGGGCGATGATGGAAAGATCCACGTCATCGGAAAGAGGAACCTTGCGGGTATGCACGCGAAGAATTTCTTCGCGGCCCTTCACGTCGGGGCGCGCCACCACCACGCGGCGGTCAAAGCGCCCGGGGCGCAGCAGCGCGGGATCGAGAACGTCGGGGCGGTTGGTGGCGGCGATGAGGATCACGCCTTCGTTGGTTTCGAAACCGTCCATTTCGACGAGCAGCGCGTTCAAAGTTTGTTCGCGCTCGTCGTGTCCGCCGCCGAGGCCAGCGCCGCGATGGCGGCCGACCGCGTCGATTTCATCAATGAAAATGATGCAGGGAGCGTTCTTTTTGCCCTGCTCGAAAAGGTCGCGGACGCGGCTGGCGCCCACGCCGACAAACATTTCCACGAAGTCGGAGCCGGAAATCGAGAAGAACGGCACGTTGGCTTCGCCGGCGATGGCGCGGGCCAGCAAAGTTTTGCCGGTGCCCGGAGGCCCGACAAGCAGCACGCCCTTGGGAATGCGTCCGCCCAGTTTCTGGAATTTTTGCGGGTCCTTCAGGAACTCGATAATTTCCTGCAACTCTTCCTTGGCCTCGTCGCTGCCCGCGACGTCCTTAAAAGTGGCTTTTTTCTGCTGCGCGGAAAGCAGCCGCGCGCGCGACTTGCCGAAACTCAGTGCCTTGTTGCCGCCGGCCTGCATCTGGCGCATCAGGAAGAACACGAAACCCGCCAGCAACAGCAGAGGCAGGGCATTGAGCAAAATCAAAACCCAGTCGCCGCTGCGCACTTCCTTCACGCTGAGCTGCACCGCTTTGTCGTGCAGGGTCTTGGTGATTTCCGGGGAATTTTCCTTGGGCACGGTCACGCGGAATTTGCGGTTGGCCGGGCGCACGTATTCGCCCTGCAATTCGTAGCTGTTGGGCGAGAGGTACATGGTGACTTCCTTGACGTCACCCTCGTCCACCTTGGCCATGAATTCGCTGTAGCTCGGCGTATCTTCGCGCGCCGCTTGTCCATTGGCGGAAACCAGTTTCCAGAGCATCACGCCCAGGAACACAATGGAAATCCAGAATAAAATAGTTTTTGCCGTCGAATTCACGTTGACCTCGCTATCAAGCCCACATCGCTAAATCCAAAAATCCCGGGCCCCGCAGGTGGCCCGTAGCCACAACGTCACCGCTTGCGCTTCTTGGCACGCTGCCGGACGCCTTGCGGCTCCTTGCCGCTGCTCAACGACTTGCCATTGCGCCCCAAACCGTTCGTGCCCGCCAGGCCGTACCCAGACCACAATAGATTAGATGCAGTCTGAAAGCCAAAGTAATCGGGCTCCAGCGCTACTCGCCGCTTGGAGATTTTATCCAGCAACACGGCCAAGCGCAGTGAACGCGGCTTGCCTTCCCCGATGCGCCGAAGGAGAAAATCCTGGGTCACGCCGCTTTCGAGCACCGCGTCCACCAGCAAAACGTCGCGGCCCTTGAACCGGGAAGCTTCCTTGCCGCTGCTGGTGGTCAGGCGATCCTCGAAGAAAACTTCGCGGCGCAGGTGCCCATCGGCTTCAACGTCGCGCACCGCTTCGCGAACAAAGTGCAGCGCCACGGGACCGTCAATCTCCCGCACCAGATCGGCGGCAAACACAAACGAACGGTCCATGGTCACCACAATATCCAGCCGCCGCCCGCGGTAAGCCGCGGAAATTGCGCGGCCCAATGCCTTCACGCGAGTGGCGATGCGCGCCGCCGAGTAGGAGACTCGCTTTTCACGGCTCACGATGAGGATTCCTCAGTGATCACGAGTGCTGCTCGGCTCCCATCTCTCAGCGCAAATTCTTCCGCTACCGGCAAACCCAGCGCCCAAGCCACTATTCCCGCGCTTTCCAGCACAGGCCAGCTTTCTTTTTCCCAACGGGTCAGGCCCAACTCGTTCAGGAGTCGCGCCAGCGTGTGACGATTTTGATGACCCGCAGGCTGCATGGCATCCCCGGGCCGCCAATTCCGCAAGAGCAAAGGCTCGCGTACCCGGTGGCAGTCCAGAATCGCCCCTGTATCACTAGTTTCTCGCCCTTCGGAGGGCCAGTCAATCACCCGGAGGTGCAAGATGCGGGAAAGTGTATCAAAGCGCAACTCTTGGCCGGGCGCGGGCAGCGTTACCGAGAGGGAAAAGTTGGCCTGCGCGAGTTTTCGTCCGGCTGGCGCGGCTGCGCGGAAGAGCAGCGAATCGCGCTCGCGGCGCACTTCCACGCCTCCGGGAAGTTGCAGGATTTTGCCGGAGTGGGCGTGTTCCGCGAGGTGCAGCACGGCCTCGACATGCTGCGCGCCCAATTCGCCGGCGTGCGGCTTCACTCGCGCCGCCAGTTGGCGGACCATGCGCTTGGCGATTGCACGTGCGCCTTCGCGCCGGAATTCTTCTTCTTTTTGACTCCCACTTTTGGGGAGTTTCGTTGCCAGCGCGAATTCGCGAACCGCGATGGCGATGCCATCAGGCCTTTCCTTGCTGACCGCACAAAGCCTCAACTCGCATTCGAACTCGAGGCGGGCATTGTCCTCGCGCGCGAGCTCCGCCAGTTGGCAGAGATGTTCGACGGTCGCGGGTTGAAACTTCTTTTGCAACAGAGGAAGCAACGTGTGCCGGATGCGCGATCGCGTGCGCGTCTCGTCGCGGTTGGTGGCATCCTCGCGCCACGTCTGCCGCATGGAACGCAGATATACGCGGAGTGCCGCGCGGCGAATCGTCAGCAGCGGCCGGAAGACGCCGCCCGATTGCGGATGAATGGCGGCAAGGCCGGCGAGTCCTGTACCGCGCAGAATATGTGCGAGCACGGTTTCCGCCTGGTCGTCCGCGGTGTGCGCCACGGCCACGCGCGATACGTGGCCTTCCCTTACCAATTGCTCGAAGTAGGCGTAGCGCGCCCGCCGTCCCGCATCCTCCAGATTTGCCCGCTCGCGCTTGGCTTTTGCTGCGATATTTTCGCGCCCAACGAAAAACTCCATGTCATGCTGTGCCGCAAGTTGGCGGACGAACTTTTCATCCGCGTCCGAAGCCTCGCCGCGCAACTGATGATTGAAATGCACCACGCAGGGCACGACGCCCAACCCCGCTCGCAGTTCGGCGAACAACCGTAGCAGCGCCACCGAATCCGCTCCGCCTGAAACTCCGATGCCCACGCGTTCCCCCGCGCAGGCGCCGAAGCGCCCGCGCAGCGAGTCCCGCAAAATCTCCGCAAGCGCGTGGCGTTTCGCGCGCGCTTTCTTTTTAGCTGGGTTTTTCGCCGGCATGGCCCTGCGACGTATCCTAACAACGCTAGCCAGCAAGGTCGAGCGCTGGGAACGCCATTCTCCCGAATGGCGGCTTTGTAGCTCAGGCCCTCAGGCCTGAGGGTTTTCGTTCCATCAGCACGATTTTTGCCTGCGCTATGGAAACCCTCACCCCTAAAGGGGTGAGCTACAGGATTATTATTTTTCGCTGCCAACCAGCTTTTCTACTTCGGCCAGTTCTTTGGGGATTGCGGAGCTTAGGATTTCCGGCTCGCCGTCGGTGATGAGGATGGTGTCTTCGACGCGGAAATGCATCTGCTTGTCGGGAAATTCCACGATCGGTTCCACGGTCACGACTTGGCCCGGCTTGATCGGGCCACTTGCACGCATCACATCGTGCGTGGCGAGGCCCACGAAGTGCCCCGGCCAGCCATACCATTGGCTGGCGATGCCCGCTTTTTCAAACACGGCTTTGCCCGCCGCTTCCGCTTCTTCATAGGTATGCCCGGGTTTCAGCAGCGCGATGGTGGCTTTCTGCGATTCCAGGTCCACGGCATACCATTTCGCCTGTTCCGGCGTGAATTTCCCGCTGATGTTAAAGGTGCGGGTGATGTCCATCGTCATATGATCCAGCGAGGCGGCGAAATCGAACACCACGAGTTGATTCGCCTCGATGACATTGCGGTTTGAGAAGTAGTGCCAGGTGTTGATGTCCGCTCCTGAGCCGACAATCGCGAGATACGCGACGCCCTGCGCACCGTGGCTGTAGTAATAATCGTAGGCCCGCGCTTCGATTTCGTATTGATGCATCCCCGGATACGCGTGGGCGATCGCCGTGCGATTGCCTTCGGCGCTGATTTTTCCGTTGCGGCGCAGCACCGCGATTTCTCCAGGCCGCTTGATATTGCGCATCGCGTCGATCATCGCAGTCACGTCCTGCAGCTTGGCCATCGGATAGCGCTCGGCCAAAAGTTTTGCGGGCGCGAGATCCTGCGGAATCTCCTCGTGATAGGGATGCGCAAATTTCCAGGCGTGATCCCGCCCGACTTCCTGGCGCGCGCCATCGGCCTTGTCCGGGAATCCCAGCCGGATCCACAGATCAACCTGCGGGTGGGCGCTCAGCACGCTCGATAGCCAGATGTCCAGGTTGCCGATGGGCACAACGGCCGGGAATTCCAGGCGCTTCGCCTCGTCCGGTTGCGAAAGAAGATTTGGCCCGTAGACCTGCGCGGTTCGCCCGGCCTGCTGGGGCTCGAAAAGAATGATTTTGCCGCTGGCATTATCCATGGCCAGCACCGCGCCGGGATCTTGCACCCCCGTGTAGTAGTAAAAGTCGTTGTCTTCGCGATAGTGCGCCGCTTCCGGGATGTCGTTGCGCGCAAACAGCAGCGTGTAGCCGGCCTTGGTTTGCGCGATCAACTCGGCGCGGCGTTGCGCAAATTCCTGCGGCCCGCCAAGATCCTCAATTGCCTGGTGGTCGGTGTACTGCGCGCGCGCGGCGGACGCCAGCCACAGAAATAGCAGGCATGACAGCCCAGAAGCGCGAAGCATTGGGCGAAGCAGACTCTTCATTGGTGGCTCCCTGGTCCTTACGAATATTTATGACGGCTGACAGCCTATCGTAGTTTTGCGAGATTCGGACCGCAAAAGTTTCTCCAGACCACAAGGAGTCCCGAGCGCATCCGGCCTTCCCCCGCTATGAACTCTCGCTGAAAGCCGCGCAAACCCAATCCCACAGTAAGGATGGGTTGTAACACGGCAATAATATTGTTTCGGGCCGCCGCGTGTAATATTGGGCGCCTGCATCCAGGGATTCTAAATCAGTTTTAATTCAGGAGGTGCCGACGTGTTCGATCGCCGAGCAAAGATGGCCGTTGTAGCGCTTGTGGGAGTGGTCTCAGTTGCCGGATGCAACTACCGTGGCGAAGAGGGCGTCAAAGAAAAAGACTTCGCTGTCTCCTCCACAGTGAAGACCGCGATTGGCGCCGCCGGAAGCACTTTCGTCAACCCCATCATGACCCGCTGGATCACCGCCTATGAAGCAGCGCATCCCGGCATCCAGGTCAATTATCGCGCCATCGGCAGCGGCGCGGGCATCAGCGAACTGAAACAGGGCACCACGGAAATGGCTGCCACCGACGCGCCCTTGACGGACGAGCAGCTCAAAGACATGCCTGCGGTCATTCAGGTTCCCGTGGCCGCGGGACCTGTGGTGGCGGTCAACAATGTTCCAGGCCTCAAGGTTCCACTGCGCTTGAGCGGCTCAACGTTGGCGGGAATTTTTCTCGGCAAGATCATCGGTTGGCAGGACCCGGCAATCCTTCACGACAATCCCGGGGTGCAATTGCCGCACGCGGCCATCATTGTGGTGCATCGCTCGGACGGCAGCGGCACCACCAGCATTCTCACCTCGTATCTCGCCAAGGTCAGCCCGGAGTGGTCGGAAAAGGTTGGCCACGGTATTTCTGTGCCCTGGCCCGTGGGCATAAGCGCGAAGGGCAGCAGCGAAGTCCTCGATTTCGTCGCGAAAAATCCTGGCACCATCGGCTACGCCGAACTAAACTACGCGGCCGAAATGCATCTTGCGGTGGCGTCCATTCAAAATCGCGGCGGTACCTATGTTGCTCCCAATCCCGCTTCGGCTACCGCAGCCATCGCCGCGTTTGATGAAGCCCTTGAAAAAGATATGCGCTCGCCCGTGGTTGATCCGCCGGCCACGGCCAAGGACGGGTATCCGATTGTCGGCGTAACTTTCCTGCTGTTTGCCAAGGAAGGCTCCGACCCCGCGGAACACAAGGCCATTCAGGATTTCGTGCAGTACGCAATTCACGATGGGCAAGACCTGGCCGAGAGCCTGGACTACGCCAAGTTGCCCAAGCCCATTCAAGATCGCGCCCTCGGAATGCTCGGCCAAATGACCGCCAGCGCCCAGCCGCCCAAGTAAGTTGAAGTGCCAATTCGCTAGCGCCCGCAGCGGTTAGGCCTCGGACATCTTTAACTTGATTGGGGCGAGGGCGAGCAGGGTCGCGCCGATGATTGCGAACGCCGTCACACCGATCAGCAGGTGCCTGTGTTCGCCTACATCGTGAACGGACTGGGCGGTCATGACCGCGGCGTGGGCAAAGCTGGACCAGGCCGCGAAGGCGATCAGGCTGCGATGCTCGGCGGGATTGCGCGCCGCCAGCAGCAGGAAAATTCCCAGCGTGACGTAGAGGCTCAGCATCATCTGCAGGCTTTCGTCCAGGTCCATCGCCACCAGCGGATAAGCGGTGGCCGCAAACAGCAGTCCCACCACTACTAGCACGGTTTTCAGAGCGCGGTCTCGAATCATGTGCCCTCCTATGAATAGGGAAACGGGGTAAATAGAAAAGCGAAAATGGAAGATGGCAAAATGCTTATGCCTATGTGTACGGATCACCGGCCGGAAAGTTACACGGTGGGCGCGTGAAGGGTCAACGAAATCGCGGACATGGGCGCCCGGCTCGCGGCGCGGACAGCTTCACTAATGGCTGGTGGCGCCGCTGTTGTTGTTGACGATCAGGCTGGAGACGTTGACTGGCTCGAAGTCTCCCAAGGTGAGGCTGGTTATGCATGAGAGGTCGTTATCATTCCAGCGGGCGTCGGGGGTGCCGATCAGGCCGCCGCTATCTCCGTTGTCTGCCAGGATGATTCCATAGTTTCGGAATGCGGTGATGAGAATGGCCGCCTGGGGACTCGTCGTGGCACAAGAAGGAGTGGCCACCGAAGCTTTTAGCCGGTAGATTTCGCCCGCGGGACCAGACATGGTGCAACTGGCCGGAGGAGCCGATTGCGAGATTTGCGATTCCGTGGGAATGGTGCCGCCTCCCGAAGCGGTGCAGCTTCCCACGCCCGCTGTTTGCGTGGCGGGCCACACCCAGTAGTTCACGATATGGTTGAGCGTGAAGCGGATGGGATGCCGGACGGTGCCGTTCGGCGCAGTGGGTGTGCCGGTGCCGATGACCTCGTCGGCATTGGCGAGCAGCGGTGCGACGGGAAGTCCCGCGGCGTCGGAAGTTCCGTTGCCCTGCGCTGTCAGCGCGTTGGAAGTTACGTCGGGCCACAGCGCGTTCGAGGAATCGGTCCAGGGCCCGCCTTGATAAATTCCCTGCCACATTTCATAAAGCGCGGGTTTGTTTCCGCCGCCTGCCTGCAGATAGACCAAGACGTGACGGTCCCCCGTGGATTGCGAGGTGCCTTCGACCGGGGCGTAGGCGGGAATCGGGCCTGAGGTGAAATAGGATTGATACAAGGTGGTGCTTACCGAAACGTTGGCCTGGTTGAAGGGAACTTGAATGGCCGGTATCCCATTCGGAAAGGCGCCATTCGAGTTGTTGCCGAAGAAAGGCTTCACCGTGGCGGCCAGATAGCCGCTGTACATCGGGGCGGCGGGGGAAGAATCCACGGGCAAGCGGGTGGTGGCTGCGTCCACGCGATGGTGAAAAATGGAAGTGGACGGGAAAATGTTTGCAAGGAACGCGTTGCTGCCGTTGATGGCGAAGCTGATGTCTTGCGTGGCCTGCGCGTTGGTGGAATCTTTCACGACAAATTCTGGCGTGTAGCTGCCTTCGGCGCCGATCAGGGCGCTCGAGATGATTCCCGTTGCTGGATCGAGGGACATTCCTTCCGGCAGCGAAGGGAAGTTGGGATTTGCGCTTGCGGAAAAGGTGTAAGGCGGAGCGCCGCCGCTGGCGGCGATGGTGCAGCCCGCGTAGGCCGCGCCTTGTGTTCCGCCGGGGCACGAAGTGGTGGTGATAGCCAGCGGGCCACCGGAGGACGTCACCGTAACTTTGGCGGTGGAGGTGGTTGAGCCAGCGTTGTTGGTTGCTGTCAGCGTGTAGGTTGTCGTTGTTGTTGGGCTGACGCTGGTGGAACCGCTTGCCAGTGTGGAGGTGAAGGTTCCCGGTGTGATGGCGATGGTGGCTGCGCCGCTGGTTGCCCACATCAGCGTGCTGCTGGAACCTGAATTGATGCTTGCGGGAGTGGCCGTGAAGGAGCTGATCGTTGGCTTGCTCGGCTGAGTTGCGGTGACCGTCACGGTGGCGGCGGAGGTGGAGGAGCCGGTGGCATTGGTCGCGGTCAGCGTGTAGGTCGTGGTGGCCGTTGGGCTGACGCTGGTGGAACCGCTTGGGGAGTTGGCGGTGAAGGTCCCCGGCGTAATCTTGATGCTTGTCGCGCCCGTTGCCGCCCAGCTCAGCGTGCTGCTGGTGCCGGAGTTGACGCTTGCCGGGGTCGCCAGAAAAGAGGTGATCGCCGGGGCGGTGCCTTTGCCGGTGGAGCTGCCCGAGGAACCCACCGAGGCGCAGCCCGCCTGGCCGAGACTGGCACACAGAGCGAGGATCAGAAGGCAGAGAGGCAGCGCCGAAGGATGGAGTCCCCGGGAGTTGAGCTTGTTCTCGTAAGGCGAGTTGGGGAAGTCCATGCGCGGCCCTCCGGTGCTGCAGGCCACACCAGTTTAGTAAGCCGCGATTTGTGCGCCTACTGGCCGCAAGTACAGAAGGGGACTGGTATGACCAATACCCCCTACCCCCTGTTTTTTCGTAAGAGACGTAGGGAAAAGACTTGCGGGCCCGCTTTGCATGTGGAGCAAGGAAAGGGGTTCCGGGAAGTGACGAGTGGAGAGCATGGGGGGGCGGATCGATGTGGGCGGCCGGGATGGAGGAATAGGAATCGGGGAAGAACCCCACGGCAGGCTCAGGGTAGACATCGTTAGTTAGATATTCGTAACCCTCCCTCCCCCCTGTTTTTCGTAAGTGACCGGAATAATGGACTTGAAGTCGTTTAGTTTGTATCGGTTTTGAAGTGGCCGAAACACAGGACTTAGCGGCGGGGCTTTTTGGGACGCGAAGAGGCGGGGTGTGTAGATAGATCGGTCCCCGCGCGAACATAGACCATCGTATCGCATTAGTAACTAATAGTGAACAGTATTCTATGGTACTGGAACGATTTTTCGGAGTAAGAGTAACTGCGGAAGTCCTTAGCCGACAGCCAACAGTCTACAGCCGTTAGCTTCGGAGCGGAGGAAGAGACCTCCAGCCGGTCGCAACGCCCGTTGTGAGATATCCGAGTGGAAGAGTGACCCAGCCTTTCCCTCCTGCGGCGGGCAAGCCAAAACCGAAAAGGAAGGCCGCCAAAGAAGTTCGATTAGGATGCGCCACCCACCATTCGCATTCCGCAAAATAGTGGCCTGTAACGCCTGAGCGGGTATATAGTGCGGGCGTTCGGCACGCATCAGCGTATCTCGGAGTAGTTCACAACATTGCTCCGACGGAGGGAATACAGTGAGCACTCCAATTATGTTTTCGAAGAATGCGGGACAGGGGTCTCCGCTTATAAGATCCGGTCCCGGTGGGATTGACGCCCTGGGGGATATGGTTCCGGTGACGTATATTGCCCTTCCTCTCCAGCCAGCCACCTACTTGTTGTTCGCCAAGGCCGAGATTTATAACGCGGACAGCTCTCCGCAGGGCTGTCAATTGGCGATCTGGGTACAGAAAGACTCCGCCCAGAACATTCCCCCGTCACCAAGTACCGCGAACATCATTGAGATGGCCGCAATTCCTCTGGGGGCCGCCGGCAACGTGGGCTGCCAAACGTGCATTAACCTGATTGGCAAACATACGGTCACCCTCACCGAAGACAGTAACTACGTCTATCTCGGAGGGTCAATTTATCCCGCTTAAGCCCAAGGCAGACAACGTAAGAATGGCGATCAGGAAGTTCCTGCATGTGCAGTGAATAGGGATGTTGAGGAATTGACCGTAGACTGCGCACGGATGGCAAGCTTCCTTGCATTTAAGCGGCTTGAAAACCGGGGATAGACAGAAAGCTTTCTTGCATTTCGGCAGTTTGAAAAATTCGAACGGAACATCCCGTCTGTCCCGCCCAGTTTCCCCGCCGGCAAACTCTACTTGGTGGCCATGGCCGCGGGTTTCACATCCAGGGTGATCGTCGGGGGATGCTGCAGCGTGTTGTGGATCAGGCAATGATGCACGGCCTCCTCCACGCCTTTGCGGTGCTCTTCGTCCACCGCCGCCGGCACGTCCACTTCAATTTTGAAATTATCCAGCCGCGCGGGATTCTTGGCCTTTTCCGCGAACACGCGCACCACGGTTCCCTCGGTCGCTAGTCCCTTCTTCTTGAGATACTGCGCCGCATAAAAACCGGCGCAGGAGCCCAGCGAGGACAAGAACAGCTCCGGCGGCGTCATGCCTTCGTCGAACCCGCCATTTTCCGCGGGCTGGTCGCTGACGATGCTATGTTCCCTGGCCTTGATGGCAAACTGCACTGCGCCCAGATGTTCGACTGTGACTTCCATTTATTCCTCCCGGTCAAGGGGATCGCCTCCAGTTCCCGGCGAAACCCCAGCCTCTTTACCGACAAACTATTTCGCGCCCGGCGGCTGGAGCAGCGCCGCGTCCAGCGCATTCCGCACGCTTTCCCGCGCGCGATGCAGCCGCGACTTCACCGCCGCGACCGTAATACCCAGCCTCTGCGCCACTTCCTTGGCCGATACGTCTTCCAGGTCGCGCCATATATAAACGTTGCGGTATTCCTCGCCCAGCTTGTCCACCGCTTCGTGCAGCAGCGCGCTCATCTGCCGCAGAGCGATCTGCTGCTCCAGGGGCCGCTCGCCGCTGGGAATCTCGCGCCCTTCTTCCTCCACCATCGAAAGCTGCAGGAGCGGCTGGAGCGCCTCGCGCTGCTTCAGTTGCCAACAGACCCGCCGGGCAATTTGCGCCAGCCAGGCGCGAAACGTGGCGACGTCTCGCAGTTGGTCGAGGTGCTTGTAAGCCTTCAGCAGCGCTTCCATAAGGACATCTTCCGCGTCTTCCCGATTCCCGCAGGCGCGGATCATCTGGCGATAGACTTGGTCTTTGTGTTGGTTGGCAAGCGTCTCGAATTCCATGGCGCCAGTGTTCCACTCCCCCAGGGTTTGTACCAGTCGGTTGTGGTTTTTGCCATGACATGGTTCACCGCACGCTGTGCTTCAATTCCCGCGCGGCAAACTGCAGGCCACCGGCGCGTTCTTGTTCGCGCGGTTCCACGGCATCTTTGCCAGCAGAATGGCCATCGGGCAAAAGTCCGTCAGCCCTGCGCCCGTCAGCCCCAGGCCCACCAAACCCGCCAGGTAAACCATCGGGGGATACACCGTCAGCGACACCACCACCGAACTCAGCACGAGCAAGCCGGCTGCCAGGCGCACCTGACGTTCCAGCGCCCAGCGCGACTTCGCGCTCACCACCAGCGGCAACCCTGCCTTGGCCCAGGCGTCCGTTCCGCCTTGCAGCACTGCCAAATTTCCCCGCTTGGCTTTCAGGAAATCGGCCGCGATCCCCGCGCGCTTCCCGCCCTTGCAGATCAGCACCAGGGTCTGTTCGGTGTTCAGGTCGCCGATCCTCCGCTCGATCTCTTCCAGCGGAATGTTCGCGGCACCCGGCACATGGCCTGCGGCAAATTCGCCCGCCGACCTCACGTCCACAAGTTGCGCTTTCCCGTTTTGCTCACACAGCTCGCCCAGTTGGGATACTTCGATCTCTCGCATCGTGTGCTGCCCCTCTATTAGAAAAGAGCGACCACGATGCCAAAAGGATTCACAAAATTTTGGGGATGCTCCGGCTGGTGGCGCAGCCTAAAAACCTCTTACGTGGCCTTCCCTTGCGGGTTTGATTTTGGCAAGCGTGGGCCATTCTTCTCTCTTGTTCACTGGCCTTCGAATCGCGAACTGTTCTGCTAGCTGACTCCCGGCCGGTTCTTGGGCGACGCAGCGAAGCCGCCATAGGTGAGGTAAATGCCGAGCACGAGCGTGAGCGCCAGGCGGAAGTAGAGCATGCGGTCGGCCTGCAGTGTCTCGAGGAAAAGTCGGGACACCGCGCTGGGCGGGACGAACAGGATCAGCAGGGCCTTGAGCAACGTGAGCCAGCCGATTACGGTGACGACAATGGTTACGCCGCCGCCGCGCCAGACATTGTGTCCGAGGACCATCGCGAGTCCGGCGAAGAGCGTGAACACGCCGACCACCAGCATGGCGGGCGAGTTCTGGACAAGCGCGGTGATTTCTTCCATGAGCGCTGCTTTGTTGAGCGCCAGGGAAAACGCCAGGATGAGGCAGTAGAGCCCAATGAGTTTGCTGAGGAATACGGTGCGGGGTGACATGAGCGCCTCCAAGCGGAGCGAGTAGGTTTAGCCTACCACCGTGGGGGCGGGGGCGCAGTGACGGCGGTGCTGGACAGCAGTCATCAGTGATTAGTAATCAGTAGCCAGTAATCAGTGATCGGGAAGCGAAGAGGGGCGGCTGCGCCGGGCGCCGACCTGAAGGTCGGCCACTACAAAGGACGGAATGCGTCAACGGCTAATAGGGCGCAGTTGAGCGGTCTCCGCCTCAAGGTAAAAATGATCAACAGCTCGGGCAATGGCTGGGGATGCTGGTTCTGCGTCAGGCGCGTGATAAAACCTGAGGGTGCCAGTGGCGGCGACGAGTTTGCCCTCCATTTCAGAGTAGGGTTTCCCCCAGGTAAACGAACCCTTGGGTTCGAGATAGACTACCTGCTGATTGCCGAGCAAAACATACGGGCCAAACTTACCGCTTAGCGAAAATGTCCCGCGAATGGTGACCTGCTTGCCGATCAGTGTGTGCAATTCCTCGTAGGAGGTCGCAGTCGCAGCTTCTGGCGCCCGGCGCGGATGATCACAGCCCGCCGCCAGAACGACAATGGCGCTCGACAAGAAAAAAGCCGCGCGCAAGGCCTTCGCGAGACGACCAGTCACGGAGTCTCCTCCACGGCCTCATTATAAGCTCTCTCGTGCGGCGGGCGGTTCAGGCCAAAAGCTCCCTGGGTGGCCTTCCCACGGTGCTTGGTTGCTTGTTCGTAGCCGTAGCCAATCTCGACCAATAGCTTCACGGATCATGGTCTGCCATAATCGATCTCGGAGGCTCTATGAAACGAGTTACCGGCATTGGTGGCATTTTCTTCAAAGCCAAAGACGCTTCAGCACTACAAGCCTGGTACAAACGACATCTCGGGATCGATGTCCAAGAGTGGGGTGGCACAGCGTTTACGTGGACCAACGAGGAAGGTAAACCGGTTGCCGGCACAACCGTCTGGTCGATTGATTCGTCGCAAAGCGATCACTTTGCACCCAGCGAAGCCACCTTCATGGTCAATTACCGCGTGGACGATCTCCATGCGCTGGTCAAAGCCTTGCGCGAAGAAGGTTGCAACGTACTTGAGAAGATTGACGACTCCGAGTATGGAAAGTTCGCTTGGGTCATCGATCCGGAAGGAAACAAGGTGGAACTATGGCAACCGCCTGCCGGCCAATGACAAAGACTGTCGGGCGCAGTGCTATTGCCCTTTCTTCCTCTGCACTCGCCGCTCACCACCAGCCACGCGCCACTTTTCACGCCCTTCACCAGTCACCAATCACCAGTCACTCATCACCCATCGTGTGCAAATTCAGCGGCATACCACGCCGCCTGAGGAAGCGTGTGGAAAACCCAAATTAGCGTGTAATGGGGTGTTGACATATACGGGGGGTATGCTAATCTTAGTGAGTTCGTTGGAAGCCACTCTGCTGGACAGGGGGGTAGAACAATCGCTCTTTGACAACCTGATAGATGTGCCAGAATCTGTTCGACCCCATTCATCGCCTTCGAGCATGAATGGGTCTTTGAGTAATTTGAGCGACTAACAATTTTGCTTGGCAGGCTGGCTCCGGGTTAAACCGGGGCTATTTTATTTGCGCCAAGCGACAGGCTTCAAACGAGAGTTTGATCCTGGCTCAGAACGAACGCTGGCGGCGTGCTTAACACATGCAAGTCGCGTGCGCAGTTGCCGTAGCAATACGGTGATGGGCGCACGGCGCACGGGTGCGTAACACGTGGGCAATCTGCCCTCTGATGGGGAATAACCCGCCGAAAGGCGGGCTAATTCCGCATAAGATTCCCGGAACTTCGGTTCTGGGATTGAAAGCAGCAATGCGTCGGAGGAGGAGCCCGCGCCCGATTAGCTAGTTGGTGAGGTAATGGCTCACCAAGGCTTTGATCGGTAGCTGGTCTGAGAGGATGATCAGCCACACTGGAACTGAGACACGGTCCAGACTCCTACGGGAGGCAGCAGTGGGGAATCTTGCACAATGGGCGAAAGCCTGATGCAGCGACGCCG
>Ga0074046_10000517_pt1 | contig 35250 bp, 29 predicted proteins | sample BogForMeECP23OM3_FD_94441 | JGI IMG/M metagenome (GOLD analysis project Ga0074046, IMG submission 94441) | Bog forest soil microbial communities from Calvert Island, British Columbia, Canada - Bog Forest MetaG ECP23OM3 | ecosystem: Environmental > Terrestrial > Soil > Wetlands ... | reverse complement strand
GAACTATTCGGACGTGAAATAGTCCACTGCGACGGGATTCTCGAACAGCGAATAGTCGCGCGTGACCACGGTGATTCCGCTGTCGGTGACGTGATACTTGGCGCGGTCAGCCTCGGTGTCGTAGCCAATGACGGTCCCTTCGGGAATATCGACGTCACGGTCAATGATGGCTTTGCTGATGCGGCAGCGCCGTCCGATGTTAACGTGGGAGAAAAGAATACTGCTGTCAATTTCCGAGTAGGAATTCACGCGCACATCAGGCGACAGCACGCTTCGGCGCACGGAACCACCGGAGACGATGCAGCCCATGGAAACGATGGAGTCTCGCGCCTCTCCAGTACGCCCGGGATCGTTAAAGACAAACTTGGCCGGCGGATACTGCCGCATGTGGGTGCGAATCGGCCATGCTTTGTCGTAGAGGTTGAACACCGGGGCCACGGAAACCAGGTCCATATTGGCCTCGTAATAGGCTTCCAGCGTGCCCACGTCGCGCCAGTACCGCGCTTCTTTCTTGTTCTCGTCGATGAAGTTGAACGAATAGACCTTGTAATCGCCCGTCATGCGCGGCAGGATGTTATGCCCGAAGTCGTGGCGCGAGTTCGGGTCTTCAGCATCCTTCAACAGAGCGGGAATAAGCACGTCGGTGTTGAACAGATAGACACCCATCGAAGCCGACACCATGCCCGGGTTATAGGGCGAGCGCAAATCGGTCTGCTCAGGCTTCTCCTGGAAGCCGACAACCCGGCCGCTGGCATCGATGTCAACCACGCCAAACAGTCGCGTTTCCGACGGATCAATCAGGATGGTCGCCAAGGTCACATCAGCGCCCGAATCCTTGTGTTGGCGCAGCATGCGGTCATAATTCATCTTGTAGATGTGATCGCCCGATAGTATGAGCACATACTTCGGCTGCTCCGAGCCGATCGAGTAAATGTTCTGGTACACCGCGTCGGCGGTGCCCATATACCAGTTCTCGCTGACGCGCTTCATCGGAGGCATGATCTCGATGAACTCGCCCAGTTCGCGGGCCACGATATTGCCCCAGCCTTCGCGGATATGACGGTTCAGCGACAGCGCCTTGTACTGCGTCAGAATATAGATTTTGCGGAGGTCGGAGTTAATGCAATTGGACAGGGTGATATCAATGATGCGGTAGATGCCGCCAAACGTGACGGCCGGTTTGGCGCGGTCACGAGTCAGCGGATACAGGCGCTCGCCCGCTCCTCCGGCAAGCAAGACTCCGAGGGTATCTCTCATCCTGGCGATTTCCCGAGTGGTAATTTCCCCGACAGGGGTTTGTAAACTGGCTCACAGGAGGGTCGACCGCGCCCTGGTGGCACATGCCGCCCCACAGGCGAAGTCGAATGTTAGCACACCGAAGCCCCGCACGATGCGGGGCCGCAGTGCTATTTCAGGTCATCCACTCGGATACGCAGAGATTTCAGGAACTTCACGTCCTGTGGGGTCATGCGGAAATCGGACGAAGAACGGACTCTGATCGGGCTTTTGGCCACGACTTCCTCATCGCGCTGGTTGACTCCTATGGTCGCCTCCAGCATGAGAAACACGTCGTACCCGCCCGCCTTGATCCGCGAGATGACCGCCGCGATTTCATCCGAATCGGAAAGCGAGCTGTTGATCGCTTCTCCCAATTCCTTCATTAAGCTCTTTAGTCGTTGATCCACGATGGCACCTGACGCTCTTGCGGAGTGGGCAAACCTGACGGCGGATGCCACTCGAAAACTGCTCGAAGTACTTTAACTCTCCTGCCGCCCCCATGTCATAGGTTTGATGCAAACAGCAAGTGAAAGTTTTGTAAAGATTCGTCCTCACTGCCGTCGGACGACCGCCCGGGCCCATAAATCCAGGCTGGTAGAATAACATTTCGAGCGCCTACACTGGAGACGAGATCCACCGTGTCACCCCGCGATTTCAGCACTCAAGGCCGGGCGTTCCTCCGCGTCACGGGACGGAAGAGCGGCGAGAACCGCTTGGTGCGTGCCTTCTACCGGGCAGGCACGGTCACTTTCCGCAGCATCAGTCGCGTGCTGCATGTGCTGTGGCTGGAAGTTGCCGGGTTGCTCTTCCTGTTTCTCGCCTTCGTTGGCGGAGCGGCGGCGGTTCGTCAATACCACCGATATCAGGCCGGGACGACCGGAGTGGGGAAGGCCACACTGGCGGCGGCATTCGCGCTCGTCTTCGCCTACTTCGGCGTAAGCTCCTTTTGGCGATCGCGAAAACGATAGCCAGGGGAGGCACAAGTACTCACTATTTGTGACGCATGTCATAGCAGCTTCCCGCAAGCCGGTTGATAGTTAAACTATCTCCATTTATTGAGGGCCGACTGCCATGGCCGAAACAAAAGAAAAAAGCGCTGTCGCCACCAAACCGGCGGACAAGCAGGAAACTTCTTCGCACATCAGCATTCATCCTCTTTACTCCCCAGCCGATCTCGAAGGGTGGGACTACGACCGCGACCTCAACTATCCCGGACAGTTCCCCTTCACTCGCGGTGTGCAGGCCAGTATGTATCGCGGTCGCCTCTGGACCATGCGGCAGTACGCCGGCATGGGCGATGCTGAAGAATCCAATCGCCGTTATAAGTACCTGCTGAGCCAGGGAACCACCGGGTTGAGCATAGCCTTCGACCTGCCTACGCAGATCGGCCTCGACTCCGACAACCCGCTCGCCATGGGCGAGGTCGGCAAGGTCGGCGTGGCGATTGATTCCATCGAGGACATGATGCGCCTATTCGACGGCATCAATCTGGAGAAAATCTCCACCTCGATGACCATCAACGCTACTGCGTCCATTCTGCTGGCGCTCTACATCGTCACTGCGCGGCGCACCGGACGCGACGTCCGCAAGCTTTCAGGCACGGTGCAGAACGACGTGCTGAAGGAGTACATCGCGCGCGGCACCTACATCTATCCGCCGGCTCAGGCGATGCGCATCATCACCGACATCTTTTCCTACACCAACGAGAACGTGCCGGACTGGAACACCATCTCCATCTCGGGCTACCACATGCGCGAGGCAGGATCCACTGCTGTGCAGGAGGTCGCCTTCACGCTGTCGAACGGCATGACTTACGTGCAGGCCGCGATTGACGCCGGTCTTGATGTGGACAAGTTCGCACCCCGGCTGTCGTTCTTTTTCAACGCGCACAGCAATTTTCTGGAGGAAGTGGCGAAGTACCGAGCTGCCCGCCGCATGTGGGCGCGGATTATGCGCGACCGCTTCGGCGCTAAGAATCCCAAATCATGGATGCTGCGCTTCCACACCCAGACTGCCGGCTCTACTCTGACCGCGCAGCAGCCGGAGAACAACATCGTCCGCACCGCGTTGCAGGCGATGGCCGCTGTCTTGGGCGGGACGCAGTCGCTGCACACCAACTCCTTTGACGAAGCGCTGGCGCTGCCGACCGAGCAGTCGGCGCGAATTGCGCTGCGCACACAGCAGATCATCGCGTACGAGTCAGGTGCGCCGCAGACCATTGACCCGCTGGCCGGGTCGTACTACGTCGAGTCGCTAACCAATCAGATTGAAGCGGGCGCGCGTGCGTACATCGACAAGATTGAGGCCATGGGTGGCACGCTGAAGGCCATCGAGCGCGGGTTCATCCAGCAGGAGATCCAGAACGCCGCCTATGAATATCAACGAGCGGTCGATCATAAGGAAGCCATCGTCGTAGGCGTGAACGCATTCCATCTCGACGAGGAGAAGCCGATTCCCCTGCAACACATTGACGAGTCGCTGGAGCGCAAGCAAGTCGAACGCCTGCGAGCGCTGCGTGCCAAACGCAACCAGACAAAGTGGGCGGCGGCCGTTAAGCAGGTGGAAGACACGGCACGCAGCACCGGAAACCTGATGCCGGTGATTGTCGAAGCCGTGGAAGCCGACGCCACCGTCGGCGAGATCTCCGACGCCATGCGCCACGTGTATGGCGAGTACCACGAGACGGTGGTGATCTAGGACACGAAGACTCCTCCGTAGAGAAGCGCCAGACCACTTCGGGTTAATTTCCCCGACCAAGTGCTGAGTGCGGCCCGCCAAATCTCTGCTTGCTTTCCGCCCCGCCAGGTCTGTAATTCCGGTCCACAGACTCAAGGTGTGACCGATAAGGTTTCTTTATAGACCGCATCGAATTTTTGCGCTTGACACATCACGAATTGGGCACTAAAAGCAGAGCACTAGGAATTGGCTGGCCGAGGGGTGTGGTCTGTTCACTCACCCATAAGTGCTTGCGCATTTAAAGAGCTTAGGACTTTTTAATTTGGACGGCCGAACTTAACAGGGGTACTACCACGCCAGTTAGTGGATCTACCATGATGTAATTCGGAACACAGCGCCCAACGTTGTAGCGAATTTGGATTTCTATCTCCGAGAGGTGGTATCTATGAAGCGCATCGTTCTGGGATCGATCTTTGTGGTTCTGATTGCGATATTAGCCGGCGCTCAGACATTTAGAGGCGCCATCACCGGCACGGTAACTGACCCTTCAGGCGGTGTCGTCCCCAGCGCTCAGGTGACAGCGGAGGATATAGCCACCAGCGTTGAACACAACACGGCAACCACCAGCGACGGACAATTCTCCTTCCAAGACCTTCCTCTGGGAAAATACAAGGTCACGGTGACCGCCAAGGGCTTCGAGACGTTCACCGAGCACGAGGTCCCAGTCACCGCAGGGTCTGTCTATTCGCTCCCCGTCAAGCTTGCCATAGGCAAAGAATCCACCACGGTTGAGGTGTCTGCGGCCGCTATTGCGCTCGACACTACGAACGCGACGCAGACCTTTACCATCGCCGAGCAGGCGGTGCAGGACGTGCCGTTGAACGGGCGCGATTTTTCTCAGCTAGTCGGGGCATCGGCCGGCTACGGCGGATATTCGGTAGGCGGATTTGGTTCGCTCAACGGGACCCGCGCCAACCAGATGAACTGGCAGATTGACGGCACCGACAACAACGATGCGTGGCACAACATTCCCGCGGTCAACCAGGGCGGCGTTTCCGGAATCGCGGGCGTGATCATGCCCATCGATGCTGTTGAAGACTTCTCCTCGCAGACCCAATCCAACGCCGAAGCCGGACGTAATGCAGGTGGCACGGTTAACGTGGTCATCAAGACTGGCACCAATCAGTTCCATGGCGACGCTTATTACTACAATCGGAATGGTTACTACGCTGCCAATTCACCGTTCTTTATACCGAAACCCTCGTCTCCCAAGGCGCCGCCGCTGACCAACCAAAACGTGGGAGGTACTCTTGGCGGGCCGATCATCAAGGACAAGCTGTTCTTCTTCATCGGATACGAGTACCAGACCTACAAGCTCGGCCTGACCGGTTTGTCCACCGAACCTTCGGCAGCATGGGTGAACGATGCCCTTGGTCTGTTGAACAACGCCGGTGGCCAGTACGGAGCGTATAACCCGGTTGCGTACAGCCCACTGTCTAAGACTCTGCTGGCCAATCTCTACCCCAGTTCCATCATTGGCCTGCCGGCAACGGTCAACAACTATTTCGCCACCGTGCCGGGAACCGGCTACAGCAACAACGGCGTGGTCAAGATTGACTGGAACATCAACCCCAACAATACGATATCGTTCCACTGGTTTGGTGGACAGGGCAGCCAGACCCAGCCGCCCGGGGCCAGCCTGGCCTTGGCGACAGCCAGCTCGAACTTGGGCTACTACTTTGAGGTTGCCCCGCTCCACGTACAAAACTACTCCCTGGTGTGGAACTCGGTGATCACACCACATGTTACGAACCAGGTGCTGCTGGGGGTCAGCTCCTTCTACCAGTTCTTCCACGACGCCAATAACAGCTTCAGCGAGCAGGCGCTGGGGCTTTATACGAGTCCCGATGCAATGATGGCTGGCCACGAGATACCGGGAGCGCCGAATCTGCAAATCTCGGGATTCGACCAGGTGGGCATCACCCCGCCGGAAGGCCGTAATGACGCCACTGGTCACATTACCGACATTCTCTCCTGGAGCAAGGGCAAGCACCAACTTCGCATGGGCGGCGAGTATCGCGACGGGCACGTGGACGAGTTCTACTACCGCCGTTCACTGGGAAGCTTCGTCTTTACCGGAGCACAGGGCGATCCAACCCAAGGGGGTGCTTGGGCGAGCTCGGATCCGGCGATATGTAATGCCGCATGTCAGGCGGTGAGTTCCAACACCAAGGCCTTGGCGGATTTCTTGGCCGGGAGTGTGGCCAGTTCATCGATCGCGGTCGGAGACCCTGAGCGCTATGTCAAGTCCACCGGCCTTTCCTTCTTTGCAGCGGACACGTGGCGACTCACGCCCAAGTTCACCCTCGACTTGGGCCTGCGCTGGGAGTACTTTGGTCCTCTCCACAGCATCGGCCCCTCGAATCTGGCAGTTTTCATTCCAGGCGAGGGCTTCAAGATACAAGGAGCAGGAATCAGCTCCATCTTCCCGCCGGATCACAACAACTTTGCCCCCCGCGCCGGTTTTGCCTGGCAGCCAACCGGAACGGGTAACCTGGTAGTCCGCGGCAGCTTCGGCGTTTTCTACGACCAGATCAATATCAACCCGTTCCTCGATTTTCGTCCGCCCATTGCCGGTGCCGATGGTCTGCAGGATAACCCGGTTGGCCCCGATCCGGTCTCGAACTACGGCGCAAATAAGTTTGGCAATACCTCGTACACCTGGCTAGCCAACACCTACATCTTCCCTGGGGTTACGACTTGTCCCAATCTCAGCGGGTGCGGCAACAACGTCTACAACGTTTATTCCGTCAACCAGAATTTCCGCACCCCATACTTCTACAACTACAACCTGCAAATCGAGCAGGCCCTGGGTGACCAGGTGGTTCTTCAGGTCGGGTACGTGGGAAGCGCGGCCCACAAACTGAACATCATGGAGAACCTCAATCAGAACGGCGCCTACAACGCCCTGTATCCCAATGTCGGCTCGATCTTGCAGCTCAACAGCAACGGTAACTCCAACTACAATGCTCTACAGGCCACTCTTAAGCTCCGCGGGTGGCATGGCTTCACGGCGCAGTTCAACTACACCTGGGCCCATGCCTTGGATGACGTCACTGAGTACCGTGGCGTGATTCCCTTCGACAGCTACAACCTGAGACTGGACTACGGGAACAGCGACTTCGACACCCGTCAAGCTTTCACCGGCTTGTGGACGTACAACATTCCGGGGTCGTCCCATGGCCCGGCGGTCCTGACCCACGGATGGCAACTGAGCGGAGGGTTTAACCTACACACCGGGCAGCCCTTTAACTACAACCCCGGTCTGCCGCTGCTGCCGGGTTCAGGATCCTATAACTACTACTCGGGGACGCAACGCCCGGGGTTGGACCTGATCTGTAATCCGTTCGCTGGCGTCAATCAATCCTTCAGCGCTGCGGCAGGTGGCTCGCAGTGGATTAACCCGGCTTGCTTTGCCCAAACAACCGGCATAGGCAACGTCAGGCGCAACCAGTTCTACGGCCCTGCTTTCCTGGATGTGGATCTGTCCGTGATCAAGAACATCCCGATCACGGAGCGAGTCTCCATACAGTTGCGCGCCGAGATGTTTAACCTCTTCAACCGCATCAACCTGGCTAGCGGCGCAGGGTCGGTCGGTTCCAACGGCTACGTGAGCGATACCATCGGCGACTTCAACGGCGCGCCCGGTATCGGACCCGGCGAGCCCTTCAACATGCAGTTGGTTGGGAAGATCATTTTCTAGCCGCAGTACAGTTTTCGCCTGAAGCGCCGCCTCTCATGGGGAGCGGCGCTTTTTGGTGTGCTGTCGGTTACGCCGGCCGCCTGGTTACCCCGCCGCCCCGATGTTACGAAAGTGCAGTTACCCGACATGTACCTTCGTAATCTTGACAAACTGCAGCTCTGGGATATCTTGGAGCTTGGGCTGCCCCGGCTGACCCGCCGGGAGGCGTGTCCTCACCTGCTCCAAGGCGCGGTGAAAGGATTCTTTGAAAATCTGTAGTCCATGGATTGGTGGCTGGAGACCGGAACCGATTGAAGGCCAGACCCAGCCCACAAGCTGTGCCCTTTCTTTCAGTCCGCTTGCTGAAGAGCAAGAATGGAGCCTGTAACTATTGCAAATAATGAACTTACTTATAAGCCATTCGGGCTCAATAGCTTGCCGGGAAAAAGTTCGCAATCGAATGATTCTAAAGAACAAAGGGGGGAGGGGGGAGGTAGCTTAATAGGTAATATTTGTAAAGCTGCTGATTAGTCGAGACGAAGCTGGTTCAGTAGTTATGGGTTCGGCGATAGTATGAGAATTCACGAAGATGATTGGTGAAGTCACGCGCGCGCAAGTCACGGCTTCCGGCGCCACGGCCACGTTGCTCTTTGACGACTGGTACCCGGCGCTGCGCTCTTCCGAAGTCGGCAGCAAGCGCATGGCTAAGGCCTTGCTGCTGGATATTCCGCTGGTTCTGGGACGGACCGCGGAAGGGAAGTACTTTGCCATGCGCGACGCCTGTCCGCATCGTGGCATTCCGCTGTCCTACGGGTGGTTCGATGGCCGGCTAGTGACCTGCAAGTATCATGGCTGGGCGTTCGAGCCGGTGTCAGGCCAGTGCCGCGATATCCCTTCGCTGACCAGGGAAGATTCGCTCGACCCGTCGAAGATCTTTGCCGGTGCGTTTCCCTGCGAAGAGCGCGATGGTCACGTGTGGGTGTATGTTCCGCAACCGGGACGCGGCCGCGTGCGACCGGACGCAGCGGTGCCGGCGGTGCCGGAGGTACCGAAGTTCAGCCAGCGTTATCGGGCGGCGCATCTGACGGCGGAGCTGCCGTGCAATGTCGACCACGGCATCATTGGACTGATGGATCCAGCGCACGGGCCGTTCGTGCATAACGCCTGGTGGTGGCGGTCACGGCACAGCATCCATGAGAAAACCAAACAGTTCGAGCCTATCGAAAATGGTTTTCGCATGACCGCGCATCAGCCGTCGGCCAACAGCGCTCCTTACAAGCTGCTGGGCGTCTATGGCCAGCCGATTACAACTACCATCGATTTTGTTTTGCCGAACCGCCGCTACGAGATCATCCGCTGCGGTGAAAAGTGGTTTGCCAGCCTGACAACGGTGACGCCCACGGCCGAGAACCATTGCCGTATCGACGTCTGCGCGGCGTGGAACATCTTCCGCAATGTGCCTTTCCTTACGCCGATTGCCAAATTCTTCGGCAGGCGCTTCGTGCGCCAGGACCAGTTGACCATGATCCAGCAAGCGGAAGGTCTGAAGCACAATCCCAGCCTGATGCTGATTGACGACGCGGACCGCCCGGCAAAGTGGTACTTCGAGCTAAAGCAGGCACGCCTGGAATCGCAGGCGACCGGTGCTCCTATGCGGCATCCGATGAGCGGTCCGGTCACGCTGCACTGGAGAAGCTAGGTGGCGATGGAGAATCCGGTGCAGCTTTCCTGGCGGGTGAAGGATCAACTGCGAACTCTCGTCATCGCAGTGTTCTTCGGAGCGGTGGTGGGCATCTTCATCCTTTATCCCACCAACGAATTTGTTTATTTCTACGAGCATCGTCCGTTAGAGGAATCGACGCCGGGTAGTTTCGCGGTTTCGCAACTACAACAGTCGCTGCAAGGCCGAACCCCGAAGAAGACGGCTTTCTACGCGATCGTCGGCGTGGTATTGAGCGTCTCCGCGGCTTTGCTGTATTCCGCCATGCACCGCCGCACAGAGCGGATCGAACAGTTGAGCGCCGCTCTCGGCGGCGACCTGCGCGCGCTGATCGCCCGCGGCGAAAGCGTCAACCTGGAATTCAAGTCGTCGTTCCGATGGGACATGAAGGAGAGCAAGGTCAATCGAGCGCTCGAGGCTGTGGTGCTGAAAACGCTTGCGGGTTACATGAACGGTAATGGTGGCACGCTGCTGATCGGCGTGGCCGACGACGGAAGCGTTACCGGACTGCAGCAGGATTACAAGACGCTCAAGAAGCCGGATCGCGATGGCTTCGAGCAAGTACTGATGACTGCGATTGCTACAAAGCTGGGCGCCGATTCCTGCCGCGACGTGCAGATGGTGTTCAACTCACTGGAGAACCAAGATGTCTGTCGCGTTATCGTTGCGCCGGCGCATCGGCCGGTTTACGTGAAGGACGGTGACAGTCCGAGGCTCTACGTGCGTACTGGCGTGAGTACGCGTGAGCTCAACGTCCAGGAGGCGATCAACTACACCTCAGCGCGCTGGCCGAAGTGAGTTACTTTCCGCCTGGCTTCGCACCTGTGCCGCATGCAGCACCCACGGGAGTGTAGTCCTGTTTGTTCTGGTCGAAGCAAAAGTCCACTTGCTTTTGCGAAAATTCGTCTATCGTCTGAGGAGGTACATCAGGTTTCTTGACTTCCTTGAACTCGAATGTGATGGCGCCATTGGGCGCGACGGTAGCCAGCAAATATCCGTAGACATCGGTCTGCGCGATGGTTGCAGCAGACCGCTCCTGCGGTAAACGGTAGCGTACGGCACCGGCGCTTCCAATGATCCAACCGGTGAGAACTTCGTCCTTCGGACGGCAGGCGATGGCGTACACGTTGTTCATAACAAAATGCGAATGGCTTGCGAGGACGTACACGTTTTTCCTGGTCTGTCGCTGGAAGGCCAGTAATTGCGCGTAGACTTCCCGTCCGCTGCTTTCCTCCGTCGCGGAGTCGTTCATGCTATGCCCAGTAGACAGGCTATCCGGCAGGGCTGCATGCATACCGAGTACGACGGTACGCACAGCGTTATTACTGGCCGCGCTGCGCAGCACTTTCTTGAACCAGTTCATCTGCTGCTCATCGAACTGGTCGCTCGAAGAGTTGTCCATGCCGATGAAATCGACACCGCGATCGATCCAGTGATAGTAGGTCTCCAGCAGTTGCCCATTCGGGTTGTCAGCCAGGCGCTGGCGATGCAACACCGGCGTATCAAACCATTTGCCAAACTGGATGAGGTACTGACTGCGGTCCTTGGGCGAGATCATCTCGTGATTGCCGATCTCCAGAAAAACCGGCAGGTCGCCAAACGCCTGCAACTGATGCTTGATGAAATCGTTCCACTCATCGTTGTTATAGTCATCCAAGGTGGCATTAGGATGGATCTGATGATAGTCCTCATCAATCTTGTAAGTGGCTCGATAGTCGCCGAGGTGCCAATAGAACTCGGCGCCATCACGGCGCACTCCCTGGGCTATGGCCGGCATGACAATGTCGCCGCAATTGCGCGAGTCCCCGGAGACGGCGAACCTCCAGCTTCCGCCCGAGCTTGGTTTTTCCTGTCCGCGCAACCGACCGGCGCAACATAAGGTCAGGAGAAGAAGGAACGTGCAGAATTCCCTACTTGAAGCTGACAGCAGGTGGTTGTCCGACTGTTGGGCCATGGTGTTCCCTCAGGTAACGGAACATCATATAGCAGCATCGCAAGGTTCATCCTATTACTGTGTGGCGTCCCACGCGTTGCTATTCATGGTACGAAACGTTAAGCTGCTTCTTCCCTTGTTTCGTTGAGTTCCGGAGGAATTCGCATGCGTACGAGTGAGCGTCTGCTGCTTCTGTTGGCGGTGAGCATTACTGTATTGTTCGGCTTCGCCGCATTTGCCTCGGCCAAGCAGGATGCAGGCCAGCCTGACGAAGCGCGACTGAAGCTTGCTTACCGCTTCCAGCGCGATGGTTGGGTTTACGTTCACCTCGAAGGGTCGTCCGCCGACATCGGCTACCAGCATGGATACCTGCTCGCGGCTGAAATCGAAGACGGATTTAAGACCGTCAAGCTGAAGGATGTCCATCGCACGCAGCGCGAGTGGAAGTTCTACCGCCAGACAGCGCAGAACATTTTATGGCCCCACATTGACTTGGAGTATCAGCAGGAACTGCAGGGCATTGCTGACGGGCTGAAAGCCCATGGCTCGACGATGGATCTGTGGGACGTGGTCGCGCTGAACGCGATGGAAGAAGTCCCCGACTACTACGTGCCTTGGCTCAACCGGCAGGAGAAGCGCGCCAATGCGCCCGATCTGAAGGCGCCCGGAAACTGCAGCGCGTTTGTCGCTACCGGCTCATGGACCAAAGATCACAAGCCGGTGATTGTGCACAGCAATTGGACCGATTACGCCACCGGCAAGCGCTGGACCGTTATCTTTGATATTGTCCCAACCCGCGGCTATCACATGCTGATGGACGGTTTCCCCGGCATTATCGTCAGCGACGATGATTTTGGTATCAATTCGGCAGGCCTGATGGTCACCGAAACCACCATCGCCGGCTTCAGCTTGTTTGATCCCAACGGGAAGCCCGAGTTTATGCGCGCTCGCAAAGCGCTGCAGTACGCCAACTCGATCGATGAGTATGTGCAGATCATGCTGGACGGCAACAACGGCGGCTACGCCAACGACTGGCTGCTGGCGGACAACAATACCGGCGAGATCGCCCGCTTCGAGCTTGGACTAAAGATGCATCGCATCTGGCGGACCAAGAACGGGTACTTCGCCGGCGCCAACTATCCCAGCGATCCCGCATTGACGAAGGCGGAAACCAATTTCAGCCCCAAGATCATGTCCAGTTCTCCCAATGCGCGGCGCAAACGCTGGGAGGAACTGATGCCGTCGAACAAAGGACAGATCGATGTCGCACTGGGCGAGAAGTTCCTTGCCGATCACTGGGACACCTTCGAAGGCAAGGAGGATCGTAATCGGCGAGGCTTATGTGGTCACGGTGAGAGCTCTCCCGTTGGCGAACCGGTATGGTCCGAACCTCCCTATGCTCCGATGGGTGCTGTAACCGCGCAGGCTGCCGACAGCACCATGGCGCGTAACATGACGCTACAGGCTAGAGCAGGGCATCCGTGCGGGGAAGACTTCATTGCTGAAAAGTTCCTCAAAGAACATCCTGAGTTTGACTGGCAACGCCCGATCTTGCAGGACATGAAGGGCAATCCCTGGGCTGAGTTCAAAGCGGGAGAGAAACCGTAGAATCCGCGGTCCCGCGAGTTTACTGCGCGTCACCAGTTCGAGGAGAGGTCTCCAGGACGCGCCAACACCGCAATTCCTATTCACAACGTGAGTTTCTCGGCCCGAAAGTCCGGCGGCGACAAAAGGTTTTCTCCTCCCCGCCGATAGGAATACTGGAAGCCTGCGTCGAACGACTCCAGCACGACGACGCCCCACAGGAAGAACTGAATGTTCGCGATCATTGGAATGCTGGTTGTGCTCGCAGCCGTCATCGGCGGGTTCCTCATGGAACACGGACCGATTCGCGTCCTCATGCAGCCCTCGGAGCTGGTCATCATCGCCGGCGCGGCCGCTGGAACCCTGCTGGTCGCCAATCCACTGCACACGCTGAAGGGTGTCGTCAGCGGTGTGCTGATGGTGCTCGCCGGGTCGAAATTCAACAAGCAACGATACCTCGATGCCTTAAAGATGATGTACGACCTGTTTGGCAAGATCCGCCACGACGGGCCGGCTGCTGTGGAGAACGATGTTGAAGCCCCGATGGAAAGCAAGTTCTTTTCCAACTATCCAAACTTCCTGAAAGACCATGAGACGCGCGACTTTGTTTGCGACACCATGCGCATGGCCATCATGGGTGGAGTTGAACCCTTTGACGTCGACCAGATGATCGAAGCCGACATGGACGTTCATGAGCATGAGGCCAATCTGCCGGTAACGGCGCTTAGCACCATGGCCGATTCTTTGCCTGGGCTCGGAATTGTGGCCGCTGTGCTTGGGGTGGTGATGACCATGAGTGCGCTCGGTGGACCTCCGGAGGAAATCGGCAAGAAGGTCGCGGCGGCGCTGGTGGGAACGTTTCTCGGCATTCTGTTGTGCTACGGGTTCGTCGGTCCGCTGGCGGCAAACTTGACGAAACTCGCGCACGAGGAGCGCGAGTACTGGCATGTGCTGCGCGTGACCATGATCGCGTTCATGAAAGGCACGTCGCCGCTGCTGGCCACAGAGATGGGACGCCGTGCAATTCCCGGTCACGTGCGCCCGTCGTTCCAGGAGTTTGAAGCCAACTGCAAGCGTTCGGTATCGGCAGCCGCCAGCACCGAAGCTGCACCAGCCGATTCCGCGGCAGCGCCTGAACCCGCAGCCGCGTCCTGACAGGCGTGAATCATGGCCACTAACAACCAGCCCATCGTCATCAAACGCAGCGGCGGTCACGGCGGACACCACGGCGGCGCGTGGAAGGTTGCCTATGCCGATTTTGTTACCGCGATGATGGCGCTGTTTATCGTTCTGTGGCTGATGAACTCCAGCAAGCAGATCCAGGTCGCGGTCGGCGGATACTTTAAGGACCCGACCGGCACCGCGAAGATGGTAGGCAGCAATCAACAGGGTTCCGGCGAGAACATGCCGATTTCGAAAGACAATATGGCGAAGATCAAAGAGCAACTGCAGAGCGTGATCCGTCAGGCCACCGACTTCGACAAACTGAAGAGCCACATTGAAATGACAGTCACGGCAGAAGGCCTGCGCATCGAGCTCATGGAATCGGAAAAGGGCACTTTCTTTGAAAGCGGACGGCCCGAGCCCACTGCCTATGGCAAAGAGATGCTCATCGCAATCGCGAATGAGTTGGGCAAGGTGCCGAACAAAATCTCACTGGAAGGCCACACTGACGCACGCCCGTACACGGGACTGGCGAACTACAGCAACTGGGAACTCTCGACCGATCGTGTCAATGCCAGCCGGCGGTTAATGATGCAAAACGGCCTGCGAGAAGATCAGGTTGTGGAAGTGCGCGGCTTCGCTGATCAGCGCCTGCGCAATCCACAGAAACCGGACGAGGCTTCTAATCGAAGGATTTCGATGATCGTGAAGTACCTGGAAAAGGAAGCTCCTGCCGAGGCAGCGCCGCCCAGCGAGACACCTGCCAAGCAGCCGTAGGGAAGTTCGCGAGCTCCGAGACATCGTTTGCCGCAATACGGTCTCCATCAGGGAGCCGTGCCATTGACTGCATCCTGAATCTGAATGCCATTGTCTTCCAGCGTGGTCCCAGTGGCGCGCTCCAGTTCAAGTTTCGACTTCTGATATGCCGTAGTCGCGTTTACCAGGTCTAGCTCGGCGACGGCCAAGTCGCGCTGGGCGGTCAGCGTCTGGAAGCTCGACCCCGCTCCCAGCGCCTGTTCCTTCTGCATGATCCCAAATGTCTTGTCGGCGAGGTCGCGGGCTTTCCTGGCCGCTGCTACGCGCGCATGGCCCTGCTCCAGCGCATATTGCGCATTCCGCACTTCGATTCGGATCTGTTTCTTCAACTGCTGCATGCGCAACTCCGCCTGGCGATACTCCAATTCGGAGCGGTATTGGTCGGCCTTGGCCACGCGGTTGCGTATCGGAATACTCAGGTTCGCACCGACAAAATAATCTGGTGATGAATTGTTGAATGCGTTGGTAAAGGCGCCGCCGAATTCCGCCGGCACCGTAGTGCTGTTGGTTGTGTAGTAGTACGGATTCAACTCTCCAGCTAGGCCTGTGCCGCCATAAAATCCTACCAGTGCCAACGTTGGTAGAAGTGCGTTCTTTGCCGCCTTGCGCGAGATCTGGCGGTTCTCCAGGTCAATCCGCGACTCCGACAGCTCCGGACGGTCTTGCAGGGCCACCGAGATCAGATCCTCCAGCGGTTTCGCAGGCGCATTATCCGTCAGCTCCATTCGATCCGTCGGAATCACTGCCATGGACTCGAGCACCGGATCGTCAAGGTTCTTGGTGAGCGCATTTTTGAGCAAAGATTCCTGCAATTGCAGGTTGGTCCTGGCGATGGTGAGGTCCTGATCGCGACGCGAGACCTCAGCCTCGGCGCGCATGACATCCATGGCGGGAATGGCTTCAAGCTGTAGCTGCTTCTGCGCGTTGCCCAGATTCTGCTGCGCGAATGCGTACGACTGCTCAGTCACGCGTTCTCCTTCATAAGCGCTCACTAAATCCCAATAGATGTTGGCGATTTGCGTAAGGGTGGCTATTACCTGGCTTTTGAAGGCGATGTCGGAGATCTTCTTGTTGTTCTTGGCGATGCGCAGATAGCGCAGGTTGGGGCCGGTCCCGAATCCCGCCAGCAACTGCTGGGTGACGGTGACGCGATAATAAGTACCCAACTGCGGGCTAAGACTGCTGTAAATGCTGTTCGTCGTCTGCCGATTGTTGTCCACTTCGAAGCTAAAATTCGTACCGGTCGAAAAGGCCTGCGAGTAATTGAAGTTAGCCACCGTAGTATTGAGATGCAATTGCGGGACGCCGAACACCTGAAGGTTAGCCAGCGGCTGGGTCAGGTGTTCGAGTCCGCTCGTCGCAGTAACAATGGGATCATAGGATTGCACAGGTGTTCCGATGCCCAGCGTCGATTGCACCAGTCCGGCAGCGCCGGCGCCCGCACCACCGGCGCCACCCGTTGTGCCACCTGCCCCAGCGCCCGGCGCACCGGTCCCGAAACCACCCACGCCGCCACCCGGCGTGCCTTGCACGACGCCCGTGTTTACGCCACGGAATGAGCCACCTGCCTTGGTGCGCTGGATGTCGGTATCGGCGATCGGCAAATTGTAGCGAGCGATCGCGAGGTCGAGACTGTCCTCCAGTGCGAGGGCGATGGCGTCCGCCAGCGAGATATAAAGCTTGCCATCGCGGATCAGACGTTGCAGCCGCGGCGAATTCGCCAACTCGGGCTCAGGCACGGCGCTGGGAGCGTATGCGTCGAACGGGTTGTGCGAATGAGGACTCATCAGTGCAGTCGGCGTATGTATCGCAAGTGGCGAAGGCGGCGTTTGCTGCGGCATTGGCGCGTTGGGCATCTGCTCAGGTGTCGGAGTAGGCGTCTGCATTTGAGCCTCGGTGTTGACCAGCAGGAGGCAGAGCAACAACGCCAGAATTGATGATTTCGTCAGGTGTGTCTTCATGAAGGGACCGCCTCCCTGCGTACCGCGTTCTTGACCCGAATCATGCAGCAGTTAGCAACTAGAAACTAGAAGGAATCTCAGGAATCGCTTTGTATCAGGGCGCGGCTCCAGCCGTGCCGCCTGGTTTTAGTTGAGAAATTGGGCTTTAGCCCGACAAGACATGCTGCAGAGGCTAAAGCCCTGATTTTTGCTACGCCCTGTCCGGCATGACTAAAGTCCTGCCCTGATACGAAGCGAACCAATTTATCAGATGGCTTAGGTTACTTCTATCAATTAGCAACAATCATCCGGCTAGCTGCGGGGCCCGATTGAAATCCTCGCGACACAATCTCAACTCTTAATCGATGTTGTCCAGAGCTGGCGACCCCCACTAGTTGCTAGCTGCTAGTCGCTACTGCGTTTCCTGCATCAGCCGGCGCAGCTCTTCTGCGGCGACGACTTTGCCGTCGAACAAGTGGACCTCGCGCTGTGCGTGCGCAGCGAAACGTGGATCGTGTGTCACCATGCAAATGGTCGCGCCCTCGTGATGTAGCTTCTGCAGCAACTCCATCACAGCTTCGCCATTGCGTGAATCGAGGTTTCCAGTGGGCTCGTCGGCCAGCAGGATGGAAGGCGAACCGGCCAGCGCTCGTGCTACGGCTACCCGTTGTTGCTGGCCACCAGAAAGCTGCGACGGATAGTGACGCAGCCGGTGCGCCATGCCGACACGCTCCAGCGCACCAAGCACCCAGCGTTTGCGGTCGGCTGACGGCATCCCGTCGCGGTAGGTCAACGGCAGTTCGACGTTCTCGTACACGGTGAGATCGCCGATGAGGTTAAAGCTCTGAAAAATGAAACCGATTTCGCGATTGCGGATGCGCGAACGGTCAGCGAAACTCAGGTTCGCAACCGGTCGCCCATGGAGCTTGTAGTCGCCCTCAGTCGGCGTGTCGAGCAACCCGATGATGGACAGCAACGTTGACTTGCCGCAGCCTGAAGGACCAGACATGGCGACGTATTCGCCTTTGCATACCTGCAGATGGATGCCCGCGAGGGCGTGCGTCTCAACTTCATCGGTATAGAAGACCTTAGTTAGGTTTTCGATTTCGATTAGCGGCGTTGCTGCTTCGCTCATGGGTTGGGTCCAGTCTGGTGTTGCAGAGTCGTCGAAGGCGCTCTTCGCTCCTCGTCTTTCGCTTTTCTCGAATTTCACCCCCTGTTAGGCTGCCGCAAAGCGAATAGCGAACAGCAAAAAGCGTTTTATTCCAGCCGCACGCGATCAGTGTTTTCCCAGCGGGACATGTCAGAAAGAATTACGGTGTCACCCTCTTTAAGCCCCGAGTCGATCTCGATGAGGTTGACTGAGGCGCGTCCGGTCTTCACCTGCGTGCGCGTAGCCGCATTGCTCGCGGGATCGAGCTTAAACATGGAGATGGTGCTGCTCTCCTGCCCGAACGCCGGGCGTCCCACATATAGCACGTTCTCCAGCTTCTCCAGGTCGATCGTTCCATCGACGCTCAGATCGGGACGCGCTCCTTTTGGCAGTTGACCAGTCAGCTGCACGTCAACCGTGACGGTCCCGTTCTGCACTGCGGGATCAACACGGCTTACCTCGCCGGCTACGACGCCGTTGTGGGTGTCGATCGAAGCAGGTTCGCCGATCTGGACATCACGTGCTTGCGTTTCGGGGATCTTCAGTTCCGCCATCAGGTGATTGGGTTGCACGATCTTCGCCAGCTCCGTGCCGGGCAGAACACGCTGCCCGACCTGCAACGGCAGCTCGATCAATACTCCGGCAACTCCGGCCTTGACCTTGAGGCGCTGTAACTGCTGCTGTTTCAGGTCAGCGAGAGCTCGCATCTCTTCGACCTTGGCCTGCTGCACTGCAAGTTCCGAGGCGATAGCCTTCTCGTTAATAGCCAGCCGCTGGTCTTCAATCTTGTTCCGAGTCACCATCTCCTGGGCCTTGCCTTCGGAGGCCTTGGCGGCCAACCCGGAGATGACGCCGAGATCGTAGAGAGCTTTGTCGGTCTGTGCCTGCCGTTGCGCTTCGCTGTACTCGGCGTTGACGGTGGCGGCTCCGGCGCGCTGGTTCATTAGATCGCTGTCAAGCTTTACCTTCAGATTCTGGTATTCGGCCTGAGCAGCTCTTACTTGCAACTGAGCGTCGAGCGCTTCCTGTTCCAGTTGAGGGTTACTCATCTCGACCAGAACGGTATCGGGATCCACCTGTGAGCCAGGAAGCTTGATAATGCGGATCACTGTGGCCTCCGTCTCGGCGGGAATCTGGCGAACATCTTCGTGGCTGGGAATCAGGGAACCGAGACCACGTACCTGGCGAAGCATGGAGCCTCGCTTTACGGTGTCGGTCCAAATCGTGCTTCGCTCAACCGTTGGCGCCGCCGGCTTTAGCCGGGAAATTCCGACAGTCACACCTACTAAAACGAGCAGGGCCACGCTTGACCAGATGATCTGGCGGCGGCGCTTCTCACGTTTAATTTCGGGGCGGAAGATATCCATTGCGTCCTAGTCAGGGCAATTGTAGACCCACTTGCTGCATGTCGTATCTTATTCTCCAGTATATAGTTAGACGACTTGAACAAACCCGAAGACGGCGGCAGGTTGGTCCAGTCTGGATCGTGGTTTCCATTCGCGGGCAGAATAGCACATCAGAGGGCAGATGGAGACATGCCCGTTGCGAGGAATTGTTCCACGTGGAACATTTTCAGCGCTTCCAGCGAAACCGATAGAATCTGGTCACGTGGCCAACCTCCTGAAAACAACGTCAGAAACCGAGAAGCCGATCCTCGAACTTCCGGCCACGCAGGGCCGACTCATTTCGCTTGACGTTTTCCGCGGTGTCACGATCGCCGCCATGATTCTGGTCAATAACCCCGGCAGCGCTGCTGCTTATCGGCCGCTGAAACATGCACAATGGAATGGTTGGACGCCAACTGACCTCATTTTCCCCTTCTTCCTTTTCATTGTCGGCGTTTCGCTGATGTTTTCGTTTGGGTCGCGGTTGGGGCGCGGAGATTCGCAAAAAGCGCTAATCGCGCACGCGCTTCGGCGTAGCGCGATCATCTTTGCCATTGGGCTATTCCTCAACGGTCTTCCTGGCTTTCACGCGTCGACATGGCGAATTCCCGGTGTGCTGCAGCGCATTGCGGTCGCTTATCTTGCGGCGGCCTTGATCACGTTGTATTCGGGAACCCGGGCCCGCATCGCCTGGGTTGTTTTCCTGCTTGCCGGTTATTGGGTGCTGATGCGATTCGTGCCCGTACCCGGGTACGGAATTCCGACACATGACGTTATGCTGCTGCATCCCGACGCAAATCTCGCCGCATACTTGGACCGCAAGCTGATGTCCGGACACCTATGGGAGGGCACACGCGATCCCGAGGGAGTGCTGAGCACGTTGCCTGCGATCGCTACTGCGCTGTGCGGAGTTCTCACCGGCGAGTGGCTGCGCTTCGGCCGCAGTCCGAAACAGAAAGCGGCGGGGATGCTCATGGCCGGAATGGCGGGAATCATCGCCGGCGAAACCTGGGGGGTCTGGTTTCCCATCAACAAGAACCTGTGGACTAGCTCGTATGTTTTGTTCACCGCAGGCTGTGCCATGCTTTGCCTGACAATTTGTTATTGGGCGATCGACGTCAAGTCATACTCCGGCTGGTGGACCAAGCCATTCCTCATTTTTGGCTCTAATGCGATTGTCGCTTATGTTGTTTCCGAGGTGTTAGGAGGGACGTTCGGGTGGAAGGACCGAATCTTCCAGCACACATTCGCGCTTATCAGGCCGCCGGGTTTCGCATCGCTGCTTTATTCGCTGGCGGTCGTTTGGGCTTGTTTCCTGCCGGTCTGGTGGATGTACCGAAAGAGAGTTTTCCTGAAGGCCTGAGCTTCTTATTCAAGAGCTTTGCCCGCTGGGTCGCTTTCCCTGTTCAGTTCCGGCTTGAGATTGAGGTTGCGGATGAGCCGATGCAGATAGTTGGGATGAAGCCCCAATAATTTGGCTGCTTCCGTGTAATTGCCTTTCGTCTGGTTCAACGCGTCCACGATCATTTGCTTCTTCAGTTGATTGAGCCGGTCGTGATACTTCACGCTGTCACGCTGTGCGGACCGGGTTTCCAGCAGGGCATCCGGTAAATCTTCAACCACAATTTCGTCGTTAAGGCCGAGAACAATGGCGTGCTCAATGGCGTTCTCAAGCTCCCGAACGTTACCGGGCCAGCTATAGGTCATCAGGAGCGAACGCGCTTCCGAGGAGATGCCCTTCAGCGAGCGCTTGCACCTCTCAGCGTATTTCGCCGCAAAATACATGGCGAGCAAGGGGATGTCGTCGGGCCGCTCACGCAGGGGAGGGATGACCGTGGAAACCACGTTCAAACGGTAGTAAAGGTCCTGGCGAAAGTGACCGCTCTTGATTGCGTCCTCAAGATTGCGGTTGGTGGCGGCGATCACGCGGGCACCGAACTTCAGGATGCGAGTGCCTCCTACGCGCTCAAATTCCCGCTCCTGCAGAACCCTTAGCAGCTTCGCCTGCATCGGCGGAGGGAGCTCGCCGATCTCGTCGAGGAACACGGTTCCACCTTCTGCCACTTCCAACTTCCCTTTTTTAGTGCCGATGGCGCCGGTAAACGCGCCTTTTTCGTGCCCGAACAGTTCACTCTCCAAAAGCGCCTCAGGAATTGCGGCACAGTTGATGGCGACGAAGGGCTGCGCCGCGCGAGGGCTGTTGCGATGAATGGCGTAAGCCACCAGCTCCTTGCCGGTGCCACTCTCGCCTCGAATCATTACCGTGGAATCACTCTGCGCGACCTTGCCGATGAACTCCTGAACCTGCCGCATGGGTTTGCTTTCGCCGACGATGGCGTCGTCCAGGTCCAGCTTGGCTTGCAGGCGGAGGTTCTCGTTGCGCAATACTTCCAGTGCCAGTACATTTTCAAGGGTAACGGCCGCGATCTGTGCAGCCGAACTCACGAAGTTTACATGGTCTTCTTCGAATCCGCCGACGGTACCCAAAGCTACCAGGTACAACACACCGATCGTTCTCTCCACTGCAACCAGCGGCACACAAAGAATGCTCTCTGTCTCCTTCGATTCCGGCGATGGCGTGCTGAGAACCACAGCGCGTTCCCACAACGCGCGCTGCACCAAATCGCGCCGGATCTGCAGTTGCGCTGCCTCCCCTGACTTCCGATCCCAACTGGAACTGGAGGAAGGTTCTTCGTCCACATGCCGCGTAATCAGGATGGCGCCGGCATCGGCCGGAACCACTTCGCAGACAAGTTGCAGCAGGCGCTGCTGGAGGGGTCCCAGCTCACGAATGGAGTTGATGGTGTTGGCAATCTTGAACAGGGCATTCAGGTCGCGAGCCATCCGCCCCACATCGGTACCCAGCGCCCAGGGCGGTGGCAGTTGGGTGCTAACGGTGGTTCCACTGTCGGGGAACGCAGCGTCGTTAAACTGCACCATGCGCGAAACCAACAGCTCATCTTCGGTGATCAGAAAGAGCAACTCACACTGCCCGACCCGGATGGTGTCGCCATGCCCCAGTAACTTTCGCCGCACCGGTATGCCGTTCACGAAAGTCCCATTGTGACTGTCAAGGTCCGCAAGATGGAAGCCAGCGTCAGTCTCGGTGATGGAAAAATGTTTGCGAGACACAGCACGGTCCGCCAGGCACAGGTGATTGGAAGGATCGCGACCAACGTTCAACTGGCCAGCGCCCAGCCGCACGATCGAGCCCTTCGACGGCCCGGAAATCACGACGACTCTGGAGTCCACCGATTCCACGATTGCCTCCTGCGTTGCTAGTGTAGCCGACTCCGCAAAATTTGCGGCTGATAATCAGCAAACTAACGGAACGGATAGTTGCCCATATCCATACGGATAGCCGGTTTGGGGCGAAAATCGAGGCCCGATGCTTTTAGGTAGGGCATTGGTTGCAGTATGCCCCTGCAAATAAAGGAGAAGGCAAGTCGAGCGTGCCCAAGGTCCGGGTTGGCACGCGTCTTGCAACACCCCTCGGTGTTCGCAGTAAGCTCCTAAAAACAAAAAAAGCCCGACGGAGCTTCAGCCGCAAAACAATTTCAACATGGGTTCCGCATAAGGAGCCCCCAAGGAGATGTTATGAAGTACAACAACTACGGGGCCCTCATGATCCTTGCATTGGCTTTGATCGTCGGGGCACCCGCGATCCAAGCTCAGACCCGCGTCCAGGCAAATGTGCCGTTTGACTTCAACTTGGGCCAGAAGCTGATGGAGGCCGGCGTCTATGACATCAGCTCACCGGACGGAAGGGTACTGATCGTGAGGAACGTGAACACCAGGGAAGGGTGCCTGATGCTTGAGTCCATGCATATACAGGCCTCTCAGGCGAATGGGATCCCGCATGCGAAGCTGGTGTTTTACAAATATGACGACCAGTACTTCCTGGCGCAGATTTGGGATGGACTGAGCGATGTCGGCATCGCGTTCCCCGAATCGAAGCGTGAGAAGGAACTGAAGCTGGCCAGGAAGGACAAACTTCAGCCCGAACTCGTAGTCATCGCGATGAGGTAATGGCAACTGACGCGAGGAGAGGACCCGGAGTGGGAGCGCCCCGGGTCCATTTTCATTTGTGCGGACGGCAAAGCTCACCAGGCGCGGCTGGGCCCGCGGAGTATTCGTGCCGGTAAAAGGATGATGGCCTTCAGTAACTCCAGAACACCCTCAACAGCAAAGCCCAAAATGCGAAACGGCAGCAGCACTAACCACACTAAGGGATAGAGGACCAGCACGACCAGCGCTAGCGGCCAGCAGAAAATCAAGAGGACACACCACAGGAGAAAGGTCAGCATAAAAATCCCCTGAGTAATGATACGAAAAGCTGCGACCGACGGTTCCATCTCTGCTTTAGCCGTGCGCACCGCCTCCGCTTAATTCCCGCACGATAGAGCCTACGAATGCCTTCGCATCGCCGAAAAGCATAAGGTTGTTGTCAACGTAATAGAGCGGGTTGTCGATCCCAGCAAAGCCCGGATTCATGCTGCGCTTGATGACCATCACCGTGCGCGCCTTATCCACGTCGAGAATCGGCATGCCGTAAATCGGACTACCGGCGTCGCTGCGCGCCGCCGGGTTGGTGACATCGTTGGCGCCGATTACCAGCGCCACATCGGTTTGTGGCATATCAGCGTTCACTTCGTCCATGTCCAGAAGCTTGTCGTAAGGAATGTCGGCCTCGGCTAGCAGGACGTTCATGTGTCCTGGCATACGGCCCGCGACGGGATGGATGCCGAACTTGACGTCCACGCCGCGCTTGGTCAGCGCGTCATAGAGCTCCCGGACTTTGTGCTGCGCCTGTGCCACTGCCATGCCGTAACCGGGAACGATCACGACTTTGTTGGCGGCAGACAGGATGGCCGCGGCTTCCTCCGGAGTTGCGCTGCGCACGCTTCGCGCCTCAGCCTCCGCTCCGGCAGCCGAAGTCTGCACCTGCCCAAATGCTCCAAACAGGACGTTCGTGAAGGAGCGGTTCATGGCCTTCGACATGTTGACCGACAGGATGAAACCGGAAGCGCCATCGAGCGCGCCTGCCACAATCAACAGTTTGCTGTTCAGCACGAAGCCCATGGCTGCGGCGGAGAGTCCCGCATACGAGTTCAAGAGCGAGATGACGGTCGGCATGTCAGCGCCGCCGATAGGAACAATCAGCATTACGCCAAAGATCAGCGCAATCCCGACCATGACGGGATATAGGTGCATCGCTGACGGATCATGCACTAGATACACAGCAATGCCGATGGCGACCAGCAGCATGCCGAGGTTGACGAAGTTCTGCCCCTTATAGGTGATGGGACGCTGCGGCAGGATCTCCTGTAGCTTGCCGGCGGCCATGAGGCTGCCGGTGACGGTCAGGCCGCCCAGGATCACCTCCAGCGATAGCACCGCCATCATAAAGGGCGCGATATTGGGCGCGCGCAAATAGAACTCCGAGGTTCCCACCAAGGTGACGCAAAGCGCACCGAAGGCGTGGCTCAGAGCTGTTCGCTGAGGGACCGCCGTCATTGCCACGTTACCGAGCGGAACGCCTATGATTGTGCCCAGAACCAGTGCGATGGCAATCCATTTGTAGTCCACGATGCCGTGGTACAGCAGCGTGCCGGCAACGGCCAGCACCATGCCTACTTCGCCAGCCCAGACGCCGTGACGCGCGGTAGCCGGCGAACTCAGCCATTTCAGTGCCAGGATAAACAGCACGGCCGCGATGAAGTATGTGATCTCGATGATGTGTTCTGATCCCGGAATCATGGTTTCTGCGTCCGGCTGGATTTGAACATCTTGAGCATGCGGTCGGTAATGATGAAGCCGCCCACAGCATTGCTGGTGGCGGCGACGATGGCGACGGTGCCGAGCACGGCCGCGAGGTTGCTCTTGTGTTCGCCCGCCAGAATTATGGCGCCCACCACGGCAATGGCGTCGAGCGCGTTGGTCAGCGACATCAATGGTGTGTGAAGCAATGGTGAGACGCGGCGAATCACCTCAAATCCGATGAACGCCGCCAGCATAAAAACGTAAAGGCTGTTAATCAGGTCCGCTTTGTTCATGAGCTCACTTCCTTGGATTGCAACTCCAGTTCCGGCAGGTTATAGAACTCGCGCACCCGCGGATTCACGATTTCGCCTCCCCGGGTGACGATGGTGCTGCGGGTGATCTCGTCTTCCAGGTTGAGCTGGAGCTTTCCATCCTTGACGATGTGCAACAGGAAATTCGTCAGGTTCTTGCTATACATCTGGCTAGCGTGATAGGGAACTGTGCTCGCGACGTTAAACAGGCCGAAGATGGTCACTCCGTGCTCGACAACGGTTTCTCCGCTGCGGGTCAGTTCGCAGTTTCCTCCGCGCTCCGAGGCCAGGTCCACGATCACGGAGCCTTGCGCCATTGCGGCCACCATTTCGCTGGTCACCAGCACCGGCGACTTCTTCCCCGGAACCACCGCAGTGGTGACGACCACGTCGCTCTCGGCGACAACCCGCCCCAGCAATTCGCGCTGCCTCTGATAAAACGACTCGTCCTGGGCCTTGGCATAGCCGCTAGCGTCCTGCGCGTCGGCAGCCTCAATCGGTAGCTCGACAAACCTGCCGCCCAGGCTCTGCACTTGTTCTTTCACTGCAGGCCGCAAATCGTAAGCTGAAACTACTGCGCCCAGTCTGCGCGCCGTCGCGATGGCCTGCAAGCCCGCGACGCCGGCGCCAATCACCAGAACCCGCGAGGGCGTGATCGTGCCTGCAGCCGTTGTCAGCATGGGAAAAATGCGAGGCAGCGCGTTGGCTGCGATCACCACCGCCTTGTAACCGGCGATAGTGCTCATCGAGGAGAGGGCGTCCATGTTCTGGGCGCGCGTGATGCGGGGCATCAACTCAACCGAGAACGAGGTGACGCCGGTGGCCGCGATGGCTTGAACCGTCTGAATCTCGCCGAGGGGCCGCAGGAATCCGATCAGGGCTTGGCCCTTGCGAAGCAGTGGCAGATCTGCCTGGCCAGTCGCATCGTTGGAGCCGTAGCACAGCACCTGCAAGACGATGTCTGCGGTGCGAAAGACTTCGGCACGGTCGGCGACGACCTTGGCGCCTTTGTTGACATAATCCGCATCAGGATATCCGGCCTCTATTCCCGCGCTGGCTTCAATCACAACCTCCAGGCCGGCCTTCGCGAGGTTGGGGATTACCGCAGGAATAAGCGCCACGCGCCGCTCCCCCGGAAAGATTTCTCGGGGAACACCAACAATCATGAATCCTCCTCGTTGTGAGGTACGTTCCGGTGTAGAAAACAAGTCCTGACGCTGACGACAATATATAGACCGGAACTCAGCATTCTAATCGGACTCTGGAGAAAGTCCATCCTAAAGCCGGGCAAAGTCTAATCCGCGTCGTTCTGCCCGGTGCGAAACACCAACCGTTTACGCGGTTGCCCGTGGCATCGTCCAGCGGACAAACGCACTGTGATTAGCGATCTGGGGCTACTTCCGTTCCCCGATTACACGGACACCGAAACGCGACTCTTCGCGCTGCGCTGCGATCTGATAGGCGCTTTCAGCCCCGAGTCTTCGGCAGGCGTCTCGCAAGTTAATGGTGCATAGGCGGTAGCAGGATTAAAGCGGCTGCCGGATATCCGAGCTAACATATTGCGTCTGAACACTTTAGTGCCATGCCGGCCAATCTTGTCCTTCTGTGACGTGCTCATTACAACGACGGTTGTTGTGAAAATACAACAACAAACTTCCTCTCCAAACTGTAATCTACAGTTGCGCTGCTGTCTCCCTGCACGCCTTGGTGTACGAAAGAACAATTCGAAACCCCGCCGAATGCAATGGCGTTGGGCTCCACAGTGGGGCCGCGGTTCATCTGCGAATCCTGCCGGCTCCAGCGGGAGCCGGTATTGTTTTCCGCCGCACTGATCTCGAAAACTTTGAAGTGGAAGCGGTCTGCCGCAACGTTGCCAAGGTCAGCTACGCCACCAGCTTGATGAAGAAGGGCGTGCTCATCTCCACCACCGAGCACCTGCTGTCTGCCTTTGTCGGCGTGGGTGTTGACAACGCCATCGTGGAGATCGACAATCTGGAGCTTCCGATTCTCGATGGCAGCGCGTTGCCCTTCATTCAGATGATCACCAACGCCGGGCTGCGGCAGCAGCGGCGGAAGCGCGTATACCTGAAGATCCTGCGCCCTTATGAAATGGAGGAAGGCGACAAGTTTATTGGCGTTTATCCCAGCGAGCGTTATTCCGTCAGCTATGCCATCGACTTTCCGCATCCGCTGATCGGCAGCGAACGCTTCCAGGTTGAGCTCTCCAACGGCAGCTACATGCGGGAGATCGCGTCTGCGCGGACCTTCGGCTTTCTTCACCAGCAGCGCGAGATGCTGAACCTGGGTCTCATCCGCGGCGCCTCGCGGGAAAATTGCATCGTGCTTACCCGCGACGGAATCGACAACCCCCCCCTGCGCTACACCGACGAATTCGTGCGCCATAAAGTGCTGGACCTGATCGGCGATCTGGCGCTATTTGGCAAGCGCATTCTTGGCTACGTCAAGGCTGATCGCGCTGGGCACGCGATGCACACCGCAATCGTTTCCCGCATTCTCCGCGACCAGACCTACGCCGAGGAGATCACCCTAAGCGAATCCGCCGTCGCGGATTGGCCCCCAGAACCTCTGGCTGTGGTGGCGGATTGAAACTTTAGCTTGCTGCCGACCAGGGGGCACTCCAGAGCTGGTGCGAATCTTCTACAAATCGTTATCTGCCGTGAGCGGCAATCGGTGTCTGAATTTGCGATAATGGCTGCGGTAGTGCGTTCGTCGCGGCAGACTTGGCAGCCACCGTCCGCTCGCCTGTGGGCCCGTAGCTCAATCGGATAGAGCATCAGCCTTCTAAGCTGAGGGTTGCTGGTTCGATTCCAGCCGGGCCTACCATTCCCTGAACTTTACGGCACGGGCGGAATCGTCATCTGCCGGGCGCGGCATTCCCGCACACCCGAACCACATTCGCGATAGTGCAGGTCCTTGGTGAGGCAAACTTCCAGCTCGACCAACTCGGAGCGGCTGCACGTCACCCGAAACGCACCGACGGGCGCGCGGTTCGCGGCAGCGAATTTCTGCTCGATCTCTGATGGGCTGGTGCTGATGGCTTGGGCGAGCGCGCGATACTCGGGCGGAACCTGCACCGCGTTGAAGGCCTTCTCGATATTGGCAAAATATTCTTGGGTCGGCAGACCACTACACGTGCCGTGTTCCGCCCACTCATGCTGAATGAGCCCGCGCGCGGGAATGATATACAGCATGTGTTGCACCGTCGCTTGCGCTACCGGCTGGGCTGGAGCGCAGTTCATTGGATATGAGCCGTCGTTGTTTTGCGGCCACATGCCATGCACCACAAATCCGAAGTGCCGCTTGGGATCGCATTCGCTGGAAGATGTGTTGCCTGCGTGGGTGGCACAGAACTCCGGCGCCCAGGACAGGGCAAGCAGATAGTAGTCGAAGCGGCCTGGTGTGTTGTCGGCAGATTTTCCAGAATGGCCGTACTGGGCCAGCGCTGCGACGGCGACGATACAACCCATGGCCAAACCTGCCAGGGTAGAGACAGCCTTACTATTTCGGGACATGGTGGAATACTACCGCAGCGCCGAATCGGAGAAGGCCGGCACGCCGCTGCACTCCTATAAATGGAACAGGTGAGCGAGCACAAACAGTGCAGCCACTCCAATGAAAACGACCAGCGCCATCTTCACGCCCGGCTCGCGATTGACCTCGGGGATGAGGTCAGAGGCGGCGACGTAGATTGTCACACCAGCGGCGACTGGCAATCCGTAGCTCACGGCATGCTTGCCGATGGCCATTGTGAGTACGCCTGCAAGCGTGGCAAGCCCCAGCAAAACCGAGGCGAACCATGACCTCTTCTTGCTCAACCCGCTGGCCAGCATCACCGAAGTGACAGTGAAGCCTTCAGGTATCTTGTGCAGGAAAATGGCCAGGAAGATAACCCAGCCCAACCATGGCGATATGAGGAAGCCGGCCGTGATGGCAATGCCGTCGAAGAACGTGTGAATCAGCAATCCAAAGAGCACGGACACGCGCCGGTGCGAGTGCAGGTATTCGTCGGCGTGGGTTTCTTCTCCGTAATGAAAGTGCGGAGTGATGGTGTGCTCGAAGAGGTGAACCAGCAGATAGCCGGCCAGCACCAGCAACGCGCCTTTGCGCCCAGCCAACTCCAGACTCTCCGGCACCATTTCGACTAGCGCGGTGGCCAGCATGAATCCCGCACCCAGCGCGACGAAGTAGCGCAGGTAGCTGCGCTTCCAGTTCTTCTGTACGATGATCGCGCCGCCAAAAACATTGGCCGCGGCCGCAGTCAAGCCGAGCAGAATGCTGGTGAGGATGGGAGACATGGAAGAGCAGTTGCTAGTGGCCAGTTGTCAGTGGCCAGCCGGACAGTTCAAGTTGTCGTTCCAATTTTCCTGGCGAATGCAAATCATTGTACGTAGACAATATACCCCTAGTCTCATGGTAGCGGGCTTTCACGGAGGCTATGGCCACTGACAACTGATAACTGGCAACTGGCAACTGCTTTCTATCCACTGTGTCTTATGTGCATCACATCACCGTCCTTCACAATGTATTCTTTGCCTTCCAGGCGCAGCGTGCCGCGGGCGCGGGCTTCGGCTTCGGAGCCGGCCTCGAGCAACTGGTCCCAGTGGATGGTCTCGGCGCGAATAAAATGATGTTCGAGATCGGTGTGGATGGCGCCGGCCGCGTGCACCGCCTTCGAGCCGCGCTCTACCGTCCAGGCGCGGCATTCGTCTTCGCCCACAGTGAAGAATGAGATGAGGCCCAGCAGTTCGTAGCTCTTGCGGATGAGCCGCACCAGTCCGCTTTCCTTCAGGCCATAGCTGGATAGAAACTCGGCGGCATCCTCGTCACTCATCTCGGCGAGTTCAGCCTCGACTTTGGCGCAGACGGCGAGAGCGCCCGTGTCTGGCCGCGACGCAACTTCCGTTATGCCGAACTTGCCAATAGCTTCTTCGAGATCGGTGCCCAGAGTCGGGCTTTCGCCGATGTTGAGCACGTAGAGCATCGGCTTTTCGCTAAGGAACATGAAGCCGCGGACTCGCTTCTTGTCCTCAAGCGTCATCTCCATCTCGCGCAAGGGGCGCTCGGTCTCAAGATGTACCTTGGCGCGCTTCAACAGGTCGTGCTCGCGCTCGGTTTCGGCTGACTTCATCTTCTTCATGTCTTTTTCGACGCGCTCCAGCCTTTTCTCCACCTGTCCGAGATCGTTGACGATCAGGTCGAAATCAATGTTCTTGATGTCGCGCAGCGGATCAACGGGGCCGACGTGCGGTATGGAATCCTCTTCAAAGGCGCGCACCACGTGCGCCAGAGCGTCCACGTTGCGGAGGTTGGCGGCGAAGGCGGTTTCGTTCAGTGCTTCCTGGCTGAGCGCTGCAACGTCGGCGTACTCGACGCTGGCATGCACTAGCTTCTTGGGGTTATAGAGCGCAGCCAGGCGATCGAGGCGGTCGTCGGGGACCTTAGTGACGCCGAGATGGGCCTCGCGCGGATTGCCGTGCGCGCGCTGCGCTACCTGTTGTCTCGTCAGCATGACAAACAAGGATGTTTTGCCTACCTGCGGCAGGCCTATGATTCCGGTTTTCATGATGATTCCGCTCTTCGCCTTTCGCTATTAGCTCTTCGCGGCGGCCGATGGCCAAGGTTCGTGGCTCTTAGAAATTCGAAACATCCTCACGTCATTCGTCGCGCGGTCAGATAAAGCAGCGCCAGGCCAAGCACCAGCACCGAGCTTTCGATTCGCGTGGACCAGACGTGCAGCCGGTTGAATTCCACGCGGCGGGCGTCATCGTGTGGAACCGCATCGATCGGGTTCATTTGTTCGCGCAGGACCAACATGCGCGACGCAATACCGAACATGCCCACGAGGGTCAGGATGAGCATCAGGTAGACGACCAGGTGGCGCAAAGCGAACGGCGCAACTACGCCATCCACCACCCTCGAGTCGAGCATAGACGTAACCGCAAAGACCACGCCGCACGAGATGCCCATCCAATGCATGGTTCCGAGACTGCGGCTCACCACATTGCCCGCCAGTTGGCGGGTGGGAAGAACGGCGAAAACCGTGGGTGCAAGCACGAAAGCAAAGAAAATGAGTCCGCCAATCCACACTACCAGCGACAGCAGCATTAAATATCTGACGAAAGACATTTCGACCTCGGGGGAACAGTCAATTGTAAATGGCGATACGGGATGCGACGATGTTCGAACTTCATCAAACAGAAAAAGGGAGCCGCGATGGCTCCCTTTCTTCTCGCGCCAAGTCCTGTTCTTCAGCCGCAGAGCACCGAGCCGCCGTTGACGTTGAGGACTTCGCCGGTGATGTGGCGCGCCCAATCGGAGCCCAGAAACACGATTGCATTGGCTACGTCATCAGCCAGCGCAATACGCTGCAACGGAATGGCCTGCTCGACTTCGTGCTTGTATCCGTTGGTGCCGGGCCCGAAGACGGGATCGTTCAGTTCGGTGTCTACCCAGCCGGGTGCGACGCAATTCACGCGGATGTTGGGCGCCAGCTCAATCGCCAACGACTTGGCGAAGCTGATCTGCCCGCCCTTCGACGCTGCATAGTTGGAGTAGCCCGCCTCGCCGCGCTGACCCGCCGTCGAGCTGACGATGACGATCGCGCCACTGCCCTGGCGCTTTAATGCTGGAACCGCCGAGCGGCAGATGGTCCATGTCCCGCGCAGGTTGTGGTTGATCACCTTGTCCCAAACTTCGTCACTCATCTCCTCGACAAGAGCGCCTTCCCAAATTCCGGCGTTGGCGACGATGAGATCGAGCCGTCCGAAATGATCGAGAGCGCTGTCCACAAGCGCCGCCGAGTCGCTGCTCTTGCTGACGTCGCCTTGCAGGGCGAAGGCTTCCACTCCCAGGGCGCGCGCCTCTTCCGCGGCTTCTTCCGCCTCACGAGTCTGGTAGATGTAGTTCACCATTACGTGCGCGCCGGCCTCGGCCAGGCGCAGCACCGTGGCGCGCCCGATACCGCGGGATCCGCCGGTGACGATGGCGATGCGGTCGCGCAACAGGTTCCGAGGATAGCTGCAGGCTTTGGGTTCCGTTAAGACTGGCATGTCGTTTCTCCTGGTCCTTCTTTGCTCGATCTTGATTTATCTCGACGCCGCGTGCGGCTTGGTCTTCTTTACGATCGCCAGCCGGCGCGCGTGAAAGCGGCCTGAAACCACGGCAGCGATGGCATCCATTTCGGCTAGAAATCCGTCGTGCCCATGCGACGATGCAAACTCGGTGTAGTCGCAGGGCGCTCCGGCGGCGGCAATGCGCTCAGCCAGCGCGCGAACATCTTCCGGCGGAAACAGCCAGTCCGACGTGATGCCTACCAGTGAAATGTGCGCCTGTATCCGCTTGAGTGCCTCTGCTTCCGAGGCGTAGCCGTGCGCCAGATCGAAGGTGTCCATGGTCTTGGAAATCACCAGGTAAGCGTTCGCGTCGAAGCGCTGCACAAACTTCTGACCCTGATAATCGAGATACCCCGCCACGTCGTAACGGTGTTCTAGGGAGCGCAACGGATCTTCGCCATTGCGGTTCGGTTTGCGGGCGTAGCGCTCGTCAAACAGCTCTGCCGATTTGTACGAACACATGGCGATCGCTCGCGCCAGCCCAAGCCCACCTGCAGGCTGCTCGCCGGGCGGATACTTCCCGCCATGAAACGTCGGGTCGAGACGAATGGCCTGTCTTTGAAGATGATTCAGCGCCAGCCCCATCGCTGAGAGCGGGGCGGTACCGATGGCGATGCAGTGCTCGACGCGCGCGGGATAATCCACCGCCCACTGCAGCGCCTGCATGCCGCCGATCGAGGCGCCGATTACGATGTGGAGACGCTCGACCCCGAGGTTGTCCAGCACTTGCGCCTGTGCCCGCACGATGTCGCGAATAGTGACAACCGGAAAATCAGGGCCATACGTTTCGCCGGTTGTGGGATTGGTGGAAGCCGGACCAGTCGACCCGTAACATGAGCCAAGAATATTGGTGCAAATGACACAGTCGCGTGTCAGGTCGAAGACGCTGCCAAACATCTCCGGCCACCAGTCAGCGACGCGTGCCGATCCCGACAGCGCATGGCAGACCAGCACAGCGTTGTCGCGACGTTCGTTTAGCTCGCCATAGATGACGTAGCGGATGGAGACCGGCTGCAGCGAGCCGCCGGCCTCCAGGCGGACCGGCGCATCCTGCGCCAATGTCACGTCCCCTTCCCGAGTTGGTTGCAGGGTCGTGCTCATCGTCAGTCTCCCGCCGCCTGCGATGTCGGCTGCCCTGCGCCCTTCTCCGATGCAGGCAGTTTGCCGGTCGCCGCGCGCAGCCCGCGATCAAGGTCAGCCGTGATGTCGCGGATGTCCTCAATGCCCACTGAGAGCCGGACCAGCTCCGGCGTCACGCCGGTGTCGCGCTGTTCTGACTCGCTCAGTTGCTGGTGTGTGGTTGACGCGGGATGAATTACCAGAGACTTCGCGTCGCCGATATTTGCGAGCAAGCTGAACAATTGCAGCGAATTGATGAAGCGCTTGCCGGCTTCAAAACCTCCACGAATGCCGAACGTGACCAGCGCGCTCGCGCCGGTCGGGAGGTACTTCTTCGCTCGCTGGTAGTACTGGCTTGTCGGCAGCCCCGGATAGTTCACCCACTCCACATCGGGATGACTGGAGAGGAACTCAGCCACCGTGAGCGCGTTTTCCGAATGACGTTCCAGGCGGAGATGCAACGTTTCCGCGCCTTGCAGCAGCAGGAAGGCGTTAAACGGCGACAGGCAGGCTCCGGTGTCTCGCAGTCCTTGTACTCGCGCTTTGATGATGAAGGCGAGATTGCCGAACGCCTTGGTGTAGGAGACGCCGTGGTAGGAGGGATCAGGCTGGACAAAGTCGGGGAAGCGACCCGAGGCCTCCCAATCGAACTTGCCGCTGTCTACGATAACCCCGCCGATGGAATTACCGTGACCGCCGATGAACTTGGTAGCGGAATTGATGACGATGTCAGCACCCCACTCGATGGGACGGCAGAGGGCCGGCGTCGCGGTAGTGTTGTCGATGACCAGCGGCACTCCTTTCTCGTGCGCGATCTTCGCCAACTGCTCAATGTCAACGATGTCGAGCTTTGGATTGCCGATAGTCTCGGCATAGACCGCCTTTGTTTTGTCGTTGATGGCGGCGCGCAGCCCGGCGAAATCGTCGGCATCCACAAACTTCACTTTGATGCCGAGCTTGGGGAGCGTGTAGTGAAATAGGTTGTAGGTGCCGCCGTAGAGCGAAGTGGTGGAAACAATCTCATCGCCCGCGGACGCCAAAGTCAGGATGATGAGGGTTTCTGCAGCTTGTCCGGAGGCAAGAGCCACCCCGGCAACGCCGCCCTCGAGCGCTGCAATGCGCTTCTCGAAGACGTCGGTCGTGGGGTTCATGATTCGCGTATAGATGTTGCCGAACTCTTGCAGGGCAAAAAGTCGCGCGGCGTGGTCGGCATCGTCGAACACGTAGGACGTGGTCTGGTAAATCGGAACGGCGCGCGACTTGGTTGTGGCGTCAACATCCTGCCCGCCGTGGATGGCTAGCGTGTTGAAATTGAAGGTTGGCTTTCCGTTGCTGGCACTCATTGCTATTCCTCTCCTCGTCTTTGATGTCTTTGGAAACTCCAGGGGTCAAAAACAAAACGACCCACGATGGTCGAGACCGTGGGTCGTTTGAGAACCTTTGCGGCTACTTACTCTTTAGCACTTGCCGCTCATTCGTCAACCCACAGACCGACACCGGTACACATGCACATACACATGGCCATGGTCGTGT
>Ga0074046_10000513_pt1 | contig 35349 bp, 30 predicted proteins | sample BogForMeECP23OM3_FD_94441 | JGI IMG/M metagenome (GOLD analysis project Ga0074046, IMG submission 94441) | Bog forest soil microbial communities from Calvert Island, British Columbia, Canada - Bog Forest MetaG ECP23OM3 | ecosystem: Environmental > Terrestrial > Soil > Wetlands ... | reverse complement strand
TGATGGTCAAGGGGACACTCGGGGAACTCCATGCCGCCCGAACGTGCCTGTTTTCCGCCAAGACCGCCCCCGTATGCCTGCCGGGTGCGGAAGAAGTCCTGGAAGCACTTGCGACGGCAGGGCTTAAGATCGAACGCAACCGCCAGGAAGTCCTGCGGGAGCGCTATGACTCCGCGCGCGGATTTCTTCGAAGCCTGAACCGGCAGGGCGTTACAGCGACGGCGAACAGCGGATGCAAGCTGCTCAACCAAACCGAATTGCGAAAGCTGATCGGATATTACGATCAGAGATTTGCGGCCCCTGCCGGCGGGGTATTCGCGACCTACCGCGTTCTTTATGTAACGGCAAGGAAGTGAAATGATTCCACCAGGAAAAGGGGTCTTTATTACGGGCACCGATACGGACGCAGGCAAAACAATTGCAGCCGCCGCTGTGTTGGTGTGGATGCGCGCCTGCGGGATCGACGCCGTTCCGATGAAACCGGTCCAGACCGGCGGTGTTATGCAGGGCGGGACCATGCAAAGCCCCGACCTCACATTTTGCCTCCGGATGGCCGAACTGCGGCCAGACCCGGAGGAGCTGCAGGATATGGTCCCTTTCATTTACGAGCCGGCCTGCTCACCTCATCTCGCGGCGGCCAAAACGGGCCGGGAAATATCGTTTGACCGGATTCTTGAAGCGTTTCGCAGCCTGCTCCGAAGGCACGAGCGAGTAGTTGTGGAAGGCGCGGGAGGCGTGCTGGCGCCCGTTTCCGGCAATCAAACTATGATCGATCTGATGACGATGCTGGGGCTTCCGGTTATCCTGGCGGCCCGCCCCGGTCTAGGCACCATAAACCATACGCTGCTTTCGATCAGGGAGATTGAACGCTCAGGTCTTACGCTGCATGGGATAATTTTTTGTGAAACCACAAGGGCGGGCTGGGGTGAAATCGAGGAAAACAATGTTGAAACAATCGGGAGGATGGGAAAAGCGCGGGTGCTGGGACGCATTCCGTATATGGCCGAACTGGCTGAAAAAAACAGCATCAGTGCTCAAGTTTTCAGAAGATATGCAGCGCAGCTTCAGGCCAGGTTATTCTCGAAGCGTTCACCGGAAGACGTGGGTCTAATAAATTAGGAGCCTGGTGCACGCGAAGACGCGTTTTTGTCCTCCAAAAACGTCAGGAAAAGTTATGAAGAACATTACCGGCTACTATCGCGAGCTTGATCTGGCAAGTCTGTGGCACCCATACACGAGGCATTCGGCGCTCAGGGACGGTTTTCCTGTAATGACGAGAGGCGAAGGGGTATTCCTTTTCGACAGCGAAGGCAACCGGTATGTGGACGCAATCTCTTCCTGGTGGGCCTGCAACCTGGGCCACAGCCACCCGAGGCTCGTTCAGGCCATCATACGTCAGGCCGGGGAACTCCAGCACTGTATTCTAGGCAACCTTACGCACCCCTGCGCAGCCGAACTGGCTCACAGACTCGTAGGGCTTTTCCCGGACAGGCACAGGAGAACGCTGTTTGCAAGCGATGGGGCCAGCGCGGTGGAGGCCGCGCTCAGGATTGCCGTTCAGTACCGGCACAACAAGGGGGAGGGTGGCCGTTACAGGTTTGCCGCATTCGAGGACGCTTATCATGGGGATACCATCGGAGCCATGGCCGTTGGGTATCTGCCTTCTTTTCACGGCGCATACCGCCCCCTGCTTTTCCCGGTCTACAAGGTAAAAACGCCGGACTGCTCGGGGTGTCCCGCCGAGGCAGCCCGGGAGACGTGCGGCCTGCAGTGCTTTTCTTCCATGGAGCGTACGGTCAAAGAGCACGTAGATGAGCTTGCGGCCGTAATTGTGGAGCCGTTATGCCAGGGGGCCGCCGGAATGAGAATGTATCCGGCCAACTACCTCCGACGGCTGGGCGAGCTTTGCAGGGAAAACGGGGTGCTGCTTATCGTGGACGAGATCGCCATGGGATTTGGACGAACCGGCAGGATGTTTGCCTTTGAACACGCAGGCATCGACCCGGATATCGTCTGTCTTGGGAAAAGCCTCTCAGGAGGTTATCTTCCAATCAGCGCGGCGGTGGTGAAAGAGGAAATCTTCGAAACATTTACCGATGAGCCCGAGGACCATACATTTTACCACGGGCACACTTTTGCCGGGAACCCCATTGCGGCTGCGGCGGCCATCGAGTGCCTGAATGTATACGGGGAAGAAAAAATAGTGGAAAAGGCCGCGCGGTCAGGGGAGGTCCTGGCTGCGAACTTCGAGGCTTTCAAGGGTGTTGCCGGTGTGGTGAACGTCCGCTGCCTGGGAATGATTGCCGCGTTCGATTTGACCGAAAAAGAAAGCACAACCGGGGCAGATCGCGCCCGAGGCGTCTGCCTGAGGGCCCTGAAAAAGGGCATCCTGGTTCGGCCGCTCGGCGCCACCATTTACCTGATGCTGCCGTTGATTACGGACAACGAGGTGGTGGCCGAAACCGTGAAGGTATTGCTGGAAACGGTTGCCGACACTTAGCGGTCCAGATCATAAATCCTGTGACGTATTGGTTTCATCTACGCTATCTGTCCCAGATACGCCCTGGCAATTGCGGGATCGGACTTAAGCCCGTCGGATTGCCCCTGCAGGACGATGCGGCCGCGTTCGATGACGTAAGCGTAAGAAGAAACCGCGAGCGCCTGCCGGGCGTTCTGCTCGACCAGCAGGATAGTTTGCCCCTCATCTCGAAGCTTGCGGATAAATTCAAAGATAAACCGGACCACCAAAGGAGCGAGGCCAAGTGAGGGTTCGTCCAGAAGAAGCAGCTTGGGGCGAGCCATAAGACCCCGCGCAATCGCCAGCATCTACTGCTCTCCTCCGGATAGAGATCCGAAGGAACCTGGTGGTGAACAGGGACTCCCCGGGCTTTTTGATTTGGCTGAAACATGCACAAACTCCAACTTCTTTTTGCACCATTTATTTCAATTAACTTGACACTATATGTTTGATGCAATAGAGTCTGCACACTTTGAGAAGAGCGAAGAGTTTAAGTTAACTATTTCAATCCGTACCTTTATTTTCTGAAGTGTTCTTTCGTGTTCATGCGCGCGCGAGTTCTATTGCTGCTCTTTCTCTTCGCTGATATTCGAGCTGCTGATCCACATCCATCTGTGCGCTCTTGTTTTGAGCTGACGGCCTCGCTTCCGTATTCCAGGGGAAAGGAGGTGACGGTAATCCTGCGGTTTTGGTAGTATGCGCGTTGATTCAAGCCTTGTATCCCGAAATTAGAGTTTACTTCTGACTGACGCATTCTTTTTGATGAGGAGGAGTTTGCTATGGCTGGACAAGGAACGGGAAATCCGGCAGTCGTTGGATTGGCAGGCTTTGGCATGACGACGCTTTTACTTCAGTTTCATAACTTAGGCTGGTGCGGGAGCGGGATTGTTTTTTGCACCGCTTTAGCGTTTGGCGGGGGTGCACAGCTCATAGCCGGGTTCCAGGAATTCAAGACCGGGGCCAATTTCGGCTACAGCGCTTTTACAGCCTATGGCGCTTTCTGGATCGCCTTGGCGTTTATCTACTTGATCCTGGACCTGCAAGGGGCACCAAACAGTTTGATTACAGGTCCTCTTAAGATTACCCCGGGCGATATAGGAATTTTTCTCTTGGGGTTCACAATCTATACAGCAATCATGTTTATCGCTTCCTTTGCGGTCCACACCGCCATGTTTCTAACCTTCCTTACACTGTTGCTGGGCTTTATCGGCCTTGACCTGGTCTTTTTGGCCGGCATGAAAAATTTATTGACCATTACCGCCTGGGATTTGGTCGTTTGTGCTCTTCTTGCATGGTACATGATGGCCCATGTAATCTTTCTGCAAGTTTTCGGCAGGAATGTCTTGCCGGTGGGCGGTCCCCTGGTCAGCAAGCCGGCAGCGTAGTCCATTCGCATTCGATAAATTGTTTTATCAGAAAGCAGGCAGCCGGTTCGACACAGCAGTGTCGTCCCGGCTGTTTTTTTTGTAACCGTTCACCAAGCAGACGCAAAGGACACAGAGGATGTGCTTCGAAAAGGTATAATTGCTCACTTCCTAAATTCCTGAATTTTTTTCTCTCTCGACTATTCGCGAAAGGCTCTCGCGCGTATTCAGGTCCGGGTCCTCCTGGACCAGGTCGAACAGATGATCGAGAACTTTTCCCACTTCCGGCCCCGGTGGAAGATCGAGAATCTTCATAATGTCATCCCCGCTCAGCGCAAGCTCACGCACGCTCAGGGCCGAGATCCGCTCGATCTGCGTTCTCATCCTGGCTCGAAGTTGCCTTATTTTTTCGATTCCGGCTTCCACATGCCCCCCGGAGAGGATTTCGGCTTCGGCAAGGGCGATGAAATCGTCGATAAGCTCCGGGTGGACTGCCGTTATGAACCGCCTGATCCGGGCGTCGCTCCAGGAGGGCGCCTCCGGCGGAAGCTGGTGGGCAACGAGCGTGGAAACTTCATCGATGCTCCTGTTTGACATGTTCCACATCTTCATTGTTTGTCCAGCGCTGCGGGCGCTTTCGCGCCTGAAGTCCGTCATTTGCCCGTCAGCTCCGACCTGGGCGGTTGGAGCGGCTATTTTGAGAAAAAGAGCGGCAAGCCTGATTCGTATTATCTTGGGACAATTAATGATACATGCAATGGTATGCGTGAAGATACTGACGCCGGATCCCCTGCCGGTTTCGATGTTCACGGCCGCATCCAGGCCGGGAAGCAACCTGGCAAGGGCGCCGCTCTTTCTCAGCAGGTCAAAAGCCCCGGATGCGTTCGCGGCTAGCAGTATTTTGAGTATTTCGTCTCGAATCCGCTCGCCCGAAACGCTCTCCAGCTTTGCAGACAACTCCCGCATGGCGTCGAAAGCGGCGCGATCGACCTTGAAGCCGTAAATTCCGCAAATCCGCGCGGCCCGTACGATTCGCAGCGGGTCTTCAGAAAACCTGGCCCGAGGATTTCCGACCGCTCGAATCAGACCAGCTTTCAAGTCCTCACGGCCTCGATGCGGGTCGATCAGTACACCGTCCGGATATGAAAGCGCCAGCGAATTCATCGTAAAATCGCGCCGCCCAAGGTCTTTCAATATTCCGGCCTCCCCGGGCGGCTCAAAGCTGGTTACTTCTATATCGCGGGTCCTTGTGTGAACCTGAACGGTGCCGTGCCGGATTCCCACCGGGATGACCCTTGGGAAAAGGGAGATGATTTTCCCGGTGCTTGCGCTAGTGGCAAGGTCCCAATCTTTTGGCTCGATCTCGAGAAGAATATCCCGCAACGCGCCGCCAACGACCCACACGTCAGATCCGGCCTCGTGGATTTTTTCCATTACCCTCAGGACATCGTCCGGGACAAAGGAGAGTCCAACTCCCACCCGCCCCGCTGCGCTCCAGCATCGATCTCCACCAACCACGCTGCAATCCTTCCAGCACTGCGATTTCCGAAAAGACTTGATCTTTTCGCCATGGCAAATATAATAGCTCAATATGATTTGGGGCAAGCAACTTTAAGGCTTAATCGAATCCGCCGATTAGCCGATATAATATGCAAGGCAGGATTTTTGAATGGATACAGATCAGGCATACGGCAAGATGCAGGAAGCAAATCGCATAATCGAAGATTTCCCCATCGGGAAATACGCACTCAACATGGTAATTTTTTTCGCGGAGATTGCGATCTGTTTCGCCATTAGCTACGCTATTAGGTCTTGACTTGTTCGTTTCGGACAGGTATAGATTCAAACGTGAGAAAATGCGTTTCCTGGAGACTTAGAATGATCGCCACCCTGTCTCTGCTTCTACTACTCATTCTACTACTGGGTCCGCCGCGCCGGACCGGGGAACCTTTCGCCTTTCTCTTCCTATGACGTAAACTGAGACTGATTGACAATTAAAGGCCGTGGGTTCTCCCCATGGCCTTTTTGCGTTATGGACCTTTTTTGATTTTGAAACAGCCTGCATAGACAAAGGGGAACAAGATGAGCAGAAAAATACACGTTTTTGACACCACACTCAGGGATGGTGAGCAGATCCCTGGTGCAAAGCTCAATAAGAGACAAAAAATTGAAATCGCCCAGCAGCTTGCAAAGCTCAATGTTGACGTAATTGAAGGGGGTTTTCCCTGTTCTTCGCCCGGTGACCTCCAGGCGGTCAGGGCAATTTCGCAACAGGTGCAAGGCCCGGTGATCGCGGCCCTTGCCCGCGCGGTGAAAGAGGATATCGATATCGCATGGGAGGCCGTCCGCGAAGCCGAAAGGCCGCGGATTCACGTTTTCCTTGGCTCATCGGATATTCACATACAGAAGAAACTGCGGAAAAATCGTGAAAGCGCTCTGGAGATGGCTGTGGGGGCGGTCAAATATGCAAGGAGCCTGTGCGATGAGATCGAATTCTCCACCGAAGACGGGTCGAGGACGGATTTCGAGTTCCTGTGCCGCATTATCGAGGCGACTATTCATGCCGGGGCCAGTGTGATCAACGTTCCCGATACTGTCGGATATGCCCTTCCCGAGGAGTTCGGCCACCTTATCCACAGAATCCGCGAGACCGTTCCATCCATTGACCGCGCCATTCTGAGCGTCCACTGCCACAACGACCTCGGTCTGGCGGTCGCCAACAGTATCGCTGCAATTCGCAATGGAGCTGACCAGGTGGAGTGTACGGTCAACGGAATCGGTGAGCGGGCTGGAAACGCATCTCTGGAGGAAATCGTAATGGTGCTCAGGACACGGTTTGCAAATTACCAGGCGACCACAGCAATCAATACCAGCGAAATATACCGTACGAGCCGAATGGTGAGCAGGATCATGAACATTCCCGTGCAGCCGAACAAGGCGATAGTTGGAAGCAACGCCTTTTCTCATTCTTCGGGGATTCATCAGGACGGCGTTCTCAAGGACAGGACCACATACGAAATCATGAGACCCGAGGACCTGGGGATAAAACAGCACACGATAGTACTCACAGCCCGCTCCGGGCGAGCCGCCCTCAAGCACCGCCTCGGCGAACTCGGTTTTTCTCTCGATCCCGAGGTCTTTGAGCGCGTCTACAATCGTTTCATCGATGTCGCTGACCGCAAAAAAGAAATTGCCACCCAGGATCTTCAATCGATCGTGGAGATCGAGGTTTCCAAGGTGCCCGAAACATATAAGATGCACAGCCTGCAGATCATGAGCGGAAGCAAAATGGTCCCGCTCGCCTCGGTAACCCTTGAGCGGGACGGACAACTCCATACGGACGCTGCGACTGGAAACGGTCCGGTTGACGCTGTTTTCAACGGGATAGAGCGAATCACCGGAGTTTCGGGCAAGCTTCGCGATTATGACTTGAAGGCGGTTACAATGGGCCGGGACGCACTTGGTGAGGCTATGGTAAGGGTGCAGATCGGCGATACGATCTATTCGGGCATAGGGACCAGTCCGGACGTGATCGAGGCCAGTGCCCGCGCCTATCTGAACGCTTATAACCGATACTTTGCAAACGGAGGCGCGGAGACGATCAAAAGTTGAGGTGTAGAGGCCGGTCCGGGCTCGCGGAGTGTGGAGACCGGCATTGACTGATTGCGGGCCGGATACTGGATCCCCGCGGACCGTGGAGTTTTTATCCAGTATCCGGATCCGGCTCTATGTCATGTAAATAGCGCTGACGATTATCAGATCGTCCACTTTTTCGAAATAAGCCACTTTGGGGAGCCATTGTTTGGTGGTAGGATGATACCATTTATACTCAACCCAGCCCTTCCCTTCGGAATTAGCCGTATCCACTATCTCTTTTATGAATTTCTTTCCGTCTGAATCCATCAGGTCAATGAAGTCCTCTCCCACGAACTTCTCGTTTACCCCATGGGCCAGCATGGTTCCCTTTTGGTTGAGCACGTAAACGTACATTTCATCCTGGATGAACATTCCGTTAGGGTTGGTAAATTCGGCAAGAGCGATCCTCTTGCCTGCTGCCTTGTAAAATGATTTGGCGTTGTTCACCCAATCCCTTGCATCATCCCTGGTCCTCAAGCTCATTTTAGTCCTCCTCAGGCGTGGAAACGGAAAAAGAATTTGAGAGTGAAGTTAGAAGGCACCGTGTGATGGTCAATTTGAAACCGTGAAAGCTCGTGAATTAATATACATACTATTGCCCGGGAAAATAGTCAACATCTTTTCGCCCTCGAAGCGTGGTCCAAACCGAGGGGCCAGGCTCTTGGGGCGTGTCCAACAGCCACTAATCAAAAGTTGAATATCTTGGCTTGGCAGCCAGATCGATCAAATGATCTCCGCGATCCAGACAAAGAGCACAAGTGAGAAAGGCGCTGAAATGTGTGATTTTAAGTGGGGCACAAATCCGGGGTGGGGTCTATCATTTGCGGTGGGCTGCCGTGGAGCGCCTTTTTCATCCTGGCGCTCTTTTTTCCCACATTCAAGGCTGGAGTTCATCTTGCACCAGGGCGGGCGACTTGGGGAAAGGGTCTTTTTCATCCGGTGTTTCCCCTTGCATCTAAATCGTATCAAACCTTTCTTGAACAAATTCCCCGACATGTTTACAATACAAAACTGTCTTTGCTTGCGAGTTCGGTCAATCGGGGAAAATGAAAACATTCGAAACCGATGCAATCGTTTTGAGCACATGCGATTACGGCGAATCGGATCGCCTGGTGACGTTCCACTCCGCCGGATTCGGCAGATTGCGCGGAATTGCCAAGGGCGCCAGGAGAAGCAGGAAAAGATTCGCCAACGTATTTGAGCCGTGCAGCCTTGTGCGCCTGGAATGCCGGGAAAGGAATTCTTTTATCTGGATCGAGGCCTGCAAACTGGTGGAACCTTATCTGCCCATGCGCGCAGACATTGAGAAATGGGCATATGCAGCGCTTTTTTCCGAAATCATTCTTGAAATGGTCCCCGAAGGGGAATCACACCTCGACCCCTTTCTTCTTCACAAGGAGACCCTCGACAGATTGGAACGGGACAAGGACCCGCAGAATGTGTTAGTATTGGCGCTGTTGCGTTTTCAGTTTTTGATGGGATATATGCCTGCCCTGGATGGATGCGCGATTTGCCGGCGCAGGCTCAAAACCTCCAAGAAATGGTTTTGGCAGGCGGCAGACGGGAAACTGGTCTGCGAGGATCATTTTTGTCCAAATACCAGCTATATTGCCTTGGATGCGGGGACATTGGCGTTAATACATTATTTGAGGAAGATTCCGCTTGAGAGAACATGGCGGCTTCGGATGCGCCGGGAAATGAAGGCACCCCTTTTGATGGGCCTTCTCGACTGGTTTTGCTATCATACCAGAAAGGAAATCCAGAGCATCAAGGTGCTTGAGCAAATTTTGCCCTCATGTGGACTTTCCTGGTCGGTCAACAGAAAAAATCCGACAAGGCAAAGGGATTCGTAAACCCGTTGCTGACCCCGTCGCACCGGGAGTCGGCTCTTTTTGGAGGGTTTTTTATGGAGTGGATCAACCATTTAGAGGCAATCGCTCACAACTCCCCGTTGCTTGCAATAGTTCTGTCGTTTGCCGGAGGCGTTCTGGCAAGCTTTACCCCATGCACCTATCCCATGATGCCGATAACGGTTGCCTTTATTGGAGGGAAGGCGAACGGCAGCAAGCGCAAAGGGTTTTTGCTTTCGATCTTTTATGTCATGGGCATGTCGATTGTTTATTCAGCTCTAGCCATTTTTGCGGCCCTTACCGGACAGTTGTTCGGCGCTTTTACCGCCAGCCCCTGGATTTATCTGATCGTTGGCAATATTTGCCTTTTTTTTGGGCTCGTGATGCTCGGAGCCGTCCCCCTTACGCCGCCCGGTTTTCTCAATAACCTGAGGGTGACGGAGTTTACCGGCCACGATATTTTTACCAGCATGATACTTGGCGGGGCATCGGCTTTAGTGGTGAGTACCTGCACCACGCCCGTTCTGGGCGTTCTTCTGGCCCTGGTTGCGGCCAAGCACCAGATCGCCCTTGGGATTGGGATGCTTTTCTCCTTTTCGGTCGGCCTGGGAGCGCTCGTAATCGTAGTGGGTACGTTCACCGGATTGCTTACCTCGCTGCCGCGATCCGGGATATGGATGCTTCGGATCCAGAAGGTCTTCGGAGTGCTTATGATTCTGGCGGCGGAATATTTCCTCGTAAAGAGTGGAGAATTTTTAATATGAGCTGTTTAAAAAACGGCAAAAGATTCGCGGCGCTTTTCTTTTCCTTCATTTTGTTGATAACGATGCTAATCCGTTTACCGGCCGTGGCGGCCGAGGAGAACCAGGCGGGGCCGGCTGTTGCTGCGCCTGATTTCCAGCTTCAGGACCTGAAGGGAACAAACGTAACTCTGAGCCAGTTTAAAGGACAGAAGCCGGTTCTTCTCTATTTCTGGGCCACATGGTGCCATTTCTGCATGGCTGCGCGGCCTGAGGTAATCGAACTGCGAAAGGCAACCGGCCAGGATGACATTGAAATCCTTGCGATCAATGTGGGCAAGGGAGATTCGCTGGCCAAAGTGAAGCGTTTCGAAGAAGCCGATCCGGCGCCCTACATAGTCTTATATGACCCTGATTCGAAGGTGACGCAATCCTTTCGGGTGGAGGGAATACCCCATTTCATTTTGCTGGACAAAACCGGAGCGATCAAATACGAAGGCAACCGACTGCCTTCGGATCCAATGAGTCTACTCAGGTAGGCCGGGGGAACAGGAAGAAGTATCGATGAAGGATGTGCTGACTGTCATCATGGCCGGAGGCAGGGGTACGCGGCTGATGCCGCTCACCGATGACCGATCCAAACCCGCCGTCCCTTTTGGGGGCATATACCGGCTGATCGACATACCCCTGAGCAACTGCATCAATTCTCAGCTCTACAAGATTCTGATCTTTCCACAGTATAAATCACAATCCCTGGTGGACCACCTTGAAGAGGGCTGGAATATATTTTCCGGCGATCTGGGCCATTATTTGCGAATAGTTGCCCCTCAACAGAGAACGGGAGAGGACTGGTATCGCGGTACAGCCGACTGCGTGCGCCAGAATCTGTATCTGATCGAGCATGAGATGCCCCGGCACGTTCTGATCCTTTCCGGGGACCATGTGTATAAAATGGACTATTCCGCGTTTCGGGATTATCACGAAAAAGTCGAGGCCGACGTGACCGTGGCTCTTTTGGAAGTGGACCGCTCACAAGGCTCTGAATTCGGGATTGCTGGAGTGGACAACAATCTCAGAATCCACGCATGGGAGGAAAAGCCAAAGGAACCAAAGCCTATTCCGGACGACCCGGAGCGGTGTCTGGCCTCGATGGGGATTTACCTGTTCAGGACCGACCTGCTTCTCGACCTGCTTCGCAGGACAGGCTATGACGATTTCGGAAGAGATATAATCCCCGCAGTCATAGACGAACTGAGAATCCATGCTTACCCCTACAGGCGCATGAACCATATTTCCGATTATATACGCCAAGTGGATCCCGACGGGGTCAGGAGGCTTCACCTGGTGGAAGCGACCCGCGACTCGCAGTACTGGAGGGATGTGGGTACACTGGACTCCTACTGGAACGCCAACATGGATTTGACCGGCGTTGACCCCTTCTTCAACCTCTATGGGTCTCTTTGGCCTGTGAGGACCCGCCTGCGCCAGTACCCGCCGGCCAAGTTCGTTTTCAACGACCCAGGGCTCATTGAGCCGAGGAGCGGGACTGCGGTGGATTCACTGGTTTCACCGGGCTGCATAATAAGCGGGGGTACCGTAAGGAGTTCGGTGCTTTCCTGGGACGTAACGATCCGAAGCTGGGCACAGGTTGACGAATCCGTGATCATGGACCGTGTGGAAGTGGGCCGTCACTGCAAAATCAAAAAGGCGATCATAGACAAAGAAAACGTTATCCCGGCTTACACCGAAATTGGAATAAACCCGCAGGCCGACAGGGAGAGATTTACCGTGACTCCTCGGGGGATAGTTGTCGTGCCGAAAAGATATTTCAGCCCGAAATGATTCCAGTTGCCGCCCCGGCGACAGAGCATTTTCCCCACCGGTTTCATAATTATCTATTGCAGGCTGCTGCCAGGGACCTGGCGAACCGGGTTGCCCAGGCCATCAATTCCGGCTCCCTTTTAAGGTACTCTATCATCTCTTCGCCGGGCAAGGCAGGGCTGAACATAAACCCTTGTACGGCGCCGCATCCATGGTCGCGCAGAAACGAAAATTGGTCCTCGGTCTCGACCCCTTCCGCAATAACCTCCAGATTGAGGCTCTGCGCCATTGCAATAATTGCCGCCGCAATCGCCTCGTTGTCCCGGTCGCCCGGAATGTCACGAATGAATGAGCGATCTATCTTGAGGATATCCAGTGGGAATCGTTTAAGGTGGGCCAGTGATGAATAGCCGGTGCCGAAGTCATCGATGGCGACCCGCAGCCCCATCAGTTTAAGCTCGCGCAGGATACCGGAGGATTCCTCCATATTCTTCATAATGGCGCTCTCGGTGAGTTCGATCTCGAGCCAACGGGCATCAAGGCCTGATACTTTCAAGGCGTGCGTTATTGTCGCGACCAGTTTTTCAGGCCTGAACTGAATGCTTGATATATTGACGGCCACGCGTCTGGGAGGCAGTCCCATTTTTTGCAGGGCCTTATTATAAATGCATGCAGTGTCTAATACCCACTCACCTATCGGCACGATCAGGCCAGTCTCTTCGGCCAGCGGAATGAAATCACCGGGAGGAACAGTTCCAATTTCGGGATGCTTCCAGCGAAGCAGGGCTTCCATCCCTACGATCTTCCCCGAATCGATATGGACTTGGGGCTGATAGTAAAGCACGAACTCCTGGCGGTCGAGCGCCTTCCTGAGCGCGTTCTCGAGCGAGAGTCTTTTGAACGATGAAGCGTTCATCGCCTCGGAGTAAAACTGGTAATTGTTCCTGCCCTGCTCTTTGGCGCTATACATCGCGGCGTCGGCGTTTTTGAGCAGAGTATCTGGATCTTCCCCATCCATAGGATAGACAGTGATCCCGACGCTCCCGGTAATGAATATCTCGTGGCCGGCTATGATGAGAGGGCTTGATACAGTTTCCAGGATACGTTTTGCAACCTTGGCCGAGTCCTGGACATGGCTTATCTCTGGCAGCAGTATCGTAAACTCATCTCCGCCAAGCCGTGAAACGCTGTTTACATTACGGGCCGGTTTATCGCCTTTGCGAACGCCTTCCCGTATCCGCTCGGCGACGCTTTGGAGCAACAGGTCTCCGACTTTGTAGCCGAAGGTGTCATTTATACGCTTAAATCTGTCCAGATCAAGGAACAGGGTCGCAACATAGCGGCCGTGACGCTGGGCCTGAGCAAGCGCCTGAGCCAGATGTTCCTTGAAAGAATTGCGGTTGAGCAGTCCGGTAAGGATATCGTAATAAGCCAGGCGGAATACGCGCTCCTCGGTCCTTTTACGCTCCGTAATGTCGCGTACTATCGCCAGGGCCTCATCTTTACCGCTGCCCACAATTCGCCACTCATAATATCGGGCATCTTCGTCCACCTGGAGGTTATGTTCGAAAAACTGCATTCCACCAAAGGTGAGCGCCCGATACAGGTTTTGCATAATCCGCCGGGAAACCTCTTCGCTAAATACTTCGTTGATTTTCTTAGACAACAGTTCGGCGCCCGAAAAGACCTGGTCGAAACCTCCCGGTACCCGCAGCTCCAGGATCCGGCCGTCGCTGGTGATCCGAAGTAAAAGGTCGGGCAGGGCGTCGATGAGCGCCCGGTTCTTCATCTCGCTTTTTCTGAGATCATGGCTCACAAGGGTCGACCGCCATATGTAGCGCAGGCGATGATGGAAAACGGCCCAGTTGATCGGTTTGGTAATAAAATCAGTGGCACCCGCATCGTAGGCGCGGTTAATAGAATCTATATCATCCAACCCCGTCATCATCAGAACTGGAATGTGCCTGTCCTGCTCCGATCTGTTTCTTATTTCCCTGCAAACGGTAAAGCCGTCCATCTCGGGCATGACTACGTCGAGCAGCACTATGCCGGGCTTGGAGCGCTCAAAGGCGGACAAGGCCTCGATCCCGTCCGCTGCCTGCTCCACGGTGAAGCCTAATTCCTCCAGCACGGTGGACGCAATCAGCCGTGCCCCCCGGTCATCATCTACGACCAGGGCAACCGGGACATCATTCCGGCTAAACAAATCATCCATCAAATCCCCTTTTGTATCTCGAGCTTCAGCGCTTCTTTCACCTTCTCATACTCCAACCGAATGCGGGAAATCAGCATACCGGCGCCATCGAGGGAGTTTGCACGGGCGATATCTTCGACCTGCTTACACATCACGGCAAGAGCAGTCGCGCCGAGGCCGGCGCTGGACGATTTCAGCGCATGCGCCGCTTTGGCCGCACCTTCCAGATCGGCCGCATCGAAAGTTTCACTTAATCTGTCGAGCAGAATCGGAGAGTCATTCAAATAGATGCTTATAACCGTAGAAAGCATCCTGGGGCCATTTGGACCCAACGATCTTATGTTATTCAGGCTAGCGCGATCCAGGTAATTTTCGGAGATATTTCCCGGCGGTCCTGAATCCGCCTGAAACCCTTGAGAACTCGCCGCTGAACCCAGGGCAGAGATTCTGACTCGCCACTTTTCCATCATACGGGAAAGATCCTGCATCCGGAAAGGCTTGCCCAGATAGTCATCCATTCCTGCTTCGAGGCATCGGCTACGGTCCTCATCGGCGGAATGCGCCGTAAGCGCCACTATTGTAGCCCTGGGCCTCCCCTGCTGCTTCTCCCTCTGTCTGATTAAGCGAGTCGTCTCCAGGCCATCCATCACGGGCATCTGGCAGTCCATGAAAACGATGTCATATCTGGTGGATTCCATTCTGTCGAGCACTTCATGGCCACCTGAAGCGACATCGACACGGCATCCAAAGGCCTCCATCATAGTGCGCCCGACTTCCTGGTTCACGGGATTGTCATCGACCAGAAGTACATTAGAGTTATGCATTTTCATAACAGGATTTTTCTTTCCCCAATCCAAACAAGACCACCTCAACAGGACAGAACCAAGTCTGATACAATAATCGGAATCCACTGAAAAATCTTAAATGCTTATCCATGCATCGACCGAATCCGACAATCAGAGCAAGCGAACAGCAGGTCCCATGCAAAAGAGACTGATGGACACTTAACACTCCTTGGGATTGCAGGGAGCCTCAGGCGCGCATCTTACAACCGCGCACTTCTGCGCACTGCCAAATCTCTAACCCCCCGGGGGGCGACCCTGGAGATCTTCGAGATCGACAATATACCCGGGTTCAACGAGGACCTTGAGTTGGACCCTCCCCCGAAAGTGGTAGAACTCAAAGCCAGGGTGCACGCCGCTGACTCAATACTTTTTGTGACCCCCGAATATAACTGCTCGATTCCAGGCGTTCTGAAAAACGCAATCGACCGGGCCCCCAGACCTTACGGCCACAATGCCCGGGACGCAAAGCCCGTGGCAATCATTGGAGCTTCCATCGGAATGCTTGGGACCGCCCGCCCGCAGTACCACCTGCGGCAATCGTTCGTTTTCCTGAACATGTGCCCTTTAAACCGGCCTGAGGAAATGATAGCAAACACAGGGTCCAAATTTGACGAACAGGGAAATTTCAGGGATGAAAAAGGCAAAGAGCTTATCCGGCTGCTTTTGATAAGACTTGTGGAATGGACCCGTGTACTTCGCTCAATCTGAGGATTGGAAGGAAGCTGCTTAGACAGCGCAGCAAATAGAAATGACAGGGGCGTGCAAGGCCTTGCTATTTCCAGGTGGCGGCGTTTCAGTGTTACATCCCGGGGCAAAGAGAACCCGGTCTACCAGCAACAGTAGGGCCGATAACGATAATAGGGGTAATAGTGTGACCGATAATAGGGGTAGCGATAATATCCCCCATAATAAGGTCCATAATACCCATAATAAGGGCCATAATATCCCCCCCAATAAGGGCCGAAGGCAACGCCAAAGCCCCAACCCCCACGGTATCCGCGCCAGGCGTAGGCTGGAGTCGCCATGAAAAGAGTCCCCAAAATCACCATCACAACCAGAGCTATCGTTAAACTTCGAGCTAATCTCATCTCGATTGCCTCCCTTCATCTTCGACTGAGAGTACGGACTGATCCTTTTCCATCCGATTTTGTCATTCCTACCTCTTAATTGTAATGTCGATCGGCACCCGTATAAAGTTCACACTGCAGATTGGTCCCCCGAACGAACCCCGGATCGGGTTCCCCGCTCCGGGGCAGGCTTGGCAGGCGCCGAGATCCAGTCTTTTTCAATTCTCAAGCTGCTGAAAAAACACTTGATTCGGGCTTTCGCCGTGATGACGGATATGGTAAGCTCCAGCAACGATTCACTCTTTAACAAGGCCGGCAAAAGGAGTATTGAGAAACAATTCTGCCGAGATTATTCTATCTGTGTGCGTGGCGAAGATTATGGACCACATCCACGAGAGCTGCAAGAAGGACGAGATATCTGCCGCACTGTTTGAAACGGCGTTTTTGTTGTATTTTCAACGTACACGATGGATTCCAATCGATCCATGTGGCCGCCGCGTCTGAAGAGCGCCGGATGGGATGGTTGAGGGGAGGACAAATGATCCCGACAAAGTCGCGAGACCGTTTTAGCAAACTGCGCGAAAGCAGGCGCTCTCTTTTTCAGGCGGTTATCATATCAGCTGCTTCTAACTTACTATTATCATTCGATAGTGTGACTCCTCATGACGCAAGCGCCTGCCAAGACTCCCAACGTCAATACGCGACTTCGACTGAACGCTCCACTTCTGCCTGGGGGAAGAACGATGGAAAAACGTTATCTTAGAGTGCTTGTTATCGAAGACGATGAGGATGATTACATAGTGTTGCAAAGCGTGTTCTCAGAGATTGGTTCGACAGCGTTTCGTCTGGAGAGGGCGGATACATATGAAGCGGGTTTACGAGGAATTTGTCGTGCTGAGCACGATGTTTATCTTCTTGACTATCGTCTGGGTGCAAGAGACGGCCTGGAGCTTTTGCACGAGGTAGCCGGACGCGGGTTCGAGATGCCGATTATCCTGCTTAGTGGCCAGGGAGGATACGATGTAGATGTCAAAGCCATGGAGGCAGGTGCATCTGACTACCTGGTCAAGGGACAAATCACTGCCGATCTCCTGGAACGCTCCATCCGCTACTCAATAGTGCAAAAACATGCGGATATTGAACTGAGAAGATACCGTGATCATCTGGAAGACGTTATTCTGGAACGCACCAGGGAACTCCAGGAAGCTAACACCAAGCTTAAGATCGAAATCGATGTGCGCCGCAAAGCCGAGGAGGCCAGCAGACAATTGGCGGCCATTGTGGAAGGCTCTGATGACGCAATAATATCAAAGACATTGGATGGCGTAATCACGAGTTGGAATATGGCTGCTGAGATCCTTTACGGCTATACCGCCGCAGAAGCAATCGGAGAGCAATCCATATCTTTACGTATACCGCCCGAACACCTTAATGAAATACCAGACCTACTAGAAAGAATAGTCCGTGGTGAACGTATTTTCCACCATGAAGCCGTATATCGCAGGAAAGACGGCCATGACATCTGTGTTTCTTTAACTATATCCCCTATCAGAGATAACGCCGGTGCGATTATTGGCACATCGACCATTGCAAGAGACATCACAGAGCGGGAGCTGGTGCGCAAAGAGCGAGAGAAGCTTATCGCAGAACTCCAGGAAGCGCTTGCCAAAGTCAAAGCTTTGAAAGGCTTGCTCCCTATTTGCGCCTGGTGCAAGAAAATACGTGATGATAAGGGTTATTGGCAGCAGATCGAAGCCTATATTCGCGACCATTCCGAAGCGGACTTCAGTCATGGTATTTGCCCTGAATGCGCTCATAAGGTTCGTGCGGAGATTCTATGAGCACAAAGGGGGTTTACAGAATATAGATGCGGCCATAGAACTTCTATCGACGATGAGCGGGAGGGTGAAAGTCAATAGGTCAAACTTTTCCAAGGCATTGAAGAATAGGTCCGCTTGAATTCCGTGGCTGGTCCGGGGCAGGCTTCAACATTTTGCCTGCTCAGAGTGATGCTCGCAATCTCCACGCTCTCCGAGAGGCTCTTGAAAATAAAGCACGCTTGATGTTTACTACGGCATATCCACCCCTCTCTTTCAGAGGATGGCACAAATGATCGAACTGCTTCAGGCGCTTCCCATTTTTTCTTCACTCAAGAAGAAAGAAATCAAGTTTCTGGCGGAGATTGCCAGGGAGGTTGAGTATCCTCCAAATACCATTCTTTTACACGAAGGCGACTCCGGGCAGTGTCTATATGTCATCATTGAAGGCCGTCTCGAGATTCTAAAATCGCTTGGCACAGCCGGCGAGTATATTATCGGGGTTCGGGGTCCCGGCGAGTATCTTGGGGAAATGTACCTGTTCAACCCCGAAAGGGTAAGGACTGCAAGTGTAAGGTCTCTCACCCGGGTGCACTTGCTGGAAATATCAACGGACGATTTTGAAGCTCTTTTGAACCGGCGGCCTGAACTGGAGTATTCATTAGCGTGCGGGATAACTCAGCGCCTGCTCGATACAGAAATGATGCTTCTTCGCATAATTGCCGAGAAGGACCACAGGCTGGCCCAAGCTTTGACAAGAGCTAAATTCCCCGAACAGGAAGAAGCATATGGACCAGATAATCTCAAACCGCATCATACCCTGGAAAAAGAAGATATAAGAACGGAAACGGGGATCGGAACTCTTGCGATCAGGATCCTGACATTCGGGAACTTTGAGGTTCTTCGAGGAGAAACCCGGGTACCGGATCAGAACTGGAGAGCAAGGTCTCCAAAATTGATGCTAAAGGCGCTTATAGCCCGGGGAGCATCAGGCGTGCCTAAAGACCTGCTCATTGATGATCTGTGGCCCCAAGCATCGCCCGATTCAGTTGAAAGCCAGTTCAAAGTGGCTCTGCATCGGTTGCGTTACGCTCTTGAACCTTCGATGGACAAATCCCGAGGCTCCTCCTATGTGACCTTGAAAGATAATCTGGTCTCTCTCAGAAAGGATCTTTGCCGCACGGACCTGGATGAATTCCTGTCACTGCAAAAGCAGGGAAAAAGGGCTGAAGAAACAGGAGACCAAGGACGAGCCATCCTTTGTTACAGATCGGCAATCGAGGTCTACAGGGGGGATTTTCTTGCCGAGGATATCTATGAGGCCTGGGCCGAACTGAAAAGGTATCAGTTGCGCACCATGTACATCGACCTTTTGTACCGCACGGCCGGGTTATACGAGGCGCAGGGGAGGTCTAAGAAAGCCATCGAGTACTATAAAATGATAATCAAAACCGATCCCATCTGTGAAGCCGCTTATCAGAAGTTGATGCTCATTTACTCCAACGGGGGCATGCGGGCCGAAGCCCTGAAGATATATGAAGATTGCAGAAAGGCCCTTGAGCGGGAGATTGGAGTACAACCGGGCAGACTGACTTCGTCTATTTTCAGGAGAATTATAGAAGCTCCCTAAGCTCAATTCCACGCCAAGGCGTGAAGAGGTTGTTATGCCCGCCCCGGGATTTTGCTCACAGCAACAGCCAGGTCATGCAAGGCTACAGGCTTCCTGAGAAATTCTTTGAACCCCAAGAGTTTAGTTCTATTCCCATCAAGCGCCTCACTAAATCACGTGCAGAGAATTATCTGGGTATCGCGGCGGCTGATAAAGATTTCCCTCGCCAGGTCGACACCAGTCATGTGAAGCATCGTCAGATCGGTGATAACCAGGTCAAAGCTCTCCGGCAGGACCCTGAAAGCCTCGATGGCGCCGGAACTGCCATATCTCGGGACGACATCATAACCCTGGCACCGAAGCATCTTCCCGATCATATCGGACAGGTTCTCAACGATCCCGTAGACCACGGCCAGACCCATGGCCGGTCCCCTCATCGGCCGAGATCCTCCGGGTCAAGTCCGCTCCTGGCTGCCACGGCTGCCGGAGGCTCGGGATTCAAAGTGAGCAACTGAGCCAATGCGGCCTGCTCCGGAGTAAAAAGCCTGCGAAGGATCCGAATCTCTATGCCTGTCGCAGTCCGCGGATATCTTTCCGGTAGCCGGTCAAGATGGTCTGCCGGTTTCTCATAGACTTCAGTGTGTTCATCCATAAACGCCTACTTCTTTGCGCACACGCCCGCCATCATGATGTCTGCAATGGTTCACCGGTTGATGCTAATATTTGTGACATCTTTTTCAAAAGAATTTGTGATCCGTCCACAAATTCATCAATGACTTCCTTGACCGTTCTGATCCGCTCAATCAATCCAACCCCCTGGCCGCAGGTAAACAGACCATCTTCATCTCCCCCCCAATCCGAAGAAATGATTTCGCCAACGATTTGCTTCTTGGATAACCCCTGCGAGATCCGCTCTTCGAACAAGGGAGTATAGCTGTTGATAAGCGCCCTGAAAGGTGTTGCCTGGCGTGCGACAATCTTTGTGCACGTGTCGCCGCCTTTGAGCATCAGGCACCTCCAGGCAGTCCCAACCCGGCGGGCTTCCGTGGTGAGCAGGAAGGCGGTCCCCACGCTCACCCCCTCGGCCCCCAGGATTAGAGAAGCCGCATAGCCCCGGCAATCGGCAATCCCGCCGGCAGCGAGCACAGGGATCTTCACTGCGTCAACAACCTGCGGTACGAGGGCGAGGGTGCCGATCTCGTAAGGAGAAGCAAAACCGCCCGATTCGAAGCCCTCGGCGATGATTGCGTCCACACCGGCATCCTCCGCCCGCCTCGCCAGGTCCACGCAGGGAGCTACATGTATTACGCGGATGCCGGAGGCTTGCAGTTGTTTGGTATAAATCCTTGGGTCGCCTGCCGCTGTAACGACCACCGGCGCCAGGTTTTCGAGTGCGGTGGCAATAAGCTCCGCAACCTGTGGAACCATCAATGGAATATTCACCGCAAAGGGCTTAACGCTCAGTTCTTTCAAACGCCGGATTTCCGTGGCAAGGCTCTCCACCGATTCCTTGAAGGCCCCTATCGTCCCAAGTCCACCCGCCTCGCTGACTGCGGCTGCAAAAGTCCCATCCGTCACACCGGCCATCCCGCCCATTGCTATGGGGTATTTGATCTCGAGCATCTCAGTGATTCGATTTTTCATCTCACGAGGTCCTGGCGCGGCGCATTGCCGTCGATTTGACGATGCGTCCGGGCTAATGTTGATATTGGATTAGTATATTGGATGTTGGATGCTCCAAAAACGGGACCGGAATCCACGATCCACGGGAGATCCAACATCCAGATTTCATCTTCGGATGATGAAGGACAGAGCCCCGCCTAAGGATTGACGGCCTCAACCTGTGGAACCGTGAAAGGATCGGTCCTGTGAACGATCTTCTCGTCGTAGAGTTTAGTTATCTCCTGCTCTGAGAAACCCAACATCCTGGAGAGCACTTCCGTCGTATCTTCGCCAATGGACGGCGCACCTCTCCAAATCTGTCCAGGGGTCAGCGACATCTTCGGCACGACTCCATATACCCGGAGAGGAATGCCGGATTGGCGGTCCAGCACCGGGACAGTCATTTGCCTGAGATTGTAGTGAGCGTCATCATAACTTTGCTTAGCATCGAAAACCCTGGAGCAGCCGATCTGAGCATTGTTCAGCTCCGTCTCGACCTCGAGGCAGGTGCGGTTGGCACAATAATCGCGGAGCAGCCGGTCGAGTTCCTTTCCTTTCTCCGAATTGACGGCGGCTGCATCTCTCGAACATGCATCGTAGGAGTATTCCCCCGGATCGAGACCCAGGAATTTAGGCACCCTGGGATAAATTGCCCCTCCGAAGGCCCCAATGACGACCCAACCGTCCAGACACTTGAACGTGTCGTAGGGCTGAAACCCCGGGGCGCGGTTGCCCGAGTGCCCGTATACGACACCCTCGCCGGTGAACAGCGGCATGCAGTTGCCTTGCGTTTGCGCAACACATTCAAACTGGGCCACGTCGATTACCTGTCCCCGTCCCGTTTTCTTGACCTCCCAGAGGCCCATCATCGTAGCGGCCCACGCAGTGAGGGAAGTCAGGTAATCTCCGGTGTAGGTCTTGGCCCTCTGCGGAGGACCGCCGGGGTCGCCAGTTATGTGCATCATCCCGCCGTAGGCCTGAGCAAGGATGTCGTAGCCGGGACGCCCCAAGTATTCTTCCCGGCCGAACTGACCATAGGTGCTGACACGGACGATGACCAGGCTCGGGTTTACTGCCAGAGCCAATTCATTGGTGATGCCGGACCTCTCGAGAGTCCCCGGCGCCGAGGCCTCCATCCAGACATCAGAGATCTTCCAGAGGGCCAGCAGCAGTTCAAGACCCTTTTTGTACTTGGTGTTGAGACATAAAGACAGCTTGCACTTAGTGATCTCGGCCTCATCGCAGCTGTGCTCTCTGGGCCCCCGTGACAAAAGTGGCGCCATACCGCGGTAAGGGTCTCCGCCCGGCCGCTCCACATGAATCACTTCGGCGCCGAATTCCGCCATTTTGGTAGCGGCATAAGGCTGTGCGACAATGATTCCCGTGCTGGTCACCCGAATCCCTTCGAGCGGCCCGAACCTGGGGATTACGGCCGGTGTTGGAGGCCTTTTAAGCTCTTTTATCCACGCCGGGACAGTTTTGCTGAGTTCCTCGATCCTCTCCTCATTTGGGACAATGCGTTTGTCATGTGCCATGTGATGTAACCCTCCGTCGATGTGTCTTTCGGTTCGGTGCTTTAATGACAGGTTGGAGCATTCCCGGTTATGAAAACCTAAATCGAGCGGTTTTTCGGATCTGTCAGCCGGTGATGCAGAAGAGCAAGGGACATGCCATGAGAGCCTGGCAGGGCTTCAGCCGTAAGCCTGGGCGCTGAAATCATGCGTATTGTCGTTGGGTTGACAAATCACGGCCCATGTGAAGACGAGACTGCCGCGTGGCAGACATGGCTACATATATGTCGCTTTCGTAGACAGGTGTACCAAAAAGAGACATTAAAACAATCGCTGAAGGATCGGGGAATTGCGAAATCAAGGGTTTGAATCCCTAAATTTCCGAATCCCAATCCCCGGCCCCATGATCATTGTATCTTGAGCCGGGCCATTTTCTTATAAAGCACGGAGCGCTGGATTTTAAGAATACGGGCTGCGCCAGCCTTGTTTCCACCGGCCTGGGTCAGGGCGGACAGAATAAGGTCCCGTTCGGTCTGAGTGACTGATTTGTGGAAGCTCTTCGCATGCTGGTCATGGCTGAGGGCCGGAACCGGGTGTCGCTCTCCCGCAGAGAGCAGTCCGGTCAAGTCGATAAAAGGGTCCTCGCTCCAGTTGGCTGCCTGTTCGATCATGTTTTCCAATTCGCGGACATTTCCCGGCCAATTGTAAGCCATCATCTGCTTCATGGACCCCGGCGTCACGCCGTGGATATCGGAACCGATCCTCTGGTTGATTTTTGCAATGAGATGCTCGGTAATGAGCGGAATGTCCGGGATGCGTTCCCTCAGCGGGGCAAGGGGAATCTCGAGGACCTTGAGCCGGTAGTAGAGATCTTCCCTGAACCGGCCCTCGCGGACAAGCATCTGCAAGTCCTGGTTAGTGGCGGCTATGAAGCGTACGTTCAATGGGATGGATTTTATCGAACCGATCCGCTCGACCTCTTTTTCCTGGAGGACTGTGAGGAGTTTGGCCTGCATCGCCAGCGGCATATCGCCGATCTCGTCAAGAAAGATAGTTCCGTCATCGGCGAGTTCGAATTTGCCTGGTTTTCCTCCGCGCGTAGCGCCGGTAAAGGCCCCATCCACAAATCCAAAAAGTTCCGATTCGAGGAAGTTCTCCGGAATGGCCGCGCAATTGACCTTGATAAAGGGCGCATCACGTCTCACAGAGCGGTTGTGGACGGCCTGAGCGAAAACTTCCTTGCCTGTGCCGCTCTCCCCGGTTATGAGCAGCGTTGAATCCGTGCGAGCTGCCTTTCGGGCGAGTTTTTTCGCCGAAAGCATGGGGGGCGTCTCACCGATAATGTCCATACATGTGAAAAGAGGCCGCCGTGATTGGACAACCCTGGTGGGTTGCCCCACCCGTGTTGCGATCTCTTTGGCAGTAGCCATATCGGGGAAGAGAGTCTTTACGGCGGCGCCCACGGTCTGGCCGTTCCGTTTTATGGGATAGCGCATGACCAGAAAATCGCGGCCGCCCACCTTGAGGTTCTCTCCCCATTGAGAATGGCCCTGAAGGACAGTGTCATAGAGGCGGCAGCCGGGCAGCGCGTCCCATACCTTTTTCCCAAGGAGGTCCTGTTGGGCCGCGTTGAGAATATTGAGAAAGAAGGTGTTTACGAAAATGATAATCCCTCGGCAGTCAATGGCCAGAATTCCCTCGAAAGGATTGTCGAGGACCGCCATCAGGAACTTCATTTCATCTCCATCCGGCGACTGATCCGATCCTGAGCGGCTTAATGTCATCGGTTGTCCCTTAAGAAACATGTCAACAAACTCCTAAAACTGCAAAGTATCAAAATCTACAGAAATGGCAGCGCTACGAAAATCCAAAAGATTCTAGCACATTTTGGGATCGAGGGGTCGAGGAATCAGGGAATCGAGGATGAAGGGGGGCCGCAGGCGGCGGAGGCGCCGCAGCCGGATTTGGCGCTGCCTTCGGCGGCGCCTGCAGGGCCGCAGCCAGGACCTCGACAGCCCGTCCGCCCGCGAGGCGGCCGCCTGTCCGTTGCCGAAGCTTTGCACCAGCGTGTGAAGAGATTTAGCAGGCCGAGTGGATTAGACTTATTTCCAATTCAGATGCTGAATGCTTTTGGCCCGATTAATGCTATAATCTTTGCACACGGGATACCGGCGCCTGCGCTGATCCAACCCCGCCGCCTTTGTTCCGGCATAAAAAATTGAGTTGCCCTTTGAAGGCGGCACTGTTAAATTCGAATGGTTTAAACTCCGGGACTTTTTGTGCCGCCGGTTTCAAAATTCAATACAGTAAGGAAACCCTATGTTGAAGACCCGCAAATTTTTACTTCTCATTGTAGCAGGATCACTGATTTTGGCGCTCGGGGGCTGGTCGACGCTCAAGGCCAAGAACAATACACCCGAAAACCAGGACGCCTATCAGTATTTGAAGCTCTTCAGCGACGTCATCGCAATCGTACAGGATAACTACGTAGAAAAGACCGAGCAGAAGAAGCTTATGTACGGAGCGATAACCGGCATGCTTCGGGAACTCGACCCGCATTCTTCATTTCTGAAGCCTGAGGATTACAAGGAACTTCAGATCGAGACGAAGGGGAAATTCGGGGGACTTGGAATAGAGATAACCATTCGTGACAACATTTTGACGGTTGTCTCCCCGCTCGAAGATACCCCGGCTGATAAAGCCGGCATCCAGGCAAATGATCAGATCCTCAGAATCGATGACCTGCCCACCCAGGACATGTCCCTGATGGACGCGGTACAGAAGATGAGAGGCCCTAAGGGCAGCAAGGTGAAGCTGACGATCTTGAGGAAAGGCCAGCAGAAACCGCTCGAATTTGAACTGGTCCGGGACATCATCTCTATTCAGAGCGTGAAGTCACGCACACTTGAGCCCGGGTTTGGCTACGTAAGGATTTCGAGTTTCCAGAGCGGGACGGCAGACGATCTGCGCAAGGCGCTCACCCAACTCGAAGCTGAGAATCCAGGGTTACAGGGATTAATAGTCGATTTGAGAAACGATCCCGGCGGTCTGCTCGATCAGGCGGTGGAAGTGAGCGATGAGTTCCTGGACGAAGGGCTGATCGTCTACACTGGTGGACGGCTTGAAAACCAGAAAATGCGCTTCGAGGCCCACAAGAAAGCAAAGCCACAGACCTATCCGATTGTGGTGCTGGTGAATTCGGGGTCGGCGAGCGCTTCAGAGATCGTTGCAGGGGCGCTCCAGGACCACAAAAGAGCCATTATCATGGGTGAGCAGACCTTCGGCAAAGGCTCGGTTCAGACGGTGATTCCGCTCAACGACGGCTCAGCCCTCAGGCTAACCACATCTCTTTACTTTACTCCTTCGGGAAAGTCCATTCAGGCCAAGGGAATCACGCCCGACATCGTGGTCAAAAGGGAGAATCCTCCGAAAGGCGAAGAGCCTCAGAGCGAAGAATCGATGCGCGTTCGGGAAAAAGATCTCCCAAGGCATATGGAAAACCAGAAGTCGGAGACTCAGAGTAAGGGGGATGCAGCGGCTCAGGCAGATGCGAAGAAATTGCTTGAAGCAGACAACCAGGTGCGGCGAGCCCTCGATCTGCTCAAGGGCTACAAAATAATAGCTCAAACACAAAACAAGTAAGAGGATGGCGCCCTTACGGTTTTGGTCTGAATGACTCAATGCAGGCAGCCGGAGAAGAAGAATTTGCCGCCGGGAAAACGGACTAAAACCTGGAGGGCACGGGGCAGAGGCAAAGAAGACCGTCCAAAGGGAGGTCCCCCCGCCCCGAAAAGAAGGCCTCCAACTCTTCTTTTGGTTGCATGGGTACTCGCAGTCATATTTTTGGCGTCTCTTATTTATTTCGCCGCCGAGAGCCGGCGCCTGCCCAAGCTGACTGCTGAGCTGTCGACCCTGAAGACGACAAAAGACTCCCAAACCCGGACTGCACCATCAGGCGCTAAAGTAGACACCGCAAGTCCTAAGCGGGAACAGGTCCGCGATTTGGCCTCCGTTGCGGAGCAGTCTGACGAAAAGCCCGAGAGCTCATCTTCCGGGAGCGATAATTCGGCTCAGTTGCCCCTGCGCCAGACTTTGCCTACTCTTGCCTACACGCCCAAGGTCAAGCCCGCGCCTCGATCGGGGGACGTCCCATCCCCGGATATCTCGCCCAAGCAGGCGAAAGTTTCGATCGTCATAGACGATTTTGGAACCGACGTAGGGATCGCCAAACAATTCGCCTCTCTTCCTTTCCCTGTTACCTTGTCTGTTTTGCCACACCTGGCGCACAGCCGCGAGATCGCAGAACTGGCCCATCTGGAAGGCAGGGAAGTCATTCTTCACCTGCCGATGGAGCCTTTGAACTCCAGAGAAAGCCCGGGCCCGGGGGCGCTCCTGCTTTCAATGTCGGGCGAAGAAATGCGGCGGAACATCAGGGCGGCCCTCGATACTTCCCCTTACTTCGATGGGGTGAACAACCACATGGGCTCGCGAATGACCCGGGATGCGCAAATCATGAAAACCGTCCTCTCTGAACTGAAAGGGCGCGATCTTTTCTTTATCGACAGCATGACGACCAATGAGAGCAAAGGGTGGAAGGTAGCACTCGAACTGAAGATTCCGACCCTTAAGCGTGACATTTTTCTTGACGATGATCCATCTTCGCAAGCCATTCGCTCCCAGATTGAAAGACTGGTGAAGATAGCCAAAATCCGCGGCATGGCTCTTGCTATTGGACATCCGCATAAAACAACTTTAAGATCATTGCAGGAAGCGGCTGCTCATTTCCGGGAAGAAGGAATCGAGATCGTTGCAGCCCGTGACCTGATGAACAAGTGATACGATATAGCCGGGGGGCGGAGATCAGAGTTCGCAAATTGGGATATGAGCCCTCTGACATGAAATATCCGATATCCGTACCAGAAGGGAAACTGAATGAAAACCTGCGCTCTAAAAAACACTACTATCGCTGTCGCTCTTTGCATCGCTTTTTGCTTCTCGCCCGCATTCGCAGTAACAATGTTGCCGGATGCAAGGCACCAGGCTTCTGAGGCCACGGCTCAGCCGTCGATTCAGATAAAGGAGCCCGAATATTGTTTCGGTGAGGTCCTGGAAGGCGCCGAAATCGAACACGAATTCACCATCAGGAACACCGGAAAAGCCCTCATCAATATTGAGCGCGTCCGGGTTGATTGAGGGTGCACAGTAGCCCGGTACGATCCGGCGATCCCTCCCGGTGGCGAGGGAAAGGTGATAATGAAGGTAAACCTGAGAAACTATCAGGGAAAGGTCCTCAAAAAGGCAACCATCCAGAGCAACGATCCGCATAACCCGGAGCTGATCGTAAGGATGGTGGGGACCGTCCGGGCCATTATCGATGTAAAACCTTCAACGAACATTTTGTTCAGGGGAATGGCTGACCAGCTCTCCGAATCCGTTTTGGACCTGGTGGGATCTACGCCTTTTCATATTTCAGGCAAAGAGAGCAACCTCGGTGAAAATATAGACTACACGCTCGAAACAGTCGTAGAAGGAAAGCAGTACAGGCTGAAGGTTTCCAACAAGATCAGTCATGGAAACTACGGCGGGTTCATCAGGTTGAATACCGACCTGGCTCAGAAACCTGATATCATCATCCGTGTGAGTGGGTTTATCGAAGGCGAAATCTCCGTAAAGCCGCAAAATATTCTTATCGGAAAACTGGCCGCCAGCCAGCCGGAACGTGTTGCCAGAGTAGTGGTCGTCAGCAATCGGAACAAACCTTTTGAGATTACCCGGCTAACCTATGACCAGGACCTGATGTCGGTCTGGCAGGAGACGTTGGAAGATCAAACGGGCTTCGTCCTCGAGATCCAGCCCAAGCTGGAGGGTGTTCCGGCCGGGTCCCGCAAACAGGCCGCCCTGAAAATCGAAACGGATCTCAGCCCTGATGAAAAAGTCGAAGTGCTGGTCAATGTTCTCAATCACTCCGGTCAGCCGGAGGTCCAGCCGGAGGCCCAAAAGAAATGACCTGTAGCGATATCGGTCCGAGAAAAAGACTTATGTCACTGTAGCTGTGTGACCCGCCGACTTGTGATGAAGAGGGAAATTTAATTGATTCAAGCTGATACAAATAATTCGACAAATAAGACGCTCTACCTGCCCGTATATTTCATGCGAGGAAAATACAGTCATCAAGTATTAAAATACCCTGCTTCACCTGATTTCAATTCAGCGTACGGGCTGCTATTGAAGGGACCAATGAATATGGTCCTAAAAACTTGAGGAGACAGTCGTGGAAAGAGGAAAACCGGAGCGATACATGGCTGTGGAAAGTTGCGACAAGGTAAGGCGAAACGTGTTCTGCCGCAACTATGGTGAGTGTCTCGACTACACCATTCGCAACAAATGGCCGGGGTTTTCCTGCCAGAACTGCGAGTGCTACGAACAGGAAAGGCTTGAGGGGGACGCTCTCAGTGACGACTACGCCCGCTGCATGGCCCTGGCTTACGTGAGCGGCGCCGTTGAGTTTGTCCGGGAAATGCACGGCTGATGCATGCCTGATGAACAGGTGAAAAGGCGAAAGTCGGAAAAAGGGGCTGGTTGCGCTCTTCGACAGGTGATCTCTGTATGCTGTGCTCTTGGTTCATGGTGAAAAATTCCCAGACAGAAGTCTGTTCCACCCAGGAATCCAAGTAATCACGAAATCCCGCGAATTCCGCAGATTGGGAAAACCCGCCGGGTGCATTCAAAGCCGCCATTAGAAGGCGTGATTATGGCGCGAGTCATTACAAAGGGCGGCTTCATGGCGTGATTAAGTTGCAGTAACCATTACTGAATTTGCTATATATAGCTGTAACTACGAGTTAAATATTTTATACCCCGATTTGGCATGAACCTTGCTCAATTAATCCTGCGAAAATAAACTCTTTCCTCCTCAAAGCCGATCGGTCCGCCCCACCGAATCGGCTTTTCAATTTTAATCCGGACCCTTTTCCCGCCTTGTGCTCTTGAAACAGAGCTTAAAAAACGCCGTAGTGCGCGGAGGATTAATCTCAGCCGCCCGGGTGAAAGCCCTGTGCTGTTGCTGACCCTGGAATTCAAGATCTGCATCATTTATTTTGCAGGAAAGATAGTGGAACCGGTCGATAAAAATTATAATATGCGGCAATTTATTCCAGAGGAAGGCCGCCGAACATTTCGAGTTTGTCCGGTCCGGCCTGGAGAAAATGCGGCAAGGGACCGCCCCCTTCCGGAGTAATGCTTTGCACCATTTTACAAGCCGCTCCTCTTATCGGGGTCCATGATCCATAAGAGGGTGCCGAAGTGCGGCCAGCCTTTCCTCGCATAGAGAAAAAGCTCATGCTTGAGATCACGGATCAAATTTCCATTCCTGCCGAAGAGCTTAAGTTCACCGCATCGCTCAGCGGCGGACCCGGCGGCCAGAATGTTAACAAGGTGAGCTCTCGGGTTACCTTGTGGTTCGATGTGGTAAGCTCGCAAAGCCTCTCCCCGGAGCAAAAAGAACTGGTTTTGCGCCGTTTGCAAAACCGTATCGGCAAGGACGGCGTCCTTCGCGTCATATCGCAAAAGACCCGCAGCCAGGCAGAAAATCGGGAACTGGCCATAGAGCGTTTCGTTGAATTGCTCCGGGATGCAATAAAGCAGGTCCCGATAAGAAAGAAGACACGAGTCAGCAAGGGGGCGAAGCTCCGCCGCCTGGAGGAGAAGAAACAGCACGGTTTATTGAAAAGTAGGAGGTCGGAAAGAGTCCCCATCGAGGATTAGTGAAGTTAAAGATCTATTAATCTCATTCGGGGGGTGGCCAGACAACCGAGATCGAGTTGTCCGTGTTACTCTTCAATATTTGTGGTATAATGATTTATGCATTCCAGACAAGAGGACGATCATACCTCTACTCAAGACCCATCTGGCTTTTTCCATGGTCAGTGGTCAATTCTGCCATTGTATGTACAGATGCGTCGAATTTCCGATGTGTTTCTCGAGCGCCCAGTCCTTGAGAACCGACTCAAACCGTATCACCCCGTCAAATCAGCTCTGCTAATCGCTGGTCTCCTCACCGAGCCAAAGTTCCATGCAAATACTGTTCGTATAGAACTATTGGTACACCTGCTAATGTCAGTTGCAGAAGGGGAGCGAAAACTTAAAACCCATCAAATAAGCGGTTTACTCAACACAGAATTGGGCTCTACCTCTTTCGCCAGCATGGAAGATCCGCTGGAAGACGTATTCATTTCTAACGTAGCCACCGATGAAGGTAACTTCCGGATTTTTGAGGGCATATGGGAGAGTAGTGATTTCATCCTACAGAGAATTATTAATGTAGTGAAGACGCTACCCGCAAGCCGCGAATGCAGCCAACTTAGACGTGAAATTACTGCCGCCCTGAAGCTAAGCGAAGAGATTGCGAATCGGCGCAAACTCGCCAGGTTTTCTGCTGGAAGCGGCCACGATAAGAGGAGGATCGATGTCCCCTCACTTGAACGACTGGAAACCCTTCGAAGAGCCATAACATTCTGTGATGATGATCTAAATCGACTCGGGATCTCTTCTTCCGACCTGTCCCCCTTCATCTTTGCACCTCGAAACGCAGATCGATTAAAAGATCAGATGCTCTCCGACTCAGAGTTGCATCGCCGGCCTATATTCCTTTTTGAAGAGACATGGTTCGTGCTGATGCCCAGTGCCATCAGCGTCGCTATTCGCGAGCACATTTTGGAATGGATGAATTTTCGCGGCTACAATAACAGCTTTGACCAACATCTCGCGGAGGAGTACAGCCACTTTTTGACAGAAACCCCTTTTCTCGGGTCTCGCTTTCCCCGTGAAGTGCAGCTTCCGCATAGGAAAGTCGGTTGCAGGACGGTCTTGGAGTTTGCCACACAGATTGATACTGGCAGGTACGTACAGGCGATTGCGATAGTGGAAGGGATAGACTCCTTTATAAAACACGGTTTTTTCACTCCGGATCACGATATTTCCGAGTTAATCCAAAAAGTTAGTTCGGCAATAGACGCATCCCGCGTTTATTTTCGCGAACAGGCAGGTTTCAAGCAGGCGTTGACGCTCGTGATAGGATGTGGTTACGGACGACCACTCCTCTTCGGACTGCCGGAAGAAACACCCGATTGGCGTATTGAAATGATACCAGCAGCGGATCTTAGTATTTTGGCTAGGGTTGCTGGCGCTACTCCGTTGTTTCTGTGGAAGCTGGTTGATCACGAGCGATTTTTGGCAGAAAACAACATCTTGATTCACAATGCAAATGGTCTATTGAATCTATATGGCTGGTGGTCAGACACAAACTATCTGATGCTCCATCCAGCAATCGAATTCGGGGCTGAGCGTGTTATGGTTTCGATTCCAACGGATTGTCTTGCGGAAATCCGAAGGAAGGTTCGCCAGGAATGGGACGAGCACGCTCTAACCTTGCCTACTGGCAGATGTGTCAGGGTTTGCCGGGACTCTGTTGACAGCTACTTTCCGGACGAGTCTGAAAAGTCACAATACGCGTGTCTCGATGCCCTACTTGAGGGAGAACTGTTGGGGGCTCATGTAGGCGAACGATCAGTCTGGTGGATTTCAGCCGAGCTTGGAGACACTGGGTTATCGCGAGATCTGATCTTTAGAATCTGGGATGCAGTCAAGAAGTGGCTAATGCGGGCTGCACCAATTCTCGAACAGAGAATTCAGGATCTTGCTGGTCGGAATTTGCTCCTTGTATTGGATTTCGGAGAAGCCAAGGATGAACAGGCAAAACTCAATGATAATGAGCTACTCCGGTCTTTCATTTCGATAACTCCTGATAATCGAAATGGAACAATTCGTCTTAGTTTCCGAGATCCGTTCTTTGGCGGCTTTCGAAACCCCAAAAATCTGGCTGAACGTGAGATTATTCGCGCAATTGCGTCGGGGTGTTTCATCATTGCTGGCATGGAACCTAATGAGAATAAATTAGATGCTCTCATTAATGAAATAGTTCCTAATGAGGATGCCCGGTACGTTCACTTTTTTGAGGTAATCAACTTCAGAGATTACATTCAGCTTTACGATGAGCCGACAGAGCTGTTGATCGATAAATCAGATGAGGCGCGTTCGAAACTTGGACTCGGGTGGTTGGTTCAAAATCGCAAGGACGGAGATCGTTTTAAAACCGCAGGGGAAAGTGTTGCCTTTCTCAACCGCGTAGTGGAAGTGGTTTGGAAACGGATGCAATCCCGTCTTCACAGTCTGGACCGAGCCAACCTCATAAAAAAAGCGCTATGGCATCTTGAGGGAGTTGAGATCGAGAAGAAGCGATGGCGACGGACGATCCGGGCAATGCTCGCTCTGCAAGGCGATAAAGCCACAACAAAATCCATTGCAGTAGAACAGGTGGCGCACTGCAATGCTGGTGAAATCGCCCTCCGATTGGTGATTGAAATGGCGGTGTCGGAATGTCCAAGGAAAGGTGGTGAAGCTGTTGGCTCGCTTGATCTGGCCCCCTTACTGGCAGATGTTTTAATGATTTTCCATTTTGGCGGTTGCTCAGACGCAATCAAGAAAGGAGTTATGGAACCAGAAGTCAGAATTGCTCCTTGTGGAGATGTTTTGGTTCATACTGGATTCATGGATGAAATCGCAAGGCCTCTCGGAGAATACTTTGAGTCGGCACTACTAGATCACGAGGCAATGCGGTACGAGAAATATTTTGAGCACTCGCGTGACGTCGTCAACATGCAGGAGTTATTTACGCCCGATTTCCTCGAAGCTTTTAATGACGAGTTTGGTCTTAGCCTGGACGAGCTCCGGAGCAGCCAGCAAGGTTTAGTGGACCTGGCCATTCAAAAGAAGAAGTGCGTTTTTGCGGCGCAAAAGGACGAAATCTTCGCACACTTTAAGAGCGGAGGTTTAATTACCGCCAGTGTCGGTAAGGTTTTCCTGGATCAGTTCTCCTTATGGCCCCGAAAGAGCTGGGATAAGACTCCCGAAGGCTTTGAACCAAAGGATTGGTATCCTTGGCGATTTGGGCGCAGGCTATCACTGGTTGCGCGTCCGATCGTTCGAATTGAGAATAATGGCAATCCTGCTTATTTGATTTCGCCAGGGTTAATGGGCCTTGGAATTGCGTGGACAGTATCTCGGTATTTTGAAGGTGAAGTTGAGGAGTCCCAATGCGGATCGCCAGCAATGAGAAGGTGGATTGGGGAAAAGAAAAACCTTAAGGGCCATAAATTTGCCGATAATGTATTCAAAAGAGTGAAAAGCCTGGGTTATGAAGCTCTTTTGGAGAAGAAAGTCAGCACGTTATTAAATATGAAATTGGAAAAGGACTGGGGCGATGTGGACGTCCTCGCCTGGAAAAAGAATGAAGATGTTGTATTGGCAATCGAATGCAAAGATCTCAAAATGGCAAAAACGGCGAACGAGATTGCAGAACAACTTACGAATTTTAGTGGACAGTTATCCCATGACGGAGAACCCGATGACCTGTTGAGGCACTTGAATCGAATTGAATTACTCCGTGAACATTCTCACCTACTCGCACGCGAAATTGGCATTGGTAATCGCTCTGTCCAGATTAAAACAGTCGTGTGCTTTAGCAAGCCCGTGCCGATGAAGTTTGTCGAGAAGCGGTTTCCAAATGTATTATTTCGAATAGTGGACGATTTTAGCGAAAATCTAACCTAAATCGGCTCCCATGGCGGGGTTAAATTGCTTAAAATCTCTCAACAAGGTGAGCACGCGAGTGAGCCGAGCGGCCATGCTCCGCCGCATCGAGGAGAAAAAGCATCGCAGCATTCTCAGGCATTGGAGATCGAAAGGGGCGCCCGCGGAGGATTGGACCTAAGGCAGCGGGTTCTCGGCGTAAAGGGCCCCACTTGTCCGGCAAAGCAGAGTCGAGAATCCGGTCTTTGTGATTGGACATCGAGATCGGAGCAGGAGTTGAAGATTTTACAACCCCTGACGGCTATTTCTCCCACCATCTGATCAGGGCGCTTCCCCACGTATAGCCGGCCCCGAAAGCGGCCAGCACCAGATAGTCGCCCTTTTTCACCCCATGGTCTCTTTCCAGCACTGCTTCGTAGAGGGCGAGCGGAACGCTCGCTGCAACCGTGTTTCCGTATTTGCTAATGTTTGTAATTACCTTTGCGTCTTCGATACCCGTGCGCCTCGCTGCGGCTTCTACGATGCGGTTATTTGCCTGATGCGGGATTAAGAAGGCGACGTCATTGCCGGTAAGGCCGTTTCTTTCGAGAATCTCGGCTGCAACACTCGACATTTCGCTTACTGCTGCCTTAAAGACGTTACGGCCATCCTGAGAGACGAAATGTTCCCTGTTATCCACGGTTTCGTGCGTTGCCGGCCTGCGGCTCCCTCCACCTTTCATACAAAGGTATTCCCCTCCGGAGCCGTCAATATGCAAAATAAAATCGAGAATACCAAATCCTGGTTCGGTGCATGCTTCCAGAAGCACGGCCCCTGCCGCATCTCCGAAAATAACGCAGGTGTTCCTGTCGGTGTAATCGATGAGGGTGGTGATTACGTCGCTGCCTATGACAAGCGCCCTGTTGATTCTTCCTGCTTCTATAAGCTGGGACGCAGTCGAAAGAGAGAAAAGAAACCCGGAGCATCCGGCTGACAAGTCGAACCCCCAGGCATTTTTTGCCCCAATCTCATTCTGCACGAGGCATGCGGTTGCGGGAAACATCATGTCGGGAGTCACCGTACCTACAAT
>Ga0074046_10000512_pt1 | contig 35505 bp, 31 predicted proteins | sample BogForMeECP23OM3_FD_94441 | JGI IMG/M metagenome (GOLD analysis project Ga0074046, IMG submission 94441) | Bog forest soil microbial communities from Calvert Island, British Columbia, Canada - Bog Forest MetaG ECP23OM3 | ecosystem: Environmental > Terrestrial > Soil > Wetlands ... | reverse complement strand
GAGGACCGCCTTGCCAACCGGCGGGTGCCGGACAGCATGCGCGCGGCAGTGCTGGTGCGTGACGGCGGACGCTGTCGAAGATGCAGGAGGGCGATCAAGCTGGAAATGGATCACATCGTTCCGGTCAGCAAGGGCGGCAAGACCGAAGAATCTAACCTCCAGACCCTGTGCCGGCGCTGCAACCGAGCAAAGTCCAGGAAGCTGGTTCCTGGGTTCTGAAGATATGAGTGCGGCAGGCGAATCATCGCGCAGCATCGCGGTCGAGCTGGCCCTATTGTTCCTGCGTGAACTTGAGCCGGTAGTCGCAGAGGATCCCGAGCGGCTGGTGTCGACCGAGGCGGTACTCTCCTTTGCCGCGGTCAGGCGTGGGGATCCACTCACCTGGCAACACTGGCGCAGGATTCTCGAGAAGTACGAAAAAGCGGACTTGCTCGAGCACATGCTCGGCGCGCCGCTGCCCCTGGAGCGCGGCGACGGCGGGTCGGCTGCGGACAGACTGATCGGACTGGTGCTCGAGTCTGGAATCGAGTTCTTTCACGATCCCGACCAGCACGCCTGGGCTTCCATTCGGGTCGATGGCCACTTCGAGAATCATCCCATCCGCTCCCGCCCGTTCCAGCTGTTCCTGCTGCGGACCTATTACCGGGAGACAGGCAGCAGCCCGGGCGCGCAAGCCATCCGCGCCACGCTCGATCTGTGCGAAGCCAAAGCCCTGTTCGACGGTGAGGAATCACCCATCAATCTTCGGGTCGCACATCATCGCGGCAAGCTTTATCTCGACCTATGCGACCGCGCTTGGCGGGCAGTAGAGATCGACGCCCAAGGGTGGCGGATAGTAGATCGACCGCCGCCGAGATTCCATCGAACACGCGGCTCCCGCCCGCTGCCTGTGCCGGAGCGCGGCGGCGGCATCGACGAATTACGCCGCTTCCTGAACGTCGACCACCAGGGCTGGACTCTGATCAAGGCCTTTCTCGTCGCGGCGCTGCGTCCCGGCGTGCCGTGTCCCATCTTTGTCGCCAAGGGTGAGCAGGGAGCGGGAAAGACGACCGCGTGCAGAATAATCAGCGCGCTGATCGACCCGCGCACCGGGGCCCTGCGGGGCGTACCCCGTGAAGTTCGCGATCTGACCGCGGCGGCCAGGAACTCCTGGATAGTATGCTTCGATAACTTGAGCCACCTGCCAGAGGAACTCGCCGATGCAGCTTGCCGACTGGCCACGGGCGGCGGCTTCGGTGGCCGGGAGCTCTATAGCGATCATGACGAAGCAATCTTCGACGCTACCCGGCCCATGCTGTTCAATGCGATTCCCGACCTCGGTGCCGCGCGGCCTGACTTTCTCGATCGCGCAGTGATCGTCGAGTTCCTCGACATGAAGCCCGAGAGGCGCCGCGACGAGGCCCAGTTCTGGCGCGAATTCGAAGAGGTAAGGTCGCGCATCCTCGCTTCACTGCTCGATGCCGTTGTGGCCGGACTTGGCAACCTGCCCAACGTCAGGCTCGAGCAGCCGCCGCGGATGGCCGACTTCGCGCTCTGGGTAAATGCGTGCGAGGAAAGCCTCGGAATGAAACCGGGCGAGGCCCTGGCTACCTACCAGTCCAACCGCACCGAGACACGCAACCTGGCGCTTGAGTCGTCGGCGCTGTACGAGCCTGTCGCCGAACTGGCCCGGGAGGGCTTTAGCGGGACGGTCACAGAACTGCATTCGCGGCTCAGCTGCATGATGAGCGGAGGCATGCGCCGCTCGGTACGCTGGCCCAAGGCGCCGAGTGCGCTGGGCAGCGCGCTGCGGCGCATGGCAAGCAACCTGCGCGCAGTCGGAATCGACATTCAGTTCAGCCGCGCCGATATCCGCGGCAGACGCCTAGTCTCCCTGGTCTCTGCTTCTGAACCCCGGAAAAGACCGTCAGTTGCTGTCAGTGACCGTCAGTAGCCTGCAACACAACACCTGTAAAAGCCGACCTTCTGGCGCACTTTGGTCGAATTTTCCCATGGAAAAGACCGGAAAGGTTCCACGAACCGGCGATAGTTGTTCAGAACTATCACCACTGACAGCAACTGACACTCTTTTCCGGGGTTTCGAGCGATCGCCAAGCCCCGTTCTGCCGGAGGCCTTTTTGCTTTTGAGCAGCGCAAAAGTTGGCCGCGGTCTCGGTGATCTACCGCCGCGAGCCAGCAAAGGAAACCGCTAGGGGCTGCGAGCTCGACCTCAGTACGCCGCGCGACTTGCTCTCCCAGCAGTCTACCAATGCGGACCCGTCACAGGCGTCAGACTCCAACAGCCTGAACAAATTCATGCAAATCTGCGATGCGTCTCAAGTAGCGGATGCCACGCGCCCGGATTGAAGGAATGGTCCAGCGGCAATCATCAACGCATGGTCAACGTAACTCCGAAAGCTGGAGAAGACCAATCCCAGCCAGCGTGACGAAGATCACGCGGCTAGTTCTTGAGCCTCGCGCATCGCGCGGAACCGACCTGTTGGCCGCGCAGACAGTGCGTCCCAGTCGCCGGATTCGACGACCCTGCCGTCCTCAATCACGTAGATTAGAACCGCCCACTTAACGGTTGCGATGCGATGGGCGATGAGGATGGTGGTGGTTCCTGCGCCTAGCTTTTCCAGCGCACTGAGAACGCGAGCCTCGCTCGCGGAATCGAGGTTGTTGGTTGCCTCGTCCAGTACCAAAAGCCGCGGACGCCTCAGTATCGCGCGGGCAAGCGCGATCCTTTGGCGTTCGCCCTGCGACAATGCCACGCCCCTGTCGCCGATGACCGTATCGAGACCCATCGGGAGCGCCGCCAAGAAGTCGTCTGCCGCCGCGATCGAAAGTGCTTCTCGAATGTCCGTTTCACTCGCACCCGCTCGCGCCCATTCAACGTTGGCGCGAAGCGTGTCGTGGAAGAGGAACGTGTCCGGCGCAACGTAGCCTACACGCTCGCGCCATCGGCGCGCCTCCACGGGTGTCAACTCGGCTCCGTCGATCCTGATGACACCCTCGTCGGGCGCGATCAACCCCATAGCTAGATCCGCCACCGTGCTCTTTCCGGCTCCGGATGGACCGACCAGCGCGACGACGGCACCGGCGGGAATCACCAGCTCGGCGCGATATACGGCTGGCGCCCGGTCGCGGCTGTACGAGAACGAGACGCGATCGAAGCGGATCTCGCGCCGCAGATCCGGCGCCGGCGCGTTCGGCATCCCCGGCTCGGCCGCCGCGGCGCATCGCTGCTCCAAGGCGATCAAGTTTCCAAAAGAAGGTAGGAGCCCGGCGGCCGATCGCAATTGCTGATGACCAGACATCAACCGCGGCATGACGCGCGCGAACAGCACTAGCAGGATTAGAATTGCGGCGGGCGGAACCGAGAGCACCCGGATCGCCGCGTAGAGCACCGCGCCCATGATCGCGGCCGAGCCTAGCTCGAACCACGCCGTAGCCGCGGCCTGCGCACCGATCGCCGCAAGGTCGGCAGCCATGAGCGCGCGGCTTGAGCGGGCGAAGATCGAGAAGTTGCGCTGTTCAGCTCCGCAAGCTTTTGCCGTCTTGAGGCTGTGAAGATGTTCGATCGTCACTGCATATAGCGAGGCCCTGAAATCGGACTGTCTTTGGCCCGCTTGTTCAATCGTGCGAGTGCGTCCGCGGAGTGCGATTGCGAGCAGCGCAGCGCAGCTCAACACCAGCAGCGTCATCGCAGCCGAGAGCCGAAGCGCGAGGGCGCAATACACCGCGGTCAACACGGTATTTGCCGCAACAAGCATGAGGTCGTAGGCTGCTTCTCTCACGCGATCGAGTTCGCCGGTCAGCGCATGGGTGAAATCCGATGCTCGGCTGCGGCAGATGAACAGCCAGTTAGCGTTCGTGATCGCACGGTAGAGCCGCAGACGCATCTCGAGCACGAACTGTTGCTGGACCGCGTACATCGCCAAGCTCTGCAGCCGACCGACGATCGTCCGGAGCGCAATCAACACGACGAACATGGCGAGCAGAATCTCAAGTGACGGTGTGACGCCCACAGCAGAAAATGCGCGTTCGATAATGCGCGCGTAGCGGCCCGCTGAACCCTGCCCGGCAAGATCGAGCCCCGCGGCCTGAAGGGTTGGCAGCAGGAGCAGGATGCCAAGGCCCTCGGTCATCGAGAATGCGACCATAAGCGCCACCGCCGCGGTAAGGCGCCACCCGGCGGATCTGGCGAGCTCGCGCACAAACCTGAGCGCCGCGCGGTTCATTGACGTGCGATCTGAGCAGTACGCGGCAAGATACGCGGTCCATGCTGAAGCAGGAGCCGCACGGGGCGGGTTAAGTAATAGGTCCAATAGAACGCTTTTGGCATCGGCAGCGCTTCCCAGTCTTCGATCGTCGGGCGTAGGCCTCGGGTCAGCAAATACTGAAGGCGTAGTCCCAATCCTTCGATCGCGCTCAATGGCACTACCCAGTCGCAGTATAACGATGGCAAAAGACCAGGCGCCGGAAAAAGCCGGCGGGCAATTCCGACGGCAAGCCGCATCACCCGGCCGTCGGAAGTAGATCGGCCTAGCACACCCTCAGGGACAGGCGCACCTGCGAACCCTTGCGCAAGCACCGCACCAAGACGGAACATTAGCGTACATCCTAATCGCGCCATCTCGTCCTCAGTTTGCTCCCAATCCGCCAAGCCTGTTTCGGTCAGCGCGGCGATGTCGCACATCGAACGCAGTGACGCCCATCCCCATCCGTGCTTGGTCGCGTGCGCGATGCTGAAGATCAGATGGTCATCCGGGGCCAGCGTTTGCATCCGGTGCTCATCGATCTCGACCGCAACGCCGTTGCGCCAGACCGCGTCGTGGTTCGGACGAAAGGGAAAATAGCTTGGCACCAGCGCTAGGTGCAGGTCGATCAACAGACCGCCTTGCTTCTCGAACTGATCCTCGAAGGATCGGAAGAAACCGAAATACGGAGCACCGGATTGGTATCGCCGGGGGCGATAGCCCTGGTCCGCAAGGATTCTGCCAACCTGCGGCAAGTCGACTTGCCGGACCAGGATATCCAGGTCGCCTGACTGACGGGCCGCGAGACCTCCATAGGCCTGAACTGCGAGCGCCGGTCCCTTGAGCGCGAGCATCCCAAGCCCGGCCTCCGCGAACGCTTCATGGACTGCGACGAGCTCACGCGCGAGCCGGAGATGCGTGAGCGCGTTCGCCGCGTACCCGGCGTGAAGACGCGCGGCTATATCGGCTGGAACGCGGTCCGCGCAATGGGCGGCTAGGAAGCGATGTACGGGAGCTATGACGAAATGCCCCGCGGCCTCGAACGCAACTCGGTCCCAGTCGAGATCGCGGGCGGCAAGCGCAATCGCGCGGGAACGCGACTCAGAAGTCGCAGGTGTCGAAATGCACGCAGCGATCAGCTGCCCCTCGAGCGGCAGCTCAGCACGCAGCGATTGGGCTATGTCATCCATAAGAGGCAGGCGATATTCTCATCCCGCCGATAGGCCGCCAGGTCACCGACCGGTTAAGTGGCGGGCGTCGTACTCCGTACTACGAAAGAGCGCAGCGTAGCGGCCCGATTCGAAAGCGCCGCCGATCACGATTCCCCCCATGTACTCGACCCACGCGTGGGCAGCGAGTTCGCCCGTCGGACTCTTTGACACGCCGATCTGCAACTCGCTGGTCAAACCGAGCCGGCTCAGCATACGTTGTACCGCTATCGCACGCACCAGACAGTTGCGCCCGCCCGGAACGCACGCGCTTGCGGCCGCCACGACCCGTGCAACACTCGCCACAAGCAGCGCTGGATCGTGGTGGTAAGGGCTGTTTCGAGCGGGTGCGGCAGCCCAATCGCGCACCCGAGCGAACGGCAGCAGAAGGAGCTTTGCTCGTGCTGCAAGCACGCAGAGCAGCGCTCTCGGTAGTATTGTCCACTCCGCTGCGGACAATGTGAGAATCCTTCGAGTGCGGGCAAACACGGGGTTCATGCGGGTGCCGATTGCTCTACGCGCAGGTCGAGCTTCAGCGCCCTGCTGAGAGCTTGGCGCTCTCAGGATTGCAGCCGCGCATGTCCGCGAGCACCATCTCGCGTACCGCGGGTAACGCGGTGAAGTCGTTCGGAACTACGAGCTTCTTTACCGGCACTTTCGCGACGACCTGCTTGAGAAATCGAAGTTTGTGGAGATTGGCGGCGCGATCAGTTGATTCGAATAACCACGACGCTGACGCCAGTTCGACCAAGGATTCGGCCCAAGACATGTGCTCGACCTTTGGCGCATAGGTCTGGTCCGCGTCGTTGTCCAGCCGGTTCAATCGGTATATCCACTTGAGCGGCACCGATTTGGCCGCCAAATTGGCCCTGGGGTCGACGGCGTCGTGCCGGCTCAAGCGAATAATCCGCCCGAGCGGCTGCGGTTGGGCGTTTAAATGGAGATCAGGCGCGCATCGCTCGGAGTTGTAGCCTGCGACGGCGTCAGACCGAGCCGAGTCGATTCTCAGCGCTTCGACGCTTTCATTCGACAGCCATGCGCCTGGGTAGCCGGGCGTGAGAACTATCTGGCCGCTGCCACTCAGACTGAGCACGACCCAGTCGTCGCCCAGCAGCGGGAAGCCCGCAAGTGCAAAGCTTGCGGCGAGCGTCGATTTTCCGGTACCTCCCGGGCCGATGAACGCGCACGCTCCGTAATCGGTCAAAAAGGCGGTCGCGTGGATCGACTTGATTCCGATCAGATCGAGAACAGCCGGGATGACGCCATTGAGAAGCCGATATCGCAGTACCTTGGGAAAAATTTCAGAGTGTACTCTGCAATACTCTATCGCGCGCACCAGACAATTGCGCCAACCGGGAACGCGCGCGCTTGCGGCTGCCACGGCCCGTCCAACACGCGCCGCAAGCAGCGCAGGTGCAGCAGCCCAATCGCGCACGCGAGCAAATGGCAGCCGCAGCAGCCTCGCTCGCACGGCAAGCACGGCGAGCGGGGCCCCGGGCACCAGCTTGCGGTCGGCTTCGGATAATGCGCGGACCTTTCGGATCCGGGCGAAGGCGGTTCTCATTCCGACGACCAGTGTGTCGGCACCTGTAGTCTGAGCGTCAGCATACTTCGAGGAATCCCACGCTATCACGCTCGTGACCGCTCATATCCGCGAGCACCATCTCACGTACCGCGGGTAACGCGGCGAAGTCGTTCGGAACTACGAGCTTCTTTATTGGCACTTTCGCGACGACCTGCTCGAGGAATCGGAATTGGCGGAGATTGGCAAAGCGATCAGTTGGATTGAATCGATACGACGCTGACGCCAGCTCGATCAACGATTCGGCCCGAGACATGCGCTCGATCCTTGGCGCATAGGTCTGGTCCGCGACGTTGTCCGTCAGCCGGTTCAATCGGTATATCTGCTTGAGCGGCAGCGATTCGGTCGCGAAATTGCGCCTCAGGTCCGGAACCCGACGTTTCCAACCGTCGTCGCCGATAGTTTCCGATCGGGCCGGATAGATGCCGAGTGCGTCAAGGCTGTCACCCCACAGACGCGTGCCCGCGTAGCCAGGCGTCAGGACAATCTCTCGGGCGCTGCAAAGGACGACGCAATCGTCGCCGAGCAGGAGCGCTCCGCTGCGCACAAGACTTGTGGCCAAGGTGGACTTGCCGGCGCCGGTCGGACCGAGGAACGCGCATGCGCCGCCATCGATTGCAACCGCCGTCGCATGAATCGCCTCTAAGCCACGGAGATCGAGCACGCGGGGAATTACGGCGTCCAATAAGAGATGCCGCAGCATATCGCGCGAAGTCGCATCGCAAAGCCCGCAGCACTCAATTTCATCACCGCCTTCGCTGACGAAGAAATCCGCCAGTCCGGGAAACCGCAACAGGTAGCCACCGCGGGTAGTCGCACAGATTAGCCACTCCTGCCCGTCGATATTGTCGTGACGTAAAAAGACCGCATCGGGATCGAATTCGATCAGTCTTGCAATCTGGAGGCGTACGCGCATCACAGCTTGCGGCTCATGCTCGCTGCCCGAGTACGGCGTTAGTTCCGGAAGAAGCACGTCGGAGTCGAGGCGGATTCCATACACTGAATACGACGGCATCATTGAAGATCGATCTGGTCGAGAGACGCCAGCAGGCGCTGCTGGAACCTCCATTGCAAATTTCGTTCAACCGGAAGAATCACGCGCGTTCCCGTCGGCTCGGCCTCGTGAGAATTCTCGAGAGACCCGGAAAAAGTGCGGCTATAGTCACGCCTCTTAGGTATCTAAGAGCGCGGAATCCCGCGAGTCGCGACTCTTGTGGGAGTTAAGGCGCTTTGCGGCATACCCCCGTGCGTTGCGCTCAAGATACATTTACGGACCCGGAAAGCCCGGAGAGCCCGGATAGCCCGACTTTTTGGTCATCCTGTCTGATCTTCCACCCGCACTGCCAGCAGTGAGCTTCGCAACGTCACCGTACCTCACCAAAGCGGGCTTTACATACAGCGGGCGAGGACTGGCGCAGTATTTCCCGATCGCAGGCGACGAACTGCTGTTGCTTTCGGGCTTCATCCAAAATTCTCCTGCACCCGGTCAAATATAATCAACTGAGTTAGCGAATTCTAGTCAGGGAAATCAATCAAATCGTCCGTTCATGCCGCTAGTCATTGCCAAAGCTCCGTCGGCTAGCCCACTCCATAGTTCGAAATGACGTGTGCCACGAATGGCTGCGCCTCGCGGGCATGCGAAACAGATCGGAATGCAATTCGTAAACCCGGCGCTCGATCTCCGCTCGTTCGCAGCGTCGGGCCGCACAGGTCAACGACCCAGTGGCGCGCGGGCCACCACGGGGTCAGCACAAAGTAGGGGGCCTGTCTGGCGAGACTAGAGACATGCGCGAATCGCGATTTGTTTCGGTCGTTGCAATACGGGCGAAGCCGCCCGAGAAGTGTCGAATCAGCATCTCAACTCCAAACAAGGCAAATCCGGTCCACATGTAATCGGTGCATCGCCAGTCGCGCGACTGATAGAACCGCCAGGCGGATTCGTGCGCCTGCTTCAGCCGAGCCTGACTCACCCATCCCATCTCCGCAATCTCCAGGCGATCGATCAGTGAATCACCAGTTTGCTTGACCGCTCTCATCATCAGGTCGTTGAAGTCACCCTTCGTGGTTCGCTTTCTGATCCGCTCGGGCAAGAGTTCCTTCATCGCATGGCGCATGAGGAGCTTCGAAACTCCCTGGTTCCAGCGGTGCTCTTCGGCAAGCCCAGAGACAAATTCGATCACGCGGCGATCGCAAAATGGATGACGGTAATCAATACCGAGCCGCCGGGCGTCCCGCTCGCCTCCTTCAACCGCGTAGGTTAGCCATCCGTCGCGCATCAGGTACCACATCGCCCAGACCGCTTGTGGCTTTTCGTCCCACTCTCGAAGCGCCCGGCGCGCACGGTCCTCCAGATCAAAGCGCCGGGCAAAGGCCGGCTCGAGCCATGAGAGCCACGCAAATGAGGGGCTTTCGCCGCGGTTGAGCATTCGCCTGACGCGTTCTCGCGCGAACGCCGGCACGAACGGCCATACCGCCGAGCGAAAGACGACATCGATGAACCCGCGCTGGACCTCGCCTGACCCTATACTCCTTCTCAGCGATCGCAGGGCGTGGGCCAACCTCACCGGATGAACCCCGCGCACCAAAGCGGCGAGATCGCCGGTCCCTCCATCCATCGTGTGATCTCCGCCGTGACCGCTCAGCGCAACGCGCAGTCCCCGCGCAGCGACGTTCTGCATGAGGGTTTGCCCCATTGCGTAATTGGGATACGGCGGCAATTCGAGGTGGCGATGCGCGTAATCAGCGAACCAGGCGGCGTCCGGCTCGAATGCGTGGCATTCGTGGGTCGAGAAGTCGCACGCGCGCTCGACTTCGGCAATATATTCGCGCTCGTCCGCGTCCGGATCGGAATAGATCAGCGAGAATGGCTCGGCGCGATTGCTGACAATACCCCGGCGCACCAGATCGTGTCCGATGCATACGATTGACGAGGAATCGAGGCCGCCGCTCAGATCGGCCGCAACATCACCCGGAGAGCGCATCCGGCATCGGACCGCTTCGACCAGGGTCTCGCGCAGAGCCGAAGCGGCATCGTCGTAAGTGGCAAAGCGAAGCGCCTTCGCTGCAGCCGGATCGTAGTACTCGCGATGCCTCATTCCCGAGCTGTCTACCGTGAGGCATGCCCCGCCTTCGAGTCTGAATATGTTGCGGATTACAGTCTCTCGACGCGTGAATGGACCGCCAGCTAGGCACTCTGCAAGAAACGCCTCGTTGAGCTTGCGGCCGATCGCATGATCCTGAAGAATCTGAATCAGATCGGATGCGCACAGGAATCTTCTGCCGTCGAAGAAGTAGTGGAGCGGCTTGAAACCGAGCGGATCGCGCGCGCACAGCATCCTGCGTCTGCGGCTGTCCCACACCGCGATTGAATAATCGCCGAGCAGGCGGTTCCAGGCGCCTTCATCCCAAAGTTCGAAGCACCGTCCGACAAGCTCTACGTCGGTCGGCTCATCCAAGATCACGCCCGAAGACTCCAGGTCACGCGCGAGTTCCCTTCGGTTGTCGATCCGCCCGTCGAAGATAACTCGGATGGTCGCATCCGCGTTGACCCAGGGCTGGTCCTCGCGCACCGCCTCGGGTGTAGTGGCAAACTTCCGAAACGCCAGGCCCGCCGCCCCTTCGGTCCAGAACGCTGCACCGTCGGGACCGCGATCGCACACGGAGTCCACCATCGCGCGTAGCATAGCCCGGTCGGCCGGCCGCTCGTCGACGTTGAATATACCTGCGATCGCACTCATTGGCTGTTTCAGGAGGCGCGCGATTTAAGCTGCAGTCTTGATCAGACCTTCGTTCGAGAGATCACTTATGAGTTCGTCGAAATCGCGCTCAACCTGGTCGCGGGAAACGTTGTACTGGGTGGCGATGGATTGCAAAATCTCTTCGCGTCTTCGGCCTGTCGCGATCAAGGTCCAGATACGCGCGCCGACCCGATTGAGACCGAAATAGATGCCAGTATCCAACTTTAGGATCACCACTTCATCATCGAGGTCGGTCCAGACCACGTCGTCGACAATTCGAAGGACATTCGTCATGGCAGCAGAACCAGGTTGCCCTGAGTTGATTCGAGGATTGAATCGTCCACACTCAGATCGGACGGGCCGTTCCGATCGGCAAGGCACCGGGCGCTGCGCCCCCGCCGGAAGGTTCACGTGGCACGACCTCCTGCGTCTCGTTCAGTTGCATCGAGAATCTCCGCACAGGTATTCCGTGCGTCCGCCCAAAGCGGTGAAGTCTTTCCATCTGCCCGGGAGCGAGCTCTTCGTCCGCAACGATGATCTCGGTGAACGGCACCCGCGCGTGGATGGACTCGATGTCCTCAGGTGTGCCCAGCACTTCCTCTCCGTGCAAGAGTTTGCCGTGCTTGAATGCATCCTCATCGACGAATCCAACAATCCGGGCCGAGCGTGTGCGCGCCTTCAACACGAATTCTGCGGCCACGGTTCCGATTTCTCCAGCTCCTACGACTAGCACCCTGTCAGTGACGGTCGCGAGACGGCTGATCAGCCTGCGCAACACCTGGAACGACATCCGCGTCGCGAACAAAAGGTTGAAGAGCAGCAGCGCGAACAGCACCGCGATTGATCCGGAATGCCTGATGGGCAGGAAATTGGATCCGATTGCCACGAGGATTGCAGCGAGCATCGCGCCGCCGGCGAACCGGAAGCTGTCCGTGAGACCCGCGTGGCGCCAGATTCCGCGATAAACGCCCGCGAGCAGAAATGCCGGGTACGTCAGCACGATCACCCAAGGCAGCCCGCGCATCATCGATGCGAGCACCTCGGGAGTGAGGTTGAAATCGACCCGCAACGCGCACGCACCGAAATAAGCAGCGCTGATTAGCGCGACGTCCATCGTCGCCTCAGCAATTCGTCGTTTGTAGCCGAGGGAAAGAATGTACCGTGCGACCCCCTGAAGATAGCCGTATGCGACGCCCGGGGGATTCGCGTCGAAGGTCAAATCGACCATGAAGAGCGCGATCACCGCCGCAGCGAGTGCGATAAACGGCAGCGCTGCGACAACGTCAGGGTGCGGCAACAGGTTAGCCGCAACCGCGCATACCGCAGTGACCGTCGCCGCCGCCCAGATCGACGCGACGGTCCTCCGCTCCGAAAGTCCGAGCGAGAGCAGGCGATCGTGTACGTGCTCCAACCCATGCCGCGAAATCGCCTTTCCCGTGGCCAGTCGCGATGCCGTCACGATCCCCGTGTCGAGCAGTGGCACCAGCATCACCAGCACCGGGAAAACCCAAAGAGTGAGTCGCGTGTTCGTCGCGAGCGCTCCTCCTTGAAGCGCCAGTACTCCGAGCATGTACCCGAGCGGGAGAGCGCCCGCGTCGCCCATAAAGATCGACGCGGGATAGATATTGAAGATCAGAAATCCCCCCAACGCTCCGGCGACGGCGAGGCTCGGCGCGGTTACCGCGGGCACTCCTCGCACGGTGCCGATCACCGCAATCGCAGCGGCGACCGTAAGTCCGATGCCCGCCGCCAGACCGTCAAGTCCGTCGACGAGGTTGAACGCGTTGGTCGCGGCGACCAGCCAGAAGATGCTGATCCCTACACCCAGAAACTGCCAAGGAACGAACGCGTAACGGGGCAACGCGAACATAGCCGCCCACGTAACTATCGCGAGCTGGCATAACAATTTCTGCCGGGGGCTCAGCACCAGCGCATCGTCTACCAGACCTATTACCAGCATCGCGCCGGCGCCTATCGCCACCCACGAGACCAGGTGGCTGGTCACCGCGAGGGCGACGATGATCGAGGCAACAATCGAAATGCCGCCCGAGGCAGGAACTCGTGCTTCGCTGAGCGGTGAAGCTACTTTCGCCGTGATGCCCATCCACCGCCCAAAGCACATCGCCGCGGGCATCGTAACAATCGCCGCCAAGAACGCGATTGCTCCCGTCGTCCACGGATTTGTCAGTATGGTGAGCATTGATAAACTATCAAAGCTTGTATTTTATTCTCAAAGCATAGAATTACATGCAAAACTGTTGAATATCAATAAGTTTAGGCAGATAAATCCGTTTAGCCGCTGAATTTGACTTGCACTCCTGCTCCGGACAAGGCCGCGGCTCGCACCACCTGGGCGATACTGTCGTTCGCCCGCGAAGCTGCTGGAATGATCCGCGGCGGGGTTAGCTTGCCAGCGCTAGGGCGAATCTCACCCAGAAAACCCAATGCGATATTAATTTCGTACCGAAAGAGACAGACTTCCGGAGTGCGGCGGTCAGGTAGGAGAGGACCCGGCTTCCTGCCGGAACTTTTCACGAACCTGCTGTTCAATCCAGGCGTAAGTGCGCGCGAGTCCCTCCTCCAGGGAAATCTCCGGCTCCCAGTTCAGGACCTCGCGCAGCCTGGTGTTGTCGGAATTGCGTCCGCGTACACCCTGAGGACCGGGCACATGCTTCCGGCTGATCCGAATGCCCGCGATGCCCGCCACAATTCCGGCAAGTTCGTTTATCGTAACCATCCGGTCCTGGCCAAGATTGAGGGGCTCGTGGTAGTCCGATCGCATCAACTTTGAGATCCCGGTGATACAGTCGTCGATATAGCAGAACGAGCGGGTCTGCTCGCCGTCTCCCCAGATCTCCACTTCGTGATTCCCCGTCAGCTTTGCGTGCGCTACTTTGCGACTCAATGCAGCAGGTGCCTTTTCGCGCCCGCCTTCCCAGGTGCCGTAGGAGCCGAAGACATTATGGAAGCGGACTATCCGCGTCTCGATTCCATGGTCTTCGCGATAGTGGGTGCACAATCGTTCGGTGATCAGCTTCTCCCACCCATAGGCGTCTTGCGGCTGCGCGGGGTAAGCGTCTTGCTCCTTAAGAGGCGCAACGTCGGTCTCGCTCTGCTTGTACTCGGGATAGACGCAGGCCGACGAGCTGTACAAATAGCGGCGTACTCCGTTGCGACGAGCAGCCTCCAGGGTCTGAAAATTGATCATCGCGTTGTTGTAGAGGATCTGCGAGTGATGGGAGGAGATGAACCCCATTCCGCCCATGTCCGCGGCGAGAGCATAGACCTCGTCGATTCCGCGCGTCGCCGCGACACAGTTCTCCCAGCTGCGAAGATCCAGGAGCAGAAATTCGTCGCAGTCGGACGGAAGGAATTCCGGCTTCTTGATGTCCACGCCGCGGACCCAGTGTCCGTCGCGTTTGAGACGGCTGGCCAGATGACTGCCGATGAATCCGCCCGCTCCGGTAACGAGAACTTTCGTCGTCATAAGTGTCACAACGGTTGATTTTACGTCGCGCTGCGTGAACTGAAATTCTATCAAGCAGCGCAATCGGCGCCAGTAATGCGTCCGCTCAAAGTTCCGTGCGCTCGGCGGCGGCAGCCTGCCTCAAGCGAATCTCAACTGTCTCGGCGAGCGCACGGCAGAGAAACCGGGGGCCGTCGAAAAGGTCGCGCCGCCACAGCTTTGCTGGTTCCATAGCAAGCCGCCACAGCCACTCGAGACCAGCGCCGCCAACCCACGCAGGCGCCCGTCTCACCTGTCCGCTGACAAGGCGTAACGCTGCTCCAACCCCGACAACCACCGGAACCCGGAGCGCGTCTAGGTTTCGATGTATCCACCACTCCTGTTTTGGCAGGCCGAGGCCGACCCATAGCACGTGCGGACGTGCTTCGTTTATCTGCTTCACTATCGCCCGCTCTTCTTCGAGTTCCAACTCTCGGAAGGGCGGCGATAGGGTTCCGACCACGCGATGGCCAGGGTGCTGCCGCTCGAACCTCTCCTTCAGCGTGGCGAGCGTATCGTCGGTGTCGCCATAGAAAAAGCTCCGGTAGCCCGTCTGATTGGCGCGCGCGGCGAAGCGCGCCAGCAATTCAGGCCCCGGAACCCGGCCCGGAAGCGGCAAGCCGCGCAGCTGCGATATCCAGACAGGGGCTATCCCGTCGGGGCAGAAGAGATCCGCAGAGTTGAGCACGTTGCGCAGCCGCGGGTTCCTGTGTGCCTCCCAGATTCCATGGAATCCCGTGGCGACGACGAAGCGGCACCGCTCCCCGGATAGCTCGATCCAGCGCTCGATGTGATTCAGCGCCTCATCGATGGTCACCCTGGAAACCGAGCTGCCCAGAATTTCGATCGACGGGGGTCGCTCTGGGCACTCGGCTCGGGACCTTTCGCTGCTGGCGATGGAACTCATGCGGCGTCAGCTCCGTGAGACAATACGAAAGTCTTTCGGTGTAAGCACCGACAACAGAACCTTACCCGAAGCGGTCGGCGCGAAGTTTCTTATCCCAATCATCAGCGGTAGGCTCGCGCGTTGAATGCGACGCTTGCGGCGCCGTGGGTCGTTGCCAAAGTCTCGGCTGCTTCGCTGGCATTTCGAAGATTCGCGGCACGAACCAATACTCCGAGGTACACCATGGCCGGCAGCTGCAGCATCAGGTCTACGCTGAACAACGCGGCTGTATTCTCGGGAATGGTCCGGAGTGTGAAGAAGACCATCAAACCTGCCACCTGCGCGAACAGCATCGAATCATCCACCGGCACTATATCCCGCCGCCATACCGCGCGCGCAAGATACACGAGGGCGATGGCAAATCCCAGCGTCCAAGCGCCGCCACCGAGAAACCCTCCGCAGAGCAACGCATACAATACGCCGTTCTGTGCATTGGCGAAGATAATCCGGCGGTCCCCCTGGGGCCCATAGCCGATGATCGGCGCGCGCAGGATGGCAAGCCAGGCATCCTGGAAAATATCGGTCCGCCCGGTCATCTTCATCAGATTGAGGTCGTGGCGCGTCGCGTGGCGCCAGATGTAGTTCAGTGTTTCGTGCGACACGAAATTCAGGCTGACTGCGCCGGCAGTCAGGACCAGCGCCAGAATACCGATCGTGCGAGCGCGTCCTCCCAGCAGCAGCATCACAACTCCCAATGCTGCCACGAATCCCACTAGCGATCCGCGCGACTGCATCACCCAAACTAACCACGCGCATCCGGCGAACAGCGCAAGCCACGTGACCCGGGTCCATCGCTCGGCCCGCCACATCGCTGCGCATGCAACGATTGCAACCGCACCCGCGAAGCGTGAAATCCCGGTTGGACGCACCATCGCCATTCCGGCAACCGTCCGCATCCTCACGTTCACGCCATAGCCGGTTAGTCCCTCCCCTGTATCCTCTAAAAGATGGCCCCGGGAAACGTAAACGACGATCGCGAGAATCACGACGGCCGCGATCCAGCTCAGGCGGTTGAGTGATGCCGCGCCGGCAACCTCGCCGCCGCATTCTGCCAGGTACATTTCGCCCGCGCCCAGCGTCGCAATGAATGCGAGCCCCCAATAACCCGACGCAAACCAGTTCTCCACCCCAATGCTCGCGACGAGACAGACAACCGCGTAAAAGAACCACAGCCACTCGGGCAGGGTCGGCTCGCGCATCCCGGTGTCACTCCGGGCCAGCAAATGAAGAATCCAAATTGGCAGGACCACGAGCGGAAGCGTTGCGCGGACGCCGTTGAACGCGCCGGTCCATCCGCTCAGGATGCGGTTGAGATCAATCTCCCAAGGACTCGTGTTAATCGATCCCCAGAGCGCAAGCCAACACAGCGTAGGAACGACCGGGAGCATGATTCCGGCGACACTGTGCGGAGATCGGGTTGTTGACGGCGATCGCATCATAGAGGGTCGACCGCAGCCTCAGTTCTGGCGCGCGCCGAGCTGCTACGGGAGAGGTTGCCAGCATTGACCCGAGCGTGATGATGCTGCAGCGCCTCGCGGTAGACCCGCTCGATCGCCTCGGCCTTAGCCTCCGGCGAATAATCGCGCGCCCGGCTCAATGCTCCCGCGGCAAGCCTCTGGCGCCGCTCTTCGTCGGACGCAAGGTCGGCAACAGCGCCCGCAAGGCGTCGTTCGAATTCGTCCACGGAGTGAATGGGCAGCTTGATACCGCACTCGTCAGAGACCACGTCCGAAAATCCGCAATGGTCTGGGCAGATAACGGGAACCCCTTGTGCGAGAGCTTCGATGATCACGGTCGAGGTCAGATCCTTGAGACTGGTGATAACGAACACATGGGCGCGCCGCAGTCCGCTCAACGCCTCATCGCGTGGGACCTCTCCGCGCCAGGTGCATCGATCATCGATCCCAAGACGCGAAGCCAATTTCTGCCAGCCGCTGCGGTAGGGACCGTCGCCCCAAATCTCCAGGCGCCAGTCGACGACCTCATGCATTGCGTGCAATGTATGCAGGAGCAAATGAAGAGCCTTCCCGGGGAGATGACGTCCGCTCCATGCTATTCGGAGCGGTTCGCCGGGAGCGCGAATCGCGAATTCCGTCGCTGCCTCGAACGGGGCGCTCACCTCGGATATGACCTCGCTCGACACTCCATACCAGCGCAGAATTTCAGCCTGTATACCGGAAGTGGCCGCGATCAAGGCGCTCGCGCGCTTGAATGCCTTGCGCGGTGCCCGCAAAAATCTTCTATGCCACGAGTTGACGACGTTTCTCGCCGCATAATAGGCGGCACCTTGAACGCCCATGGCTGGAACTAGCCGCCATGGGGTGTTCTCGAGGCCGCCGATCGGTCCCCACACGAACGGGACGCCGAGTTTCCACAGATAGCCCGGAAAACGGAACCCCACGTATGTAACCTGATGGATGAGGTCGAAGCCTATTTCGCGATGAAGCTGGGCACCCAGAAGGAACGCACCGCGCAACCATGACTGATAGGCCCAGTTCATCGCGGGCTTGACGATGGAGTTCTCGACCCGGATCCAGGCGGGGGTCGGCCGATAGTGCCATGGCTTCTCCTCGACGTAGACGAAGTGGAGACGGTCGCGCATTTCAGGTTCGCGGCGAATGGCGGCGTCGAGATCGCGCCGATGATACCCGGCGGTAAGCACCCACACCTCGTGATTCCGCGCGATCGCGTTTACCCAGCCCCAGCCAACGCCTTCTTCCGAGCCATGAAAAGGGTCACAGGCGTATGCGGTCGCGAGGATTTTCACTGCCTCAGCTCACCGCCTGAGCAACGTCGCGTGGCACGGTTCTTTCGATGGTTCAACACCATGTCAACTCCGAGCACGCGAGGTTGAACTGTCCAGAGTCATTTTCCCATCTTCTCGAAGTACGCATTGAGCACCATCCCCGCATCACACCAGTCACTGAGTCTCATTGCAGCATAAGTTACTCTCCAGCCGACAGCGCCAAGCGGGCGGACGCGGGCCAGACGTTCGATCCTCCGCCGCGGCACTTTTGACACTGTCTCTATGAGGCGCACGCTGAAGCCGTTTTTCGCAAACAACTCCGTGAGACCGCGCCGGCTGAAAAAGTTAAGGTGTTCAGGCGGACTTACGAACATATCGTTGGTGCCCTGAAGCCGTGACACGAGCGAGCCGAAGTGCGGCACCGCTACCGCCGCGATTCCGCCCGGCCGCAGCACCGTGTGAAGATTCCTCACCGTATCAAGCGGATGCGGCGAATGCTCCAGCACCTGGCTCAGTAGCGCGACGTCGTATGAACAGCACATTCGTTGCGCAAATGTGCGATCGAAGAACCCTTTCTGCGGGCTGAACCCGTTAACTTCGGTGAACACGGCGTGCGCGTTCTCATTGGGTTCTATCGCGCTCACCCGGAAACCACGCTTCGCCGCAACGTGCGAGAAAGTCCCATTGCCCGCCCCCACATCGAGAACGCTCCAGCCTTTGGCCAGTCGAACGCACCTATTGATGATGGTTTCCGCGTCGCCCCACGACGTCGGGTAGTATGCTGCGTCAATTGAGTCGGCGTCCTTACGAGTACGCGACCCATAAGCGGGGCTTGCATAGAGGGCGGCTAGTTCGCTGTCGTCCGGCCGGGGCCATACGAATCCTGATCGACAGGATTGGCACCTCCAAACCCCGAATGTTCCCGACTCGGTAAGTTTGTCTTGCCAGAATGTGGCGAGCCCTCCAGCGCAGAACAAACACCCCTCGAGGGTTGCAGAGGTGGAGCAGCGCGACCTGTCACTTTTGCCCATCAATAGGAGTCTCTGGCAATATGCGAGAACTCAGGCCTCCAACTGTCCGATGCATAATTTCGTCGGCCACTCCGGCGCAGTTGCCGAGCGCGCGGGACAAAGGGCCCGTATCGAGCCCTGCCGCGGCGTCGTAGAGCAAAACTCCCATCCGAAGCACCAAGCCGAGCCAGCACTTCCGATATGAAAGACCGTGCTTGGTGACGAAGTAGAGGCGGTTTCGGACCTCGGTCTTTCCGAAAGCATAGTTGCTCGCGTGCCGATTCAGAGATGGGTAATGCGCGTAGCGGGCATCGGCGACAACGGCGAGCCGCCAGCCGCGCCGAATCGTGAAGCTGAAGTCGAGGTCCTCCAGGTAACTGTAGCCGTTGAAGAACTCATCGAACCGACATGTTTTCAAGACATCGGCACGCCACGCGACTGCAGTGCTCGGCAGCCAATCGACGTAGCTGTCTTTCGACACGAAGCCGGTCATGGTCTGCCATCCGGAAGGCGTCACCCTTCCCGGCTCGCCGCTGTAAACGCCAAGCGCCTCTACGAGCTGCCATCGCTTGAGACGGGGAAAGGCCTGCGCGGGATGGTTGACCATGTTAAAGGCTGCGCCACCGAGATCAGGCGGAGCGCTGTCCCAGAAGCCGAGCATCTTTTCCAACGCGTCGGGCTCAAGGGTAGCGTCGTCGTCAAGGAAGGCGATCAGATCGATATCGGCCGGGACGGCTTCGATTCCAGCATTGCGCTGCGCCGACGCGGACGGCGGCTGGTGATAGAGGTATTGCAAGGGAAGCCGGTGGTGGAACTGGTCAACGAGAGGGCGGACCGGGACGGCGCTGGAATCGACCACAATGACCAGATCCGGCAGAGGCAATTGCAGAGCTAAGCTTTCCAGCATACGGCGCAAGTCGGCCGGCCGGTCCTTGGTCGCCACAACAAAAGAGATCGTTTTCACAGAGGTGCCTGTAATGAGCGCGCCGGGCTGCAAGCGGCCGTTGAGGAGCCAGCCGACAGTCTGGATTTGGCGAGGAACTCTTCGACCATCGCGCGGAGGTCGCGCATGAAGTTCTTCGCGGAAAACTTTTCAGCCTGCCGCCCCAGATACTCCGAAAGGCTCGCTTGCAACGCTGGCCGGCTGAGCACGGCGCAGATCTTGTTCACGGCGTCATCGTCACTGCGGCAGAGCAAGGAATCGTGGTCAAGAATCTCTGCCTGTCCGCCCTCCGGCGGAGCAAACGTGATGCATCCGGCCTTGATCATCTCGGCCACCGCGATACCGAAGGCTTCGTCGGAGCATCCGTGGATACCGTAGCCGCACTTGCTGAGGAGCTTCCATTTTGCGTCGCCCCACAGGGGACCTTCGACGATGATCCAGTCGCGATTCTGCTGCGCGAGCGCGCGGATCCTCCGCGAGTATGCAGAGTCATTGAGCGCACCAACTATCCGAAGGCGAACCGGATAGCCCTGCGCCCGGACCCGCGCGAGAATGTCGGTCATCGTCGTGATCCGTTTCTCTTCCGAGATGCGGCCCAGGCAGGCGAAGTCGAGATTTCGCGACCCGGGCACACGGCACACGGAAGGCTCGGTGACAGGAGGATAGACGACAGGAGCGTTCGCGACGCCGTACCGTTCCCTGAGGATCCCTGCGGTCCAGTTAGAGTTAGCGATGATCAGATCGTCGCCTGCAAACACGTCGCGCCCGGAAGGCGCCGACAAAATACGCGCCAGTCCGAGGTACGCGCGCCGCAGCAGAGAATCGCGGTGGAATACGCCCGCGAGCCCATCGCCGGTGGGATGAAACCGCCTGCGGAGCTCGTCGTCCCACGAGAAGTCGGCGATGCACTGAATCGCAGGGGTGCCGAAGTCGCACGGGTTGTACGCGCTGATCAGCAGATCGTATTCGCCAACCACCGCACGCATCGCGCGCTGGAACAGGGCGCCGCGTAGAGCCGCAGCGCCGGGAATTCCGCCGACTAACGGTACCGACAGCCTGCGAAACGTGACCTCTCCCGACCGCAGCGACGTGCCGTAAAATTCATTCATCGCGTCGAGATCGAACGGCGTGGTGGTGACCATCGAGACGTGGAAGTCGTGCTTGAGCGCCTGGGCTCCCCACATCACCACGGCTTCCGATCCTCCGCGGCCCATTCCGGGATGGACGATGGCAACCGAAGCCTTGACCGATTCACTCATGCTAGGCTCGCGCGTCCCGGGTTGGGCGGGTCCGAGGCATGGATCAAACACGGCTAGCAAGGTATGTCTTCCTTCCTGAATCGGAGAACTCCTCCGCCTTCTGGCACTCGCCGTTCTGACACCTTGCTGAAACCTCGAGCGTAGAGGATCGCATCAACCTTGCTGGCGAGCGCGGCTGAATGACACTCGACAACGAGCCATTCCGTGAGCGCGAGCATCTGACGTGCTCCTTCCAACACTTCAACCTCCGCACCTTCTACATCTATTTTCAACAGTCCTATCCTCTGGATTGCATTTCGCGCGCAGAAATCGTCGAGCGAGACCGCTTCGACCGTAAGGGCGCCGTTGCCTACAACGTGTGCGGTCCCCGTCCCCCGACCGTCGGAGAAGCCGACCACTCCGCAGGTTGACCACGCTGCCAAGTTGACCGGATTTACGTTCGTGGCGGCATTCAATTCAACGTTGCGAACCAGCCGCCGGTAAGGCCCGGGGTTGGGTTCGAGCGCGTAGATTGCCGCGGCCGGAAAGCGCTTCGCCGCAGACAGTGAAAACACACCGATGTTCGCACCAACGTCCAGGATGACGCCGCTTCGTTCATCAAGAGCCATCCTCGCGATTTGGTAGTCGTCCTCCAGGAAGACTTCGATATAAGAGTACAGCTCACCAGCGCCACGGCCGCAACAGAGCTTAGCGCGCTTAAACTCAAGCAGCAGTTCTTCACCGTGGGATCCTCGCGTATTGCGCCGCCCGCCAATCACATACCTGCAGAAGCGGATTTTACTGCGAGCGCCGCGAAGCTCGGAAAACAGCTCGGCAAACGCGCGCCATTGGCGTACGAACTGGGCGACATTCGGCGGCTTGCCTCGCGACCACTTTAGGCGTCTCATTACCCGAGGCGTTGTCATACGCAGTGCACCTCGAAGTCCGGATAGCTTTGACAAAGCACACTCCGCATCGCACGGGCGAGCAGTCGCGCGCGCCGAAAGATCGAAATCCCGGTTGAGGTCTTCGAGATCGATGGTGTTGGTCGCAAGGATCGAATTCTCGAAGCCGTCCTTCAACGCTTCAGCCACCCACATGACGGTCGATTCGGACCCCCCTTGGCCGAATCCGTGGATGGGCTATCGCCACCGACTGACGCTCGCGCCGTGAGGAGGCCGTATCTTGGCGCTGGTGCGATTGCCGATGCATGTTGCCAACAGGTGTCGTCATTTGATTCGAGAAACCCATTCACACGGCCGAGCTATCGCGCCGCCGGCTGGTTTCCGCGAAAAGGCCAATTCACTGGCAGTAGATACCATCAACTATAATAGGTCCACGTTACAGACGACGCCCCGGCAGTAAGAGAGTCGCTCAATGCCAATTCCGATTCCAAACCTCATAGCAGTCGCCGAGAAACACGATGTCGCCAGTGCATTCGGTTATCGCATACTAGTGTCCTGAGTCTGATGTACGCGATCTCTCACAGCCGTCTTCACGAGTTTGGGCAGCTCAATCGGCCGCACGTCGCATTGTGAATGGTATTGCCAGCGGCGGGTTCCGAAGGTCCCGGCTATGAGATCGGCGCTGAGGAGCAACTCAGCTCCGGCCATGCGCAGAAGGCGCAGGAGGAAGCTTCCTGCCGCGGCGCAGGACATACTCCGGGTTGCGTGCGCGATCTACGAACGGTGCGGGCGGAGCCGTCCGCTTGGTTCGCACACCAGTGCCCAGTGAAGAGCCGCCCACGTAGCGCATTCATCCCTGCCACCGAAGCCGTGCGGCGCACAGGCGCCGCCCGAAGAGCGAGCTGGCAGGTCGACTCGCTTGCATCAGTGAACGAAGATCAAATCCTTGACTGCTGTGCGGATGCCGCTGGAAAACCGGTGATATCGGCGACTGCAGAGCTCGTTCGCTATGTGCGGAATCCGCGCGATCCTGTTCTTGGGCAGCAGGTAGCGCGTGCGCCAGTGTTGCAAGACCGCCGCGCGTAGCTCCGACGGCGGAAGCCCCCTTGACTCAGCTTTTTCCAAGTTCTCGATCAGAACGGGCACTAATGGGAGCACCCGCTTGTGACGCCCCTTCCACATAGCCGCGAGCCGGACGCCGACCGAGGCAGTCGCATTTCCGCTGGCATTGTGCTCATGCTGGCGGAACGCAAGCAACGGGCGATCGATGGGCAATATTCCGCCCGCACCCAGTAGCACGGCGGTCCAGACCAGATATCTATCGAACGGTCCCCGAAGGACCTGATCACAGTCAGGTAGGGGTAGGACTACGTCGCGCGTCTTGCTGCGGATCGCAAGACAATTGGCCGCGGTTGGTATTGTAGGATTAAGTATCTGACCCCGTTCAAGGGCTGTGCGGTCGGTCCTGACGGCCTTAAAATTGAACGCGTTCCAGACGGTCTCGCCGAGCGGTTTTAAAGCAGCATCGACGATATCTGCGTCGCATACGGCTAGGGCCGCATGTGGAGAATTGGCGAGACCATCTTCCATGATCCGAATTTTCTCGGGATACCAGACGTCATCACAGTCACAGAGAAAGATGATTTCGCCCGCGCACTTGAGCATAGCGCGCTCGAAGTTCTTGCTCACTCCGATGTTTGAGTCGTTGATGAACAACCGCACCGGAAACGGGGCGCGAGCAGCGAAGTCACGGATGATCTCTACGGTTCGATCGCTCGAGACGTTGTCGCTGATCACCAACTCATCAGGCAGTCTCGTCTGGCGGACGAAGCTATCGAGCTGCTCCCGGATGAAGCGCTCGCCGTTGTACACCGCCATCGCAATGGATCTTTTCATGCTTGTATTTGGAAGGCTGCCGACCCTACCCCCGCACTACTGGGGAACTATAGGTCCTACCGGACGAAGAGTAGGTCTTTCACAGCCGTCTTAAGTCCGTCAGAGAATTCATCATAGCGGCCACTAAGGTACTCTCTCATTACTAGGGGGACCCGACGAACCTTGCTCAAGGGAAGAAAACACCGACAGCGCCAGTGCTGCAACGCGGCGTCGCGCATTTTGCGGTTGACGCACACGGTACGAGCAGCATCACTCTCAAGCCGTTCGATCAGCGGTACGAGAAATGTGAACGGACGCAGTGTCCTGGCATTCCATCGCGGCACCCGCGATTGCGGAATCTGTTTTGTCATCTGCGCACTGTGTTGCCGATACCCCAAAAGCGGCGTGTTCATTAGCGCCAAACCGCCCGCACCAGCGCCAACGATGCACCAGGTAATGAATGTATCCTGCCCGGCGACCCTAAATGCGGGGCCATCCGGCAGCGGCAGGACAAGCGGTTTGAACCGGCCACGAAACGCAATGCACGGTCCATAACAAGGGACAGACCTGTCGAACCTCGTTCCCTCGGCCAGCCCCGTCTCATCGCCAACCTTAAAACCCCGCCACGGCCAGAGCCGCTGCCTGATGGGACGCGATTGCTCGTCAACAAGGTCTGCATCACAAATGGCTACTCCAGCATGCGGATGCGAGCCCAGCGTCTCTTCGGTAAGGGCAATTTTTTTCGGATACCAAACGTCGTCGCAGTCACAAAGGAAGATAACATCTCCGGAACACTCGCTGATCGCCCGCTCGTAGTTTTTCATACAGCCAACGTTTTGATTGTGGATCAGTAGCCGTACCGGAAATGGCGCCCGTGCTGCGAAGTCGCGGACGATCTCAACCGTTCGATCAGTCGAAGCATCGTCGCTCACGACTAACTCGTCCGGCAGGCGCTGCTGGCGAGCGAGGCTCCCGAGCTGCTCCCCGATAAACCGCTCGCCGTTGTAAACCGCCATCGCAACCGAAATTTTCGTGCGCTCGGTCACTTGCGCACCTCAAGTAGAAGCTCATCCGCAACGAGCGGGTTCCATTGGCGCATCAGCATCTCGACGAATGCCGCCGCGCGCCCGTAAAGTGGCCCTAGCAGGGTCGGCGGGCGCATCATGTCCCCGCGCCCGGACCGGCGAATTAGACGGCTGACGATAAAAACGAACGGCGTGGTGCCAAGCGTGCTCAAGACCGCGCACTGCGAGAAACCGGCCCTCTCTGCCATCGTGACAAGATTTTCTCCGTTAAAGAGATGCAGATGTCGCGGTGGGTCGAGCGCCACATAACTGGAAGCGAAGATCCGATGGCCCCAGCTCGCAGCGTTGGGCGTTGTGACCACCAATGTACCACCCACCCGCAACACCCGGCGGATTTCGCGAAGCGTGCCGAGTGGATCGTGAACGTGCTCGATTGCGTGGCTCATCAGAACCAGATCGAATGATTCGTCCGGGTAGCGCTGCTCGGCCAGATGTCCAAGCTTGACGGAAAGTTTCTTGCGCCTTGTGGCGTCGACCGCTTGCGCGTCGAAGTCCACGCCCTCGGCATTCCAGCCAAGCTCTTGGGCAAGCTTCAACACCGAGCCGTCTCCGCATCCGACATCGAGCATGCGTCCCTTTTCGGGAACGACGAGATAGCGAAGCGGGATATCAAGCCCATCGCATTCAATGCGCGAGAGCAGGATCGGAAGCGCAAGCAACCAGCGCAATGGTTTTCCGGCGTCATCTCCGTAATTGAAGCGCCAGGCACGATAGGCCGACCTGAAAAGCTCGGCCGCGCGCTGAAGCGCTCCAGGCGGGGCTGGTGGTCGCGGTTTCTCGGGAGCCGCATGGGTGAAGTAAGTCTCGTAAGCCTTGCCGATATCCTCTTCGAGCGGCATCGGGTCGAGCCACAGTAGACCGCAATCGGCGTTCAGGCATCGCTTGAGGTTCCATCTGCCCGGTGCATTGAACAGCCGATCTTTGAGCCCTTCGTACAGCGGCTCCCCGCCAGTCCCGCAGAGGTGGCAGTTGGAACACGGGGACGCGCGGATCTCACCGGGTAGGTACGATGCCATTTCGGCGGATTCGGTGTTCATCGCTTACAGCGACTTCAGCGGCATCGCGGTGCGAACGCGCATACCTGCTGTTCGCGCTCCGATGGGGCTGGCATCATGCGCCATTCCCACGCCCCGAATCCGGCAACGACCGGAGCCACGTAGGCGACGCGAACAGCAGGAGCCGCGGCAGCGAACGCCATGCCGAGCCACAATCCGGTACGCATAACCGCGATCACGACCGATATTTTCGTCGCGCTCACTTGTGAGCTTCCAGCAAAACCTCCTCTCCCGTCTTACGCATCAGCAGAGCAGTAATCGCGATTAGCTCGCTCAGAAAATAATCGCAGACCAGTCGTCTCTCCTTCACGCGTTCAGCCGTAGAAACCCGGCGCTTTCTCCGGCTGCGCGCAATCTGGGAGCTAGTGCGCAGGAAGAATGCTGTTACGCGAACCGGCGACGCTACTCGCGCATCAGCGAATCCAGCCTTTCGCGCAAGCGAGAGAAGTGTCGCAGGCGTAAAGATGTGCAGATGGCGCGGCGGTTCCAGACCGCGCCAGTCCGGTCCGAACCATCGATGAAGCAAACTTGCGGCGTTCGGTGTGATAACAGCAAGCATGCCGCCGGGCTCTAGCACGCGCCACACCTCGCGGAGCAAATCGAGCGGGTCGGGCACGTGCTCGATCACATGTTCCGAGAGGATTAGGTCGAACGAGTCGTCGTCGAACCGCGGTTCGTCGAGCGAGCCCAGATGCACCTTTAGCCCGCGCTGGCGCGCCACTGACACGGCTATAGGGTCAACATCGAGGCCTTCCGCATCCCATCCCATTTGTGACGCCCTGGCGACAGTTGCACCATTCCCACATCCAACGTCGAGCACCCGACCTTTTTTTCCCGCGAGATAGCGGAGGGGATAGTCTTCTACTGCGCGCAGACCAGCAGAAAGACGAAACGGAATCGCCGCAAGCCGGGCAAAAGCCGACGGGGGCGGACCTTTTAGGCCGTAGCGTAGAGCCAGATGCGCCGCGCGGCCTTCGCGATAAATGCGGCTCAGCAGTCCGCGGTTGCCGGGCGATGACTGCAAATCGGGATCCACGAAGTGTGTGAAATATGTCTGGTAAGCTTTGGCGATGTCTTCCTCGGTCGGCATCGGATCTAGCCACAGCAGACCACAGCTGGAATTGGGACACCGCACAATATTCCACTCGCCCGGAGCGCCGAAAAGCCAATCGCGCAGCCCTATATACAGCCGATCACCGCGCGTGCCGCAGAGGTAGCAGTTAGGGCACGGGAACGAGCGGATCTCGCCGGGTTGGTACGATGCGATTTCGGCGGCTTCAGTATTCATCGGCCTACCGCGACATCAGCGGTATAGCGGCGCGCAGGCGCATGCGCACGCTTTCGCGTTCCGATGGAGCCAGCATCGTGCGCCATCCCCACGCTCCGAATCCTGCAACAACCAGAGCCACGTAGGCGGCGCGAAAAGCAGGAGCCGCGACCACGAACGCCAGGCCGATCGCGACCGCTCCCACAGCAAGGCGCAACGCGGTGCGCCTAACCACGGCGCGCACGCCGGGTAATACCCGCGCTGCAGCCCAGTAGAGCAGGACGGCATCGAGCGCGACCCGTCCAAGGTACACGAACGCGGCGCCCTCTACTCCGAACAGGCGCAGCCCGAGCCAGAGCCCCGCGAGGTAAACTGGAACCTCGACCACGTGGAATTTCGCGGTCAGGTCGGGCCGATGCGCGGCCTGCAGCAAGGTGTAGGGAAGATAGGCGAGACCGTTCACCATGACCGCGAGCGCGATCCATCGCATCACCCAGAAGCTGCGCGCGCTGAAGTCGCTCCCGATCCAAAACGTCATGATCTCCGGAGCGAATACCGCCATCACCAAGGCCGCCGGAAACAGCGCGATGAAGACGTAGGTCACGGCGCGATCGAACAGGCGCGCCGAGCGCGCCGGGTCGGCGGCAAGCTCCGTAGACAGCGCCGGGAACATGACGCTCGCCAGCGCACCGGGCACGATCATCAGCGTCGACGCGGCCTTCTGAGGCACCGAGTAGTAGGCGACCGCGGCCACCGAAATCATCGCGCTGATGAAGAAGCGGTCGAAGTAGGACATGATCGGGCCGGTAATCCCGGACACCGTGACCCATCCGCCGAACGAGAACAGCGGCGCGAGCATCGCGCGCCGTACCACGATGCGCCTGCCGAATGGAGGAAATACACGTATACACAAAAGAAAGTGCACGCCCAATGACGCTGCACGGCCGACCACTAACACTGCGACAATCCAGAAGACGCTGTGCGAGAAGGGCAGCACCGCGAGCGGGGCGAGGTAGCTGAAGAATCCGAATGGTACGCGGACGGCGTTCAGAAGGTCGAAGCGCTGGAACGCCCCGAGCATTCCTGCCAGCGTGCCCGCGCAGATGATCAGCGGAAACGCGACCGCGAGAAGCCAGAAGGTATGAAGCGCCTCGGATTGCAGGGCTGCAGGTATATTGAGGACTCGGTGCACCAGCCATGGCGATACCGCCGCCATCGCAGCGCCGCCGAGCACGCCGGACACCGTCATCATCGTGAGCGCAGTCCATGTGACCGCGGCGACGTTGCCTTGCTCGTCGGCGCCCAACGCCTCGGCTATGAGCTTGGTCGCGGCGCTACCCAGCCCCATGTCGAAGACGCCGAGATAACCGACCACCAGCCACGCGAGCGTCATCACGCCGTAGCGCTCGTAGCCGAGACGGTGCACGAGAATCGGAATCGCGACCAGGGCAACCAGGAAGGGCGCGGCTTGTCCCAGCAGGTTCAGGACCGTGTTGCGCGCAAGCAGGCGGCCGCTGGTGAGGTGCGCAGATTGGCTCATCGCGTTGAATTCGATCCGGTGGCTGAAGAGATCGCCTTGTTGCGGGAATGCTCGCTCGCGAGAGATTCTCGCGAACGCCACCACTCAACCGTCTGAGCCACTCCATCGCCGAGCGCCCACCGCGGCCGGAAATCGACCTCGTCGCGCAGGCGACGGATATCGGCGACGACGCGGGGCGAGTCGCCCGGCGCAGCGGTGATCGCGCCGAACTCGAGCATCGAGCGCGGCGCACCCACTGCGTCTGCGATCATCTCGACGAGCGCGCGAACCGTGACTTCCTCGCCCGACCCGATATTCACGAGCCCCTCGACTTCTCCATCGACTATGGCCGCGAACGCGGATGCGACATCGGCGACGTGCAGGTAGTCGCGAAGCTGGCGTCCATGGGTGCATCGCGCCGGCTTGTCGCGCAGGAGAGAGCCGATCACCGACGGCACCAGACGCGACGGATGCTCGCCCGGACCGTAGAGGTAGAAGATTCTTCCCCACGCGGTGCTGAGATCGCCCGGCGGGCGGCTCACAACTTGGGACAGCGCAAGCTTGCACGCGCCGTAGCGCGTGGTGGGAGCGCATCTAGTGTCCGTTTCCGAGCACACGTCCGCCGAATGATCGTATTCGAAGCAGCTGCCGGCGAAGACCGCGCGCCGGCCGCCGGCCGCGGCGAATGCGCGCAACAGATCAATTCCGGCCCGACACCAGACATAGTTCTGCTCCGACATCTGGTACTTGCCGGGCTCCGCGTACCACGCGAGGTGAAGCAGATGTGTTGGCCTAACCCGCTCGAGCATCGGCATCACGGCCGACTCGTCCAGAAGATCCAAGCGATGCCAGTCTACGCCTTGCGCGGGCGCTGACGCGCCGCAGTTAGCGACGGCATGCACCTCAAAGCCCCGCTCGACAAGAAATGGCAGCGCGTGGCTTCCGATCCATCCCGATGCACCTGTTACGATCACCCGCTTCATGGCACGAAATCCGGATGTGCGCGATCGCGTTCGGAGATCACCGACGGCTCGAATGGCCATCGGATACCGAAGGCGCCATCGTTCCATCGCACGCCGCGCTCAGCCTCGGGCGCATAGTACGCGGATACCTGGTAGAAGATTTCGGTCGCGTCCACGAGTGTAAGATAACCGTGGGCACATCCCTCCGGCACATAGAGCATCCTGCGGTTGGCCGCGGTCAGCTCGACGCCATACCAGCGGCAGTACGCCGCCGACTCCGACCGGAGGTCGACTATTACATCGAAGATCGCGCCTGCGTTGCATCTGACCACCTTCGCTTCGGCCTGCGGTGCCAGTTGGTAATGCATCCCGCGCAGTGTTCCGCGAACGTGGCTGTATGAGATGTTGCACTGCACGACTGCGGGATTGATATCGTGCGCCTCGAATTCGCGCGCGCAGAAGGCGCGCGCAAAGAAGCCGCGCGAATCGGTCCGCTGCTCCAGATCGATAACCCAGGCTCCCGGAATGTCGGTTTCGTTAAAAATCACGGCAACACTCCGTTCGTGCCGCGGCGCGCGTCGGGCGCCGCAGTCTCGGCGACTTGGCAATAGCGCCGGATCTGTTCGACGCTGAGGCCGTAAAGGCGCGGTCCGCGTACAGCCAGCGCGGTGCGGTACCACTCGATGGTGAGATCCACGGCCTCGCGCAGCGAAAGCCGAGGGTGCCAACCGAGCCGCGTGCGTGCCTTGACGGTCGCGAGCCGCAACATCCGCGCCTCGGTGGGCCCGTCGGCGGTTGGCTGGATGCGCCATCGCGCGCCACCCCACGCATCGCTCATAAGCTCGACGAGCTGCGCAACCGTCGCAGCGGCGGAGTCTTCCGGGCCGAAATTCCACGCACCAGAGAATTTCGGGCCGCGCTCGATCAGTGCGCGGGCAAGCGCAAGGTACCCCGATAGCGGCTCTAGCACGTGCTGCCACGGGCGAATCGCACTGGGATTGCGGACCATCAGGATTTGATCGTGGCCGAACGCTCGGATCGCGTCGGGGACAATGCGATCCTCGGCGAAATCGCCGCCGCCGATCACGTTACCAGCGCGCGCGGTCGCAAGCGCGACTGGAGCGTCGCGGTTTTCCAGGAACGAGCGGCGCCACGCGTGCGCAACAATCTCGGCGCAGCCCTTGCTCGCGCTGTAGGGGTCCGCTCCTCCAAGTCTGTCTCGTTCGCGAAACGCGCGCGCGTTCTCGGGATTCTCGTAGCACTTGTCGCTCGTCACCACGACGACCGCGCGCACGGACCGCGTGTACCTCACCGCCTCCAGTACGTTGGCGGTGCCGATGGCATTGGTCTCCAGGGTCGCGAGCGGCTCGCAATACGAGCGGCGCACGAGCGACTGCGCCGCCAAGTGAAAAACGATCTCCGGTTGGAACTCCTCGAATGCGCCACGCAAACGCTCGCGGTCGCGGATGTCGCCGATGCGTGAGTCGATCGCGCCTTCAAGGTTGCACGCGGAGAAGATTCCGTCGGGCGACTGCGGCGCAAGTGCGTAGCCCGACACTTGGGCGCCAAGCTCGCGCAGCCAGACCGCGAGCCATCCTCCCTTGAAGCCGGTGTGCCCTGTTACGAGAACGGGGCGGTTCCAGAATTGATTGACCACCTAGTCCCAGACCTTCCAGGGCGCGGCGCCCGTGTTCCACATAGCGCTAAGCTGCTGAGCCTCGCGATAAGTATCCATGCACTGCCAAAAACCTTCGTGCTGATAGACCGAGAGCTGGTTGCGCGCGGCCAGACGCGGGAGGAGGCCCGTTTCGAGCGTATCGTTTTCACCCTCGATTAGGTCGAACACGCCGGGCTCGAAGACGAAGAAACCTCCGTTGATCCAACCTGAGCCGACCTGCGGCTTTTCCTGGAACAGTGTCACGGCCCCGTCGCGAATGGCGAGCTCGCCATAGCGCGACGACGGGCGCACGGCGGTGACGGTTGCAAGCCGGTGCTGTTGCGCATGAAAGGCCGCAAGTCGCTTGACATCCACGTTGGCGACACCGTCGCCGTAAGTCACCAGGAAGGTGGTGTTGCCAACGTAGGGCCGGATTTTGCGGATGCGGCCTCCGGTCATCGCGGACTGTCCGGTTTCCGCCAATGTCACCCGCCATCCGGATTCTCCGTGGCCGTCGTGCACCTCCAGTTCGCGGGAGCCCAGCGTCACGGTAAAGTCGCGGTTGCGCAGCTCGTAGTTCAGAAAATAGTCGCGAATCGCGTCGCCCTTGTAGCCCAAGCAAATCACGAAGTCGCTGAATCCATTCGCCGCATAGATCTTCATGATGTGCCAGAGAATCGGGCGCCCGCCGATCTCCACCATCGGCTTGGGCCGGAACTCGGTCTCCTCGCGGAGCCGCGTGCCCAATCCGCCGGCCAAAATTACCACTTTCATTGCGCCGATGCCCTCAACCTTTTTCCGCCAGAAGGTCCGCTCTGCTTCGGCGACCGAACGAAATTCTCGCGGGCCTCAGCAAAACTCCCCTTAACCTCAGAACCAGCCGGACCAGGGCCACGCGGACTGAAGGAAAACGACTCTTGGAGCGCTATCGAATACCCACAAATCAAAAGAAATGTTTGCCGAAGATCGAGATCAGTATCAGCTCGACAGCTACCAACTGTCACGGCAATTTGTCGGCGCTAGCCGCCCCAATCGCGGGCACACCACTCTGCGCACGCCCGGCAGCCAGCTTCTTCTGAAACGCTGCGTAGCTGTCGCGCACCTCGATGTCGTTCGGGGCAAGCGCGCGCGCGTGTAGGTAGTCGCGGTCGGCGGCAACGTATTCGTAGGCGCCGTCCTCGGCACCTGCCAGCTCAACCCACGCCCGGGGTTTCGTCGGATCGACTTCCGTGGCGCGGCGGAAGGTTTGAGATGCTCGCTCATAGTCGCGCGCCCCCAAGTAAAAAGAACCCAGGCGGAGGAGGTTGTCGTAGGTCGGCTCGTACTCGACCACTTTCACCAAGGCCGCGCGCTCCTTGTCGGGTTGCCCCGAGGCTTCTGCCACTTGCGCGAACGCTGCAAACAGAGGTACCGGGTCAACGCCCGCATCCAGCCCTTCCCTAAGGACTCTCTCTGCGCCAGACGTGTCCTTCCGCACGGCAAACACCTCGATCAGTAGCGCAGAATACGGCTCCGGGTCTTCTCGGCGAAAGGCGCGGACCTCCTCAAAGCAGTGGCGCGCGTGGTCAAGTTGTCCCGCGCTCGCATACGTCTGCCCAGCTACCATCAGAAGTTGCGCACGACGCCGTGGATCCTGCTCGGAGGCTGCGCCGCGCTCGTAAACCTGCGCCGCGTCCAGAGAGCGCCCGGTGTCCAGGTAGAAGGCACCGAGGCTGTCGATCGCTTCGGAGTATCCTCGCGCCATCGCTTCGACCAGACCCTGTTCGATGGCCCCGCGATCGGGCGTCGTCAGGTAGGTCATTATCCGAGGGTTGAGATAGATGTGGCTGCTGGAGCTGGGCGCCCGCATCACCGAGATCGTAATCTGATTAAGGGCCTGGGCGATGCGCCCATTATCGGCCAGGCTACTTGCGTAGAGGTCGCGCGCGAACGGATTGCGCGGATCGATCCAGACTGCGCGCGAAATCTCAGCGAGCCCAATGGGCGAGTTCCCGTACCACGACGCCAAGGCGAGGTGCAGTCCGGCGTTGGCCGGATGCAGCAACACCATCGTGCGCGCAGCATCAAACGTCCGAGGTGGCGGATAGTAGGGATAAACGACGCTGCCCTGGAGCGTCGACGCGACCGCGAGGATCGCTGCGGCCGCAGCGGCATAGGGACCAGCGCCTCGAACAAAAAGGCGGGCGCGGATCGCGGACTCAGTTTCCGGGGCGCCGGCGACCGCGATCCTCACCAACAATGCTGCGTAGATCGTGAACAGAAACCCGATCGCCGCAGTCGTGAGGCTGAAATCAAACAGCTCGTGGAATCCTTCCACCGACATTCCGGCCACCAGAGCGGCCAGCGTCAGTTGCGCGCGCGGCGACACGCGGTCCCATCGCTTCCATATCACCCGTGCGATTCGCCATCCGATCATCGCGAATGCGGCGACGCCCAGGATTCCGAGCTCCGCGGCAGTCTGGATGTAGTCGTTGTGGGCGTTGCGCAAAAACTGCACAGGCCATGGACCTCTCTGATAGTGAGGGAACATCTCAGGCCACGATCCGAAGCCGACCCCCAGCAACGCATAGTCCCGGAACATTCGGAGCGTGTCGCGCCAGATATGCACGCGGAACCAAAAGTCGACCCCGCTGCCGACACTCTGGCCAACCCGGGTGTCGACCTGCCCCCTGCCGGCGGAACCGATGAGCGCCGTCGACAGAGCGGCGACCGCAAGCGCCGCAAGCAGAAGCCTGGGCACCCAGGCGCGCGCACCATCGGCGCGCGCGCGGAACACGGTGGGTGTTCTTATTCGACTCGCCAGCATCGCAAACAGTACGCAGGACAGGACTGCCCCAGCCCAGATTGCGCGCGATTCACTCAAAAGTATGGCGCACACCAGAACGACCAGCCCCGCGCTGCACAGAATCGGCACCGTCTCATCGCGTTCCCGCCCACCGTCCGCTGCGAGCGCGCCCCAGCCCCGCGAGATGAACAGCGGTAGGGTCATCGCGAGATAGGCCGCAAAATGGTCGGGATCCACAAAGGGTCCCATCATGCGTGGGAGGTTCGGGTTTGGCGCACCCCAATCGAGCGGGACAAAGAACCACAGCACCTTGCCGTTCCACGTGACCTGCTGCGCCAGGCCGATGACCGCCACGACAAATCCGCTGATCAGGATCACCGTCACGAGCAACCGGGTGAGCGGATCCTCGTCGCGCGGGGTCGCCTCGGGGGTGACCGGGTAGAGCGCCACGATCACGAAGAGCCCAAACGCCGCAAAAAGCTGTGGCGCGCTTGCAATCCCGAGCGGGGGCGCGAGCGACAATGGCCGCCACACAGTTCCATACCAGCCTGGGCCCCCCGGAGAGCGCCCCACCACCGGCGGCGAAACCGCCCCACCGCTCCCGCGCTTCGAGGTGAATGGAACCGGCGCGCCACTCTTCACCTCGCTCTCGGTCGGCAATACGACCATTCGAGTCTCAGAGTTAGCAGACTGCGCCGGCTCGGCCTTCGGCCGGGGGTAGTCAACCGTTTTCGGCCAGCCGTCCAGCGCGTGCTGATAAAAGTCGTATGCCCGTGGCGAGACGACGTGCAGAAGCGACGGCGGCAAAGGTGCCAGCTGGAAACCGATGAGCAGCACCAGTACCGCGGCGGGCGCCGCGATGCTCAGCACCGCCGCCGCACCCTTGATCGCCGGCTGCGACGCGCGCATCCGCAAGAGCGTCGCCGCTAGCATGGCGAAGACCGCGGTTTCGGCGGCGTGATACGCCCAGGGATGAACCGTCCCGAAGCACAGGGGCGTGACAAGGATCAGAAGGACCAGTCCCCCGATAACTGCACCGTCGGTCAAATTAATCAGCTGGGTGCGCACGCAGTCGCAAACCTACGGGGACGCGCATCGCTGGAGAGATTGTAGAAGCGAAGCGGTGACGAGCCCGCCTAGTTGCCGTCGTTCGCGCGCTTGGGACTGGCGCCCGCTGGCGAAGCGTCCTCGAACGATGCTTCCTCGGCGTCTACGCGATCGAAACCCTGGTAGTATCCT